>Ga0209689_1000196_pt1 | contig 37702 bp, 37 predicted proteins | sample GraSoiAngelo_149_FD_187119 | JGI IMG/M metagenome (GOLD analysis project Ga0209689, IMG submission 187119) | Grasslands soil microbial communities from the Angelo Coastal Reserve, California, USA - 14_1009_09_30cm (SPAdes) (version 2) | ecosystem: Environmental > Terrestrial > Soil > Grasslands ... | reverse complement strand
CGAAGGCGGCGCCGATCATGGCCGCACGTTCGGGATGGGGACCACGCCCTGGCAGCCCGCCTGGGGTCCGCTGGTAACGGTCACGACGTAGTGGTTGTCAAAGCTACCCGTCTCCCCGATGACCACCTTGGCTCCGGACTCGGCGACACAGCTGACGAGCGGGAGCACGGTGATGGTCGAGGCACTGCTCTTGGCGAGGGCGAAGCCTTCGTCCATGGCGACGGCGCTGCGCCAGACGATGATCGCGGTCATGGACCCAAAGGGCACGAGGGTGGCCGTGCTGCCCGCGCTGACCCGCCCGTCCGTGGCGGCCTGGGCGTACCGGGGCGGGGCGTCCTCCGCCCGGGCGGGCAGCGGCGCGAGGAGGAGAGCGAGCACGACCAGCCAGTGCACGTCGATTCACGCCCGCGGCGCGGAGGGCATCTCTCTCGCTATCTCTCGCGGGCGCGTCCTAGTGCGGCGGGAGCGAGGAGCGCAGCCCGGGGATCCAGCGGGTGAGCGTCGAATCGTTGACGAGAATGGTGTCGTCGCGGACGGGGCCGGTGGAGACCAGCGAGATGCCGACCCCGCACAGCTCGGAGAGGCGATCCAGGTACTCGCGCGCCTTGGTGGGCAGGTCCTCGTAGTCCCGCAGGCCCGCCGTCGAGCTCTGCCATCCCGAGAGCTCTTCCCATACCGGCTCGGCCTCGTGCCAGATGCGCTCCTCCTCCGGGAAGTCCGTGAGCACCTCGTCGTCGAACTTGTAGCCGACGCAGATCTTGACCGTGTCGCAGGCGTCCAGCACGTCGAGCTTGGTGATGGCCAGGGTATCGAGCCCGTTGATCCGCGCCGCGTAGCGCAGGCCGACGGCGTCCACCCATCCGCAGCGTCGCGGCCGGCCCGTGACCGAGCCGAACTCCTTGCCGCGCGTGCGCAGCAGGTCGGCAACGTCGCCGCGCAGCTCCGTGGGGAACGGGCCGTTCCCCACCCGCGTGCAATAGGCCTTGGAGATGCCGATCGCCCCGTCGATCTTGGTCGGGGGCACGCCCGATCCCGTGCAGGCTCCGCCCGAGGTCGTGCTCGACGACGTGATGAAGGGGTACGTGCCGTGGTCGAGATCCAGCATGGTCCCCTGGGCGCCCTCGAAGAGCACGGAGGAGCCTGCCTCCATCCAGCGGTGGAGGAGAAGGGCGGTGTCGGTGATATAGGGCGCCAGCCATCCAGCATAGCGGAGATACGAGCTCAGGATGCCCTCGACGGTGAAGCTCTCCGCGTCGTAGATCTCGCGGAGGAGCCGGTTCTTCTGCGCCACGTTGTATTCGAGCTTCTCGCGGAGCAGGCCCTCGTCGAGGAGATCGGCCATGCGGATGCCCACGCGGGCGGTCTTGTCGGCATAGGCGGGCCCCACGCCCTTGCCCGTGGTGCCGATGCGGTGCTTGCCCGCCTTGGACTCGCTGGCCCGGTCGAGCGCGGGATGATAGGGCATGATCACGTGCGCGTTCTTGGAGATGTAGAGGTTGCCGTCGAAGGCAACCCCGCGCTGGACGAGCGACTCCATCTCCTCGATCAGCGAGGCGGGATCGATGACCACGCCGCAGCCGATGATGTTGCGGCAGCTCGGGTGCAGGATCCCCGACGGGATGGTCTGCAGCACGAACTTCTCGCGCCCCACCACCACGGTGTGTCCGGCGTTGTTGCCGCCCTGATAGCGAACGACCACGTCGAAGTGCGGCGTGAGCACGTCCACCACCTTGCCCTTGCCCTCGTCGCCCCACTGCGCTCCCACGATCACGATGTTAGGCATGATGCGCTCCTCCCACGCCCGGGAAGTGCCGGGCGGGATCTGCCAGGATCTCGACGATAGGCACCCAGCCCTCGCCGCTGCCGCCGAGCGAGACGACCCGTAGCTGCCCCGCCGGCGCGCCCGGCTCTCCGATAACGAGGGCGCGGCCCGCGCGCTGCTGGCGCGCGTAGGCGAGCGACTCCTCGACGGGCCGGCTCAGGATGTCCCGCGCCACGGCGGCACCCGCGTCCCGCAGCCGTCGCGACAGCTCGAGGGCCCCCGTCTTGTCCGTCGTGAAGTCGATGATGAAGAACTCCGGGCCCGGCGACAGCGTGGCCACGCCCTGGCTCTCCATGGCCAGGAGCGCGCGGCCCACCTCGAAGGCGAAGCCCGTGGCCGGGCAGTCATAGCCGAAGCGCCCGAGCATGTCGTCGTAGCGCCCGCCCCCGACCAGAGTCGCCCCGAGCCCCGTGACGTAAGCCTCGAAGTGCACGCCCGAGTAGTAGTCGAAGCCTCTCACCTCGCCCAGGTCGAGCACGACCGCGTCGGCCAGCCCATAGACGCGGAGCAGCCGATAGATCTCGGCCAGGTTGGCCAGGGCGGCCTCGGAGCGCGGATTCTTGACGAGCCGCTCCGCGCGCTCCAGGACATCGCCTCGCCCGTACAGCGTGGGAAGGGCCAGGAGCAGCTCCGTCACCGTGGAGGGCGCGGCCAGCCCGGCCACGAGGCGCTCCAGGGCGGAGACGTCCTTGCGGCCGAGCGCGGAGCGGAGCTCGCGCGCGCGCGACTCGTCGAGCCCCAGGTCCTCGAGAATGCCCCGGAAGAAATCCGCCTGACCCACGTCGATCTGGAAGCGCGTCAGCCCCAGCGCGCCCAGCCCTTCCACCGTCATGGCGATCATCTCGGCGTCGCCCTCGGCATTCGGGAGGCCGACCAGCTCCACGCCCGCCTGATAGAACTCGCGGTAGCGCCCGACGTGCGGCTCGTCGTAGCGGAACACGTTCGTGAGGTACGCGAGGCGCAGGGGCTTGGGCGCCTCGCGCAGCCGGGTAGCCACGATGCGGGCGATCTGCGGCGTCACGTCGGCTCGGAGCGCGAGGAGCCGGCCGCTCTCGCGGTCCACCATCTTGAACATCCGCTCCTGCAGCTCGTGGTCCGTCCCCTGCGAGAGCACGTCGAAGTACTCGTAGGCGGGGGTGACGATCTCCCGATAGCCCCAGCGCCGGAACACGGTCAGCAGGGTTTCCTCGACGTGCCGCTTCTGGCCGGCCTCATCGGGCAGATAGAGCTTGGCGCCCTTGGGCAGCTGGGTCTGCAGCGCCTTGCGACTCGGCGTGGACATGGCCTCTCTTACCGGCTTCCCGGGACGCCGTCGAGGTGGACCAGCGTGTTCATCCGGTGCAGGGCCGCCCAGTCCGGCCGGAACTCGAGCTCGGAGATCCCCGTGGGCGCGGCGTGGAGCGACCAGATGCGCTCCAGCCCCAGGCCGAGGGCCTCCAGGATGAGGATGCGAACAGGAACGCCGTGGGTGACCACGCAGACCGTCTCGTCCTCGTGGCCCGCACGCAGCCGCGTGAGCCCTTCCAGGACGCGCTCGCGAGCCTGCGCCAGGCTTTCACCTTCAGGCGGAAAGACGAGGTGCGGCGTCTTGATCCACGCCTCGTAGAGCTCTGCGTCGCGGGCGCGCGACTCGTCCAAGGTCAACCCTTCCCAGCGGCCGAAGTGGAGCTCCTGGAACGCCTCATCCGTCTCGACCTCGAGCCCGTGGGACGCCGCGATCACCGCGGCGGTATCCCGGGCTCTCCGGAGCGGGCTCGCGTAGACCGCCTTGATCGGATGCTCCTTGAGCTCCCGGGCGGCGGCCTCGGCCTGCGTCCGCCCGATCTCGGACAGGGACGTATCCGTGCGCCCCTGGTGCCGGCGCTCCCGGTTCCAGTCCGTTTCCCCATGGCGTAGGAGGAAGAGTCTCAGTGACATGGCCAAGCCCGCATTGTATCGCACAAGGCACGGTTTAGATCGAAGGGGGGCGCGACGGCCCCCTCCGAGCCTCCCCCAGGATGGGTTGCGCCGGCGGAGCCGGCGCGCGAGGGAACCAAGTCGCGATCTAGGAGCGCTCCGAGAAGATCTTCTGCGCGGCCCGGAGGCCGGCGCCGAAGTCCACGGGCTGCCCCAGCTCGTAGAGCACCTGCTCGAGGGCGGCCAGGGCCGAGATGACGTCGAAGTCGGCGACATAGCCCATGTGGCCGATGCGGAAGATCTTGCCCTTCGTCGGCCCGCGGCCGCCGTCGATCGTGATGTTGTGCGAGGTGGCGAACCGCTCCACCACCCGGTCCGCGTCCACCCCCGGCGGCACCTGCACCGCGGTCAGGGCCGGGCTCGGCGTGGTCTTGGGGAAGAGCGTGAGCCCGAGCGCCTCGGCGCCGGCGCGGGTGGCGCGCGAGAGCCGGTCGTGACGGCGGAACACCTCGACCAGGCCCTCCGCCTCGATCATGCGGAGCACCTCGCGCAGGCCGACCATGATCGACACCGCCGGGGTGAAGCGCGCCTCGTTCCTCTGCGCGTACTTCCGCTCCTCCGCGAGATCCAGGTAGTACTTCGGGAGCTTGGACTGCTTGGCGGCTCCCCACGCCTTCTCGCTCAGGGCGAGGAGGCCGAGCCCGGGGGGCAGCATCAGACCCTTTTGCGACGCGGAGACAATGACGTCGATGCCCCAGGCGTCCATGGGGAGATCCGCGATGCCCAGGCTCGACACGGCGTCCACGATCAAGATCGCCTCGGTGCCGCCCGTCACCTGCGCATACGCGCGGACGTCGTGGAGCACACCGGTCGAGGACTCGCTGTGCTGGACGAGCACGGCCTTGACGCTGGGGTTCGCCCGCAGGGCTTCGGCGATGCGCGCCGCCGCCACCGTTTCGCCATGCGGCGCCTCCAGCTCGACGACATTCAGTCCATAGGCCTTGCAGATGGCCAGCCACCGCTGGGCGAAGGCGCCGGCATTGACCACGATCACTCGATCGCCGGCGGACAGCGTGTTCGAGACGGCGGCCTCCATGGCGCCGGTGCCGGTGCACGCAGGCGTCAGCACGTCCTCCCGAGTCTGCACGAGACGCTTGAGCGCCTCCCGCACCTCGCGGAAGAGCGCATCGTATTCCGGGGCGCGGTGATGGATGATCGGCCGGGCCATGGCGAGCAACACCTCGCTCGGGACGGGCGTGGGGCCCGGTGCCATCAGCTGGTACTTCTTCATTACGAGGCTCCTTCCTCGGTTCGAGTGCGCTTCCGTCAGACTAGCAGAAGCTCGGCGGCCGAGGCAATCCGGAGGTATCATCTCGGGCATGTCGAGCCCGACCGTGCGGACCATGTGCCCCATGAACTGTCATCCCACCTTCTGCGGGATGCTCGTGGAGGTGTCGGACCAGGGTCGGCTGCTCAGTGTGCGGGGCGATCCTGACAATCCGGACAGCCAGGGCTTTCTCTGCATCCGCGGCCGCGCGGCCGTGGAGCTTCCCCACAATGAGCGACGGATCCTGACGCCGCTCTTGCGGGAGGGCCGGCGGGGGGAAGATCGCTGGCGCGGCATCTCCTGGAACGAGGCGATCGATCGCATCAGCTCCGCGATCGAGAGCACGCGGCGCGAGCGCGTGGGCTTCTGGTTCGGTCACGGCGCGCACGTCACGGGCATCAACCGGCCCCTCATCATGCGCTTCGGTCATCTGGGCGGCATGCAGGTCTGGAATCCGGCCATCGTCTGCTGGGCCATGGGCGCCTACGGGCTCGCCCTCACGGGCGTCATCGAGACGAATACCAAGGAAGACATGGCCAAGCACTCGCGCCTCGTCATCCTGTGGGGCGCAAACCTGGCCAGCCAGCCGACGACGTCGCCACATCTGGTCGAGGCGCGACGCCGCGGGGCGCGCGTCGTCGCCATCGACGTTCGCCGCGCCGAGGCATCCCGCCACGCGGACGAGACGCTCCTCATCCGTCCGGGCACCGATGCCGCCCTCGCTCTCGCCATGGCCCACGTGATCGTGGCCGAAGGATTCGTGGACGGCGACTTCATCGCGCGACATACGATTGGCTTCGAGAAGTATGCGGAGCACCTGAAGCGCTTCACGCCTGAGTGGGCGGCGGCGGAGACGGGGCTGGCCGCCGCGGACATCCGGCGCCTCGCCCGCGAATACGCTGCCACGAGACCGTCGATGATCGTGGTGGGCGGCGCCAGCATGTACAAGCACCGCCACGGCTGGGAGCCGGGACGCGCGGTGGCCACGCTCCCCGCGCTCACCGGCCAGCTCGGTCTCGCCGGCGGCGGTCTCGGCCCGCGCCACCGAGCCTTCCCGACGGGCGATCACCTCGCGGATCTCACCGCGGCCGATCGACGCGCGCCAGGCCCCTGGGTGCCCAGCCACATGTCTTCCATCGCGCAGCTCATACGCGAGGGTGGGCTCGATGTGCTGCTCACCGCGGGCACGGACATGCTCAATTCCTTCTCGGATGCCGCCTCGATCGAGCGCGATCTCGAGAAGGTCGGGCTCATCGTCGCCTATGACCTCTTCGCCAATGACACGACCCGGCGCGTGGCGGATATCGTCCTGCCCGGCACCGTCTGGTTGGAGGACATCGGGCTCAAGGAGACGGCCACCCACCTGTATTTAATGGAGAAGGCGCTCGAGCCCGCCGGGCAGGCGCGGCCCCTCATCTCGGTGCTCCGGGAGCTGGCCTCGCGGCTGGACATCAAGGACTTCTTCCCCTGGGCGGACCTCGAAGCCTACGTCGACGCGCTCCTGGCACCTCAGCGAGGCGGCGAGCTCACCGTGGCGCGCTTTCGGGACATGGGTGGCATCGCCGAGCGGAGCCGGCTCTCCCACGTGCCGTACCAGAGCGGCGGCTACGCGACACCCTCGAGAAGGGTCGAGTTCTACTCCGAGCGCGCGATAGCCCTCGGGCTGCCCGCGATGCCGGGCTATACGACCCCCGCTCCCGATACAGGCCCCCCGGCTCATCCTCTCGAGTTCCGCCAGGGGCGTGTGCTGACGGCCTTTCACTCCTTCTACGACAATGGCCGGGCGCTGCCCATGCTGGCCCGCGCGGAGCCCCACGCCGAGATCTGGATCCATCCGGCCGACGCGTCACCGCGCGGGATCGCCGACGGGCGCCGCATCGAGCTCAGCAACGACCGCGGCCGCTTCGAAGGCGTGGCGCGGGTGACGGAGGACGTGCTGCCGGGCGTGGTCTGGGCGCGCGACGGCTGGCCGGGCCTCAACGGTCTCACGAGCGGAGAGGCCTGCCTGACTCCGGAGGCGAGCGAGGGCCTGGACCCGCGCATCCCGGGCGGCCAGTCGGCATACGAGGCCCGGGTCGAGGCTCGACTGCTCCCCGTCTGACGCCGGCCCCACGTTCTGCGGTAACGCTCAACTTCTAGAAGCGCCCCCTCACCCTGCCCTCTCCCCCGATGGGGGAGAGGGATTCAGAAGAGGAGCGTGGGCTGAGGTCTTCACGGAGCGGCCGAGGGCGGTGACGAAGATGGCTTCCCTGCCCGCGGCGTGGGGAGAGAAGAACGCGATCACGTCGCGGTCATAGAATGTCAGGCCGGTGGCGCCGAAGCGCTGCGCATAGGCGCCGAGATAGAGGCGACCCCCGATGAGACCGGCCTCGAGGTTGGCCAGGCGATACCCGCGATTGCCATATGTCTCGAGGAGCGCGTCGAGATCGGCGAGGAAGAAGACGGTCGAGCTCGACATGCCGCCGAGTGCCTGCTCGAGACAGAGATAGGCCGCCTCCTGACGGAAGTCACCCCGCTTCAGGAGCTCGAGGGTGTGCGTGGCCGGGTGATAGGCGTAGGCGCCGGGCTCGATTCCCTCCACGGCGTGAACGGTCAGATAGAGATCCACCAGTCCCGAGGGCACGTCCGCCTGCCCGCCACGGGTGGCGTGCCAGAGCGCCGTGGAAAGCTCCTCGGCGCCGATGGCCGCGCCCGAGAACTCCCGCGTGGAGCCACGAGCAAGGATCGTGTCCGCCAGCGGGCGTCCCGCGCTCGGCCGCGGCGGCGGGAGGGGCACGAGGACACCCGCGGGCGGGCGGGCCGACCGCCAGGCGGCCTCGCGCCAGGCCATGACTTCGGCCTCGCTGTCCAGAGCCGAATTGGCATACGCATCACGCAGGAGTGGGTAATCGACCTCTGATTCCGACAGAGGAATCATCGGCGGCGCAATGGTCGCGATCACCGGCGGCGAGGGCGCGAATCCCGCAGGTCCACCCACGGGCGCCAGGAGCAGCGCGCCCTCCTTTTCCGGATCGACGGCGAGGAGCCCGTTGACCTCGAGATCCACGAATCCCGCCACGGCGCGCGCGGGCAGCGCCAGCGCGGTCGCGGCGGCGAGCAGATTCGCCAGCATGGTGCCTGAGTCCCAGAAGAGGTGGCGGTAGCCCCGCGCCTGATACTTCCAGGTGTTCCGCCAGTAGATGGCGGTGAGCGCGAGCACGGCGGGACGTGACGCCAGGTCCTCGTCCGCTGCCGCGATGGCGAGAGCGCCACGGAAGTCGCCGGCGCGGAGCTGGCGGAGCGCGAAGTCCCCCGGCGAGAAGTGATACACGCCGGCCGCCAGCCCCGTTACACCCCCCGCCACGACGTACACCTCGGTCTGGAAGAGCGCGCCCGTCGATGGCGCAGCGCGGAAGTACATCACCCCGCCACCCGGATACGTCTGGCGCCTGGTCACACCTGCGGAGAAGAACAGGAGAGCGGCGAGCCGCTCCAGATCGAGCGGGGCGGCGGCGTCCACCTCGCCGGAGATCGCGGCCAGGGCGTCCATGGTCGGCACGGGAAAGTCGCGGGGCAGCGGGGTGACGGGCAGGTCGGGGTAGATCTTGAACGGCTCGGGCTTGTTGGACCAGTCGAGCCCGTGACTGCTCGCGCGCACGGATTCACGCGAGTGCCTGGTCGCCTCGTGATATCGCCGCGAGGCGTCGTGATCCCGATTGCCCGACACGGCCTCAGGTGAAGGAGTACGGAGGGCGGAAGATTCCGCGCTCCGTGATAATGCCCGTGATGAGCTCGGCGGGCGTCACGTCGAAGGCGGGATTGTAGACCGGGCTCTCGGCCGGCGCCGTCTGGCGGCCGCCCATGCCTCGGACCTCGCTCGCGTCCCGCTCCTCGATGGGAATGGCGGCGCCCGAGGGAATGGACGCGTCGATGGTAGAGAACGGCGCCGCCACATAGAAGGGAACGCCGTGATGACGAGCGAGCACGGCCACCGAGTAAGTCCCGATCTTGTTGGCGGTGTCGCCGTTGGCCGCGATGCGGTCGGCTCCCGTGACCACGAGGTCGACCTCGCCACGCTTCATCACGAAGCCGGCGGCCACGTCCGAGATCAGCTTGTGGGGGATGCCTTCCTTCACCATCTCCCACGCGGTGAGCCGCGAGCCCTGCATGACGGGCCGCGTCTCGTCGACCCACACGAGGGCCACTTTCCCGCGCTCGTGCGCGGCCCGGATGACGCCGACCGCGGTGCCGTAGCCAGCGGTGGCCAGCGCCCCCGCGTTGCAGTGGGTGAGGATGCGCGCGCCCTCGGGCACCAGGTCGGCGCCGTGGGCGCCCAGCGCGTGGTTGGCGGCCAGGTCTTCCTCGAGGATGGCCTGGGCTTCTCCGAGCAGGCGCAGTTGAAGCGCGGGAACGGGCAGGGCCTGGTGCGCGGAGGCGACGGCGCGCATTCGATCGAGGGCCCAGAAAAGATTGACCGCGGTGGGCCGGGTGGCGGCAAGACCCTTGAAGGCCTCCTCGAGATCCGCGAGGAGCGTTTCCCCGTCCCGGGCGCGACTCTCGCGGGCGGCGAGGGCGACGCCAAAGGCGGCGGCGCAGCCGATGGCGGGCGCGCCGCGCACCACGAGGCTCCGGATCGACTCGGCGACGTCGCGCCAGCGCGTGTACTCCCGCACGCGCTCCTCGACGGGCAGGAGCGTCTGGTCGAGCAGGAGGAGGCGATCAGCTTCCCAGCGGATGGGCGTGATCATTCAGGCAGGGCCGCGCCCGCGGGCAGCCGGAACCATTTGTCCCGGGAGGCCGCCCCCCGCACCAGAGCGATGGAGGACGGGGGAATGGAGAGCCTCTCGGCCAGGAGCTCGATCACCGCGCGATTGGCGCGCCCATCTTCCGGCGCGGCGGTGACGCGGACCCGGAGCGTGCCGGCCTGCCAGCCCACGATCGCACTCGCCCGCGCCTTGGGCTGCACGCGCACGTGGAGCAGCCCCTCACGCGTTGGGTGGCTCGGCATCCTCGGCGTTCGTCTTGAGATCCTGCTCGAGCAGGCGCTGGTACATCTCCACGGTGGCGCGCAGGCTTTCCGCGAGCTCGCGCCGCATGCGCCGGAGCGCCTGGATCTCAGAATGCAGATCGCCCTCCGCCTTGCGCGAGGCGTCGATGATGCGATCGGCCTGCGACTCGGCCTCGCGGATGATGACCCCCGCCTCGCGGCGCGCGTTCTCTTTCATCTCCTCCACGAGCCGCTGCGTGGTCATGAGCGTCTCCTGGAGCACCTTCTCGCGCTCCTCCAGGCCCCGGGTGCGCTCTTCGAGGGCCTGGAGCTGCTCCTTGAGCAGCGAGTTCTCCTTGAGAAGGGCCTCGTAGTCCGAGGCGAGGTCCTCCAGGAAGGTATCGACCTCCTGGGTGTCGAAGCCGCGGAACATCTTCACGGTGAACTGCTGCTGGCGGATATCCATCGGTGTGATGCGCACAGTCGCCTCCTGTACTTCCGCTAGAGCAGCAAGGCCAGCAAGACGCGGGGGATCACGTACCAGATCAGGAAGAGAAGGATCATCGGTGAAATGTCGAGGCCACCGAGCTTCTCCGGCGGGACGAGGGATCGAATGGGCGCCAGCACGGGCTCGGTCACGCGCCGCAGGAACTTCACGACGGGGTTGTACGGATTGGGCCGCACCCAGGTGATGAGTGCGGCGGCGATGACAATGATGGCGTAGACATCCAGCACCCTGAGAATGACACTGACCAGCCCGAACATTGGCTCAGTTCGCCCCCAGCTCCTTCGAGCGCTGCGTGGCGCGCTCGACGGCATTGATGAAGGTGCTCCGCACACCACCCTCCTCGAGAGCCGAGAGCCCCGCAATGGTGGTGCCGCCCGGCGAGGAAACCATGTCCTTGAGCTGACCCGGATGCGCTCCCGTCTCCAGGATGAGTCGGGCCGAGCCCAGCACGGTTTGCGTGGCCAGGGTCATGGCCGTGGCGCGGTCGAGCCCCATCTTGACGCCGCCATCGGCCAGCGACTCGATCACGATGGCGACATAGGCGGGGCCCGAGCCCGAGAGCCCCGTCACCGCGTCCATGGCGCCCTCGTCCAACACCACCACCTTGCCCACGGCTCCGAAGAGCTCCTGGGCCGCCTCGAGGTCGCCGGGCTCGAGGCCTTCGGCGCGCGCGATCGCCGTCACGCCCTCCAGCACGAGGGCGGGCGTATTGGGCATGACGCGGATGAGGCGCGCGGGCTTGCCCAGATGCTCGCGGAGCTTCCGCGTGGCGACCCCGGCCGCGATGGAGATGAGGAGCTTGCTCCCGTCCACCACGGAGGCGATCTCCTTGAGGATCGCGCCCATGATCTGCGGCTTGACGGCGAGGATGACGACGTCGGCCGAGCGCACGAGGGCCACGTTGTCCTTGACGTGCTGGATGCCGTACTGCTTCGCGATGTCCGCCAGGCGATCGGCCCGCGCGTCCGATGCGGAGATGGTCTTGGCGGGGACCAGCCCGGTCTGCGTCAAGCCCTTGATGAGCGCTTCGCCCATGTTGCCGGCGCCGAGGAAGGCCACGCGCTTGCCCTTGATGCTCACGCCCCGCCCTCCGTGACGGCGGGCCGGGGCGGGCGCGGGCCGAATATGGCGGTGCCCACTCGCACCATGGTCGCGCCTTCCTCGATGGCGACCTCGAAATCCCCGCTCATGCCCATGGAGCAGTGCTCGAGGCCGACCGCATCGCGCAGCTCGCGGAGGCGCCGGAACCACGGCCGCGACGCCTCGGCGGAGTCGGCGGCGGGCGGGATGCACATGAGACCCCGGACCTCGAGATACTTGAGCCCGGTGAGGGCATCCAGGAGCCGCTTGAGCTCGGCCGGGTGGACGCCGCCCTTCTGGGCCTCCTCGCCGATGTTCACCTGGACGAGCACGCGCAGGGCGCGCTCGGCCTGGTGGGCGCGGCGGTCGAGCTCGTGCGCCAGCTCCACGCGGTCCACGGACTGGATCCAGTCGAAGAGGCGCGCGGCATCCCTTGCCTTGTTCGTCTGGAGCGAGCCGATGAGATGCCACGGCACCGGGCGGCCGAGGGATTCGACCTTCTCCTTGGCTTCCTGGACGCGATTCTCTCCAAGGGCCGGGACGCCTGCCTCGACGGCGAGCCGGATGCGCTCGAGCTCCACGGTCTTGGACACGCCGATGAGGAGGACGTCGCCCGACCGGCGGTTCGCTCGCGCGCAGGCGGCGGCGACCCGCTCTTGTACCGCTCGAAGATTGGCGCGAATGTCGAGCATGAAGACCTGTCAGGCTGGCCGATTCTAGCACGCGCCGGCTCCGCCCTACCTGGGGAGCTCACCGAGGGGCGTCAAGGGCGTACCGCGAAGGCTAGGGTGTGGCGCTCAGCGGAAGGGCCGCAATCGTGACGAGTCGGCCGTTGTCTCCCCGACGATACGAATAGAAGAGGTCGCCCCGGCAGCCCGTGCAAAGGCGCGGGTTGGCGATGCGATCGCCACGCATTCCCGCCTCTCGGAGCTGCTCCTCGTTGGCCGCCCAGAGGTCGAGCATCCACTTGCCATTCCCCCGACTCCTCACCCACGATCCCCAGCGTCCGGGAAAGGCCGCATCGAGGCGAGCGATGACGGGCTTGTCCACCTCGTAGCAGCAGGGTCCGATGGAAGGGCCGATGGCCGCGAGGAAGTGCTCGGGCTCGCCTCCCTCATTCCTGAGCGCGTCCACCGCGGCGCCCGCCACACCCTGTACGGTCCCCCGCCATCCGGCGTGGACGGCGGCCACGCGGCGCCCCTCGGGATCGTAGAGAAGCACGGGCACGCAGTCGGCAGAAAAGACGGCGACGGGCAGCCCCGGCTTGTCGCTCATGAGCGCGTCGCCCTGCCCCGCGTGACCACCATGGCTCACGTGCGCCACGCTCGCCCCATGCACCTGCTTGAGAAAGGCGGCGGGCTGGGCAGCCAGGGCATGGGCCGTGAGCAGCTCCTGGGCCCCGGGGCCGAGGGGCGGGCCCGGCTCCCTGAAGGCGCTGACGCCGGGAAAGTGGCGCGTGGTGAAGAGATGGGGCAGGCCGGCCGCTTCGAGGAGCGAGCAGAGGTAGTGACTCGGCGGGTCACCGCGAAAATCGGGAGCGGTCATGACCGCCTCATTCTCTCACGCGAAGCGGCGGCACGCCGGTCGAGCGGCTAGGGAGCGGGGACCGCCGCCGTGCAGTGACCGCATCGCGTGGCCCTGACCGGGATCGGCATGAGGCAGAGCGGGCACGGCCGGGTGGTGACGGGAGCAGGGGGCGCCGGGAAGAGCCGGTTGACCTGCCGGATGAACATGAAGATCGCGAAAGCCACGATGACGAAGTCCACGATCGACTGCAGGAAGGCGCCGTAGTTGAGGGTGGGCGCGCCCGCCGCCTTGGCCGCGGCGATCGTCGGATACTTCGTGCTCGTCAGATTGACGAACAGGCTGGACACATCGGACTGGCCCAGGAGCAGGCCGATGGGCGGCATGAGGATGTCGCCCACGAAGGACGCGACGATCTTGCCGAAGGCGGCCCCGATGACCACGCCGACGGCGAGCTCGACCACATTACCCCGCATGATGAAGTCTTTGAACTCTCGTAGCATGTGGCCCTCCTTCGCTCGGTGGGCGACGGGTCAGTCGGCCTGTCTTCTCAGGAACGCCGGGACATCCAGGTCCTCCTCGCTCGGCATGTCACCCTCGGCGCGGGCGTCGGCTGGCATCCTCCGGCGCCAGTGGCCAGAGGCCGGGGCGCTGCCGGTCCTGGGCGCCCGGGCCATGTCCACGACCTTGCCCGCGGGCTGATTCGACTCCTTCCGCTCAGTGAAGCCCGTGGCGATCACGGTGATTCGCACCTCGTCCTGGAGGCTGGGGTCGATGACGGCGCCGAAGATGATGTGCGCCTCCTCATCGCCCGCGTCCTGGACGATTCGCGCCGCCTCCTCCACCTCGTGCAGGGAGAGATCGGGACCGCCCGTGAAGTTCATGAGGATGCCGCGGGCGCCGTCGATCGAGGTCTCGTCGAGGAGCGGGCTCGCCACCGCCTTCTGCGCGGCCTCGACGGCCCGGTGCTCGCCCTTGCCCACGCCCGTGCCCATGAGGGCCATGCCCATGCCCGCCATGATGGTGCGCACGTCGGCGAAGTCCAGGTTGATGAGACCGGGCACGAGGATGAGATCCGAGATGCCTTGCACGGCCTGGAGGAGCACGGTGTCGGCGATGCGGAAGGCTTCCACGAGCGGGGTGCCGCGATCCACCACGGCGAGAAGCCGCTGGTTGGGAATCGTGATGAGTGTGTCCACCACCCCCCGCAGCTCGGTCATCCCGGCTTCCGCCTGCTGGGCCCGGCGCCGGCCCTCGAAGGCGAACGGCTTGGTGACGACGGCGACGGTGAGGATGCCGAGCTCCTTGGCGGTGGCGGCCACGATGGGCGCCGAGCCGGTGCCCGTGCCGCCGCCCAGGCCCGCCGTCACGAACACCATGTCGGCGCCCTCGAGGAGCTTCTTGATCTGCTCGCGGTCCTCGAGGGCGGCATTCTTGCCGATCTCGGGATCGCTGCCCGCGCCCAGCCCCTGGGTCAGTCGCGCCCCGAGCTGGAGCTTGATGGGGGCAGGCGAGGCGCGGAGGGCCTGCGAGTCCGTATTCGCCACGATGAACTCGACGCCGCTGAAGCGGGCCTCCATCATGCGGTTGATGGCGTTGGACCCGCCGCCGCCAAGGCCGATGACCTTGATCTTGGCGTTGTCCCGCGTCTCCTCGAGCTCGAATACCGGCCGCCCCGCCCGTGGATGCTCCATCGGCTCCTCCTTGACCGACCTGCGTGAGTAGCTTGGCCGGCCCCGCGGCAGCTGGAGGAACAGATCCCCCTGCCCCGGGACCCTGGGCCCCTTGCTAGAAGAGCTCACCGAACCAATCCCTCAGGCGTCGTCGCATGCCCGACCCCGAGGTCGCGCCCGCCGCCTCTTCCGTCCCACTCGCGCGACGCCCGCGCGCGCCGTACAGGGCGAGGCCGACGCCCGTCGCGTGGATGGGACTCTGCACGACGTCGTGGAGGCCGCCGATGCCCGTCGGCACTCCGCGCCGCACCGGGAGGTCGAAGATCTGCTCGGCCAGCTCGGGCACGCCCTGCATGATCGCGGTGCCGCCGGTGACGACCACGCCGGCCGCCGCGGCATCCTCCAGGCCGGCCTTGGTGAGCTCCCGCGCCACGAGCGTGAAGATCTCCTCGACGCGCGGCTGGATGATCTCCGAGCAGATCTGGCGGGACAGCTCCCGCGCCTTTCTCCCGCCCACCGAGGGCACGCTGATGACCTCGTCCTCCCGGACCAGCGCGGTGAGCGCGCAGCCGTGCCGCTTCTTGAGCTCTTCGGCATCCGCGGTGGGCGTGCGAAGGCCGACGGCGACGTCGTTGGAGATGTGGTCACCGCCCAACGGCAAGATGCCCGTGTACCACACGGCCCCGTCGCGGAAGAGGGCCACGTCGGTGGTGCCGCCGCCCAGATCGATCAGGAGGATCCCCAGCTCCTTCTCCTCCTCGGACAGGACGGCCTCCGCAGAGGCGAGCGGCTCCAGCACGATGTCCTGCACCTGCAGTCCCGCGCGGTTGACGCTGCGGACCACGTTGCGCACGGAGGTCGTGGCCCCCGTGACCAGGTGCACCTCCACTTCCAGGCGAACGCCTGACATGCCCAGGGGCTCCTTGATGCCGTCCTGGTCATCGACGAGATACGTCTGGGGCAGCGCGTGGATGATCTCGCGGTCCTGAGGCAGGTTGATGGCGCGGGCAGCATCCAGCGCCCGCTCGACGTCGGCGGGACTGACCTCGCGGTGCTTGCCGGAGACGGCGACCACGCCGCGGCTGTTGACGCCCCGGATGTGCCCGCCCGCCACTCCCGCGATGACGCTCGAGATCTCCACGCCTGCCATCTCCTCCGCGTCGCCCACTGCCTGCTTGATGCTCTCCACGGTCGAGTCGATGTTGACGACCACGCCCTTGCGCAGGCCTCGCGACGGGCTCGTGCCCACCCCCACGATGTCGAGGGTGCCGATGGACGACCACTCCGCGATGACACAGCAGATCTTCGTCGTGCCGACATCCAGCCCCGTGATGAGCTGCCGTCCTCTCGATCTCGCCATGGCGCCCCCTACCTCGCCGCGGTTCTGAGCACGACCTGGTCGCGGAATCGCAGGTCGATGGACGTGACGGACTGGTTCGTGGCGCGCAGCTGCGCGGCCACGCGCTGGAGCCGCCCGAGCCGGCTTTCCCAGTCTTCCCGGCCCAGCCTGACCTCGACGCCGTTCACCATGTAGAGGACGGGCCCCTCGGGCCTGCTCATGTCGACCTCGGAGATCTCGCTCAAGAGCGAGCTGTGAGCGCGCTTGAGCGTACGTATGAGCGACAGTCCGGTCGCGACGCGGTCCGAGGGCACGCGACCGTTCGGCGCGAGGTCCGAGGGGCTGAGCCCCGAGATGACGGGCGCGTCCATCGCCACCGGCCGCGCCTCGCCCGCCACGGCCACCCCTTGCTCGTCGACCCACACGAGCTTGCCCGCCGCCTGGACGAGGGTGAACGGGCGTCGCTCTTCGACGAGCAGGGTGACGCGGTTCGGCAAGGCCCGGATCAGCTCGACGTGACGCACGAGCGGGAGGGCCTCCACGCCGGCGACGGCCCGGCGAGCGTCGAGCGTCCAGAGACTCTGCCCGCGGGTGATGCCCGAGGCCCTCACGATCGCCTCGGCCGACAGGCGCTCCTGCCCGACCACCTCCACGCGCTCGACCGAGAACGGGGCCGTCCGCAGCAGCCACCGCGACTCCCATCCCGCCCCCGCCGCGAGGGTGGCCACCACCAGGGCCGCCCCAACCCACAGTCCGACGCGACGCGCGAGCCGAAGGACGCGCCGGCGCCGGCGCCGGCGGTCGAGCCGCTGTCCGGTCATGGCGGCGAGCGGCTCCGCGAGGTCGCCGAGACGGAGGGCCGCCCCGCGGGGTGAGAGAACCGCGCTCCGACCTCTCATGTCCCGTCCGACCTCACTTGTCTCCCATGATGCGGATCTCGGGCTCGAGGGTGAGCCCGAAGTGGTTCTGCACCCGCTCGCGCGTGATCTCCATGAGACCCAGGATGTCCGCGGCGGTGGCGCCACCCCGGTTGACGATGAAGTTGGCGTGCTTGGCCGAGATCTCGGCGCCGTTGTGCCGCTTGCCCTTCAAGCCGACCTTCTCGATGAGGCGGGCCGCCACCTCGCTCTGCGGGTTCTTCCACACGCAGCCCGCGGAGGCGAGGGCGAGCGGCTGCGTCGACTTCTTGTGCTTGAGGCGCTGGCGCATGTCCTTCTGGATCTCTGCCTGGGGTCGGCGATGGAGCTGCAGCCGCGCGCCCACCAGCACGGCGCCGGGCGGCGCGAAGAAGGCGCGGTGGCCGAAGCTGCCGTTGTTGGGCTTGAACTCGCCCAGGGTGCCGTCCGGGTGCAGGAAGTACACGGCGGAGATAAAGTCGCCGATCCAGCCATCGGGTGTGCCCGCGTTCATGGCCACGGCGCCGCCGATGGTGGCGGGAATGCCCACCAGGCACTCGATCCCGCCGAGGTTCAGAGCGGCCGCCTCGCGGATCAAGGCGGAGAGACCGACCCCGGCGCCCGCCACCGCTTCCTCGCCACGGAAGTCGGCGCGACCCAGACAGCCCTCGAGCTTGAGCACCACGCCGCGGATGCCGCGGTCGCGGACGAGGAGGTTGTTGCCGCCGCCCACGATCTCGACGGGCAGCTGCTCGCGCTCGGCGAACCCCAGCGCCAGCCGGATGTCCTCGACGTCCTGGGGGACCACGAAGATGTCCGCGGGCCCCCCGATGCGCAAGGAGGTATGGAAGCTGAGGGGTTCCTTGAACCGTACCTCGCCCCGAATCTCTCCGAGCATTAGGTCCTCCTGTTGGACGGGTCAGGCATGTCGCCCAGGCGCGCAAGCAGTTCCGCCCCGAGCTGGCCGACGTCACCAGCGCCGAGGGTGAGCACGAGATCGCCGGGACGCGTGGATTCGCAGAGATAGTTGAGGATGCCGGGGCGGTCGCCATCCATGTAGAGCACCTCGCGGTGCCCATGGGCGCGGATGCCGTCGGCGAGGTCGCGCGCGTGGACGCCAGGGATCGGCGCCTCACCGGCCGCGTAGATGTCCATCACGATCAGCACGTCGGACTGGTAGAACGCGGTGAGAAACTCCTGCCGCAGAGCTTGGGTCCGTGAGTACCGGTGAGGCTGGAACACCGTGATGACGCGCCGGTCGAACCCGGCCTTGGCGGCGGCCAGGGTGGCGTGGATCTCGGCAGGATGATGCCCGTAGTCATCGACCACGAGGACGCCCGCGGCCTCGCCGCGGATCTGGAAACGGCGCTGGACGCCCGCGAAGGCGCCCAGGGCCTGCTGGATTCGCTCGAAGGGCGCCTCGAGATCGAGGCCGACGCCGACGGCGGCGAGGGCATTGAGGACGTTGTGGCGGCCCGGCACCTGGATCGAGATGGACCCCAGGACACGGCCACGATGCAGGACCTCGAACTGGGACTGCACGCCGGAGAACGAGAGGCGCCGGGCGGTGAGATCCGCGCCCGACTCGAGCCCGTAGGTGATCACGCGCTTCTCGATCTGGGGGATCATCTGCTGAATGTTGGGCTGGTCGAGGCAGAGCACGGCCGAGCCGTAGAACGGCACCTTGTTGACGAAGGCCAGGAAGGCCGTCCGGATCGCGTCCAGATCGGCGTAGTGGTCCAGGTGCTCCGCATCCACGGTGGTGACCACGGCGATGGTCGGCGTGAGCTTGAGAAAGGAGCCATCCGACTCGTCGGCCTCGGCGACCAGGAACTCGCCGCGCCCGAGGCGGGCATTGGTGCCCAGCCCGTGGATGCGGCCGCCCACGACCACCGTGGGATCGAGCCCCGCCGCGCCGAGCACCGCCGCCACCATGGAGGTGGTGGTGGTCTTGCCATGGGTGCCCGCGATGGCGATGCCGTACTTGAGCCGCATGAGCTCGGCCAGCATCTCGGCCCGTGGAATGACGGGCACGCCCCGCTGCCTCGCCACCTGGACCTCGACATTGTCGCGGGCCACCGCCGAGGAGTAGACGACCACGTGCGCGCCCTCGACGTGACTGGGCTCGTGGCCGAGGAACACCTTGGCCCCGAGCCGCTCCAGTCGCTCGACGAGCTCGCTGCGCTTCTGATCGGAGCCGGTGACGCGATAGCCCAGGTTCAGGAGCACCTCGGCGATCCCGCTCATGCCGACGCCGCCGATGCCCACGAAATGAATCTGCTGGTATTTCTTGTACACGGCTCAGGCCGTTCCCGTGTGCTGCGAGATGTTGAGCAAGATGCCCGTGGAGAAGAGCGTCATGGTCAGGGCGGACCCGCCGAAGGAGATGAAGGGCAGCGGGAGCCCTTTGGTGGGCAAGAGTCCCGTGACCACGCCCAGGTTCACAAGGGTCTGGGTGGCGAGCATGATGGTGAGCCCGAGGGCGAGATAGGCGCCGAAGGGCTCGGGCGCGCGGAGGCCGATGCGCAGGCCCCGCCAGATGAGGACGGCGAAGAGCCCGACCACCACGAGGGCCCCCATCGCCCCCAGCTCCTCGCCGATGATGGCGAAGATGAAATCGGTGTGGGACTCGGGGAGATAGAAGAGCTTCTGCTTGGACTCGCCCAGGCCGCGCCCGAGCCAGCCGCCCGAGCCCAGGGCGAGGAAGGACTGGATGATCTGGAAGCCTGAATTCTGCGGATCGTTCCAGGGGTTCAAGAACGCGGCCACGCGCCGGAGACGATACGGCTTCATGGCGATGGCGACGGCGGCCAGGGGCAAGGCCGCGCCGGCGATCAGCCCCATGTGCGCGGGCCGCGCCCCGCCCAGATACGCCAGGGCGAGCGTCAGCACGATGAGCACCACGGCATTGCCCATGTCGGGCTGGAGCATGGTCAGTCCAGCCATGGCGCCCGCCATCAGGAGCAGGGGAAGGAGGCCCCGCGCGAAGCTCTCCACCACCTCGCCGCGGCGGGCGAGAAAGGAGGCGAGGTAGAGGAGGAGCGAGAGCTTGGCCAGCTCGACGGGCTGGAAGGACACCGGCCCGAGGCGAAGCCACCGTCGCGTGCCGTTGATCTCCTGGCCGAAGGGCGGAACGAGCACGAGGACGAGGAGCGCGAACGACAGCACGAGAAGCGGGGCGACCAGGCGCTGGAGCCGCCGGTAGTCGAAGCAGAGTCCCGCGAAGAGCGCGATCATCCCCAGGCCTGCCCAGACGCCCTGCTTCTTCAGGAAGTGCCCGGGATCGTGGAAGCGGTCGGCGGCCATGATGGCCGAGGCCGAGTACACCATCACCACGCCGATCGACACCAGCGCCAGGACCACGCCGAAGAGCGAGAGATCGGGTGTCAGGCGCCGAGGCATTAGGACGCGATCTCGCGGACGGTGTTCTTGAACACTTCGCCGCGATGCTCGTAGTTGTCGAACATGTCGAAGGAAGCGCAGGCGGGCGAGAGGAGCACCACGTCCCCGATCCGGGCGGCCTCTCGCGCGGCCGCCACCGCGTCCTGCATGGAGCCCGCGTCCTGGCACGGCACCCCCGCCGGCTCGAGCGCGGCGCGGATCTGATCGCGGTCAGCGCCGATGAGCACCGCGCACTTCACGCGGCCGCGGGCTGCCTCGGCGAGGGGGCGAAAGTCCTGCCCCTTGCCCTTGCCGCCCGCGATGAGGACGACGGGCTCGGAGAAGCTCTCGAGGGCCTTGATGGTCGAGGCGACATTGGTGCCCTTGGAGTCGTTGTAGTAGCCGACCCCGCGCTCGTCGAGGATCCGCTCGATCCGGTGCGCGACGGCGCGGAAGGCCGCGATGCCGCGCCGGATGCTCTCGGGGCTCAAGCCCGTCCACAGCGCGCAGGCGGTGGCGGCGAGGACGTTCTCGACGTTGTGCTGGCCACGCAGCGGGATGTCCGCGAGCGGGCAGATCTCCTCGACGTGGCCGTTCAGCTTGGCCACGATGGCGCCGCTTCGCACGAAGACGCCGTGATCGAGGGCGCGCAGCCGGCTGAACCAGAGGACGCGCGCGCGGGTGCGCGGGGCGAGGGCCGCCGTGACGGGATCGTCGGCGTTGAGCACCGCGCAGTCCGCCTCGGTCTGGTTGGCGAAGATCCTCGCCTTGGCCTCGACGTAGCGCTCGACCGTTCCGTGCCGGTCGAGGTGATCGGGGGTGACGTTGAGCACGACGGCCACCCGCGGCCGCAGGAGCTCGATCGCCTCGAGCTGAAAGCTCGACGCCTCCGCCACGATGAGGCCGTCGGCGGGGAAGTCCAGGGCGTGGGCGGAGAGCGGGGTGCCGATATTGCCGCCCACGAGGACGGGCCTCACCGTTCCGCCCACGAGCTCGCCCGTGAGGGCGGTCGTGGTCGTCTTGCCGTTGGTGCCCGTGATGGCGATGAGATCGGCTTCCATGACGCGCCAGCCGAGCTCGAGCTCGCTGATGACGGGCACGCTGCGGGCGCGGGCGGCCTCGAGCACGGGCAACTCGAGGGGCACCCCCGGACTGACGACGACCAGCTCGGCGCCTTCGAAGGCGGCGTCCGGATGGCCGTTCACCCAGAGGCGACAGCCGAGCTGCTCGAGCTCCTGCGCCTCGCGGGAAAGCGATTCGAGACGGCCCGAGTCGGACGCCAGGACGCGGCCGCCGAGCCGGCGGATCAGCCGGGCTGCGGCCACCCCGCTTCGCGCCAGGCCCACCACGGCCACGGTGCGCTCGGCCAGCCACTGCCGGTAGCCCTGGCCCCGCTCCCCCGTCATGTGATCCTCATCCGCCGTCTCGGCCGTGAGCGTGATCACCGGCCTACCTCAGCTTGAGGGTGGTCAGCGCGAGAAGCGCCAACATGAACGACACGATCCAGAACCGCACGATGATCTTCGGCTCGGGCCACCCCTGCATCTCGTAGTGATGATGGAGGGGGGCCATGCGGAAGAAGCGCTTGCCCGTGAGCTTGAAGTAGCCGACCTGGATGATGACGGAAGCGGCCTCGACCACGTAGAGCCCGCCGATGAGCGGGAGGAGCAGCTCCGCCTTGGTCAGCACGGCGAGGGTCCCGATGGCCCCGCCCAGGGCGAGCGAGCCCACGTCGCCCATGAAGACCTGCGCCGGGTAGCTGTTGAACCAGAGGAAGCCCACGGCGGCGCCCACGAGGGCCCCGCAGAAGATCGTCAGCTCGCCCGTGCCCTTGACGTTCAGGATCTTGAGGTACTCGGCCGCCCGGAAATTGCCCGTGAGATAGCAGATGATGGCGAAGGCCCCGCCCGCCATCACGATGGGCCCGATGGCCAGACCGTCCAGACCATCGGTGAGATTGACGGCGTTGGACGACCCCACGATCACGAGGAGCGCGAAGGGGATCCAGAGCCAGCCCAGGGTGAGGAGCCAGCCCTTGAAGAAGGGGATGGCGAGGCCCGTCGTGAAGCCGTCGGGCGGCCAGACGTAGAGCCAGCCCATCAGCGCGGTGACCAGAAGGATCTGCGCGCCGAATTTCTGCTTGGCGGAGATGCCCTTCCTGGTCTTGAGCTTTCGCCAGTCGTCGAGGAGACCGATGACCGCGAAGCCCGCCGTGGCCAGGATGAGCACCCAGACGTACCGATTGTGGAGATTCGTCCACAGGAGCGTCGAGATCAGCAGGGCGGCCAGAATCACGAGACCGCCCATGGTCGGAGTGCCCGCCTTGCTGCGGTGCCGCTCCGGCGTGTCCTCGCGAATGGTCTCGCCCCCGCGCTGGTGCGCGCGCAGCCGTCCGATCAGCCAGGGCCCGAGGACGAACGAGATCACGATCGCCGTCACCGTCGCCATGGCCGTGCGAAAGGTGATGTAGCGGAAGACGTTGAAGAGGATGCTGTCCTTGGCGAGCGGCACGAGGAGGTCGTAGAGCATCAGCCATCCTCCCCTCCGAAGCGGGCCATGAGCGCATCCACCACGCGCTCCATGCGCGTCCCGCGGGAGCCCTTGATCAGCACGGCATCCCCCGGGGCGAGGCGCTTGAGGAGCAGGACAACGGTGTCCTCGAAGGTCGCCGCGTGATGGCTCTCGGCCAGCCCAGCCTCGCGCGCCGCCTCGACCGCGGTGCCGCACCAGAACCCGAGCCCGATGAACTCGGCGACCCCGGCGACGGCCACGGCCCGGCCCATTTCCCGGTGTTCGGTCGCGGCGATGGATCCCAGCTCGAGCATGTCGCCGAGGACGACCACGCGACGACGCCCGCCCGCCGAGGCCCGGAGCGTCTCGAGGGCGGCCCGGACGGACACGGGATTGGAGTTGTACGTATCGTCGAGGATGAGGAGCGCCCCCGCCCGACGCCACACGCAGCGTCCCCTGACGGGGCGCGCCGCTTCGAGCCCGGCGACGATCGCGTCGAGAGGCAGCCCGAGCGCGACACCCACGCCGGCGGCGGCGAGGGCGTTGGTGACATTGTGCCGTCCGGAGAAGCGCAGGCGAACCGGGCGCCGTCCCTCCGCCGTCTCGATCTCGAAGCCGACACCGTCCGACGACTCGCTCACCTGTCCCAGCGCGCGTACATCGGCCGCGCTCCGAGCGCTGACCGTCCACACGCGTGCCCGCGTCTGCGCGGCCATGGCGCGAACGCGCGGGTCGTCGGCGTTGAGCACGGCCGCTCCGTCATCCGGCAGGGCCTGCACGAGCGCGCTCTTCTCGCGCTGAACGTCGTCGAGCGAGCCCAGGAACTCCGTGTGCGCGCTCGATACGGTGGTGACTGCGGCGATGGTCGGACGGGCGATCCCGGCCAGGGCCGCGATCTCCCCCGGGTGGTTCGTGCCGATCTCGATGGCCGCGGCCGTGTGCTCCGCGGTGAGCTTGAGCAAGGTGAGGGGCAGGCCCCACTGATTGTTGAAGCTCGACTCTGGCTTGAGCACGGGCCCGCGCGTCGCGAGCACGGCCGCCATCATCTCCTTGGTCGTCGTCTTGCCGTTCGACCCCGTCACCGCCGCCACGGGAATGGCGAAGCGCGCGCGGTGCCAGGCGCCCAGACGTCCCAGCGCCCGCGTCGTATCGTCCACGAGGACCACGGGCACGCCGGGCGGCAGATCGTCGGACACGGCGTCGACCACGAGGCAGGCGGCGCCCCGCCCCACGGCCTCGCGCAGAAAGGCATGGCCGTCGAGGCGCTCGCCACGGATGGCGAAGAAGGCATCGCCGATGCCGAGGCTGCGGCTGTCGATCGACACGCCGCTCACCGCGATGCCGAGATCGCCGCCGAGGAGCGCACCCCCGGTGCCCCGGACGATGTCTTCCACGCTGAATGCCGGCATGCGCCGTCCTATGGCCCGATCTCCCGGAGCACGGCCCGGGCTATGGCTCGGTCGTCGAAGGGGAGGACGTCGGTACCGACGATCTGGTATGTCTCGTGGCCCTTGCCGGCGATGACGACCACGTCGCCGGCTCTGGCCCAGGCGAGGGCGCTGCGGATTGCGGCCTTCCTGTCGGAGATTGTCTCATGCCGGTCCACGGCCAGACCGCCCGGTATGCCGGCCACGATCTCGGTGATGATGGCCTCAGGCTGCTCGCTTCGCGGGTTGTCGGAGGTGATCCACACGCGATCGCAGAACCGCGCGCCGATGGCGCCCATGAGGGGCCGCTTGCCACGATCACGGTCCCCGCCGCAGCCGAAGACCACTCCCAGGCGGCCTCCCGATCCCACGAGCTTGCGCGCGGTCTCGAGCGTGCGCTCGAGGGCATCGGGTGTGTGCGCATAGTCCACCACGAGCAGGAATGGCTGGCCCGCCTCGACCCGCTCGAAGCGCCCGGGCACCGAAGTGACCGTGGCCAGCGCCACCGCGATGTCGGTCGGGGCCATGCCCAGGGCCACACCCACCCCCGTGGCCGCGAGCAGGTTCATCACATTGTGCTCGCCCACCAGGGACGAGGCGATCTCCACGTGGCCGACGGGAGTCCGCACGCTCATGCGAATGCCCTCGCCGCCCGACGACCAGCGCGCGGGGCGCACGTCGGCGCGGCCACGAATGGCGTAGGTCACGGTGCGCAGGGGCAGGCCGGCGACCATGGAGAGTCCCGCGGGATCATCGGCATTGACGACGGCGGAGGGCGCCGGCTTGGCGCCCGCGGCCACCAGCTCGAAGAGCCGGCGCTTCGCCTGCCCGTAGGCCTCCATGGTGACGTGGAAGTCCAGGTGGTCCTGGGTGAGATTCGTGAACACGGCCACGTCGAACTCCGTGCCGTCGATGCGAGAGAGGGCGAGGGCGTGGGACGAGACTTCCATGGCGAGGGCGGCGACGCCGGCGTCGAGCATGCGGCGCATGAGTCCCTGCAGCTCCAGGGCCTCCGGCGTCGTCTGGCCCGCGGCCACACGCTCGGCGCCGATGCGGTACTCCACGGTGCCGATGAGGCCGGTCTCGAGCCCTCGCGCCCGCAGCAGGGCGTCGACCATGAACGACGTGGTCGTCTTGCCGTTCGTGCCCGTGATGCCGACGACGATCAGCGAGGCCGACGGGTGCCCGAAGTACGCGTCGGCCAGGCGGGCCAGGGCCGCGCGGGAGGACGGCACGAGGACGCGCCCCGTGGGCCGGCCCTCCAGCGCGTCGGCGCCTTCGAGGACGACGGCGGCCGCGCCACGCGCGAGTGCATCGTCCACGAAGCGCCGGCCGTCCTGCTTGAGTCCCGGGATGGCGACGAAGAGGTCCCCGGGAGCGACCTTGCGGGAATCATAGGCCAGACCGGAGACGGTCGCAGGCAGGGCGCCCAGCACCCTCTTCTCCGGCAGCGCGTCGAGCAGGGCTGTGATGGGCACGGGGGACGTCCTCATGGCCTCGCGGCTGGCCGCTCGGGGAGGCCGGCCAGGACGAGCCGGCACGCCGTGCCGGGTGCGAGGGGAGTACCGGGGGCCGGCCATTGCGTCACCACCGCACCTCGGCCGCTGACCTCGAGCGTCACGTCGAAGGGCGCGAGGGCCGCCATGGCCTGGCGCAGCGAGCGGCCCTCGAGCGCCGGCATGGCCGCGGGGACGTCCGGATCGGCATCGAGGCTCACGCGCCGCACGGGCACGACCATCCCACCCGGTGCCGGCGATTCCGCCTCGACGCGCAGGAGGTGCACGGGCATCGTGCCTCGCGGAGGCACGTTCAGGTGCCGCAGCGCCTCGCGGCCGATGGCGGCAAAGATGGGTGCGGCCGCCTCGCTGCCCCACTTCTCGTTCTTGGGCTCGTCGAGGAGGACGATCATGGCGATGCGCGGATCGTCCACGGGGGCGAAGCCCACGAAGGAGAGAATGCCCGGGGCGTGCGAATAGCGGCGTGTGCTCGGGTCCATCTTCTGCGCCGTGCCCGTCTTGCCCGCGACCTCGTAGCCGGGGATGGCGGCGTTGTGCCCCGTCCCCTCCCGGACCACGGCGGTGAGGATGGTGGTGAGCTCGCGCGCCGTCTCGGGCGAGATGACCTGGCGGACGGCTCTGGGCTCGAAGGTCCGGACCTCGCGGCCATTGGCGTCCAGGAGCGCCCGCACGATCTGCGGCTGCATGAGGCGCCCGCCGTTGGCGATGGCCGCAAAGGCCGTGACCATCTGGACGGCGGTGACGGAGATCTCCTGGCCGATGGACATGGTGGCGAGTGAGAGGGCCGACCACTGGGGCGGAGCACGAAGCTGACCGCGGCTCTCTCCCGGCAGGCCAAGCCCGACGGGCTGGCCGAAGCCGAAGCCGGTGATGTACTTGTAGTAGCGCTCCTTGCCCAGCTGCATCCCGGCCTTGATGGAGCCGACGTTGGAAGAGTTCTGCAGCACCTCGCTGAAGGTGAGCCAGCCGAAGGGCTTCCAGTCGCCGATCACCGCCGTGGCGATCTTGATCTTGCCGTTCTCGCCGTAAAAGCGATCGGTGGGTCGGACCACCCCTTCCTCGAGGGCGCCCGCGGCCATGATCACCTTGAACGTGGAGCCCGGCTCGAAGGGGTCGGTGATGGCGCGATTGCGCCGCTCCTCGTCCGTGGCCGCGCCGAAGGCATTCGGATTGAAGGTCGGCCGGATGGCCATGGCGAGGATCTCGCCTGTCCGCGGGTCCATCATCACGGCCATGGCGCCCTTGGCCCGGGTGCGCCGCCACGCCGCGTCCACTTCCTTCTCGGCGATGTACTGCAGGGTGGCGTCGAGCGTGAGGGCGACGCCCTGGCCGGGGATCGAGGGCTTGAGGACCTTCGGGGCGCCCGTGACGTCGCGCCCAAGAGCATCCCGCTCGACCAGCGCCTTGCCTTCGGCGCCGGCGAGATGGACGTCCCAGGCCTGCTCGATGCCCGAGAGACCTTTGCCATCCAGGCCCTCGAAGCCGACGACATGCGCGGCGAGCTCGCGGTTCGGATAGAGACGCAGGCTTTCCTGGATGAACCCCAGCGTGGGCTCGTGGAGATCCTGCACTGCCTGGGCGACCCGAGGCGGCAGCTTGCGCTTGACCCACACGAAGCGCTTGTCGGGATCGAGCCGACGGGCGATATCGGAGGCGGGCTCCCCCAGGATGGGGGCCAGCTCCGTGGCCACGCGCGCCGAATCGGTCATGCGCGTGGGCAGCCCGAAGAGCGATTCCGCGGCCGCGGATTCCGCCAGGACCAGGCCCGCGCGGTCGAGGATAGGTCCGCGCTTGGGACGGAGGGGGACGGTCTTGGCCCGCTGGGCCTCGGCGAGCCGGGAATACTCCTCGTGCTTGAAAACTTGGAGATAGCCGATCCGGACCAGGATCCCGAGGAAGGCACAGGCGACGAACGCGGCAAAGATCAGCGTTCGGCTCCTCAGGGCCGTGGTCCGGAGTTCCATCATGGGGGAGGGCTGGCTCCGCCTCGCATGTGTCAGCGAACCCGTTCCTGGAGGCCCACGGCCGGGGCTACCCGCGCCGTGCGCTCGCTCAGCCGCGCGGTGGACGCGGCGCTCGGCGCCGCGAACTCGCGGGCGAGCTGCACCTGCTGCTGGCTGGCCGCGACCATGCCGAGCCGGACGCGAGCCTCGCCCTCGATGCGGCCCAGCGAAGAGAGGCTCGCCCGCTCCACGGACAGGCGGCGGTTGGCCTCCTCCAGCTCGGTCCGCGTGGTACGCAGCGCGTCGAGCCGGTAGGACAACCGCACCTGCTGGACCTTGAGGCCGACGACGCTCAGCACGAGGGCGACGAGGAGGCCCGCCCCCACCACGGAAATCGCCATGGCGCGAAGGCGGCGGCGGTCGCTTTCCCGGTGGAAGCGCGCCACCTGCTGATCGGCGGTGGCACGAAGGCCCAACGAAAGCTGGAAGGCCATCGCGTGCTTCGGGGTTCTTCCGAGACGTGCCTCAGCGCTCATGCCGCCTCCAGCCGCTCGAGCACGCGAAGCTTGGCGCTCCTGGCTCTGGGGTTCACTCCAACCTCGTCGCGCGAAGGTCCGACCGGCGAGGGCTCGAGCTCGGCGAAGCCACCTGTCCGGAGCGCCCGGAAGGCGCGCTTGACGGCCCGGTCCTCGCCCGAGTGAAACGAGATGATGCCGAGCCGCCCGCCGGGAGCCAGGAGGGCCGGCGCCGCCTCGAGGGCCTCGGCGAGGGCCTGGGGCTCCTCGTTGACGGCCATGCGCAGAGCCTGGAAGGTCCGCGTGGCGACGTGAGTGCGCGAGGACCACGCCGCGCGCGGCACCCCCCGCTTCACGGCGTCCACGAGGTCGCCGGTCACCGTCAGCGGGCTCTGACGGCGCCGCTCCACGATGCGGCGGGCTATGCGCCGGGCGTGGCGCTCCCCTCCGTACTCGAAGAGCACGCTGGCGATCTCGGCCTCGGGCAGCTCGGCGAGTAGCTCGGCCACCGTGCGGCCCCGCGTGGGATCGAAGCGCATGTCGAGCGGCTCGTCCTTCTGGAAGGTGAAGCCGCGCCCGGACGCGTCGAGCTGGTACGACGAGAGGCCCAGGTCGAGGAGAACGGTGGCGGCCGGGCCGATACCGGCCTCGCGGGCGTGTCCTCCGATCTCCCGGAAGCTCCCGTGGCGAAGGGTCACCCGCTCGCCGAAGCGCGCGAGCCGCTGGCCCGCGCGGGCGAGCGCCTCAGGGTCGGCGTCCAGCCCGAGGAGCCGCGTGCCCGTGCCTCCCGCTTCCAGCAGCCTTTCCGCGTGTCCGCCCATGCCGATGGTCCCGTCCACCACCCAGCCCCCTCGTCGGGGGCGCAAGAGAAACGTCACTTCGTCAGCCAGCACCGGGAGGTGCGCCACCTCCCGCTCCACGTCTACACGCCCTTGTCGGCCAGCTTCTGCTCCACGTCCTCGATGAGTGCCCCGACTTTGTCCCGCTCGAAGTGCGTCCACCGCTCGGCGTTCCAGATCTCGAACTTCTCTTGCATGCCGATGATCGTCACGTCCTTGGTCAGGCTCTCGCTCTCCCGGATGTCGAGGGGAATCTGGATCCGGCCCTGCGGATCAAGGGTCACGTCCTGTCCCTTCGACAGATACTGGTACTGGAACGTCCGCCGGAACGAATCCAGGCGAGGCAGCCGGCTGACACGCTCCTCGAGCTCCTTCCAGTTCCGCTCCGGATACACGTCGAGCGCGCCTCGCCCATTCGAGACGATGACGAGCTTGTCTCCGAAGCCGTCGGTCAGCGCCTCCCGGAACTTGGCCGGGATGCTGAGCCGACCCTTCGGGTCGACGGTGTGCTTGAAATGCCCCCGAAACACGTCCTCTCCCCGAGAGGACGATTTCCCTCTCGCCTGACCAAGTTCACCACTTCATGGGATTTCATCCCACCTAGCGGGCTAATCTAGGAGGAATACGGAGGGGTGTCAAGAGAAAACTCCTATTTGGCTGCTATATCCGAGCCATCTGGCGAGGACGACCAGTGGGGCTGGGCCACCCTGCGGCTACCGCAGGTAGAGGGACGGGGAGATCAGCGAGACTTGTAGTACTGGAGGGCTTCCGGGAGCCAGCCTTCGATCTGGCGGACGCGGGTCGGATCCGACGGGTGGGTCGAAAGGAACTCGGGCTGGCTCGCGCCCTTTTGCTGGCCCATGCGCACCCACAGATCGCGAGCGGCGTGCGGGTCGTACCCCGCCTTCGCCATCAGGATCAGCCCCAGATGATCCGCTTCGGACTCCTGCTGACGGCTCCAGGGCAGGAGCACGCCCACCGCGGCGCCCGCTCCCAGAAGCGAGCCCACCGCCTGGACCGTCGCGGGATTGCCTATGGAGAGAGCCGCCATGGTCGACTCCACCCCGACGTTCACAAGCAGCTGCTGGCTCACGCGCTCCCCACCGTGGCGAGCCACGACGTGGCCGATCTCGTGGCCGAGGACGGCGGCCAGTCCGCTCTCGTCACGGGTGACGGGGAGCATGCCCGTGTACACGGCCACCTTGCCCCCCGGCAGGGCGAAGGCGTTCACCGTCTTGTCGTTCTGGATGAGCCGGTACTCCCACTGGTAGTTGAGCCCCGTGACCGCGGCGATTCGTGACCCCACCCGCTTGACCATCTCCGTCGCCACCGGATCCGTCGACAGCTTCTCCTTGGCGAGGGTCTGCGTGTAGGTCTGGGCGCCCATCTGCGTCTCCTGCTCCGCAGAGATGAGCTGGAGCTGAGAACGGCCCGTATACGGCACCGTCTCGCAGGCGGCCACCATTACCAGCGCCGCGAGCGCGAAGAACAGCCCTCGCGAGGTCCACCGGCCATGCATGGCCCGGATTCTACCAGACAGGCACGTTCCTCAACGTGACCAGAGTGGCCACGACCGCTTCAGGCCCCGCCCGACCCACCTCGAGCTCCATCTTCACCGACACGATCCGCCCGCGGTCGGCGGTGGGGAGGCCGTCACGGTCGAGATACGAGAGCGCGAAGCGACGCACGCCCTCGGCGATGGGCTGGGCGCCGCCGCCTGCGTCACGTCTCAGCGTGGTCTCCCCCGACCGCAGCAGGTAGCTGACCCGCTCGCGCGTCGGATCGATCACCCCGTTGCCGTTCAGGTCTCTCTGGAAAACGATCCGGGCCGGCTCCGCCACGAGCACGATCTCGAAGCCCGCCCCGGTCGGATCGAAGCCCGCCTCCTTCAACTCACGAGCCATGCGCTCGAGGGCCGCCCGTGCGGACTGCTGCGCCTCGACCCGGCTCGCGCCCCAGCCCCAGGCGGCAAGCCCCGACTGCAACAGGAGCGCCGTCGCGGCCATGATCAGGCCCAGGAGCCCGAGGGCCACGAGGAGCTCGGCCAGGGAGTAGCCCGCCGTTCGCCGCGCCATGCCGGGCAGACTGGCGCGCGCGTGCTGACGGCGTCAATGTCAAATCTCGGGCACGCCGCCACGGAGCGACATGTATCACTCAGGGGTCGGTGGGCCGGTCGAAGTCCCCGGGCACGGAAGGGCGGAAGATCAGGTCGAAGACGATCCAGAGCGTTCTGGAGAATGGGAGGAACAGCAGGGGGAGCGCGATCATGAGCGCGACACCGCCCCAGCGCATGGCCTCCCACGGCGGGTTCGGCCACGTCCACACGATCACGACGAGGAGGCCGACGCCGAAGACGGCCTCGGCGGCGATGAGATTCAAGAGGAGAGAGCCGAGGAAATAGCCCTCCTCGCCCCGGTCGAGGCGGAATCCGCAAACCGGGCAGCGCTCGCGCATGGTGAACCAGGAGCGGAGCGCGCTCGCGCGGCCGCAGCTCGGGCAGCGGAGCAGCAGGGCGCGCCCGAGGAGACGCGCTGCCCGCCGCCCGCGACCCACGGCGGACTACTCAGTCGAGAACGGGCTTGGGCGGATCGGTCGAGTAGTCGTAGAAGCCCCGCCCGGTCTTGCGCCCGAGATCGCCGCGCTTCACGCGCTTCTCGAGCTCGGGGGGCGGGTAGTCGTTGGGATTCTTCGTCACCTCGAAGGTCTCGAGCCGGGCGTTGTAACCGATGTCGAGACCGGAGAGGTCGCCCAGCTTGAAGGGCCCAAGAGGATGATTCAGTCCCAGCTCCACGGCCTTGTCGATATCGGCGTGATTCGCCACGCCCTGCTCGAGGCAGTAATAGGCTTCGCGGACGAGAGCGCGGAGAATGCGGTTGACGAGAAAGCCGGGCAACTCTTTGCGAAGAGTCACCGGCTCGCGGCCGCTGCGTCGGGTGACCTCGGCGGTGATCGCCAGGGTCTCCTCGCTCGTCCACTGCCCCTTGACCACCTCGACGAGCTTCATGACGAGCGGCGGATAGAAGTAGTGCATGTTCACGCACTTCTCGGGCCGCTTGGTCGAGGGCGCGATCTGCGAGTTCATGAGCGTCGAGGAGTTGGTGGCGAGGATCGTGTGGGGCGGACAGAAGCGGTCGAGCCTGGCGAAGCATTCTTTCTTGGGCTCGAGGCGCTCCACGATGGCCTCGATGGCGAAATCGGCGTCGCGTCCGGCCTTCTCCAGATCGGGCTCGAGGCGCACGCGCGCGATGGCTTCCTCCATGGCGTCCTTGCTCATCTGGCCCTTCTGGACGCGGCGCTCGAGCTGCTTGCGGTTGCCCGCCATGCCTTTCTGCAAGAGCTCCATGCTCAAGTCGTTGAGGGTGATCTCGTACCCGTGAAGCGCCGACTGCATGGCGATCTGGGCGCCCATCTGCCCCGCCCCCACTACGAGGATGCGCTTGACGTCGTCGGCTTTCATGTCCTCTCCTTCGTGGTCATCGCTCAGTCGATGGGGGGTGTGAGGTGGGCCCACGGCTGGGCCTTCTCGAAGGCGTGGGCGGCGCGGAGCACCGTCACGTCGTCGAAGCGCCGGCCCACGATCTGGAGGCCCACGGGCAGCTTGTCGGCGGTGAAGCCGGCCGGGACCGAGCAGGCGGGTTGCCCCGTCATGTTGAACGGATAGGTGTACGGGATCCACTCGTAGCTGTCGGCCGGGCGGCCGGCGATCTCGCTGGGATTGTCGAGGCCCACCTTGAAGGGGGGGCACGCCACAGTGGGCGACAGCATCAGGTCATAGGTCTCGAAGAGGCGCCGCGGGTGCTCCCACCAGGCCATCCGGTCGAACCAGGCCTGGACGTACGTGGTCGGGCCCCAGGACATGGTCTCGTCGATGAGGGAGGCCAGGCCCGCGTCGATGTCGGCGCGCCGCTCGGGCAGGAAGGGCGCCAGGCGCGTGGCGATGCCGCCGCAGAAGATGGCCTTCCAGGGCTGCTTGGGCAAGGGCCACTTGGGATTGACCTCCTCCACGCGGCAGCCGAGCTCCCGGAAGCGCTTGGCCGCCCGCGCGCATACCGCCGTCACCTCGGGGTCGACGAGCTTGGCATAGCCGGGATCGGGCACCCAGGCGATGCGCAATCCCTTCACCGATCCTTTGAGGGCCTTCACGTAGTCCACACCCTCGGCGGGGAGCGAGAACTGATCGCGCGAGTCGGGGCCCGCGCACACGTTCATCATGAGGGCGGCGTCCGTCACCGTGCGGGTCATGGGCCCGATGTGCGAGAGGCTCCACGCCGGACTCGCTGGATATGCCGGGATGCGCCCGAAGGACGCCTTGTGGCCGAAGATGCCCGCGAAGGACGCGGGAATGCGGATCGAGCCGCCCCCGTCCGTCCCGATGGCCAGCGGCCCCAGGCCCGCGGCGACTGCCGCACTCGCTCCCCCGCTCGAGCCGCCGGGCGTGCGATCGAGGTTCCAGGGGTTTCGCGTCACTCCGAAGAGGAGATTGTGGGTCGCGCCGATCCAGCCCATGGTCGGTGTATTCGTCTTGCCGAGCTGGATCGCCCCCGCGCCCACCAGGCGCTCCACCATGGGAGCGGTCTCCGTGGGGACGTTGTCGGCGTAGAGGCGCGTGCCGAACGTGGTCCGGATGCCCCTGGTGATGACGAGGTCCTTGGTCGAGAACGGGACGCCATGCAGCGGCCCGAGCTTCGCCCCTCTCTTCATGACCGCACGCTCGGCCGCGCGCGCCGCCCGGAGAGCCTGATCGGCCGTGATGGTGACGAAGGCGTTGAGGGTCGGGTTCAGCTTCTCGATACGGGCGAGCACGGTCTTCATCACCTCGACCGGCGAGACCTTCCGGCGCCGGATGGCCGCGGCCATCTCCGAGGCCGGCATCCAGCAGAGCCCATCCGAAGCCATGGGAGCCTCCTTCCCGCCGGGCACCTCAGGCGCCCCGCAGTCGTGGATCAAGCGTGTCGCGAAGGGCATCGCCGAGGAGATTCGAGCCGAAGACGGCCAGGCTGATGGCGATGCCCGGGAAGAGCACGAGGTGCGGCGCCTTCTGCGCGTATTCCGCCGCGGAGACGGAGAGCATGCGGCCCCACGACGGATACGGCTCTGGAACGCCCAGCCCCAGGAAGGACAGGGTTGCCTCGACGAGAATGGCGCTGCCAAGCTGCGCGGTGGCGAGCACGATGAACGGGCCAACGGTGTTCGGCAGGATGTGGCGGAACGCGATCCGGAGATGGGTGACACCGAGAGCGCGGGCGGCTTCCACGTACTGGAACTCGCGGATGCTGAGCACGCTCGCGCGGATGACGCGCGCGGCCCGCGGCATGATGGGGATCGAGATGGCCAGGATCACGTTCGGGATGGAGGGGCCGAGGGCCGCGGACATGACGAGGGCGAGCACGAGGAGGGGCAGGCCCTGCAGGATGTCCATGACGCGCTGGACGATGAGGTCAGTCTTGCCCCCGACGTATCCCGAGAGGAGCCCGATGATGCCCCCGAATACGGAGGCGACGATGGTCGAGCCCACCCCGACCATCAGGGACACGCGCGCGCCGTGGATGATGCGGGAGTAGATGTCGCGGCCCAGGTGATCGGTGCCCATCCAGTGCGTCGCGCTCGGGCGGGCCAGCGTGTCGGCGGCCTCGGTGGCGATCGGATCGTGGGTCTGGATGACGTCGGCGAAGACCGCCATGAGAACGATCGCCAGCATGATGGCGGCCCCCGCTGCCCCCAGAGGCTTTTTGCGGCAGAAGCGCGCGAGCGTGGGAACGATTCCCTCGCGGCTGACCTGCGCGCCCGCGGCGCCGGGGAGCCTGACCTCGACGGTGGCGGGCTCAGCTGCCATAGCGCACGCGCGGATCGAGGACGCCGTACAGCATGTCCACGGTGAGGTTGGACAGGATGACCACGACGGCGATGAACATGACCAGGTTCTGCACGATCGGGTAGTCGCGCCACGAGATGGCCTGGACGAGAAAGCGCGCCACGCCGGGGAGATTGAACACGGTCTCCGTCACCACAAGCCCCCCGATGAGGAAGGCGAACTCGATGCCGATCACCGTCACCACGGGCAGGATGGCGTTCTTGAGCGCGTGGCTCCAGATCACGGTCTTCTCGGCCTGCCCCTTGGCGCGCGCCGTCCGGATGTAGTCTTCGCGCATGACCTCGAGGAGCGCGGAGCGGGTGATGCGCATCATGAGCGCCGAGGAGCGGTATCCGACGGCGAGCGCGGGGAGTAGGAACTGGATCGCGTGGAGCGGAAAGTTCTCCCACGGGGACACGTAGGTCACGGGGGGAATCCAGCCGATCCAGGCGACGAGGACGAGGATGATGACCATGGCCAGCCAGAAGGACGGCATGGAAAGCCCGGCCAGGCTCACCACGCGGAGGGCATAGTCGAGGGCGGTATCCTGGCGGACGGCGCTGATCACGCCCGTGGGCACGCCCAGGAGCACGGCGATGATGAGGGAGAGCACCGCGAGCTCCACGGTGACCGGGATGAGGGGCCGGATGATCTCCCACGCGGGAAGATCGTAGCGGTACGACTTGCCCAGGTCTCCCACGCACAGGTGCCGGATCCAGTCGACGTACTGCACCCAGAGGGGCCGGTCGAGACCGAGCTCCTTCTCGATGGCCACGCGCTCGGACGGGTTGACGTACCCTCCCGTCGAGAAGAGGATGTCGACGATATCGCCCGGGGCCAGGCGCAGGAGGACGAAGATCACCAGCGACATCCCGAACAGCGTCAGCGCCGCGATGCCGAGACGCTGGGCGAGATAGGTTTTCACTTCCCGGGGTCTACTTGTCGCGCCACACGTCCGTCATGCGGCCGAAGTTGTAGATGTTGTTGTGGGGAATCATGTTGTGGACGTGGGGCCACACCGTGAAGTAGTCGAGCTTCCAGTCAAGAATCGGTCGTGCCGCATCTTCCTCGAGCTTCTTCTGCAGCGCCGCGAGCATCTCGAGCCGCTTCTGCGGATTGAGCTCCTGTGACTGCTGGTCGATCATCTTCATCACGGTCTCGTTGCAGTACTGGCTGTAGTTGCGCGGCGAACCGCACGCGTAGTTCTCGTAGAAGTTGGCGTCGGGGTCGTCGACGCCGAGGCCCGTCAGGTTGGCCCCGATCTGGTAGTCACCGCGCGTGGCCATGGCGTGCCACTGCGCCGTCTCCACCTGCTTGAGCGTCGCCTCGATCCCGACCTGCTTCAGCTCGTTGATCACGAAGGAGGCCATGTCCACGTAGACGGCGATGGCCCGCGTGACGATCTCCACCTTGAGCGGCTTCTCGGGCGTGTGGCCGGCCTCCGCCATCAGCTTGCGCGCCTTGTCCTTCATGTCGGCGGGCTTGCCGTAGCCGGGGAGCGGCTGGAGGCCTGGCTCGGCGATGCCCCAGACGCCCCAGGGCTTGGGCGCCAGCGAGGCGCCGAGAACGGCGCCGCCCTGGTGCACGGCCTGGATGAGGCCGCGGCGGTCGATGGCGTAGCTCACGGCCAGACGGATCTTGGGATTGTCGAAGGGCGGCTTCTTGACGTTCATGATGATGTTATCGCTGACCGTCTGCCCGACCGGCGTGACCACGAGCTGCGGCACCGCCTTCTTGAGCTGCTCGGAGGCGGTCTTGGTCGTCTCGCCCGGGAAGGACACGTCGAGCTTACCCGCCTGGAGGGCGGAGACGCGGGTGCCGCGGTTCTCGATCACCACGTAGCGAAGGGTGTCGAGGTAGGGGCGGCCCTTGATGAAATAGTCGGGGTTCTTCACGTAGTCGACGTACTCGCCCTTGCGCCATTCCTTCACCTTGAAGGGCCCCGTGCCCACGCAACCGGTGCGATAGCTGGCCGGGGGCACGTGGGCGGCATAGATCGGGGTATAGCCCGAGGCGAGCATGAGCAGCAGCGAGGGCTGGGGGCGCTTGAGCCGGAAGACGACGGTGTGCGGATCGGCGGCCTCCACGGCCTCGATGTTGGCGTACCAGTCCTTGCGCGGATTGATGCGAAGCTTGGCTTGGGCCTCGGGCGCCTCGCGGAGCATGTCGAAGGTGAACTTGACGTCGCGCGAGGTGAACGGCTTGCCGTCGTGCCACTTCACGTCCTTGCGCAGGAAGAAGACGAGGTTTCTGAAATTGTCCTGCCACGACCACTTTTCCGCCAGCTCGGGCACGAGAGTCTCGACACTCTCCGTGCGCTTCAGCTGGTCGAAAAAGACGAGGTTGTTGAAGCACGGGAGCGACGGATAGCTCGTGGAGATGGTCGACGTCTCGTGCACCGCGAAGCCCTGGGACAGGTCTTCGCGCAGCATGATATTGAGGTGGCCCCCAGGCTTCGGTGTCTGGGCGTAGGCGTTCGTGGCGAGGCTGGTGACGGCCACGGCTGCCCACAAGGCCGCGGCAATACGGAAACGCATCATCGTGTTCCCTCCCTGCGAGTGTGTCGGCACCGTGCTAGTCCTCTTGGTGGGAGAACCGCGGACGTGGTCGGGGAAGAGTTCCTCGGCACAGGGCAATATACGCGAAAGGCACCCGCGCTCTCAACCTACGAAGCCCTGGCAGGGGCC
>Ga0209689_1000194_pt1 | contig 37799 bp, 36 predicted proteins | sample GraSoiAngelo_149_FD_187119 | JGI IMG/M metagenome (GOLD analysis project Ga0209689, IMG submission 187119) | Grasslands soil microbial communities from the Angelo Coastal Reserve, California, USA - 14_1009_09_30cm (SPAdes) (version 2) | ecosystem: Environmental > Terrestrial > Soil > Grasslands ... | reverse complement strand
GCTCTTAAGACGTCACCGCGGCAAACACGTCGCCCTGCTCAAGCCCTTCTTGTTTATTAGACATTGGTTGGAAACAATGATTCTTGCGCGGAAGTCTTCGGTAGATCCAGTGGCAAAAGAAAAACTCGCGAAACGCAAACAGATGCTGCGAACCGTCTGGAGTAATTATTCGTAGCGCACGCCTGATAATTCGGCGCGAGAAATGGCGGTTGCGGCCGCTGAAACGGTTATGTCCCAGCCAGAGCCCATACTGCTATGGGTAAGAATTTGTCGTTTTTCAGCGAGTGCAACAGGGGAATATAACGACGCCACAGTCGGAAATTAGCGATCACGCACGCGCGATTTCCCCAAGAACCGGTCTGTATTTTCTGCGCTTCGAATCCAGAAGACTCTATTAAGAAATGCTTAAGGCCTGTTTCGGTCCAGCGTGTGCAGTCCTCTGGCTGCGGATGATAACGAACAAGAAAAGGCGTGGTGAGCAGAAAGCTACCACCCGGCGCGAGCATTTCTTTTACGTTTCTGGCAGCTCGCGCCGGCCAGAGCAGATGCTCCCACACTTGCTCCGCGATGATGAGATCAAACTTTTCTGAAAGCGGTTTGTCAATTACGTCATACGCGGGATAGTCCACTGATTTGTAGGAGCGAAACGGAAATCGATTACGCCAGAAACTTCCGGAGATTTCCAAAACGGAAAGACTGCTAACGTCGAGCCTGGCAATCAGCCGCTCGGTCTCGCAATTCATAACAATCCTTAGCCATTGTTTCTCCTCGGGACCTATTAGGAGATTGCGTGCCAATCGCCAGCCTAAAAAGCGTCGTCCGAGCGCCCGCCACTGATCAAAGGGGCGCCCAATCGAGTTACTCCGAGGATCTGAATCGCACATGAGGTTATGGCAGTAGCTGCATTCACGTTAGACTTACGTCAAATGTTCTCACACGATATTCTTCAACGTGGGCTCAGTGATGCATACCAAGGACTTCATTCGGCGCCAGAAATGGCGGCTGCGGCCGCTGAAACGGCTCGTTTTGCCATTTCGAAATTTGAAGCGCCGAATTATCACCTTGGACCGCGTTGTCAGACGAAAGCCACTGCCGCGGATTGAAAAATCGACAGTTGACTACTTGGCGGTACAAGCGCGCGGGGCAGCGATCGAAATCTATCCGGCGGAACCTGTCCAATCTTTGCCGCATCCATTTGGAGAAAAGGAGGACAGAGTCGGCTTTTCGGAACCGGCCCATGTGTTTGAGCTGGAGAACATTGATTTTTGGGCGCGTTACGGTGGGTCGGTGGTGACTAGCGACAACAGATTGCTCGCCGATCTTTCACCGGAAGTGTGGGGAATTGAGAACCATCCGATCTTTTCAACTTTTCGTCTTCCAAAATCGCGGTTGCTTCACGGTCGCACCGCAATTTGCGTTACGCCCGAAGCGCCAGGCAACTACTACCACTGGGTTTTCGATCTCTTGCCGCGGGTCGCGCTCCTAAAAGAAGTTGCCGGCGGCTTCGACGGTTTCGACCAGATCCTGATCAATGGTTCCGGTGCTCTTTACGAAAAGCCTTCGCTAGCGGCGCTGGGAGTGCCATCGAGCAAAGTTCTCTACGTCGACGGGCAACATCGGTTTCGTATCCTGCGAGCGACAATTCCTTCGATGGATCATTCTTCCAAAATTGTCGCCCCTTGGAAGATTCGCGTCCTTCGCAAAATGCGGGATGCGCTTTTTGGTCGCCCTCATTCCACACCGGAAAGAATTTACGTTTCCCGCGAGCGCGCAGCGGTCCGCCGGGTCGTGAATGAAACTAAATTGGAGCCGATGTTACGCGAAGCCGGCTTTGATTTAATCGAAGTCGAATCGCTCCCATGGGCGGAACAGGTGCGCTGGTTTTCAAACGTCGACGTGGTGATTGCTCCGCATGGCGCGGCGCTAGCGAACATTGGTTTTTGTCAGCCAAATACTTTGATCGGGGAGATTGGAACACGCGCCGGTTACCGGGAATTTTACTGGCGTCTCGCCTCATCGGGATCGCTTCGTTATCGTTTTTTCAAAGCGCGCCCGCGCATTGAGCCGGCTCTCGGTTCGCGGCGCGCTGTCGAGAACGAAGATATGATTATAGATGAACAGGAACTGAAGAAGTTTCTGCGCGAACTGTGACGTGAAGATCCTTTTTTCTTCTTATCTTTTCCATCCCAGCGTGGGTGGAATTGAATCGGTCTCAAAAATTCTCGCTGAAAAATTCGCAGGGGCTGGCAACGACGTTCATGTCATTACTCAAACGGCTGGCGACCCGATGGCCGGCGCGAATTATCGATTAACTCGGCGTCCGTCGGTTGCCAGACTGTTTGGCCTGCTTCGCTGGAGTGATCTGTTTTTTCAAAACAATATCAGCCTCCGCAGTTTGGTTCCGGCTTTTCTCTTGAGGAAACGAATCCTCGTTGTTCATCAGACTTGGCTTCAAAACACCCGCGGCGGAATCGGTTGGAACAATCGGCTCAAATACGCGTTGCTTCGCTTCGTCACCAATGTTGCGATCAGCAAAGCAGTGGCCGACCGAATCAGCGGACATTCGTTTGTGATCGGCAATCCGTATGACGACGCCACCTTTCGGTTGATCCCGAACGTCGCCCGCGACAAAAAGCTCGTTTTCGTTGGGCGGCTCGTTTCCGACAAGGGCGTCGACCTGCTTTTGCAGGCGATGAAACTTTTGCAAAACGATGGCGTAACGCCTGATCTCACGATCGTTGGCAGCGGGCCGGAAGAAGGAGATCTGCGAAGGCTCGCAACTGAACTCGCCTTGGATCGACAGGTAACTTTTGCCGGCCAAAAATCTGGCGCTGTTCTGGCTGAACTATTAAATCGGCATCGAATTCTGGTCGTGCCGTCGCGCTGGGCTGAGCCGTTTGGAATTGTTGCGTTGGAGGGAATCGCATGCGGTTGCGTTGTTGTCGGCTCGGAAAAAGGCGGATTAAAGGAAGCGATCGGTCCGTGCGGTTTGACTTTCGAAAACGGAAACGTCCGCGCGCTGGCCGACCAATTGAAGCGTTCGCTCAACGATCCCAACTCGCAGATGCAACAGGCCGCCGAACATTTGGCAAAGTTTCAAGCGGACGCGGCTGCCACGGCTTACCTTCGGGTGATGCGAAAGATGGTCGAATGATTTTACTTTCTCATCCCACCGGCAACGAGTTTGTCCGCGAAGCGCTTGCAGCTTTCGATCGGGCCGGAATACTGGGCGAATTCTGGACAACCATCAGTTGGAACCCGGAGGCGCGAATCGATCGGCTGTTTCCGCAATCGGTTCGCGACCTTTTCGTTCGTCGTTCGTTTTCTGAATCCGTGCGCTCGCGAACGCATACCGTTCCGTTGCGTGAAGCCATCCGGCTGTTCGCCGGAGCGATCGGAGTCACCTCTAAACACGAGACCGGCGCCTTCAGCATCGACGCTGTTCTTCGCGCCCTGGATCGAAAAGTCGCGGGACGACTGCGCAAGATCGACAATTGTGATGCAATCTACGCTTACGAAGACGGCGCGCTCCAAAGTTTTCGCGCGGCGCGTGATCTTGGTTTGAAGCGTATCTACGACCTGCCAATTGGTTACTGGCGAGTCGGGCAGCGCATCTTTGCGGAAGAGAAAGAGCGCGAACCGGAATGGGCGTCAACTTTGACTGGAACTCTCGACAGCGCGGAAAAGCTTGGCCGAAAGGACGACGAGCTACGACTTGCCACGCGGGTAATAGTTGCGAGCACGTTCACAAAGCAAACTCTTGGCGACGCGCCTTCTACCGCGAAGATCGACATCGTTGCCTATGGCGCACCGCCACCGATTTCCGATGTGATCAGAAAATCGACTGGTCGACTCAAGGTCCTCTTCGCCGGTTCACTTGGCCAACGCAAAGGTTTGTCTTATCTGCTCGACGCAGTCGAAAAGCTCAAAGGCGCGGTGGAGTTGACGTTGCTCGGCCGAAAAGCCGCCTCCGGGTGTGCACCGCTCGAGTCCGCCGTTCGAAAGCATCGTTGGCTGCCAACTCTGAGCCATGCTGGCGTGTTACGGGAAATGCAAAGCCACGATGTGCTCGTTTTGCCCTCGCTCTTTGAAGGTTTTGGTTTGGTGATTCTGGAAGCAATGGCGCAAGGCACCCCGGTGATTACGACCGACCACACTGCCGGTCCGGACGTGATTGAAAACGGAACCGACGGGTTCATCGTCCCAGTCCGATCGGCGGAAGCGATCGCGGAGAGACTCGACTTGCTGGCGAGCGATCCTGAGCGGCTCATCGCGATTAAATCGATGGCCAAACAGAAGGCGGCATCGCGAGGATGGGCAATGTATCGGCAGCGCCTGGTAGAAGTGGCACGGGAGGTGATGGCGAGCTAAGGTGCGCCACCAATGCGAGCATCGGCGTAGCAGTGCGCCCCTTTGACCTGCAAATGAGCATCGAGACTCCGGAAGAGAAAGCAAAGCATCGCGTTCGCCAGTTGATCTGGCTCTATTTCTGGCTGCTCCTAATTGAAGGCGCGTTGCGCAAATGGGTCATGCCACGCTACTCCAACCCGCTGCTTCTGGTGCGCGATCCAGTCCTGTTGGTCATCTATTTTTACACGCTTCGCGCGCACGTTTTTCCGCGGAACGCCTTTGTCATCTTACTTTGGACCATCGGCATCTTGTCACTCATTGCCAGTGTTGCTTCGCTTTATCCTTATCTGCCATTCACGCCGATTCTCGAGGTGACGCTCTACGGTTTCCGCTGCAACTTTTTGCATCTGCCGCTCATTTTTATAATGGCGAGTGTGTTTGGCGAGGAGGACGTAAGAAAATTCGGGTGGTGGATTCTCTTGGGAATGATTCCGATGTGTTTGATCATGGCTGCACAATTCGAGGCGTCAGCCGATTCATTCATCAACCGCACGGCCGGTGCGGGTGAAGCGGAACAGCTTACGGCCGGAGGCGGCAAGATTCGACCGCCCGGAACGTTTTCGTTTATTTCAGGGACGGTTTTTTACATAAGCGTCGCGGCAGCATTTCTCATTTATGGCGCACTCACTCGAACAATCTACAAGAACTGGCTTCTAATTGCTTCGGCCGCAGCATTGGTGGTTGGTATTGTTGTCTCCGGCAGTCGTTCGTGTGTCGCTTCTGTGCTCATTGTTGTCTTTTCGGTCGTCGTCATTCTTGCGGTTCGACCAAAGGCCGTGAACCGATTTGGTCGCACTTTGCTGATTGTTGTTATCGGCGGACTCATTATTACCCGCCTTCCTATTTTCAAAGAAGGCGAACAGATTCTCTCCGACCGGTTCACTGCTTCCGCCGAAGCCGGCGAAACCACGATCACTAAGGGAATGATCGAGCGAGTAATCAGCGGATTCACCGAAGGTTTCAGCCACATTGATAAATTTCCGCTTTTTGGCTACGGGATTGGAATTGGCACAAACGTCGGCGGTCGTATTCTAATTGGGCGGCCCGCATTTCTCCTTGCCGAAAACGAATGGTCTCGGGTTTTGGCGGAAAGCGGGCCGATTCTAGGCTTGGCATTCTTGGTCTGGCGAACACTTTTAACTTTCAAGCTTGGATGGTTGAGTTTCATCGCCCTCAGACGCGGGGCCCTTCTTCCTATCCTGCTTTTTAGTTCTGGTTTTGTCCTGCTCTTAAACGGACAACTTGGTCAGCCGACCACACTCGGCTTCGCTGTGATTCTCAATGGTCTCTGCCTGGCCGCTACTCGGCCTCGCATTATTGAACCCGTCGACATCGCTTCGCCGTTGATGGGTCAACCAGTTGGAAAAGCGCTCCCGCGGAGATCGGTTTACGCAAGTCGTCTGCACGGGCCCGAGATCGGCGCCGAACATAACAATGGTTCTGCTGATCGGTAATTACCCGCTCGATCGGCAGCAAAGCATGCAGCGTTTTGGAACGATGATGCTGAACGGCCTCAATGCCTCTGGAATCTCCGCGAAGCTAATCGCTCCCCGGCCGTTTTTCGGAAAATTTCGCGGCGCCGGAAGTTTTGTCGCTAAATGGCTCGGTTACATCGACAAGTTTGTTTTATTTCCGCGCCAACTGCGAGCCAGTCTCACTAAGGAAAGACCGTCCATTGTGCACATCTGCGATCACTCGAACGCGATGTACGGCGGCTCGGCCGCGCAAACGCCCGTGGTTGTGACCTGCCACGATCTTCTCGCCGTCCGCGGCGCGCTCGGTGAGGAAACAAATTGCCCTGCGTCCGTCACCGGCAAAATTTTACAGCGCTGGATTCTGCGCGGTCTTCGTCGCGCAAAGGTTGTGGCCTGTGTCTCGCAAGCCACTGAGGCGGACGCGCGTCGCCTCGTTTCTTGTGACACAGCCTCACCAAAAGTCGAACTGGTGCGGCTCGGCCTGAATTATCCGTTTCGTCAATTGACCAAAGCAGAAGTTTCAGCCCGCCTGAAATGCATTCCAGCTTTCGGCCAGGATTTTCCGTTTGTTCTGCACGTCGGCTCCGATTTGCGCAGAAAAAATCGAGACGGCGCGCTTCGGATTTTCGCGCGCTGCAAAGAAAAGTGGAGCGCGCGTCTTGTTTTTGTCGGTGACGCACTCACTCCGGAGTTGCTTTCGCTGGCGGAAAGTCTTGGAATTCGCGATCGCGTAGTCCAAGTGCCCGACGCTTCTAGCGAATCGCTCGAGGCGCTGTATAATCGCGCCGTCGCGTTGCTGTATCCATCGCGCTTTGAAGGTTTCGGATGGCCGGTCATCGAAGCGCAGGCCTGCGGTTGTCCAGTCGTCTGCAGTAATTCCGGTCCATTACCGGAAGCAGCGGGCGAGGCAGGCCTTTTCCACGATCCGAATGACGAAGCCGGCTTCGCGAGCGATCTCCTTCGGTTGCGTGATCCCGCGCAACGCGCGATCTGGAGCGAGAAAAGTTTGCGCAACGCCGAAAGATTCTCGACGAGCCGGATGATCTCGCAGTACATCGACATCTATCGCAATCTGGGAGCGCAATTGTGAAAACAATCCTGATGCTGCTCAGTTTCCTTTTGCCTTGGAATTTGCGACGGTCGTTTCTCGAAAAACAATTCGATTACAAAATCCATCCGAGTTGCAGAATCGGCCTCGCTTGGATTTTTCCGACCCGCTTGATCATGGAAGAAGGAAGTCAGATCGGCGCCGCCACCGTGTGCAAGAACATCGATCTCCTCCATCTTAAAGCGGACGCTTCTATCGGTCGCGGTAACTGGATCACGGGATTTCCACTCGGTCCATCGCGCCATTTTGCGCATCAAACAGACCGCCGTCCGGAACTAATTTTGGGCGAGCACTCGGCCATCACCAACCGTCACCTGCTTGATTGCACGAATTCAGTCACCATTGGCCGGTTTACTACTTTCGCGGGATTTCATTCCCAGATCATCACTCATAGCATCGACATCGAACAAAATCGGCAATCCTCAAAGCCGGTGCGCGTAGGCGATTATTGTTTCGTTGGAACCAATTGCGTGTTGATCGGCGGGAGCGCGTTACCAGACTTCTCCATTCTTGGGGCGAAATCTCTGCTCAACAAAAGCTTCACCGATACCTATCAGCTTTACGGCGGTGTGCCGGCCCGGCCGATAAAGTCGCTGTCGCGCGACTGCAAATATTTCCAGCGGACAGAAGGTCTCGTTGTTTAGTGCGTTGAAGATTCTGCAATTAGTGCACACGCTCGATCCGAGCGTGGGAGGCGTCGCAACTTCAGTGCTCGCACTCAGTCGTGGGCTCGCGCGCCGCGGACACAAGATCGACATCGTCGTGCTCGACGAAGCGTCCGCACCGTGGATCCAGGATGTTGATTTAAGCGTGCATGCGCTCGGCTCCGGCCTGACGAGTTACCGATATTCGCGCGCTCTCCTGCCTTGGCTGCGAAAACATGGCGGCGAATACGATCGCGTCGTCGTGAACGGCATCTGGCAATACTTGAGCTTGGCTGCCTGGCGGCGTTACGCCGGCTCATCGATTCCTTACTACGTTTGTCCCCACGGCATGCTCGATCCCTGGTTTAAAGAAACGTTTCCGCTGAAGCATCTAAAAAAATGGCTCTACTGGCCGTGGGCTGAGTATCGCGTATTACGCGATGCCGCTGCTGTGATTTTCACTTCCGAGGAAGAACGCTTGCAGGCGCGCAAATCGTTCTGGCTTTATCGCGCTCGGGAAAAGGTTTCTCCGCTCGGAGTTGAAGCGTCGCCGATTTTGCCCGACGCGAAGTCGGAATTTCTCTCGCGCTATTCACAGTTGCAAAACACGCGAAATCTTCTTTTCCTAGGACGATTACATCCGAAAAAAGGCTGCGACATTTTGCTGGACGCCTTTGCGCGACTTAGCTCGCGTGAATCGACTTCGCTGATCTTGGCAGGTCCGGATCAAATTGGCTGGGAAAAGGATCTGCGCAGACAAGTGGAGAGTTTGAATTTAACAGACCGTGTTGTTTTTACCGGAATGCTGCAAGGCAACATGAAACAAGGCGCGTTTGCGAGCGCGGACGCATTCGTGCTTCCATCGCACCAGGAAAATTTCGGAATCTCGGTAGTTGAAGCGCTCGCCGCCGGTATTCCTGTTTTAATTTCGAATCGGGTAAACATCTGGCGCGAGATCGACGCCGATCGCGCCGGTTATATTGAATCGGACGATCTCGCCGGCACGACTCGTTTGCTTCAACGCTGGATAGACACACCGCCGGCGGAACGTGAAACGATTCGACAAAGTGCGCGCCACTGTTTCGCGCAACGCTTTGAAATCGATCGCGCGGTCGATTCGCTTTTGCGGATCCTGAACGAACCCCAAGCTGCTCCATGAAAATAACGATCGCCATGGGTGCCTTCTTTCCAGTGCCTCCGATAATGGGCGGCGCTGTGGAAAAAGTCTGGTTTACTCTGGCGGCTGAGTTCGTTAAGCGCGGCCACGAAGTCGCGATGGTCTCGCGGAAAACGCCCGGGCTGCCGCGCGAAGAAACCATCAACGGAGTCAAACATTTGCGCGTGGGCGGTTTCGATACACCGCGCTCGCTCGTTTGGCTGAAATTTCTCGATCTTATTTATTCGCTCCGGACGAGGTCGATCTTGCCGGATGCGGACATCATCGTGACCAACACGTTCTGGCTACCATTTTTGCTGCGCAATCCGAAGCGCGGCAAAGTTTACGTGCATGTCGGGCGCTATCCAAAAGGGCAAATGCGTTTTTATCGCAAAGCGGCGCGATTGCAGGCGCCATCGCATGCTATCGCACATACGATTGCAACGGAGGCACCGCGGCTCGCAAACAGGGTCGCGGCCATTCCCTATCCAGTGACAAGATCGAGAATGATCAATTCGCCGCCACCGGCGATTGGCGATCGCGATAAAATCATACTTTTTGTCGGTCGAGTGCATCCCGAAAAAGGCGTGCATCTTTTAATCGACGCGTTCGCGAGCGACGCACGGGCTGCTTTTGTTAATTGGAAATTGATGATTATTGGCCCGACAGAAACGAAGCTCGGTGGCGGTGGTGAGGTCTATTTGGCTTCGATTCGTCGTGCTGCCGGAAAGGCTGACGGAAGAATAAGTTTTGCCGGACCGATTTTTGATTGGGCGAAACTCACCGACGCATATCGTAGCGCGCGCCTTTTCGTTTACCCTTCACTGTCTGAGCGTGGCGAATCGTTTGGACTCGCGCCGCTTGAAGCGATGGCGCATGGTTGCGCCGTGCTCGTTTCCAATCTCGACTGTTTCCGCGATTTCATTCGCGATAACGAAACCGGGTTTATGTTCGACCATCGGAAGCAGCCGGCCAGCCAGACGCTGCGCGATAAGATCGACAATGTCATTCGCAATGAAACGCTGCTGGCGCGTGTGGCCGCGGCGGGTTATGAAAAATCCGCCGAGTATTCGCCCGAGCGCGTCGCCGACCAATTCCTGAAAGATTTCGATTCACTGATTCGCACTTAGCATGTCTGAAATACGGATCGTTAATCCGGAACAGAAATCGGCCTACGATTCCCCGTGGCCGGCAAGCCAGCGCTTTTTGCGTGTGCTTTGGGAATTTTGCTGGAACCTCTTTTGCATCTGGACACCGAAGCCGCTCAACCAATGGCGGCTGTTTTGGCTCCGCGTCTTTGACGCCAAAATCGACGGCACGCCATTCGTGCATCAGCGCGCGCGCATCGCTATTCCATGGAATTTGACGCTGCATGATCGCGCCTGCCTCGGCGACCGTGCGAATGCTTATTCGTTAGGGGAAATCGAAATCGGCGCGCGGGCGACGATCGCTCAGGAAGTTTATCTCAGTAGCGCCAGTCACGACTTCAATCGACCGGAAATGCCGTTGGTGACGGCGAAGATTACAATTGGCGAAGACGCGTTCATCGGTGCGCGTGCGTTTGTTTTGCCAGGGGTAACAATCGGCGCGCGGAGCGTGATCGGCGCCTGCTCAGTCGTGACCAAAGACATTCCGGAAAATGTGATCGCGGCGGGGAACCCGTGCCGGGTCATCAAGTCGCGGCCGCCATCGGCATGAATTTGTCCGCCCTGTCTCGTCACGGGGCTCTCGTCGTTCTTCTTGTTTTTTACAGCGCGCTTCTCGTGATTCAGTTAGATCACGGCCTGGCCAGTGGCGATGCTCACGGAATTGTGCGCTCGACCCAAGCGCTGGTGAACGGCGGTCATCTCGAAGTCTCGCGGCCTCCCGGTCATCCTACGACTGAGTTTTATCTCTTCGGAGCGACCGGGTGGATTCTGCTGAAAGGCTTCGGCGTCGAGTTTGGCAATCAAGTTTTTCTCATCTGGCAAGGCGTCGCCGCACTCACCACCCTGATCGTTTTTTACGAACTGCTCTACCGTCTCGCCGCCAACCGCGTGCGCGTCCTTCTGGCCACGATCTGTCTTGCGTTCTCGAATCAGTTCTTTTTCAACGCAGTTGATGGCGAAGAATTCATTTTCGGACTTCTGTTTTTGTTGATCGCGGTCCGGCTGCTGCTTGTTTCGGCGGAGTCGGTGAACATTCGCCGCCTCCTGCTGTCGATCTTTTGTTTCGCGCTCGCGACTGGTTGCCGGCCCGAGCTTGTGTTCGCGGCAATTATTTTTCCGATCTATTGCCTGTTTGATTCGAAACTTGGTTGGAAGTATGGGCTCACCAGCGTCGGATTGGCAGGAATAGCGGTCGTCATCGTTTGGCTGCCGATCTTGCTCGTCGGCGTTCGCGCGCCCTACACCGCCGGAATGAATTTGCGGGAGTCGATCCTTGGGGGCGTTTACCGGACCATCTTTCAAGCTTTTACGCCGCCCGTATTTCTTTTGCTCTGCTGGGCGCTGATCACCGCGCTGCGCGATCTTCGAAAGCAAATGGAATCGAAAAACTTCGTCTTCACGATGTCCTGCGCTGTGCCGCTCATTTTTTTAGCGGTATTTTTCTTGCACCCCTCCAAAGCGGCGCAATTGCTCGTCGCTTTACCCTTCGTTTTGCTGCTCGCAGTCGGTCGCTCGCTGGCTTTACTTCTCGCTCTGACGTCTTTCACTTTGCTCGGATCGGTGGTGAACATCGACATCTTCAAAGATCGACAACTGGTGCGGCCGTTTCTCACTGTTGGAAGTTATTTTCAAGCCGTCCGACAAAAGCCCTATTACAAACTGGACTATCTCCGAAAACTTTTAGACCAGTGCGGAAATAGGCCGGCCATTATCATTGGCAACGCTTGGCCATGGGACTTTGAATATCAGATCGACCGCGGCAGTTTGCCGGTGCGCGAGAAGGATCTTCACGGCGCAATTAAGCGCGATATTCCGACGTTTTTTTCCAATGGCGACCGTTGCGTTTTTTTGCCGCCTGATGCCGCTTATGAAAATGCTTTGTTGGAGGAATGGCAGCAGAAGGGTTACGCCATGAAAATCGAGGCTAACCTTTATCGCACATTGTTTGCGCGCTACGACGTTCGCTCTGCGTTTTCGGCAACGACCGCCGATGTTGGCGGTGTTTCTTTTAATTTGTTTTACGTCGATTGAAATGTCACGCCATGCCGGAATCGCTCGCCATTATCGTTCTGACGCATAATGAGGCCGAAAATCTACCTCGGTGTTTGAAATCCATCGCCGAGTTCGGCGAAATTATCGTGGTCGATTCCGGCAGCAACGACGGCACGCAGGAGATCGCGAACAACTCTGGTGCGCGCGTTTACCACCGCCCGTTTGAATCTTTCGCGCAACAGCGAAATTGGGCGCTGGAAAATTGCGATCTGAAAACCGAATGGGTCCTCTTCCTCGATGCCGATGAAGTTGCTACGCCGGAATTTCGCCAAGCAGTTGCCCACGCCATTCAAAACGCCGGCGATTCAATCGCAGGTTTTTATTGTTGCTGGAAAACGATGCTGGATCAGCGCTGGCTGCGCCGCAGTGATTCGTTTCCTAAATGGCAGCTTCGAATTGTGCGGCGCGGCCGCGCAAATTTCATCGACAGCGGCCATGCTCAGAAAGAAGGATCGGTTGAAGGGGAACTGGGCTACGTCCGCGAACCGTATTTGCACTACGCGCTGAGCAAAGGTTGGGAAGCGTGGTGGGCGAAGCACAATCAATATTCCGACGAGGAAGCAACGGACCGGTTATCGCGTTCCGTTTCGTTGGGCGAATTGTTCTCGAAAGATCCGTCGCGCAGAAATCGCGCGCTCAAACCGATCTTAAGTCGAATCCCTGGTTGGCCGCTCCTGCGTTTTTTCCACATGTATATTTTGAAAGGCGGCTTTCTCGAAGGACGCGAGGGGTTCGCCTATTGCACCGGCATGGGCTGGTACGAATATCTAATCCGCGCGAAAATGCGCGACCTTCGGACCAATCAGTAGGCGCTGCGCGGTGGCAGAATCAGTTGTGCGAACGTGCGTAAAATGATCGCGCACTCGAGCGACAGGTTCCAATTTTCGAGATATTCGATGTCGCAGGCGACGCGGTTTTCGATGTCGGTGCTGTTGCGCGCTTCGCCGCGAAATCCGCGCACCTGGGCCAAACCTGTGATGCCCGGTTTCACAAACGTGCGCACGTGGTAGTTCGCCATGAATTTCGAGAACTGCTGATTGTGTTCGATCAAATGCGGTCGCGGCCCGACGATGCTCATGTCGCCGCAAAGCACGTTCCAGAACTGCGGCACCTCGTCGATGCTCAGTTTGCGGAACCATTTTCCCAACGGATACACGCGTTCGTCTGCGAGGCTGGCCTGACGCGATAATTCGCCGTTGTGGGAACGCATCGTGCGAAATTTGTAGATCTTGAATCGTCGATTTTGCATCCCGGCGCGGTTTTGCACGTGGAAGAGCGGGCCGGGCGATTGCAATCGCTGTGCGATGAAAACAATCGCGGCCAGAATCGGAAAAATAATGAGCATGACCGGGAGCGCGATCGCGATATCGATCGCGCGCTTGATAAACCTGTTCAGCGGATTTTCCAGCGGTTCCTCGCGCAATCCGATAAAACGGAAACCGCCGTCTTCAAAGTGCGTTACCGAATGGCGCAATCGCTCTTCGAGATCGCTCAGGATGAGAAGACGGATGCCGAGCTGATCGCAAATCTGGATGACGTTTTGGTTGGCCTCGGAAAAAAGCGGGAACTCAAGCAGAATCACTTGAGTAATGCCGTGGTCGCGAATGACATTTTCGAGCTGATCGGGCCTGCCGAGCAATGGAACCCCCAGATCCTCGATCTTATCGTCGTCGGAAACTAAACCGACTGCACGCAAACCAATCTCCGCTTTGCGCTCCAGCCATTCCCGCAGTCGCGCAGCCCGTTGGCCTGAGCCGATCAGAAGCGTTTTGTCTTCACGACGGAAAATTCCCCACGCCAAAAGCGAGGGGAGATAATAATGCGAAAAGAGCAGTGCAATATAGAGCCACGGAACAAAATTGAACAAAAATACACGTGAAATGAATGCGTCTTTGGCCGCAACGAGATAAAGCACGAGCAGTCCGATGCTGGCGGCCGTTTGCCGGAGACTAAGCCGATGCGGGCGAAGCAATTCGTTTTGCAGAAAAAAGTTCTTGGAACGGCTCAGCGTTTCCAAAGTCAATCCGAGCACGAGCATGCCGCAGTAAATGCTGTAGCGCCCCCACGTCAGCGAGCCGCCTGGCGAATAAAATGTGACCATGATCCAGACGCCGAGCCAGAAGATTGCGGCGACGATGATGATCTGGCAAAACAGGAAGAGGCGGTAAAGTCCTTCCGTCCGTTGCGTGAGCATGTTCTATTTCGCTGCGCTGATCATGAGAGTACGCGATGGCCGCAGACCTTCAACTCGTGCTAGGATTCTTGGGCTTATGAGATTTCAGTTTCGCCAGCGGCTCGCCCCGCAAAGTAAAAGCGATTCCCATACCACTGTTTTCCGCAGGTAATGCCGAATTCGACGCACGAAGGGTCATCTCATGAGCGCCACAACGCCACTCCGGGTCGTGGGCTGAGTCACGCCTTCATCGCCTTGTTGCCGGTGCTCGCCTGTTTTCTTGGCGGCGGCACACAAAAATGGGGCGAGGGAATTGTTGTCGCGCTTCTTGGACTTTATTTGCTCGCGAACCCGCCGCGCTTTTCACTCGGACTCGCGCTCAATCTCGTGCTGCTGGCGCTTTTGATTTCAGCCGTGGTCGCCTTTTTACCGGCGAGTTGGCTTTTTCAACCGTCGTGGCGTGCGTCCTATGTCAACGACCTTGGCATCTCACTTCCAACGACATTGAGTCCGCAGCCATCGATGACGCTGACTTGTTTATTGAGTCTCGTCGCCGGCTTGAGCTGGCTCTACGTCGTCTGTGCCCAACAGCTCGAATTGCGTGAAGCGCGACTCCAACTTCGTTTGTTTACCGCCGGCGTCGTCGTTCTCGCTGCGATCTCTATTCTTTTTTGGCTCCGGCACGGCAGTCCTCCATTTTGGCACAATGAACGCAATTTCGGGCCGTTTCCGAATCGCAACCAAACCGGAAATCTTTTTGGTCTGACCGCGATCATGATTCTGGCCTGCGGCCAGGATGATCTTCGTAAGGGACGAAAACGCTGGATCTTTTGGGGCGTTGCGCTCTCCCTGACGATTGCCGCGATCATCCTGAATTTTTCGCGCGCCGGAATTGGTATTCTCGTCGTCGGAAGCGCGCTCTGGCTTGGCGCGTTCTCGCTTTGCTGCCAGCGTTCTCCGTCGCGAATCGCGCTCGTCGTTTCGTTTTTGCTTCTCTTACTCACTGTCCTGCTTCTCTTTGGCGGCCAGACGCTGGAACGATTCCACCTTCACAATCTCGGCAGCGCTGACATATCAAACGATTTCCGATGGCGGATTTTTTCCGATGTCTTTCAACTCATTCGCGACTCGCCCTGGGTCGGCATCGGTCTTGGCAATTTTGAAGACATCTTCGCTACTTTCCGTGCCGCATCCTACAGCGATCGTCGCGCGATCCATCCCGAAAGCGACTGGCTCTGGCTTTGGACCGAGCTTGGTTGGGTCGCCGTCGTTCTCATCATTGTCGGATTCGTTCTTATCCTCAGGAAAGTTTTTCCGTTGCGCGAAGGAACGAATCAACGTTATCGACTGGCAACACTGATCGCGGCAATCCTTTTTGCGCTGCACGGGCTGGTCGATGTTTCGGGGCATCGCGTCGGCACATCGTTTGCCGCGATATTTTTGCTCGGCCTCTCGCTCCATCGTGCGCACTCATTTAAACCAAGCCGATCGATCTCGATCTTGTTTCGATTGGTCGGATTGATCTTGCTCGTGGTCGGCAGTTCGTGGGTCGTCGCGTGGCGAGGTCAAAAATTGTGGCCGGGTTCTGTTGGGGTCACGAACGCGAAGCAGCTCGCGACCATTGCCAATCGTGAACGCAATTTCACCGAAACAATCGCAGTTACCACGACTGGATTAAAATGGGCGCCGCTCGATTGGGAACTCTATTTTTCGCGCGCGGTAGCGGAGGCCGAATTGAAACAAACCGACAACGCACTCGCCGATTTTCGGCGTGCCCGATTTCTGGAGCCGATCTCCTATGAACTTCCACTCGCAGAAGGCAACGTCTGGCTCTCGTACCAGCAACCCGTTCTGGCCACGACCGCGTGGCGGGAAGCGTTGCGCCGCGCAGGGCCGGAACGCGCCGGGGTGTTTTCGAGCATGCTGAGCAAGGCGTCGCTCCGCAGTTCGGCGGTCAGCAGCGTCCTCGCCGAGCTCGGCGTAAGTCGTCACGATCTGGCATTGCCGTATCTCGCGCGAATTTCCGGCGCAGAGTTCAATCGCGCGTTGAAAAAAGTTTTGGAAAACGACCCGGATCTTCACTCATTCAGCGAAACCGAAAAGCTTGCGCTCTTTGCGTTTTGGTCGGAGCGCGGCGACGCCGCGGAACTTTCGCGCGCCACTACTCAGCATCCCGATTGGTTGCCTTATGCCTGGTTTGGTGTCGCCAAATATGACGCCGGTAAAAATGATTTTCGCGCCGCTTACGAACTAACGCAGCGTTACGGCGAACCGGTCGCATTGCCGCGCATCGCTTCCGGCGCGTCTCTCCAACAACTCGAAAGTCGGTTCCGCGCCGCGCCGGACAATTACGCGGTCGGCTACGAACTTTACCGCGCGCAAATGCAAAGCGGCCGGATCGACGACGCGCTAAACACCGCGCGCCATTTCAGCGAACGCGCAAATTCACCAGCCTATTTCCGCTATCTCGAAGCCCAATGCTGGGCCGAGAAGCAAAATTGGGAACGCGCCTGGAATGCGTGGCTCGTTTTTCACTCTGCGGCGAAGTAGATCCAAGATCGACATCTACTCGGCGACCGCGGCTTGGGCGGCGGCGAGGCGGGCGATCGGAATCCGGAATGGACTGCAACTGACGTAATCCAAGCCGAGCCGGTGGCAGAATTTCACGCTGAAAGGTTCGCCACCGTGTTCGCCGCAAATGCCGAGCTTGATGTTCGGTCGCGTTTTGCGTCCCAGATCGCGCGTCATTTCCATCAAACGCCCGACGCCGCGCTGGTCGATCGAGGCGAACGGATTTGCATCGACAATGTCGAGCTCGGCGTAAGCCGGCAGAAAACTCCCGGAATCGTCGCGACTCATCCCGAGAGTCGTCTGGGTGAGATCGTTGGTGCCGAAGCTGAAGAATTGCGCGTCGCGCGCAATTTCGTCCGCCAGCAAGGCCGCGCGCGGAATCTCGATCATGGTGCCGACGAGATAATCGAACTTCGTTTTCTTTTTCTGGGCCACTTCGTCGGCCACGCGCCGGACGATGTCGATCTGGAGCTTCAGTTCTCGCGGAAATCCGACCAGCGGGATCATGATTTCTGGGCGCACTTTGATTCCGCTGGCTTGCACTTCCGCGGCCGCTTCGAAAATGGCGCGCGCCTGCATCTCTGAAATTTCCGGAAACGTGATCCCGAGGCGACAGCCGCGATGCCCCAGCATCGGATTGAATTCGTGCAGCTCGTGCACGCGCCGCGAAATTTGTTCGACCGGCACGCCGAGTTTGTTCGCCAGCTCGCTTTGCTGGGCGTGATCGCTCGGCAGAAATTCGTGCAACGGCGGATCGAGAAAACGGATTGTGGCCGGCAATCCTTTCAGCGCGGTGAAAATCCCAACAAAATCTTTCCGTTGGTAGGGGAGCAATTTGGCGACCGCGCGAGCCCGTTCGTCTTTGGTGCCAGCCAAGATCATTTCGCGCATCGCGTCGATCCGGTTGCCTTCAAAAAACATATGCTCGGTTCGGCAAAGGCCGATGCCTTCAGCCCCGAATGCGACTGCGTTGGTCACTTGTTCCGGCGTATCCGCGTTCGTTCGGATACCGAGTTTTCGGAATTCGTCCGCCCAAGTCATCAGTTTTGCGTACTCGCGATAGGTGAGGCTTTTTTTCCCGTCGAGGGATCGATCGACCAGGACCTGAATGATTTCCGATGGAGCCGTGGTTACTTCGCCGGCGAAAACTTCGCCGGCTGTTCCATCTATCGAAATGTAATCGCCTTGCGCTAACGTCGTGCCGTTGGCGCTGAGCGTGCGCTTTTGGTAATCGATTTGGATGCCGCTCGCGCCGCAGACGCAAACTTTGCCCATTTGTCGCGCAACCAGTGCGGCGTGCGACGAAACGCCACCGCGTGAAGTAAGGATCCCCTCGGCCGCAATCATTCCGCGCAAGTCTTCCGGCGACGTTTCAATCCGCGCGAGCACGACCTTCTGACCTTTGCTCGAGCGCGCCACCGCTTCTTCCGCGCTGAAGACAACATGCCCCGAGGCCGCGCCCGGCCCAGCCGCAAGTCCGCTGCCGATTTTCTTGGCCTGACTCGCCGATTGTCGATCAAAGATCGGCGCCAGTAGATGGGCGAGGGAATCGGCCGGGATGCGGCGCACGGCGTCTTTCTTGGAAATTAATTTTTCGCCGACCATGTCGACCGCGATGCGAACGGCGGCGTGACCGGTACGTTTGCCGTTGCGCGTTTGCAAAATGTAGAGCCGGGTTTCTTCGACCGTGAACTCGAGGTCCTGCATGTCCTTGAAATGTTGCTCGAGGATCTCGCGCACCTTCATCAGCGCCTTGTGCGCGGCCGGCATTTCCTTCGCCAAGTGCGCGATCGGATGTGGCGTGCGCACGCCGGCGACGACGTCTTCACCTTGCGCGTTGATCAGATATTCGCCGTAAAAAACTTTTTCGCCGCTGGCCGGATCGCGCGTGAACGCAACGCCCGTCGCGCTCGTCTCGCCCATATTGCCGAACACCATTGTCTGCACGTTGACGGCCGTGCCCCAATCGTGCGGGATTCCATATTTACGCCGATAAACAATGGCGCGGTCGTTCATCCAGGAACCGAAAACAGCGCTGATCGATCCCCACATTTGCTCCTTCGGGTCCTGCGGAAACGATTTGCCAGTTCGCTCCTTGATTAACATTTTGAAACGCTCCACCAGCGCTTTCAGGTCGGCCACGGTCAGGCGGACATCGGGAAAATCGTGTTTGCCGTAGCGTTGATCCTTCAAATGTTCGATCACGCTTTCGAATGGCTCGTCATCTTCGCCCGGTCGCTTTTGCACGCCCATGACGACGTCGCCATACATTTGCAGAAACCGGCGATACGAATCCCAGGCGAAACGTGCGTTGCCGGTTTTCTTCGCGACAATCTCGACCACTTCGTCGTTCATCCCGAGATTGAGGATCGTGTCCATCATTCCGGGCATGGAGTCGCGCGCGCCCGAGCGAACCGAAACCAAAAGCGGCCGCTCCTTGTGGCCGAGTTTTTTGCCAACTGATTTCTCGACTTTGGCCAAAGCCGCTTCCACTTCGGCCTTGAGCTGCGGCGGATAACGGCGGTTGTGCGCGTAAAAATAACTGCAGACGTCGGTCGTGATGGTGAAGCCCGGCGGCACCGGCAAACCGATTCGCGTCATCTCGGCCAGGTTCGCGCCTTTACCACCGAGCAACGGTTTCATTTTGCCGGTCCCATCGGCATGACCGTCGCCGAAGTAATAAACGTAACGCGGCGTCTTTGATTTCTTGGACGCAGTTCGCTCCCTGAATGTCGATCTTCGGTTGGCTGATTTACGTTTTTTGGCCATGAAACTTGCCCGATCGGGAAGAGTGGCAACCTAATTCTGCGCGGTCGCGTGTGTCAACGAGCGGTGCGACCACCGCCATACCGTGCCGCGAAGTCTGTTTTTAAGCCGGGGCGCGCGCGGCGTGCTCGATTACTTCGTCGATCGCAGCCGTAAATTCGTCCACGCCCGTGCTCGGGACGATGATCGTGTTACGACGACCGTGCGCTTCCTCGGTGATGCGCAGGAATTTCCCGCGGTCGTTCTCGCGGAATTCCACGTGGAAATGCTTGCGCTCGATCTGCAGGTCCCTCGCCTCAATGAGATTGTCCATGTCTGCAAAAAACCGCGGAGTTTAGGCCGGTCGGTGTCAAAAAGGGAAGCAGTTTTTTGAGGAAAAAGCACCTCCGCAAAGGCTTTGTTGAAAGGAATTTCCGAAGCTGGAATTAACGTCGCCGCGGACTTTTTCTCGATACCTGGTCAGCAATGGCGAAGTCGATTTGACGTTTAAAGGTGTCGACCCGCGCCACGAACACACGAATTTCATCGCCGACTGAAAATCGCCGGCGCGTCCCGCGGCCGATCAAACGACGCTGCGCGGCGTCGAAGATATAAAAGTCATCGCCCAGCGTCGAAACATGCACGACGCCGGTGACGAGAGCGTCCGGCAGCTCGACGACCAGGCCGTAATTCCGAACATCCATGATCGCCGCGCGAAAGACTTGCGGATTGCGCTGTTCGAGTTGCTTCTGAAAAAATTGGAGCTTCTTTAGTCGAACCGATTCAATCTCGGCCTCGGCTGCGTTTCGTTCGGTATCCGAAATGTGATTGGCCAGCGATTCGATTTGTCCGACGTCGATCTTCGATCGTCGCGGCGAATTGCGCTCGGCCAGTGTGCGATGCACTACCAAGTCCGCATAACGGCGAATTGGACTGGTGAAATGCAGATAATTGGCTTTGGCCAGGCCGTAGTGTCCGAGCGACTGTGCGGCGTACCGCGCCCGCTTCAAACTTTTGAGCAAACCAATCTTGAGCGCCTGTTCCTCCGGCTTGCCGCGAATCGAAGCCAGGAAGCGCTGCACTTCTTTCCGGTGCGAAAGATCGCCGACCTTATGATTAAAGCTGAGCACGAATTCGCGATACTCGGCGAGTTTTTCCGGATCGGGATCTTCATGGACTCGGTAAATCGTTGCGATCGACCTTTGTCGAAGCTCGCGTGCGACCGCTTCGTTCGCCGCGAGCATGAACTCCTCGATCAATTGATGCGATTCATCGTTCTCAACGCGCTCGAGTCTTATCGGTTTGCCCGCTGGATCGACATATACCTTCACCTCTGGAAAATCGAGATCGAGCGAGCCGTGATCGAAACGTTTGCGGCGCAGGAGTGAGGCGAGCTCCCACGCGGTGTGCAGCCGCCGGCTGAGCTCGCCGTTCGGTTTCGTTTGCAGAATTGCGTAGGCCTCTTTGTAAGTCAGTCGTCGCCCGCTGCGGATAACGCTTTTGGCAAAACGCGCATTTTTTGCGCGTCCGCTTTTATCGAACTCAACGAAAACCGAATGGGTGAGCCGATCGACATTGGGATTCAAACTGCAAACGCCGTTGCTCAATCGCTCCGGCAGCATCGGGATCACGCGATCCGGCAAATAAACGCTGTTACCGCGCCGCCGCGCTTCACGATCGAGCGCGCTGTCCGGAGTTACGTAAGCGGAAACATCGGCGATGTGCACTCCGAGCCGCCAGCCTTCGTTGTCGATCTTTTCGACATCGATGGCATCGTCAAAATCGCGCGCGTCATCCGGATCGATTGTGACAATGAATTGGTCGCGCAAATCCTCGCGACCATCGACCATCCGCTGCTCGACCGATTGTGGAATCCGATTAGCTTCATCGATGACGCTTTTTGGAAACGCAGTCGGCAAATCGTATTTCCGGACGATCGACAACATGTCGATGCCGGGCGCAGTTGCGGCTCCAAGCACCTCGATGATCTCGCCTTCTGGATTTACATGTCGCGATTCCCACGCCTCGAGACGAACAACGACTTTATCGCCACGCGTCGGCGCTTTCGGCAGTTTCTCGCGCGGCGGAACTTGAACGTAAACATCGTGGACAAGTCGCGGATCGTCCGGCACCACGTAATAAAAATTACGCGAATGTTGCAGCGTTCCGACGATGGTGTCGCGCGCACGCTCGAGAATGCGAATCACGCGCCCTTCGCTTCGAGGTTTAAATGGTTGTCCGGCTCGGACTTTGGCCCGGCGCGGCGGCACATCTCGACTGATCCGCGCGACCACGCGATCGCCGGTCATCGCGGTCCCGGTATTTTCTGCCGCAATGAAAACGTCCGGCTCTCCCGCTTTTTCCGGGACAAGAAAACCGTAGCCCGCCTGATGGATCGACAACTTTCCGGTGACGAGGTCGGCCTCGGAAGGAAGGACGTAACGATTTTTTCGAATGCGAACGATCTCGCCCCCGTTCTCCAGCTCGCGCAAAGTTTTTCGGACGCTCACGCGCTCCCGCCCTTTTAGTCCGAGCTCTCGCGCGATCTCATTTCTATCGCGCGGCCGGTAATCAGGCGCGCGCAACAAGGCCAAAACCTTTTCTCGAATTGTGCGACCGTTCTTGGTCATCGTGGCGAAAGCATATTGGAGATTGTTCGCCACGGCGAATCCGTCCGTTGGCGGATCGATCTAACGACCGAGTTTGAAGCATGAAAACAATTATTATCGTCGGATGTCTGATCGCGGCAGACGCGCTGGTCGCGTTTGCGACAGGAGGAGTGAAAATGAAAATTAGCAGCCCAGCATTTCAAGAAGGTGGAACAATTCCGGAAAAGTTCAGCAAGAACGGACAGAACGTTAGTCCGGAATTGCGAATCGAAGGCGCACCGGCGGAGGCAAAAAGTCTGGCACTAATCGTGGACGATCCCGACGCGCCGGTCGGACTCTTTACTCACTGGCTGGTTTGGAACATTGATTCAAAAACAACGGAAATCGCGGAGAACAGCGTGCCGAAAGGCGCGGTCCAGGGAACGAATGATTATCCGAATCTTGGCTACGGCGGCCCGCAGCCGCCTTCCGGCACACATCGTTATTATTTCAAAATATTTGCCTTGGATCGGACGCTCGATCTTAAATCTGGGGCGAAGCGCCGCGAGTTGGACGCGGCGATGCGCGGGCACATCGTCGGGCAAGGCGAATTGATGGGACGCTATTCGAAGAAGTAGCATGGAGGGGCCTCGCAGTCGGCGCCCTGATATTTCAGAGACGACGGCGCGTGTCTCTTCAACGCTTCGAATAAGCGGCCTATCATGTTAGTCTGACTCTTGATGCGCGAACGAATTTGGAAAATCGGCGACGAGGTTGTCGACCTTTCCAAGCGGGGAATGATCATGGGCGTGCTTAACGTTACGCCGGATTCATTTTCTGACGGCGGCGAGTTCTTCGAACCCGACGCGGCAATTGTGCGGGGAGTTCAGATCGCGTCGGAAGGCGCCGACATCATCGACGTGGGCGGAGAATCGACACGTCCCGGCACGGAACCTGTTTCGGTGAAAGAAGAATTGCGTCGCGTGATTCCGGTGATCGAGAAGTTGCGCGCTAAGATCGACATCCCGATATCGATCGACACGTCTAAGTCCGAAGTAGCAAGCGCGGCGCTGGATGCAGGCGCGTCAATTATCAATGACGTGACGGCGGGGCGGGGAGACGAGAAGATGTTGCCGTTGGCGACGAAGCGGAAGACCGCAGTTGTGCTGATGCACATGCAAGGCGAACCAAGGACGATGCAGAATAATCCGCGCTACAAAGATGTGATCGCGGAAGTGGCTGATTTTTTTAGACAACAATATGCCCGCGCCCTAGAGTGCGGCGTTGATCCCATGGCCATCGCGTTTGATCCCGGAATTGGCTTCGGTAAAACGCTGGAGCACAACTTGGCGCTGCTCAAAAATCTCGAGCGACTCCGTGCGCATGATAGACCACTGGTGGTGGGCGTTTCGCGCAAATCTTTTCTCGGAAAATTGATTGGCTCTTCAGAAATGAGCGATCGCCTGACTCCAACAATTGCGCTGACGGCGACGTTGCGCGGTCGCGGCGCTGACATTATTCGCGTCCACGACGTCAATGAAAACGTGGCCGCGTTGCGCGCGGCGGAGGCGCTGTTGCCATGATGCAGGAACTTCTCCAGCTCTGGTTCAAAAGCTGGCGCAGCATTATTGAAATCATTTTGCTCTGCGTCGGTATTTACTATGGCTATCTTTACTTTCGTGGCACGCGCGGTGCCAAAGTGCTCACGGGGCTGGCGATTGTTTTCCTCACCCTCACTCTCATCTCGACGTTGCTGAACCTGGTCGTGATCGGCTGGCTCCTCCGCAGTTTTTCGGTGTTCCTCGCCATTGCCCTCGTTGTGATCTTTCAACCCGAACTCCGACGCGGTCTGGCCGAGCTGGGGGGCCATCCGATCTTTTCGCTGACAAGTGAGAAGCGCGAGACGGTGCACGATCTTGCCGAAGCCGTCACCCAACTGGCGAACAAACAATTCGGCGCGCTGCTCGCGATCGAACGCGACACGTCCATCCGCGTTTACGAAGAGACCGGAGTGACGCTCGATTCGGATTTCTCGGTCGAGCTGGTTTTGAGCATTTTCCATCCGAAAGCTGCGCTGCATGATGGCGGAGTGATTATTCGGAACGGCCGGATCGCCGCGGCCGCCTGCATTTTTCCAGTAAGCCAGCGCGAGACATTAGATCGCAGCCTCGGCTTGCGCCATCGGGCCGCGCTCGGGCTCACTGAAGAATCGGATGCTGTCGCGATCGTTGTCTCGGAAGAGACCGGTGGGATTTCTATTTGCCATCGGCGGCGAATTGAGCGCAATTTTACGCCGGAAACATTTCGCCAGCGCATCGGCGAGATTTTATTGCACGGACATTATGAAGAGACTGCTCCTGAAGAACTGGCGGGCGAAGTTGATCTCCCTCTTACTCGCGACAACCCTCTGGTACCTCATCAAGAAGAACGTAGCAACGACTCCCTCGCCGTCTGAAGCCGCGTCGCCGCCACCGGCGGGACAGAGGCGATAATTGCTTCAGCGCCGAGCGTGTTCCGAATTAACGCAAAAATCGCGCAAGATTCTGCTCTTCCCAGCGTCGCGCGCGATGATAACTGCGAAACTGGCGCTCCCGCCGATTAAATTCCTCGGTGTGCACGCGGCGCCTGCCACTTCGCAAAAGTTTGTCCGGCACGACCGAGTGCAGCATTTCGTGATAGAGAATATATTTCAAAAACCAGCGCGGCACGAATGCCTGATCGAGCAGCGGGTGAATTCGAATGACGCGGTCTTCTTCCTGGATCGTTCCAAAAACGAAATGATCCTTCGGCCGATGTTTCCGGCGACGTCCCCATTCCACTTTGTAATTGCGAAGCCGGCCGCGAAAGTAGCGCTTGTTCAAATGATCAAAGATCGCACCGAGATCGAAGTGCTCGCCTTCCTGACGAAGGTTTAAATGTCGCTGCATTGGCAGCGTGCGATACGCGACTTTGCGTTTTGTTTTCTTCGCCATAATCAGGACCCGGGTCGGAAAGAATGTAATTCTAACCGGGTTCGAACAGGTCGACAAGAAAAGGGCCTCTTTTTCCAAATTTTCCCATTAACGTGGTTGTATTCAGTGGTTTATGAATGGGATTCTGTCATCTACCAGGGACAAGCTCGGCCACGAAATTACGCCAGTGCCGACGCCATTTTCCCGACCGGGGCAGACGAAACGGGGTTGCGAATTCCTCGGTCTGCGTATACTCGAAAATATTCGTCGCGATTGGCTCACGCTCGCGCCGGATCGATTAAATCGACATGACGCCATTTCTTCGAAAATTGCTCGGACTGAATTGGCTCTTACTCATTGTCATGCTCGCGCTCGCGGTCTTCGGCGTCGTCGCGATCTACAGCGCGACCTACATGCGTGAAGACCCGGTGGCGACTGATTTTTGGCGAAAGCAGGCCAACTGGGTCGCCGTGGGCTTTTTCGCCTTCATGGTCGCCAGTCTGGTCAATTACCACTGGATCCGTTGGGGCGCGCTGCCGATGTACCTGGCCGGCATCATCTTTTTGGTCTTGACCAAGTTCATGGGCCAAAAAGTTTACGGCGCTCGGAGCTGGCTCCACCTCGGGCCGGTTAATTTTCAGCCGGCCCAACTTGCGGTCGTTGCCGGCATCATGGTGCTCGCCTTGTTCCTCAGTCAGTTCAAACAAATGCATCCGATGTTGCGTTTGCTCGTGTGTGGCGCGGTCGCCGGTGCGCCCTGTCTTTTAATTTTGATGCAACCGGACTTGGGTGAAGTGATCATTTGGGTGCCGGTTCTGCTGGCGTTGCTCTTCGTCGGCGGCATGCCGTTGCGATACTTGCTCTGCATTTTGCTGATTCTGTTCGCCATGATTCCGATCACGGCGAATCTGGTGCTCAAACCGTATCAACAGGCGCGGCTCACCGCTTTTGCCCATCCCGAAATCGATAAACAAGGATCCTCGTGGGCGATCAACCAGTCTCTCATCGCCATCGGATCTGGTGGTTGGTCCGGAAAAGGTTTTAAAGCGGCGAATACCCAGATTGAGCTGGGGTTCCTGCCCGCGACCGCGGTCCACAACGACTACATTTTTTCGGCCATCGGCGAGCAATGGGGTTTTGTCGGTGGAATATTTCTCATCAGCGCGTTTGCCTTGCTGCTTCTGACTTGTCTTTTTGTGGCGTTTTTCGCTGGTGACGAATTTGGCTTGCTTCTCGTGATCGGAATCACGACGCTCATTTTCACCCATATTTTCCAAAACGTCGGCATGACCATTTCCATTTTGCCGATCACCGGTGTGCCATTGCCGCTCATCAGTTACAGCGGCTCATTCGCGCTCATGATCATGTTCGCGCTCGGTGTCGTGAACAGCGTTTGGGTGCATCGGCACGAAGTCGGGCCATAATTTTTTCACGGCGGAAGATCGACATCCTCTCTCGCGCGATTTACTTCGAGCGCGCGCCATCTACAATTCGTTGAAGCATGGAGACCGATTACAAGGTTAAGCTCGAGGTTTTCGAAGGTCCGCTCGATCTGTTGCTTTACTTGATCAAGCGGGACGAGATCGACATTTACGATATTTCGATCGAGCGGATCACGCGCCAGTACCTCGAGTACCTCCAGGCCTTCAAGGAGCTCAAGATCGACATCGCGGGCGAGTTCGTGGTGATGGCGGCTAATCTCATTTATCTCAAAAGCCGCAGCCTGCTCCCGCTCGATCAACAGCCGCCGGAGGAAGATGCTGAAGAGGACGATCCGCGCTGGGATTTGATCCGCCAACTGATCGAATACAAAAAGTTCAAGGAAGCGGCTGCGCAATTGCACGATCGCGCGCTCGAACAGGAACGGATCTTCACCCGCGACGGGGGCAGTGCCGCGATCTCAGGTGCGCCCTTGCCGTTGCACGAAGTTGGAATTTTCCAGCTCATCCACGCCTTTCAGGAAGTAATTAAACGGGTCGAGGCGCGGGAGGATTTGCAGGAAATCTTTGGTGAGCGGTTCAGTGTGTCCGATAAAATTGAGAAAATTTTGGAACGAGTTGGCGACGGGACGCCAGTGCGTTTTTCAGAACTGTTTGGTCAAATCGTCTCGCGCGTTGAGATCGTAGTCACGTTTCTCGCGCTGCTGGAGTTGATTCGCCTAAACCAGGTACGCGCAATGCAGCGGAAGATGTTCGACGAAATCGAGATCGCTCCCATCGCAGCGTAAGATTGACGTCATGCCGCGGGTGCTCATCGCTGGATGCGGTTACCTCGGCCGGGCAGTCGCCGACCTGTTTGTCGGGAGAGGTTGGGAAGTCGAAGGCTGGACAAAGTCGGCAGAATCGGCGCAGCAGCTTTCAACCAAACCTTATCCGGTTCTCGCCGTCGATCTTGCTCTAGAACATGGCGTTCGCGCCCAAACGGAAAATTTCGATGCCGTGATTCATTGCGCGAGCACGCGCGGTGGCGATGTCGATCTTTATCGTCATGTTTATTTGGACGGCGCGCGCAGACTCCTCGAGCGCTTTACTGGTTCGCGAATTCTGTTCACCAGCAGCACGAGCGTTTACGCGCAAACAAATGGCGAATGGATCACAGAAGAAAGCGACGCTGAACCGAAACATGAACGCGGAAAAATTTTACGCAAAGCGGAGGATTTGGTTCTCGCGAACCTTGGCATCGTTATTCGCCTTGGCGGCATTTACGGCCCTGGCCGATCAGCGTTACTGAAAAAATTTCTGACTGGCGATGCGGTTCTCGATCTGGGAAGTGATCGCTTCGCAAATCAGATTCATCGCGATGATGCGACCGCTGCAATTCAATTGTTATTACAGCGAGGGGAATCTGCTGGCGGGGTTTACAATGTGGTCGATGACGAACCGATCTTGCGGAGCGAATGTTATCGCTGGCTCGCGACGAAGCTAAGCCGGCCGCTTCCGCCGACCGGACGGTCGACGTCGAAACAAAAGCGCGGCGAGAGCAACAAGCGCGTCAGCAATGCGAAGTTGCGGGCGATCGGCTGGGTGCCGCGCTATCCCAGTTTTGCCGACGGAATGGAACGAAGCGTCTTGCCAAATCTCGATATTGAGAATGCATAAAGCTCGATCGTGGACGGAAATACCGGTATGGAAGCTGCTATTTTTTTCTGCGTATGCGTCAGGTTAAACTTACCGGCCGGGAAGCCTCGGTTGTGCGCGCGATTGGGTTCGCGGAGTCGATGCTCGGTGCCGACATTCAGGATCACGTGCGGATGGAATCGGAAGATGTTACCGACACGCTTAATAGCTTGATGGCAGCGGGCTTTGTCGAAAGCATTCCTTACGCTGAAGAAGTCCAACTCGCCGAGATGCCTGTCACCGCTTTCGAGTTGAATCCGGCCTACACCCACGAACTCAAGCGCGCTCTCGTTCGGAGCTAATCCTTACCGCGCGCTCGCTGCCGCCGCCTGTGCCGTGGCCGCTGACTGCTGAACGCGGCGTTCACCAAAGAGTTGGCGAATCACTTCTTCGACTGGCACCTCCTGCACGTTGATGTCGCTGACATCGCACGCTTGAAGGAGTTCCCGGCAAGTCTCAGTAACTTTCGCGCGCGGCACTTTTAGCTGCACCGACACCGGCGTTTGCTCGATCACTTCGCCGAACCGGGAAAAGTCCCGCGTGACCTGCTTGTCGAAAGTGAGGCTGAGAATCTTGTGACCGGAGAAACGGTCGATGATTTCGTCGAGCGGACCATCGAAGAAAATTTTGCCGTGATCGATGACGAGCACGCGATGGCAAAGTTCCTCGATGTCTTGCATGTAATGACTGGTCAGCAGTGTCACAATGCGGTGTTCCTCGTTGTAAATGCGCAGAAATTCTCGCACCCGCTTTTGACTAACGACATCCAGCCCGATCGTCGGTTCGTCCAGAAACAACACCCGCGGCTCATGGATGAGCGCTGAGATCAGTTCCATTTTCATTCGCTCACCGAGCGAGAGTTCACGCACCATCACGTTCATCTTGTCCGTGACTTCGAGAAGCTCGGCCAGGCCGCCCACGACTTTGTTGAACCGGTCGCGATCGATTCCGTAAATCGCGCGATTAAGCTCGAGCGATTCCTGCGCGGGTAGGTCCCACCAAAGCGCATTCTTTTGCCCCATCAGCAAACTGAATTGCCGCTTCATTTCGTTGCGCCGCTCCCACGGAACGAAACCGAGCACGCGCGCGTCGCCGCCGGTTGGATTGAGCAGACCGGAAAGCATTTTCAACACGGTCGTTTTGCCTGCCCCGTTCGGTCCGAGAAATCCGACGAACTCGCCCTCCTCGATTTGAAACGAAACCTGATCGGCGGCCCGCGTCTCGTCGTACCGGCGCCGAACGAGTCCCTTGATCGCGCCCCAGAGCCCGCGTTCTTTGCGATAAGTGCGGTAAACCTTTGTTAAATCGCGAGCTTCAATCGCGCTCATGGCTTAGATCGACATCCACAAAATCGACAATCGATGTGTCGATCAGCGGCGCAACTACGCGACGCTCGTTTTCGCTGCTGGTTTTTTCTTCAGCAGCGACAGAACTTTTTCGGCCAGCGCATCAGCGGTGATGCCGTGTTTTTTTCGCAGGAGCGGAACGGCACCGTGCTCGATGAATTCGTCCGGCCAACCAACTCGGACAACAGGCGTATTGATTTGCTGCGAATGCAGATGCTCCATCACCGCGCAACCGAAGCCGTTATGTAAAACGTGGTCCTCGATCGTCGCGACGACTTCGACGCTGCGTGCGAAAAATTCCAGCGTTCCGGTGTCCATCGGTTTGATCCAGCGCGGATTGATCAGCGCCACTGAAATTCCTTTTTCTTCAAGTTTCTTGGCCGCTTCTTCCGCTACTTCGAACATGTTGCCGAGCCCGAAGATCGCGACATCGCGGCCGTGCTTCACCACTTCCGCTTTGCCGATCTCGAGGAGCTTCGGCTCGGGTTTGATTTGCGCGCCGGTTCCGGAACCGCGCGGATAACGCACGGCAATTGGCCCGGAATTGTAATTCGCCATCGTCCAGAGCATGTCGACAAACTCGTCCTCGTTCTTCGGCTGCATGTGAATCCAATTCGGGATGTGCCGCAGATAACCGATGTCGAACAAACCGTGGTGCGTTGGCCCATCGTCGCCGCTCAATCCAGCGCGGTCCATGCAAAGCCTGACGTTCAGTTTTTGAATGGCCATGTCGTGAATAGCCATGTCGTAGGCGCGTTGGAAAAATGTGGAATAAATCGTGAGAAAAGGCGTCAGCCCCTGCGTCGCGATCCCGCACGCGAAAAGCGCCGCGTGTTCTTCCGCGATGCCGACGTCGAAGTAGCGCGTCGGATGCGCTTTCGCAAAATGCGAAAGGCCGGTGCCACTCGGCATCGCGGCAGTGATCGCGACCAGCTTTTGATTGTTATCGGCGAATTTCGCCAGCGTCTTGCCGATGATCTCGGAATAGGTCGGCGTTGGCGTCGGGGCGGTCTCGCCGCTGTCGATCTTGTATTTGCCAAGGCCATGAAATTTATCCGGCTGCTTGATCGCCGGTTCGTAGCCTTTGCCTTTTTTCGTCAAAATGTGCAGGAGCACCGGCTCGTCCTGCGTTTTCAAGAATTCAAAGGTGCGGATCAGGAGCGGGATGTCGTGTCCATCGATCGGTCCGTAGTAGCGCAAGCCCAACTCCTCGAAGATCACGCTTGGGACAATCAAACCTTTGACGCTTTCCTCGACCTTGTGCGCGAATTGCACGCCCGTCTTGCCGAGAATCCATTCAACGAAATCACGCGCTTTGTCGTGCAAGTGCGCATAAGTCTCGCTCGTCACGATCCGGTTAAAGTAATTCGCAATCGCGCCGACATTTTTGGCAATCGACCACTCGTTGTCGTTCAGCACGACGATGAAGCGCTTGGTTTGCGACTTTATATTGTTGAGCGCTTCGTAACTGATCCCGTTGGTGAACGCGGCATCGCCCGCTATCACCACAATGTTCTCGCCGCCGCCTTTCAAATCGCGTCCCACCGCCATCCCGAGCGCAGCCGAAAGCGCCGTGCCGGCGTGTCCGGCGCCGTAGCAATCGTGCTCGCTTTCGGTGCGCAGAAGAAAACCGTTGAGTCCGCCAAACTGGCGCATCGTTGAAAAACGGTCGAGTCGGCCAGTGAACAGTTTATGGACGTAACCTTGATGGCTCACGTCCATCACGAATCGATCGCGCGGTGTATCGAAGACGCGATGCAGCGCAATCGTGAGCTCGACCACGCCGAGATTCGGACCGAGATGTCCGCCTGTTTGCGACAAGACGCGGATCAGCTCACCGCGCACTTCTTGCGCGAGCTGCGGCAGGTCCTGTTCGCGCAATGCTTTGATGTCCGCCGGCGAGCGGATTCCGTCGAGTAGGCGCTGCGGCGCGGCGGTTGCTGTCGTCTCAGAAGAGTCTGACTTCGTCATTTCTTAGTTCCTTTTCGTCCGCCTTGTTATCGTTCGACGATTCGGCAGCGGCTTCAAAATTTTTAACTACTGGCTTGCCCGCGTTGTTGCGGGCGATGATCTCGATCTTTTGTTCGGCGTTGGTCAATCGTTCCTGGCAAACCTTCACCAGGTTCATTCCTTCTTCGTAGCGCACGATCAAATCCTCGAGCGGCAACTTGCCGGTTTCCATTTGTTCGACAATCGCCTCGAGTCGGTCCATCGCTTTCTCGAAATTCAACTCTGGGGCTGCGACCTTGGCCTTGCTGCTCATCGGCGAACCGAAAATTAAGCACAGCGTCGCTAAGATGAAAGGAACGATTGCGGCCTCCGACCCCCCAGCGATGGCACATCCAATGCTCGGGCATGGGGAACATCAACCATTTACCACTATGAAATTTCCAAAAAAAATCCTCTTAATCGATCACGAACCCGGCGTCACTCGCCTCATCCGGCGGGCCTTGGAACGCGCCGGGAAATATCTCATTCGCGAGGAGCACGACGATAAACTGGCGCTCAACGCCGCCCGTTGGTTCCAGCCCGATCTCATCCTGGTCGATACCGCCGGCCAGGATCGACGAAATATCGAGCGCGAAATCAACAGCGACGCGGCGCTCAAAGGCACGCCAATTCTTTCGCTTAGCAACCTTCGCCCGGAAAGCCAAATGGTTTCCGGCGGAATTCTCAGCGGCTACAGCTTTTTCGCTGCGCCCATCCGTGTCGAAGAAGTTCTCCTCGGCGTCGACGAACTGTTGTTCGGCAAAGACTGATTTGGCGGCCAGGACGCTCCTGAATTAGCGCGACTCTTGCCGCTACTTCTCCGCTCGAAAGCGCGTCACGATCGCCAAATCTTCGTCGGCATCTTCGAGCATGAGCAGGGCCGAATTCTCGAACCGAATCATAAAACCGCATTTGTGATGGCTCCAGTCTTTCTCTGGAAGATCCGGGCTGTACTCTCCACGTTCGATGACAAACACGACTTTACCGCGCTGACCGTTGTAAGATATGACATCGGCGAACCTCTTCTCCAGACCTGTAGCGAGGCGGTGTCACCATCTTTAACGGTGAGACTCCAGAATGCTAGACACGACGAGCCTTACCCGATCTGTTGTTTGTAGGCGGCGGCGTCTTTCAGATTCTTGAGATCGTCGGCGTTGTCGATCTTGAGCACGAAAATCCAGCCCTGACCGAATGGTTCGCGGTTGATTAAGCCCGGATCGGCTTCAAGCGCTTTGTTCACTTCGACAACTGTGCCTTTCACCGGTGCGTAAATGTCGCTCGCGGCCTTGACTGATTCGACCACCGCGATTGCTTCTTTTGCGTTAGCCTGACGATCCATTTTCGGCAGCTCGACGTACACCACGTCAGTCAATTCAGATTGGGCGTGATCGGTGATGCCGACCCGGACTTTGCCGCCCTCGCGCTTAATCCATTCGTGACTCTCGGTGTAAAGCAAATCGTCTGGAACGTTCATGATTTTTTGTAGAGCGGTTTTTTCTCGATCGTGGCCGGAAATTTCTGGCCGCGAATCTCGATGTCGATCCTGGCGCCGATTTTCGCGTGCGGCGCAGTGATGTAAGCCATACCGACGCCCCAGTTCAAGCTCGGCGAGAGCGTGCCGCTGGTCACTTCGCCGATGCGTTCGCCATTTTCGAAAACAGAATAATGCGGTCGCGGCGGCGGACCTTTATCGTTCATTTTAAACGGAACCAGTTTTTCACGCGAACCGTTTTCTTTTGTTTTTAGCAAAACGTCCCGTCCGATGAAATTCAGTTTCGTGAAATCGACAAAGAAGCCGAGCCCGGCTTCGATCGGGTTTCGTTCCGGCGAAAGATCGGATCCGTTGAGGGGGTAACACATTTCCAACCTGAGCGTGTCGCGCGCGCCGAGACCGCACGGTTTAATCCCAAGGTCTTTGCCTTTTTCGAGCACTAGATTCCAGAACTTGACCGCATCGCTTTTGCGAAAGAAAACTTCGACGCCGTCTTCGCCAGTGTACCCCGTCCGCGCCATCGAGATCGGCATTCCATCTAGCTCAAGATCGACAATATGATTACGCGCTGGGAGATTCACGAAAAGCTCCGTGACGCGCGGCCCTTGAATCGCGACACCACCAAAATGAGCGCTGCGGTCTCCGAGACGAACATTATTTGCACGATGTCCATCCAGCCATTCGAAATCTTCGTCCGTGCGCGATGCGTTCACGACGAGGAGAAATTTTTTGTCGCTGATGCGATACGCAATCAAGTCGTCGATGATTCCGCCGCGTTCGTTCAGCAAAAAAGTGTATTGGCCCTGGCCAACCTTCAACTTGTCGATGTTGTTGGTCAGCATCGTATTCAGCCAACTGCGCGAATCGCTGCCATCGACGATCAATTGGCCCATGTGCGAAATGTCGAACATGCCGACGTTCTTTCGGACGGCCTGATGTTCTTCCACAATGCTGGTGTATTGAACCGGCATCAGCCATCCGGCGAACGGCACCATCTTCGCGCCGCGTCTTACGTGCTCGTCGTAAAGCGGCGTCTTTTTCTGCGCGGCTTCGGTCACGCGCCAAACTAGACTTGGAAGCATGTGGCGCAAGCCGCGTGAAAACGACTCGAACCGCTGGCTCGATTTCCACTCCTCACCTTCATCCTCTCCTGGACCGAGGAGGAGAGGAAAGATTTCGCTCGCTCGCATTTCTCCCCTAAATCAAAATTCACGTGTTGTCCGCCTCCCCGGGGTCGCGACCGGGCGGAGCGTTGAGAGGATTGAGGTGCGGGATTGTTGCGCTACTTTCCGCAGCGATGAGTTTGCTGGACAGACTTGAGCGCCGCTTCGGTTTTCTCGGAATCCCGGGATTGCCGCGCATTCTTGTCGGGTTCGCCGCCCTCGTCTTCGGCCTGGCCTGGTTGCTGCCCGGTTTCACTTCCATGCTCACGCTTGATCCCGTTCGCATTCGTCACGGTGAAGTCTGGCGGCTGGTCACTTACATTTTCATTCCTCAAAGTCAGAGCCCGCTGTGGGTTTTGTTCGCGCTCTGGTTTCTTTGGTGGATCGGTGAAGGTCTCGACCGCGCCTGGGGATCGTTTCGTCTCACGCTTTACGTTTTGGTTGGGATGATCGGCACCACCGCGGCCGCGTTTTTCTTCGGCAGCAATTTTTCGAACTCGATGCTGCTGATGTCGTTGTTCCTGGCCTTCGCCCACTTTTATCCGGAGGAAATCATTTACATCCTTTTCATTTTGCCGGTCAGAATCAAGTGGCTCGCTTGGATTGCCGGGGCGTTCTTGCTCCTGGGATTTTTTACTAATCCAAATTCGTATCGAGCGGCTTTGGTCGCGGCGCTTGCCAATTACCTGATTTTCTTCGGACCCGAATTTGTTTATCGAGCGCGGCATCGTCACGAAGTCTCCAGCCGCAGGAAACGTTTTGAAGATCACGCGCGCAGCGAAGCCGAACCGCTTCACAAATGCGCGGTCTGCGGCGCAACCGAACTGACTGATCCCAATCTCGATTTTCGCGTCGCGCGCGATGGCGAGGAATATTGCGTGGCGCATCTGCCTTCGGCGCAAACCGCCATGCCCTGATACATCGACCCGTCTTCGCCAAGGCTACGGCGTGACAAGCATGCAAGATCGACATCTTGGTGTTGCTACTTAGATTTACGCCGTGACCGACAAGAACACGACTCTCGTTCCGGAAGAAGGCTGGCACTGTCTGCATTTGTTCTATCACATCGAGTACGGCCAATGGCAGTTGCTCGGTCGCGACGAGCAAAATGCAGCGAAAACCAATCTCGCAAAAATCGTGCAGGAAGTTCGCGCGATGGACTCGACCCAGCTGCTGACTCTCAGCGTGGTCACGCCGAAGGCGGACCTCGGCTTCATGTTAATCACGGCGGATTTGCACGACGCAAACAAGGTCGAGAAACAACTTTCGCTTTCGTTAGGAGCCGATGTGCTGACGCCGGTTTACAGTTATTTGTCGCTCACCGAAGAAAGCGAATACATCACGACCGAAGAGGAATATACCGCCTCACTCGACGAGGAGACGAAACGCGATCCGGCAAAATTGGAACAAGCGCTCGCCACGTTTCGCGAACGAATCAAACATTACCGGCAGGAGCGTGTTTATCCGACGCTGCCCGATTGGCCGGTCGTTTGCTTCTATAATATGAGCAAACGCCGCGGCGAACAGCGCAACTGGTACGCGCTGCCTTGCGATGAGCGCCGAAAGTTGATGAAGGGACATGCGACGGTTGGCCGTCAATACGCGGGCAAGGTGAAACAGCTCATCACCGGCTCGACCGGTCTCGATGATGCCGAGTGGGGCGTGACCCTATTTGCGCGCGACACGTTTCAAATTAAGGCAATCGTTTACGAAATGCGTTTTGATCCGGTGAGCGCGGAGTACGCGGACTTCGGCGAATTTTTCATCGGCATTCAACTGCCGCTCGACGAATTGTTCCGCCGCTTGCAACTCTGATTGTCGATCTTACGATTCTCGACCAAGGGATGGGTGACAGAGTGGTCGATTGTGCACGCCTGGAAAGCGTGTGTGCTGAAAGGCACCGAGGGTTCGAATCCCTCCCCATCCGCCAGCATGCTGATAAAATTTACCGTGTATGTGGTCTGGCCCTGTGCAACCGCATAACGGAGATTCGAACGCCGTTCGACCGGTGGGGCGCGTTACGCGCAAGGGCTAATAGCGAAGCTCTAGAGCTGGAGCCAAAGCGCAGCTTTGGATAATCCCTCCCCATCCGCCAGCCTTCGCTGGGAGTGAAGCAAAAGCGAAAAAGGCCGCCACGCCGGAGTGAAATGAAGGCGGGCTTCAGTCTCTAAATAATTGCGCCGTCGCTCCAAGACTACGGCTTGGCAAGCCAGCCGGTTCAGTTTTGCCGGAGCCAAAGCACAGTCTTACTTTTTGCAATCGCGCCGTTCCAAAATCTGCAGCTCTTGGCGAATCTTCACCACGCTGCCTTCCGGCAACACGCCACGAAAATTCACGTTTGGATAGACGAGACAATCGCGGCCCATAACTGAACCGGGATTAAGCACCGCGTTGCAGCCGATTTCAGTCCGATCACCCACGATCGCGCCGAACTTGGTAAGGCCGGTCGCAATGTTGCCGTCGGGTCCGGCCACGGCGATCTCGCCGTGATCGAGTTTCACATTCGACAAAATTACGCCGGCGCCGAGATGTGCTTTAAATCCAAGAATCGAATCGCCAACGTAATTGAAATGCGGCACCTGCGCTTCATCGAAAATAATGCTGTTCTTGAACTCGCAAGAATTTCCCATGACAACTCCGTTTCCGATGACGACATTTTCGCGCACGTAACAGCCGCTGCGGATATGGCAATTCTCTCCGATCCACGCCGGTCCTTTTAACACCGCGCCTTGCTCAACAATCGTGCCGCGGCCGACGAAAACGTTGCTGCCGATGAATGGCCGTCCCACGAGTTCGCCCAGCACCGCCGGTTTTAGACGAAATTGTAAATAGCTCGAAATCTGTTTGAGCGCATTCCAAACGTAATTCTGATCTTCGAACAATTTCGGGTGGGCCGTGTGTTCGAGGCTGAGGAATTGTGCGGGCGCAAACATTTCGTCAAGCGCCGGCGCGTCGCGTTATCTTCTGTCCGTCCTTGGTGTCGCGCGCTTCCCAACCGAGCGCATTCAACTTGTCGCGCAATTCATCGCTTTTCCGAAAATCTTTTGCAAGCCTCGCTTGCGCCCGCGCTTCGGCCAGCGTCGCCACTTCCTCGGGCAACTCCGCTCCATCGCTTTCAAAATCGAGGACTTTGTTGATTTGGTCCCACCAATTCAGCCACGCGACCGCGGTCTTCGCGTCGAGTTTGTTTTGATCCATCGCGCGATTCGTGTCGCGAATCGTCTCGAAAAGGAAACCGAGCGCTGCCGAAATGTTCAGGTCGTCGTCGAGAGCTTCTTCGAATTCGTGACCGAGCTGGATGTCGATCTTAGGATTGCCCTTTTTATCTCCAGCGACTTCGCGCAAACGCTGCAACCAATCATCGATCCGGCCCAACGATTCCCGTGCTTCCTTCATTCCATCCCAGGTGAAATTGAGCTGAGTCCGATAATTCACTCGGATCAGCGCATAACGGATTTCGCGACCGGTGTAGCCTTTCGCAAGGACGTCAGGGATCGTATAAAAATTTCCTAACGACTTCGACATCTTTTGACCGTCGACCAGAAGATGCGCACAGTGCAGCCACATCCGCACAAATTGTTTTCCGGTCACGCCTTCGCTCTGCGCGATCTCCGCTTCGTGGTGCGGAAAGATATTGTCTACACCGCCGCAATGGATGTCGATCTGATCGCC
>Ga0209689_1000193_pt1 | contig 37845 bp, 35 predicted proteins | sample GraSoiAngelo_149_FD_187119 | JGI IMG/M metagenome (GOLD analysis project Ga0209689, IMG submission 187119) | Grasslands soil microbial communities from the Angelo Coastal Reserve, California, USA - 14_1009_09_30cm (SPAdes) (version 2) | ecosystem: Environmental > Terrestrial > Soil > Grasslands ... | reverse complement strand
CTGATCGTTCATCCGCGCGAAGGGCTTGCCGTTGACGTACACCGTCGGCGAGCCGCGCTGGATGGTGAAGGTGTTCGGTCCGCAGCAGACGGCGTGGATGCCGAGATCGTCCTGCCGCGCCGCGGGTTTGCTGTTGACGAAGACGTCCGGCGAGCCGGTGACGATGGGACCGACGGCGGGATGCGGACAGGCGGGACACCCGTGCGCATCTGCGTCGACTTGCGCCTTGTCTCCGAGACGGGCCGCGGATGGCATTCAGACCCCCAACGGGGTCAGGATACCACCCCGGACACCGCCAGACCAGGGACGCGCGATTCGCGGCGGCAGTGAGGCTTCAACCTGCAAGCAAGGCGACGTACTCGTCGAGCCGGGAACGAAATTCGTCGCTCCCACCGATGAACTGAACGCCCACTCCACGGCGCTCGGCGACATGGACCACGAACGCCAGCACCGTCTCTCGCGCCCGAGCCACCGGAATGGTGAAGTCGAGATCGACGACGCTCCCGGCTGGGGGCAGTGAATCGACTTTCAGGAACGCACCGCTCCGGCTGATGTTCGTGATGTATCCATCGAAGTTGCGTCCTTCTCCATCTCGAATCATCGCGCGAAGACGCGTATGGAATCGTGGGCACCCTCGATCTCCCATCTCCCGGTGCCGCGCGAGCAATGCCGCGATCCCATCCGCGCTGCGCTTGTCGTCGGAGAACTCCGCCCAAAAACCGGGATTCGGGTCCGCAGTGGTTTCCGAAACCAATCCAATGCTCCGAACAACGTCGCGGACATTCGGAAAGTAGAGCTGGAGCCCGATGACGAGACCGGTTCGAGGTGGCCGCACGGACCGGACGTGGATCAAGTCCTTGCTCAGGGACGTCGAGGTGGTCTGCACGATCGCGCCCTCGGAAACGTACCGCACCGGGATGACGAATCTCGGCGGTGGAGCGTCGGGTGGGTTCTGGTGCGACGTAGGCGTTGCCATCGGAATCCACCTCGAGCGCGTCGTTTCGACTTCATTAGACGCTACTGGAGTGGTTTGCGAAAGTTTCGCGACGCGCGCAGCCGCGGCTTGGCGACTGATGAAAGCGCTCTACCGTGACATCGAGCCGGCGAGCTCGGCCTGCAGCTCCCGTTCGAATCGATCGACGTCGGAGTCGGTGAGCAGCGTGACGATCGGGACGGGCGTCGCACGCAGCCCCGGAAAGAGATCAGCCGCCAACTCCTGGACGAGGTCTGGGTCGGTCGTGGCGCCGACGAAGCGCAGCCATCTTCCCGCGGGGAAACGGACACCCCTGGCGATCAGTGCGATCCGCGGCAGCTTGCCGTTCAGATAATAGCCGGTCTCCTTCGAATAACCCGGCATGCGTTGATCTCCGTAGCGCGCTGTACTGTACGAATATTGCGCTCCGGGCTACTGCGCAAGGCACTCGGCGCGAGGATTCGCACCTGTACGTGGGACGCGCATGCTTTGGATGGCCTGCACGTGGTTCGTGTACGCGAAATTGCCGACAGGAAGAAGGCGTCCGAAAATCTACTTCTGGGCTCGCCGGCTCCCGAGCAGCTGTTCGGCCGTGGCGAGCCGGCGACGGAGATCGTCGACCTCGATGTCGCGCTCGCGCAGCTGGCTGCGCAGCTCGTCCATCTCGCGAAAAAGCCCCGTGATCTGGAGCATCACCTTCGAGCGCTCATCGTCGACGGGTTCCTCGATTGGCGCGGTGGCGATCGGCGAGGTTTGAACCGGCGCAATGATCGGCACCTCGACGGCGATGGGATCCGGCTCAGTGCTGGGGCGGCCCTTCATCTCGTCCAGCCAGGAGATGAGACGCCGTAGATGGACTGGCGTGACGAGTCTGAACTCCACGTCCACTCCGACCTGATGTCCATCGAGACCGGGGATCAGCCGCAATACGACCGCGCGAAGCGGGAGAGCTTTCCCTCGCTTGAGGAGGTCTACCTCCAGCACGGTTCCCACTGCGACCGAGCGAGCCGTGCGCAAGAATGCGCCATCGGCCGAGAGCTCTTCCAGCTGACAAGGGAACGCGGAGGCTCCCGCTCTGACGTGAGCGGCAACTCCGTTCGCGCGGAGGCGCTGGCTGCGCGACTGTATATCCGCCATGAGCCCCTTCTTGCCCCGGCACTACGATAACTCCGCCGAGCGCAGCGCGGGCATGGGAGCAGGTGCGTTCCGGTGCGTGCGGCGGCGGAACTGACCTATCCCACATAGATCCGGCGCTCACCGTCGACGCCGGCGAATGCGACCTCTCCGTCGCGCGCCTCGTGCTGGCCCAGCGGACGCGAGTCCGCATCGGCATCGAGGGCACGGATCGATTCGTATTCCGACACCGTGCAGCGCCGCCGGCTGGCGAGCGGCGCATCGAGCCCGAGCTGGGCGGCAACGGACCCGGCGCCGCTCACGACGCGGCCAGCGAAGTATTCGGCCACGCAACCGGAGCCATAGCTGAAGAGTCCGATCCGCTGCCCCTCGAGCGTAGCGGCCTCGTGATGCAGCAGCGAGGCGAGCGCGAGATACAGGGAACCCGTGTACACGTTGCCGACCTCGGCGGGGAAGGCGAGCGAGGTCGCCACTTCGCGCGAGAACGTCGCATCGGCTTCTGTCTCGGCGAGTCCATCGAGCATGCGAGAATGGCGGTGTGCCTTTCGCGCCATCTTGCCGTAGGGCACGTGATAGATGCGGCGCCCGAGATCACCGTGCACGTCGCTTGCGGCGCAGGCGTCTTTCCATGCCATGTATGCGCCCCCGAGCGCGTCGAGGTAGCACGCGACGGAGTGATGGCCATCGACCACGGCGTCCTTGCGGTGGAGCGGGCGCCAGAAGTCGTTGACTTCCGCGGTGTACGAGCCGCTCAGGCCCGGCTCCAGCGCGAGCAGCCGCGGCCTTGCGGAGACGAGCAGCGCCACGGCCCCTGCTCCTTGCGTCGGCTCGCCGGCGCTGCCCAGTGGGTAGCGGGCGATGTCGGTGCAGACCACCAGAGCGGTGCGCCCGCGGGCGGAGCCGGAAGCGATCCAGTCCACCGCGGTGAGCAGTCCCGCGGTGCCGCCGAAGCAGGCGTGCTTCGCCTCATAAGATCGCGCCCGCTGCGGCAACCCGACCAGCCGATGCAGCCACGCGGCGATCGGTTTCGAGTGATCGACGGCGGTCTCCGTCCCGACCACGCACAGTCCGATCTGCCCTGGATCGGCTCCAGTGGTAGCGAACAGCCGGCGCGACGCGTTGGCCGCAAGCGCCACGGCGTCCTCCCAGGGAGCTGCGATGGCCATGCGGCGGACGCCCAGCCCTTCCACGTACTTCGAGGGCGGGACACCCCGCGCCTGGGCCAGATCTGCCAGATCGAGATATGCGTGCGGAACGGAAATGCCGATGGCGTCGATCCCGATTTGCGTCATGCTCGATCCGATATCCGAAGCGCCCGAGGGCTTCCATGAAGGTTCGATGAAGGTCTGACCTACTCAGACGCTGGCCAGGCGCCGGGGCTGAGCGCGAGCGTGGCGAACAGCTCGAGATCGGCTGGCAACTCGACGTCCTGGAAGCTCCAGTGGGTGGCGATCCGTCGCACGCAGTCGCGCAGCTCGCGCGCAGGAGGCTCGCCGGGAAACTCGACGGACTTCACCGGACCGTTGCGCAGGACGTGCAGCCGCACCGGAACGTGCAGCTCGGCGGCGTCGGCCGGAACACAGGGGCGCAGCGAGGCGGCGCGCGCCCGGATCGCCGCAAGCAGGAGATCGCGGCGCGCACGCAATACCGGTGACCGATCCGCCGTCTTCGGCCGCGGCGGGCTGGACGCAGCGATCGGCCGCGCCATCTGGCGCATCTGCGACCTTCCCCCTTCCGCCGCGATCTTGGACGGAGAGGACCGCACGCCATCGGGCTGCTCGACGGGCGACGGCCATAGAACCCAGATGGCGAGCGCGGCGATGAGGATCGCGAGAACCGCGGGCCAGCGACGGTTGCGCCGGATACGCGGTCTCGGGGGTCGCGGCGCCCTCGGTCGCGGCCGGATTCCACGCGGCACGTGCCGCAAGCGTGGACGCCGGACCCTCACCGCATCTTCTCCAGCGTCTGGTACCACTGCTTTGCCATCGCGTTCCAGGCCGGAGCCGCGCCCGAGCCCAGCGCGTCACAGAGATCGACGCGCGTCGCGAGGCCCTCCTGGGTCCCGTTCATCTGCGCGGACCAGGGATCGAAGAACGGCTGCGACGAAGGCGCAAGCACGTCGAGCCCGGCGGTGGGGAAATTGGGGACGGCCAGGCAATGCGACCGCATTGCCGCGGCATCGCCGTTCTCGGGCGTGGCGATCATCAAGAATCGCGTCTGACGGAGATGGAATCCGCGCTGCAAGGGGATCCAGTACACGGGGTCGGCGGAGAAGTTGGATGTGGCGCAGTTCCCGAACGGCGTCGGGCGCGCGCCCGGATCGATGAGGACGACGAGGATCGCTGCGGGAGTCGGCAAGAATGGCGTGACCTCGTCCTGGTTCCAGGACCAGACGCTGGCACCTTGGCTGCCGAGGGCGGCGGTCGTGCAGGCCGTGGGTGCGGCGGCACCTCGCGAAGCGGAGACGGCACGGAGGACGTTCGCGAGGGCGGGCGGCGACTTCTGGCCGACCCTCGAAGCCCAGATGCGCTCGATCGCGTACATCTCCGCGACGGCCACCGACTTGACGGCGAAACCCGCCCCTTTGAGAGCGTCGCTGATCTGCTTCAAGAGGCTCTGCAGATTGGTGGCGATGTTCACCGTTCCTTGATCGACCCTCAGCATGACGAGCACGGCGGTCCCGTTGTCGCCGTCCTTTCCGCTTCCCGGAACCGGCGCCGGCGCGAGATTTGCCACGCCGCCATCGCCGTAGTCGACGCCGCCATCGCCATAGTCGACGCCTCCACCGCCTCCATCGTCACCCTGGGTCGCGCAGTTCGGGACGACGTCGTTGAACCCCGCATCGAGCGGGGCATCGTCGATTCCGCCATCGGGAAGAACGATGCCGATGCCGCCGTCTGGCAGAAGACATGCGCCGAGCACGTTGCTCTGCAGGCGATCGTCGACCAGGACGACGCAGCTGGAAGCGAGCGCCGCGGCGACCGCTGCTCCTGCGCCGGATCTCATGGCGCCGAGACCACCCGGGGGCGCCAAGCGCGCGCGTCGACGGGTTGCAGCCCCATGCGTTCCGCTTCCTCGCGCAATTTGGCAAGGACCTGGCGCCGCGCCAGGACGAACGTCTCGCGCGGGCTGCCGCTCCTCATCGAGAGCTCCTCCTCGACGTCCGCTCGCAGCCGAGGCGGGCAGCCCTTGAGGACGTGCGTCCGGAGCGCCTCGTCGGCGCCGCCGAGGTACTCGACGAGTTGCGCCGGCGAGACCGCAAGCGCCACCGCGGAGAGAAGCTCGGGCGGCGCCCAGACGAGGCTCGATTCCGTGAACAGACCCGAGAAGGCCCGGCCATCGCCTTCGCGCCGCAGCTTCTCGAGGAGGGCGTCCTGCTCTTCCCTGGAGAGGGAATCGAGCAGATCGGCGAGGGCCCGGTCAGCCTCGGCAGGGCCGGCGTGGGTGTCATCGAGACGCGCGCGCAGCTCTTCCGCCGCCGCCTGGGCATATCCGGAGCTGACTTCCGGTTTGCGTGCCCACGCGACTGCGATCTCCTGCCGCTGCGCAGGCGAAATCTCCTTCAGGCAAGCGGTGCGCAGGTGGGCAGGCGCCAGCCGCAGGGCGACTTCCTGTGCCCCTGGAGAGAGGGCGCGCCAGGCGGTCGCGAAGGACTCTGCGCGCACGCTCTCGAGGAAGTCGAAGGGATCCGCCTCGTTCGCCCGCGAGAGACGTGCGGCGAGCGCGCGTCCCTCCAGATCCTGCAGGGCGGCCGCCCGCCCGGCGCCGTCGAGTGGCTTCGCGATCTCCCCGGCGACCGTTTTCAGCGCCGGCGCGAGTGCGGAGTCTCCGCGCAGATCGTCGAGCAGGAATTCCCCGAGCTCGCGCACCCAGCGCGCCACCGCGGCGTGTTCTCCCCTGGCCAGCGCTTCCCGGATCACCTGGTTTCGAAGCGGGCGGTGGTCAGCGAGCTGCTTCTCGAGCTTGCGCGCGCGGTGCGCGGGGAACGCTTCACGAGGCGCTTCGCCGGCCGGCGCTCCCTCCGAGGCGAGATCGCCGTACCAATCATCTCGCGGACGCCGCGCGGCGAAGAAGAAGAGACCGCCCAGGATGAGCAGAACGGTCCCGACCAGGATGGCGATGGCGAGGGCAGGCGCTGACTCGATCAGCTTCTCGGCGAGTCGCGACGACGCCGGCGTCGCCGCGGCGAGCTGGGGCTTCTGGTCCGGTTCGGGCAGCTTCTCGGCCGCCTTGGGCGGCTGCGGATCCACGTACGGCGGCGGGTTGCGGGGTGGGAATCCGACCTGCGACAACTGCACCGTCGCCGGAACGCCCGCGCCCGAGAGCTTCTGCGCGATCAGCGCACGGACCCGCGACCGGAAGGCCGGAGGGAGGCGCTGGTCCACCAGCACGTTCGTGCTCAGCGACCGCAGGACCGGCACGGTGCGCGCGCCGGGCGTCTCGAATCCGGGCGTCCGCTCGCCGCCGGCGTCCTCCTCCTCCACGCGCGCAGACACCGAGAGCACCGTGCACTGTTCGGGACAGAGCGTGCGGAGAAGCTCGTTCGCCTCCGCCCGCGCGCGCTCCTCGGCTTCATGCTGGATCTGGGCACCCGCCAACGGGGCCGCCGCGACCAACGCCGCGATCAGGATCATGGTCTACTCCACGCGGATGACGACCCGGCGGTTCGAGGCCCGGCGCTGCTCCACGTCCTTCTCCGCCGCAGACGGCAGCGGCCTCGTGTCGGCGTAGGCCCGCGCGCTCATCCGCTCGCGCGCGACCCCGCTCGTGTGCAGGGCCTGCAGCACGTTGATCGCGCGCTGCGAGGACAGCTCCCAGTTCGAATGAAACGACGCGGTATTGATGGGCACTTCGTCGGTGTGACCCTCGATGATCACGGGCCGGCCGGGAAGCTCGCCCAGCAGGCGCGCGATCTCGGCGATGGCGGGCTGCGCCTGGTCGCGCAGGTTCGCGCTCCCCGAGTCGAACAGGAGCGCATCGCGGAACTCGATTCCCAGCCCCTCGGCGTCGTCGCGCGTCTTCACCTTGTCCTTCAGCTCGGGAGTGCGGGCGACGAGCGCGTCCACCTTGTCGCGCAGATCCTCCAGGGGCGCCTGGCGCGCGCCCGTGAGCGCGGCCGCGATGCGCTCGAACCGGGCGCGAGTCAACGGCACCGACGCGATGATCAGCACGAAGAATCCGATCAGCAGCGTGAGCATGTCGGCGTAGCTGATCAGCCACAGCTCGTCTTGCTGGCTCTCTTCCTGCAGCTCCCGGGTATCGAAAGCGATGGCCATGGTTTTACCCGAGGGCCACTTCGGCGTGGCCGGCGCTCTCCGCCGTCTCGCCGCCGAACAGGGCCCGCACGTCGGCCAGCGGCTTGCCTTCGCCCAGCAGGATGAGTGCGCGGGAGAGGATGCGCGCCTCTTCCATCGTCGCTACCGCGTGCACGTGCACGAGCCTCGCGAGCGGCTGGTAGACGCCGTTGGCCAGCACGAGGCCGTACAGCGTGCAGAGCAACGCCAACGCCATCGAAGGCCCGAGGTGCTCGAAGTTGCGCAGGTCCCTGAGCAACGTGATCAAACCCAGCGTCGTTCCCACCAGACCCACCGCGGGAGCGACGCGCGCCAAGGAGGTGAGCACGTCCTCGCTGCGCTTCATCGCCGATGCCAGCACCGCGATCGCGGTCGCGGCAGTGCGCTCGATGCCCTCAGGGGAATACTGCTTGACCAGCAGCGGCGCCAGCTGCCTGACGAGGTCGTGGCGCGCCTCCTCGGCGATGGCCAATGCCTCGACAGTGCGGCCGCGCCGGACCTCCGCCGCGAAACGCAACACCTCCTCCTGGAGGACCGCGCGCGAGCGCGGAGCGGAAAACCGCACCGCCTTCCACAGGGTGCGCGCAGAGGCGGCGAGCTCGTCGACCTTGTGGGAGATGAGCGAAATGAACAACGGTCCCACGCACAGCAAGAGCAGCGCTGGCCGGTAGAAGAGGCCCGAGAACGTCGCCTCCTTCTGCTCCAGCAGCACGGTGGTGGCCAGCACCGCCGCGAAGCCCAACATTCCGAACGCGACGTGCATCACTCCTCCTTGAGCGCGCGCAGCGCCTCGGCGACGGTGGTGTTCGTTGGATCGACTTCAAGCGCCTTCTTCCATGCCTCGCGCGCCAGCGCGGCCTTACCGAGCTTCTGATACAGGGATCCCTTCATGGCCAGCAGGCGCGCGTCCTTCGGGTACGCCTGCTCCAGGTCGACGACTTCGATCAGCGCCAGCTCATACCGGTGCGCCGCGTACATCTCGCTCAGCTTTGCAAGGGTGGCGAGATAGCTCTTCGAGCGCCCATCGGGCGGCGTCTTGCCCAGCATCTCCTGGTCAGCCGCGGTAGGCGGCTCGACTCCGGCCCCGAGCGGGATTCGCACCTCGTATCCGCCGGTGCTCTCCGGGAGCTCGACCTCCCAGACGCGGCCGTGCTCGACCAACCGAAGCGTATACCGCTGGGATTCCAGCGTCGGCGGGACAGGCGAGAGGGGCCGCGCCGCGGTCCCCGCGGTCTTCGGCGCGGCGGGTGCGCCGGCAGGCGCTGCCGCGGCGCTGCTCGCGGGCGGCTTCGGCTTCGGAAGATCGCCGGTCGGATACAACGAATACGCATCGGCGGAGGGGCGATTCGTCCGGGACGCGCTGGCGCCGTCGGCGTTCGCTTCCGCGACGGTCTGGCCGCTGGCGAGGGGCCGGCGCATCTCGTCCGGGATCACCAGCCGCTTCGGTGTGGCCGAGGAGCAGGCAATGAGCAAAGGGACCCAGACGACGCGTCTCAGTTCCATACGAACCCCGCTCCGAACTCGGGGGCGACGCCCCCGTAGGCCTCACCCCTGCCCCGGACCTGGAACGACGGCAGGTAGCGGAGCGCCCCATGCAGAGCGATGCGCGTTCCGATGTTCCAGCGGATGGTGCCTCCCAGGATCGGCGTGTTGCCGGCAGTCCCCGTCAAGAAGACGCCTGCGTCCGCCCCCAGCCAGAAGCTGGGCAAGAAGGCGTTGCCGTCTCCGATCCGCGCCTGGAGCATGATCGCGAGAATTCCGCCGGCGAGGTGATCGGGACTGACGAACCCTGCGAGCGACAGGCCTCCCTCGAACTGCTTGTCGTCGCCGAACCGTTCCGCAAGCCGGTATCGCCCGACGCCGCCCCAGAGCGCGCCGCTCTGATCGCCGGTCACCATCATCACCCCGAGCTCGATGGCGGAGACGTAGCGGGGGCGCTGGTTGAGCTTGTCTTCCAGCTCCTTCAGACGCTCCTCCCGCGTCTGCGCGCGATCGGCCCCGCGGTAGAGCATCGCCCGGTCCGCATCCATGCGGTACCCTTCCGCGAAGGCGATCGACGAATCGTCGGTGCGCACGACCTCTACGTCCATCGAGAGCGATGCCGGAACCTCGCGCAAGGTGAGCGCGACATCGAGCAAGGTGTGGGCCCCGTATTTCCTCGCGATGGCGCGCACGTCCTCGCGGGAGATCACGCCCCGGGTGACCACCCATTCCAGGCCCTCCACGCGACTGCGGATGGCGGTGCACTCCACGCATCGCACCAGGGACAGATTCGCCGCCTTGAACATCGCCGACGCGAGCCGGGCTTCGAAGATGTGTGCGTACTCGGGGTTCATGTTCGCGGAGACCCGCACCCGCTGCAGCAGGATCGGGCTGAGCTGGGCCGCTCCGAGCCGGGCCACGTCGGCGGCGAACTCGTCGACCAACTCATCGACGATGTCGTCAGCGCTCACCTCGCGTCCGGGTGTGACGATGGAACCCTCGATCCGATTCGGACGCGATGATTCCGGCCTCTTCCGCGCGCGGATGGCGGCCGCCGCGGGCAACTCGCCTTGCGGTTCCGCCGCGGGGGCCGCCGCCTGCGCGAGAAGAAGCGTGAGGGCGAGCATCATGGCGCACCTCGAGTTTCGAACCAGTCGTGGAGCGTGCCGTCCGCCGCAGGAACGGCGAGGAGCGATCGCGGCTCCGGGAGCTCGAGCTGGACGGCGGGCACCGGCGGGGGCGGCGGCGCGCGGATCACATCGACCTGTCCGAGGGCGAGCCGCTGCTCACCGCGCTCCGGCGGAGTTTCCCGAACCGAGGCGAGCAGCGCTTCCACCTGCGCGGCATCCCTCGCGGGAAGGCGGTCGCGCAGCGAAGAGAGCTGTGCTTCGAGCTCGGCGCGTCTGCCGCCGTTCTCCGCCTCGACCAGAACCATTGCATGGGCGAGCTGGATCGCAGCCAGGTCCCGCGAATCGCGTTCCGTCGCGCGCCAGCCCGGCGAGAACAGCTGGTCGAACGCGCTCTGCGTCGCCTTCACTTCGCCCGCCAGCCAACCGATCTCGCCAGCCAAGGCCAGCCCTTCCGCGCGCCAGCGCGGGTCCGAAACTTGTTGCAGGCGCTGCGCTGCTGCTCTGGCGGTGCTGAGGTTGCCTGCGGCCATGGCCCTTCGCGCCAGCTCGAGCCAGGCCGAATCGAGCCCGGCCCCACCGGAGAACCGCTGGAGAAGGTCCCCATCCGCGGGCTGCCGCGCGAGGACGGACATCGCCAGCCCCCGCATCGCCTCGCGGCCCTGCGCGTCGCCCGGCACCGCCTGGGCACGCGCGAGCGTGGCCAGCAACTCCGCGTCGCGCCCCAATGCCCGGAGCGCCAGCGCGCGAACCCAGAGGACGAAACGCGCCATGCCCGCCTGCTGCGTGTCCTGTGGAAGGTCCAGGGCTTCGGTGAGTCGTGCCACTTCATCATGGCGGCCTTGGCGGAAGAGCTCTCCGGCTGCCCGGGTCACCGTCGCCAGGGAAGGCCATTCGGCCGCGAGACCGATCCAGCCCTCGGGCGGATCGATCTTCGCCTCCAGGCGTAGGAAGCGCGCCGCGGGGCGAAGCGCAGCATCCAGGCGCGCAACGTCGATGGCCACCGCACCTTCGGTCGATCCCTTGCGCCAGAGCAGCACGGCCCGCTCGTAGGCGGCCCGCGCGGCGGGTTCCGGCGGCAAGGCGCCGAGCAGCTGCGGCGTGAGCAGCGTGAGAGCGCCGGAGCCAGCAGGCGCCTTGGCGCAGCTCCAATGAAGCGGCGGGACCAGGACCACCTCGCCGGGCCAACGCTCCTCTTCGTCCGGCCAGGTGAGCAGGTCCCTGCCGCCGGGGTTCCACACTGTCTTGCGGAAGAAGTCATCGCGCAGCACATCGACCCAAAGGGTTTGAGGTGCGCCGCGCCGTGCCTCCTCCACCCGAACCAGTGCCCGCAGCGGGTCGGCCTCGCCGATCTTCTCGAGCTTGTTGCAGGTGGTGAGGCGGAGCAGATCGTCGAAGAGCAGGCGGTGCTCGGCGGAAGGGTTCTCCACCAGCTCGCGCTGCAGGCTTCCGAGATCGCGCGCCCAGAACGCGTCGACGAACGGCGCCAGCACCAGGACCAGCGCGATCACAGCCGTGCTCCGAGCGTGAGCAGGGGAAGGAAGCCGGCGGTGAATACCGAGGTGCTCCGGTGCTCGATCGATGTGAGGATTCCCAGATCGAGTTGCCCGTAGAGGCGGTCGGAAAGCCGCGCCATTACTCCGAAGAATCCGCAGGCGGCCGGTGTGAGCGCCCGATCGGTGAAGAGCGTGCCCAGGTCCAGTCCGCCTTGGACGTCGAAGTGCAGGATCGAGCCGGCGAGGGCGACCTTCCCGTACGCCAGCGAGTGCCGCCATCCCCCCGTGAGCAGGGAGACCGGCTTTTGCGCGTCAGGCACCAGGCCGGTGCGCCGGACGACCTGCTCGCCCGATGCGCCGAGCCAGGAGGCGAAGAGCGCCGTGCGCAATTCGACGGCGTCGTCTTCCCCAAGGTAGTACGCCGCGGAGAACGCGCCGCCGGGGCTGTTGTAGTAGTCGCCTCGCTCGAGCCAGGTGAACCCGCCGGAGACGAACACACGGTGCGCTTTGACGAACACGCGCGGCTCGACTCGCACCACCTGTGCGAGCGCGCTCGGAGCGATCAGGACGGCGGCGGCAAGGAGCGCTCTCATTGATTCCCCAGCGCGCAATCGGGCATGTCGCTCCAGCGGTAGGGATCTGCTCCCGGCTCGCGGATGAAATAGCGATCGCAGTTCGCGGTGCAGCCCTCGACGGACGCCTTGAACGTGGAGTTCCAGAAGGAAGACTTCGGCGACGCGACCACCTGCGGGAGCTGGAACGTGATGGTCGGGGGATGGGCGCCATCGAGGACATGCGTGGTCCCGAGCGCCGGATAGCTGTCAGGCGCAGCCCCGGGCGGGACGGCGCACACCTTGAATTCGCGTGCGACGTCGAGTTGCGACCCATCCAGTAACGGAACCGCCCCGCTGGCCGCGGTAGCGGTGGACTCGAGGGGGAGCTCGGCCTTTACCAGCTCGCCGATTCGATCCGGGAGCGTCGGATCACCAGCGTAGGACCAGTCGACCGACCGGTCCGCGTGCAGCTGGGCGGAGACAGACTCGAAGGAGACCGTCCAAAGAAGAGCGGGAAACTGGACGATGGTGGCGCGGGCCTGCTCGATGGAGGCAGACTCGGCAACCAGCGGGAAATCGATGTTGTCGACATAGACGATCAGCGGCCGCACGTGGCTCGCAGGAAGCGCGATCTGTGCCGCCCCAAAACCGGCCCGCAATGCATCGACATCCAGTTGCGCCTCCCCGCGCCGCCGGCAATCCGGCGCGAGGTCCTGCGCGTTCACTTCGATCTGTTCACCTCCGGCGCGCGCGATCGCTTCGCGGACCGCCGCCAGGGTGGTCTGCCGTGCCCAGGCGCATTCGCTGGCATCCTGGATGAAGAGATTGGTGACGGCGACCCAGACCACCGGTTCACTCACTGCCGCGGAAGTAAACTCCGCCGTATTCCTGAAGAGCCGGGGCGGATTCGGCTCGACGAAGTGGACCTCCCCACAAGCTGCCGCCAGCAGTGCGAGGAGGGGTGCTCGCATGGGGCGACGGTAGCGAAGAGTTCGGGGACGCTCGCGTCGCGCCGTCGAACATCGACCACGGCTTGACGATGCGCTGATTCTGGATGTTCAGAACCCTTCAGGCAATCGCCCGAAATGAACTGCAATCGACACCGGCCTCGCGCCGCTACCCGATTCGAACCGCTGGCCTTCGGCTTTGAAGTTGGCTGAGTGACTGCCGCGTTGACACACCGCCATATACTTGACTATAGTCAAACAATGCCGGCCGACCAGGTCGCCCAGGTGCGGCGCTTCAACCGGCTCGTCACGCAGCGGATCGGCGCCCTGGACGATCATTTCCTCGGACGCGACCGCCCGCTCGGCGCGTCGCGCCTGCTGTACGAGATCGGTCCCAAGGGCGCGGACCTCCGCGATCTGCGCCGGCATCTTGGGCTCGACGCCGGGTACGTCAGTCGTCTCGCCAAAGCGCTGGCAAGAGAAGGCCTGGTGCGGCTCAGTCCGGGGAGCGGCGATCAGCGTGTGCGCAAGGCGCGGCTCACGGCCTTGGGCCGACGTGAGATCCGAGAGATGAACGCCCGGTCGGACCAGGCGGCTGCCGCCCTGCTCGACGCCCTCACACCGAAGCAACGCGAGACCCTGGTTGCGGCAATGGCGGAGGTGCATCGCCTGCTGCGTGTCGCGGGATTGCAGATCGAGCGGGTCGATCCGGCGAGCCCGGCCGCGCGCTGGTGCGTCGCCCGGTACTTCGCCGAGCTCGACCACCGGTTCGAGGCCGGGTTCGATCCTGCTGCGAGCCTGCCAGCCGACGACCCTGATCTGGTCCCGCCGCGCGGCGCATTCCTTCTGGCTTCCGTGGACGGAGAATCCGTGGCCTGTGGCGTCGTGAAGGCCATCGGGCCGGGCGTCGGCTCCTTGAAGCGCATGTGGGTTGCCGACTCGGTGCGCGGGTTGGGGATCGGGCGGCGCATGCTGGACGCCCTCGAGGTCCAGGCTCGCCAGCTTGGATTGACGACGCTTCGCCTGGAGACGAACAAGGCGCTCGGCGAGGCGATCGCGCTGTACCGGAGCGCCGGCTTCCGCGAGGTGGCGCCGTTCAACGACGATCCGTACGCCCACCATTGGCTCGAGAAGCGACTCGGACGCAGAGCGCCTGTGTATCGACGCTGACTTCGCCCTTCCCCGTCCTCACGCTGGCATCAACGCGCTCGCCGCTGGCGCCCGATGCACCGCCCAGCAGCGGTTGCGCCGGGCTGAGCGGGAGCGTATCCACCTGGGTACATGGACCGCCAAGAGCAGATCTTTCCCCGCCTCAACGATGCCCAGCTCTCGCGCATTTCGAGCATCGGCCAACGCCGCAGCGTCCGGGCCGGAGAGGTCCTGTTCGAGGCCGGCGACCAGAATACCGACATGTTCGTCGTGATCAGCGGGGGGATCGATCTCCTGCGCCCGGTCGCCGGCCACGAAGAATCGGTCGCGGCGCTCGGGCCGGGCCAGTTCACGGGCGAGATCAACATGCTCTCGTCGCGGGTCGCCTGGGCCCGCGGCCGCGTCGCCACCGACGGGTCGATCATCGCGCTGGACCGCGACGGCGTCCGCGCCGTGGTGCAACGCGATCCCGAGCTGAGCGAGATCCTCCTGCGCGCCTTCATCCTGCGGCGCACGGCCCTGATCTCCCAGACCGATAACGACCTGGTCCTCCTCGGCTCCCAGCATTCCCTGAGCACGCTGAAGCTCAAGGAGTTCCTCACCCGCAACGGGGAACCCTTCACGTACCACGACGTGGAGACCGAGCCCGGAATGCAGGCGCTGCTCGATCGCCTGCAGGTCGGGATCAACGAAGTGCCGGTTCTCGTCTGCGAGGAAGGCTACGTCCTGAGGAACCCGTCGATCGAGGGCCTGGCGGCGGCGCTCGGCCTGTCACCGGAGCTGGACGCCAAGGCCGTGAGGGACGTCGTCATCGTGGGCGCCGGACCGGCGGGTCTCGGCGCGGCCGTGTACGCCGCGTCGGAGGGGCTCGATGTGCTGGTCCTGGAGAGCACCGCGCCCGGCGGACAGGCCGGGACGAGCTCGCGCATCGAGAACTACCTGGGGTTCCCCACCGGGATCTCCGGATTGGCGCTGGCCGGCCGCGCGCTCACCCAGGCGGAGAAATTCGGCGCGGAGGTGGCCATCGCGCGGACCGCCGTCCGGTTCAACTGCGATGAGCGGCCGTACAAGGTGCACCTCTCCGACGGAGAGGTCGTGCAGACCAGGACGATCGTGATCGCCACGGGCGTCAGGTACCGGAGGCTTGAGGTGCCCGCGCTCTCGCGTTTCGAGGGCGCCGGCATCTTCTACAGCGCGACGCACATGGAAGCGCAGTTGTGCACGGACGGCGAGATCGCGATCGTGGGCGGCGGCAATTCGGCAGGACAGGCCGCCGTCTTCCTCTCCGGGTTCGCACCGCGGGTCCACGTCGTGGTGCGCGGGCCCAGCCTCGCCGAGAGCATGTCCCGCTACCTGATCCAGCGCATCGAAAGCAGCCGCAACGTCGAGCTGCGAACGCGGACCCGGATCGAATCGCTCGAAGGCGAGGACCGGTTGGAGCGCGTCCGATGGCGTCACGTGGAAACGGGGGCCGTGGAGACGCGGCCGATCCGCAACCTTTTCGTCATGACCGGAGCCGATCCCAATTCGTCCTGGCTGCGCGGATGCCTGGTGCTGGACGGCAAGAACTTCGTCAAGACGGGCGCCGATCTACGGGCGGACGAGCTGATCGAAGCGCGCTGGCCTCTCTCCCGGCCACCGTATCTCACGGAGACGAGCATACCGGGGGTGTTCGCGGTCGGAGACGTGCGCTCCTCCAGCGTGAAGCGGGTCGCATCGGCCGTCGGAGAGGGCTCGATCTGCGTCCAGCTCATCCACAAGGCGCTCCAGGAGCTCTGAAGGCCCAGTCGCGGCGCCGGCGTTCGCTTCAGAGCCGGTAACCGGCCCCGATCGAGACCCGAACCGCAAACGACGGTCCGAACGACGATCCGGGAGTCCCGGAGCTCTCGCTTTTCAAGAGGTAAGTGGAGGCAGCGCCGAGGACGAACAAGTAGCTCCGCGCGCCAAGCTCGCGCGTGATCCCCACCGTCGGCGAGAGCTGCAGCGCCGCGGTGGTCCGGCGCGGGGCCACGCCCTGCGTCCGGAAGCGCTGCACGAGCAGCGAACCACCCATCGTCAGGCCGAGCTCGACCGAGATGACGTGCAGGTCGCGGACGTGGACCGCGGACAGCTCCAGGTCATACTGGTCCACGGTGGCCTCGATCCCTGGATTCGAGAACCCGCCCCGGCACCAACCGAACCGGGGCTTCAGCGTGAAGGATTGAAGCGCGACCGCCACTCCGAGCGCGGCGCCCGGGCACGCCCCGGTCTCTCCCACCAGCGCGCTGCGCACGCGCGCTTCGGCCTCGAGTGAGGCGACTGCGGTGGCAGCCCCGCCGCCTTTGCGCACCAGTCGCGCGTAGGCCGTGCGCTCGAAGCCGGATTCGTCGACCGAGACGGTCGCGCCCGGCAACGCATCCACCATTCCTTCGAGGAGCACGTCCGGTGCGCGGCCGCGCAGGAAGTAGCGTCCTGCCCGCACGCTCAGCCGGCGCGCCCGATCGCGCGCGCCGATCTCGCCCAGCACCGAGCCCTCCGCCGAACCCTGGAAGACGAGCCAGGTCCGGCCTTCCGGGAACTGAAGGAAGGCGCGCGTGGGCGCGTTCGCATCCAGCGTGGCGAGGATCACGTCGCCCATGCCCCGCACGTCGTATTCGAAGCTCGGGTGCTGGATGCCGGCCATCGAGCGGCTGGAGGCGCGCAGGGTGGCGTCGTACGCGTACCGGTAGGTCTCGTCGAGCGTGACCCGGCCGTCGCCGTTGGCGTCGGCGGCGCCGAGCATTCCGGACACGAGCGCATGGGTGAAGAAGCTGCCCTTGATCTCGTCGGACTCCTGGCTGTCCTCGGACGCGGAGCTGGAGGTGAGGAACACGGCGCCCTCGCCTGCCACCCGCTCTCCCAGCTGGATGTCGAACGGTGGAATGGGCGATCCACCCTTGACGCGCGTGAGCGCTCCCGAGCGGCAGGCGTCGAGGATGAGCAGGCGGAAGCTCGCGGCCGAACCCCGCACCAGCTGCTCCAGCTCGCGCAGCTCCAACGAGCTGCTTCCCAGGTGCAGCGCGCCGGCGTCGCCGTGCCCCGAGTAATAGACGATCAGCATGCCCTGATCGCCGGCGGCCCGGACACGATCGTTGACGGCGATCAGCGCGCTGCGAACGGTTCCCGCGTCCTGCCCGCGCAAGAGGACGAGGTTCTCGGGCCGCACCCCGCCCACTTCCTGAAGCATGGAGGCGACCCGGGCCGCGTCGGTCTCGGCATACTTGAGCGAAAGATCGGGCGGCTGCCCCTGGTCGTTGCCGACCACCACGGCGAAGCGCTCGACCTGCGCCGCGGCGGCGGCGGAAAAGAGTACGAGCGGGAGCGCGATCAGCGCTTGACGAAGCTCCACCGCGTCACCTGGCAGCCGTCGGGAATTTCGGGACCACCGCGCTCCAGCTGCAGGCGCAGCGGCTCGAGCTCGACCGGGGACGCGCAGAACAGACCCAGGATTCGCTCCTCGCCCGCCGTCGCATCCAGCCGGGTTCCGAGCGGCAGCGCTACGTCGTTGCCGGCCTGCACGCGCTCGGCGCGGCCGCCCGCCGGGAAGTAGATGGATCCATGTCCGTTCGCGTCCAGGCTGAGAACCGCGACGAAGACGTCGACGGGCGCCGACACCGCGAACCGCACGGCGTCCCCGGGCGCTACCGTCTCGCCTCGACCAGCGCGCCTCACCTCGCCCCGATGCTCCACGTACATGCCGAGCGCGAATCCCGTTCCCTTCAAGCGCGTGCCCGGAGAGCGGACCACGAGCAAGAGGGATGCCGCCGCGGCGAGGCCGGCAACAGCGGCGAGCGCGCGGATCGGAAACCGCGAGCGCGGGGGAAATGGCACCACACGCAGCGGTGGGAGTCGCTCCTTGGCCCCGCTGCGCAACTCGTTCAGCGCCGACGTGCAGCGGGCGCAAGCATCGACGTGCGCGTGGAAGCGCTCCGCATCAGGCGGCTCCAGCTCTCCCGCCAGGTAGCGATCGAACTGCAAGGCCGAGGAGCAGGCATCCCAGGCCTGATTCGCGAGTGACGTCGTCATGCGCTCTGCTCCAGGAGCGCCAGCGAACGCTGGGCGCGCTCCAACAAGTAGCCCACCTTCCGCCGCGAGCAGCCGAGGAGCCCGGCCACCTCCGCGTGCGTCATGCCGTCCAGGTGATGGTAGACGGTGGCCGCCGCCACATCGGCCGGCAGCCGCGAAAGTACCCTGCGCAGCTCGGCTAGCGCCTCTCCTCCGCGGCCGGCGACGTGCGCCGGCGCCGGCGCGACGCCGCTCTGTAGCAACCGAGCCCCGGTGCGGCGGTTGCGCAGTTGGTTCAAGCAGAAATGCGTCGTGGACTGATAGAGCCACCCGACTGCCGAAGTTGCGTTGCGCAGGCTGTGCGGAGCGCGCAGGAGCGAGGCGAAGACCTCCTGCAGCGCTTCCTGCGCATCCTCCTCGCTGCCCAGAAGTGCCCGCGCCCGGCGCAGCACGATGTGGCCGTGAGAGCGATACAGTCGCTCGATGGCGCCGGCGTCGAGGCTCATGGACAAGGCCCGCCCGGGCCGCCCAGACCCACCGTGCCGAGCTCCAGGACCAGCGGGTCGCCGGGAGGGGCCAGCGAGAGCCGGTAGGGCGCGCGGCAGAAGGATCGGGCGGTGCCCTCGTTCGCGGTTCCGTCATCGGGCACCCCTCGCTGCACCAGGTCCGCGACGCACGCATCCAGCTGCTGTTGCGAGATACATTGCGGGTTCACCGCGGTCACGCGCATCAAGTGGAAGCCTGCTCCCAGCGCAGCGCCCAGCCACCATTCCGTGAGCGACCGGGGCGGGACGTCGGCGGCGAGGTAGAGCACCCAGTGGTTGGGGTCGATACCGTAAGCGCCGTTCGAGGATGGGGTCGGAAGCGCACTGACCCCGCCGGCCGAAATGCCGTAAGGCACCGCGCCCGCGTTCGCCCGCGCGAACGTCACCTCGCCGGGAGCCAGCGTCCGGCGGGCCGCGGCGGGCGGCGGCTGGTAGAGATGCAGCGTGAAGCTGGCGGGAAATCCGGTCCGCACCGGCGCGCGGGTGGCAAGTTCCTGATCGTTCGCCGACGGAGGCGGGCCGCGCTGCCAGAGCATCGCGGCCTCGAGCGGCGCGGCTCCCGCGCTCGCCACGTACCCGGGCAATGTGATGAGCGGCTCGCCGAGATAGCTCGAATCGGCCTGCGAATCGCACGCGCAGGGGAGCGCAGCCAGCGCCAGCAGCAACTGTCGACCAAGCCGCATTTCCGACTCCCGGACGAAACCCGCTAAGGGAGAGGACCGCGAGACCGCCATCGATGGCAAACTTCTGGAAGTTTGCCCGAACTGGCGGACTCGCGTTCCTTTCGGATGACCACTTCGTCAGGAGTCAATCGATGCGTGTCCGAAGCCTGTGGGTCATGCTCGCACTGCTCGCCGCCTGCGGGAAGCAGGACCCGGCCGCTCCCGCCCGGATCGAGACCCGTGTCCGCCTCGCGCGGGCGGCCACCTGCGAGTCCCTGACCCGTCAAATCCAGGACACGGCGACCAGGCAGATGCGCGCGCAGATGGACGAGTGGAAGCGCGGATTCGTCTACGCCCTGCCTGCGGCCGGCGGCGCAGCCGCAACACCAGCCGCCGGCGCCGGGCCCGCGAGCTACAGCACCACGAACACCCAGGTCGCCGGAGTGGACGAGGCGGATTTCGTCAAGAACGACGGGACCCGCATCTTCGTCCTCGCCGGCCGGACCCTCTTCGCCACGACCAGCTGGCCGCCGCAGAGCCTGGCGGTCGCGGGAAAGCTGGAGATCGAAGGCTGGCCGAGCAGCATGTTCCTGGAGGGCGACCGGGTGGTGGTGTTCTCGAGCATCTGGACCGTGCCGCAAGGCGGGGGCATGGGGCCGCCGAGCGGCGGGGCGACCGTCGGTGCCACCGCGATTCCCTGCCCGAGCCAGGGCTGCTACTGGGGGTGGGCCACGAGCAAGATCACCGTCGTCGACGTGAGCGATCTCTCGAACCCGAAGGCAGTCTCCGAGGTGTACCTGCCCGGGTACTCAACCGGGTCGCGTCGCGTCGGCAGTTCGATCCGGCTGGTCCTCAGCGATACCGTGCGCTGGCCCGAGGCCATCCGCTGGTGGCCCGAGTACGACCCGGCGCTTTTTCAGGACAAGGACAAGCTCGCCGCAGCCATCGGTGCGCTGGAGGACGCGAACGAAGCGATCATCCGCGCGACGCCGCTCCAGAGCTGGTTTCCCGAGGGAAAGCGCAAGCTCCCGGACGGCACCGCCATCGACGTCGGCTACAACTGCGGCGACTTCTATGTCTCCAACGGGCCAGAGCGGCTGGGCCTGGTCACCATCGCGACGCTCGATCTCGCCCACCTCGACGCAGGCGTCTCACGCGCCAGCATCGTCGGCGAGGCGGGCGTGCTCTATGCCACCAAGGACCATCTGTATCTCGCGAGTCAGCATTGGTGGTGGTGGCCGATGGCCGGCCAGCGCGACTGGACGTACGTGCACGGCTTCGACATCGCCGACCCGTCGGAGGCGCGCTATTTCGGCTCCGGCGGCGTCGACGGGCACGTCTCCGACCAGTTCGCGATGGACGAGCACGAAGGCTACCTGCGCGTCGCCACCAGCACCGTCAAGCTCTCCGACCCCGATCCCGCGACGCCGGGCTCGTTCCGCCTCGAGCTGGGCAGCCGGCTCAGCATCCTGGCTCCGCAGCCTGCCTCGGATGGGGGAAGCACACTTGCGCTCATCGGCGAGATCCCCGAGCTGGAGGCGGGCGAGCGGCTCATGGCCACACGATTCTTCGACGCCCGCGGTTTCGCGGTCACCTTCCGCTATGTCGATCCGTTGGTCACGCTCGACCTCACTGACCCCGCCCACCCGCGCAAGGTCGCGGAGCTGACGCTACCGGGATTCTCCACCTACTTGCAGCCCATCGACGCGAACCATTTGCTGGCGATCGGCGTGGAGCTCCCGCTGCTGACTGATGGCCGCCCCGATTGGAGCAAGCGGTCGCTAGAGCTGTCCCTGTTCGACGTCACCGACCTCGCCAAGCCCAGCCGGACCAGACAGGCTCTGGTCGGCACGTCATGGGGCTACAGCGAAGCGCTCTGGGATCATCACGCGTTCAACTGGTATCGCCCGGATGAAACGAAGCCGGGACTCCTGGCGATCCCGTTCAGCGACTGGGTGCAGCCTGCTCCCTCCCCGTGGTGGACCGGGTTCGTGAGCGACGTGCGCGTGTTCTCGGTCGATCCCGCGGGCGGCATCAATCCGCTGGGCTCCCTGGGGATGGGAGACCTCTACATCCAGCAGGGCAGCGGCGACTGGACGTGGTGGTATCGCCCCTGGGTCCGGCGCAGCGTCATGTCCACGGACCAGTCCGGAACCACGTTCGTCTATGCGGTCTCCGACGCGGGTATTCGCGCGGCGGCGCTGCCGCACCTCGACATTCCACTGGCGACGGCGCTGTTTCCGAACGTGCGCTGAGGCGACCCTCTAAGACCTCGACCACGGGGAGGTCCCGATCTTTGCGTAGGTCGAGGCGTATATGGCCGCGCGAGCCTGTTTCTGCTTCCGCTGCCTCGCTCTGCCCCTGCCGCGGCCGCGCGTCTCATCATAAGCTGCGGCAATGGACCCACCGCACGTCGATCGGTCTGCAACCAATCTCGACGTCGAAATCCGATTCGCAGGGGAGCTCGACGCCGATGCGATCTCGCTTCTTCTTGGTGACCTCGGCTACTCGATCGAGGCCGCGCGCATCCTGGAGAAGCTCGCAGCGCTTCGCCATTCGCCAGCGGATCGCGTCTGGGTCGCCGAAGCGCCTTCCGGCGTGCTCGGCGACGCCGGAGAGGCCCTTGCTGGCCTTCTCAGCTTCCACGCCATCCCTCTCCTCCACACGCCAGGCAACCTGGGACGCATCACGTCCCTCGTGGTGCATCCGCAGCTGCGCGGGAAAGGAATCGGGCGACGCCTCGTCGGGGTCGCCGAATGCTTCGCGCGCGAAAGTCAATGCGAACGGCTGGAGCTCACGAGCGGCGAGCACCGGCACGATGCGCACCGCTTCTACCTGGCGCTCGGGTTCGCTCTGCGATCCGCGAGATTCGTCAAGACCTTGGCCCGCGCGGGGGAGTGCCCTACACCCTTCCGGGCAGCCGGACCACCGTAGGCGGAGCCGCACCCGCCCGGAAATGTGAGCCTCGACCGCCCGCAACTCCCTGCTCCTGCCCGCATCCAATGAGTTGGCGGTCGCGGCGCTTGCTCTCCGCCGGCTGCGGAGCAGGTCAAGCGACGGCAACGAACTGGACCAACTCGAGGGAGCCTCACATGTCCGATCAGCTCTCGACTGCCTACTCCGGAGACGACGCTGCGGTGGTTGTCGAACCCTACAAGGTCGCGCTCAGGGAAATCGTGGTCTTCGTCGATGGTCGGACCGAGGCTTCTGGCATCTTGGAGTTTGCCGGGGTGCTCGCCCAGGAGCACGGCGCCCACTTGATCGGCGTTTTCATCCAGCCCGAGCCCGCCGTCACCCCGTCGGAGACGTTCGCGCGCGGCACGGGCATCCTCGGCGTGATCGAGGCGCATCGAGCACAACTCGAGGGCATCGAGGCGAGCCACCGAGCCAGGTTCGCGGACATCGTCCGTGCTCAGGGAATCCGATCGGAGTGGAGAGCCTTGTCCTCCTCGAGCAATGACGGGGCTGAGCACGTGCACTACGCGGACCTGGCGGTGATCGCCCGCGCGGACCCTGCGAGCCAGATGGCCGGCCCTGCTGGCCTCGTGGAGTCCCTCGTGCTGACTTCCGGCCGGCCGATCATCATGTTCCCGCCGCACGGCGCGGTATCCCGGGTCCGACGCGTCGTGGTGGGGTGGAATGCCCGGCGCGAGGCCATCCGGGCCGTGGGAGATGCTCTGCCCTTGCTCACAAGGGCCGAGGCGGTCGAGGTCCTGGTCGTCGACCCTCAGCGTCACCCGGGTCACGGTGAGGAGCCCGGGGCAGACATCGCTCGCCACCTGGCGCGTCACGGCGTGCAACTCGAGGTGCGGCGCTTGTCGTCCGGCGGAGGGGACGTGGGTCACATCCTGCTGTCGCGGGCTGCCGATTTCGGCGCCGATCTCCTGGTCATGGGCGCCTATGGCCATTCCCACCTGAGCGAGTGGATGTTCGGTGGCGTCACGCGGACCGTCCTGCGCGAGGCCGGCCTCCCGGTGCTGTTGTCCCGGTGAGGTTTGGAATGGCTTGGAGAGCGGCCGGCGAACTTTGTGAGCCCCGCTTACTTTAGCGCGGCGGGCCAGAATCGCACCGTGCAGGTCCTCGTCCGGCCGATGCTGTCGCGGACTCTTTCCAGCGCCGGGGGAAGACGCTGGAGGATCGTTCCGTCGAGGCCGAGTCGGAGCTCGAGCGTGTCGCAAGTGCTGCCCGAGGAAAGCTCGAGCGTCCACCGCGCACAGGAGTTTCCGCTCGCCGAGAGGAGCTCGACGTCCTGGGTGCATGGCGCGCCGAACGCTCCGTTCGAAAGGACCGCGTAGGCCGCGCCTCCGCGTGCCAGGGCGAGATCGGTGTCCGGACGGCCCTTCATCCAGTCCGGCGCCTCGTGGATCTGGTCGCTGCCGCTCTCCACGGTGATCAGCCACTGGCTGTGGAACCCCTGCGTTTGTGTCGAATGGTCGGCGTCCATCCTGCGCACTGCGAGACCGCCGCCGATCAGCGGCGCCGTCTCGAACCAGGTCGCCGGCCCCGGAGAAAAGCCCGCGAGCAGTGTGAAGCTGCCGGTGAGCGGCGTGCCGTCGCGCTCGAACCACTGCCCGAGGATGCAGCCGCTGCACTGTGCGTATCCATTCTGGATCACCAGCACCCGGCTGTTCAGGTCGACGCCGAGCCCGAAGACCCTGCGGTCGAGCAGCGCGCGCGGTCCCCAGCGCACGCCGTTCGCGTCGAAGACCATCACTCGCCGCTGGTCCGGTTGACCCTCTACGTGGATGGTGCCTGCAAATGCCGCGCCCCCGCCCACGTCGAGGGCGACGCTCTCCTCGATGGGACTGTACATGTCGAACGTCGCGCCCGATGGCGCCCTGCTCGTCCCCAATGGTCTTCCGGAGTCCTCGACAGCTCCGATGAACTGAGAATTGAAATTGCTCGTCGATCGGGACCCCCACTGCAGGAATCCGTTGGGGAGGGGAAAGACGCTGCCCCCGACCTGGGACAAGTAGCCGTTGACGCCGCCGGATGGATTCACCAGCGTGAAGGCCGGAGCGCGTTCATTGTTGACGAGATGCGCGATTACGCCATGGCCGTTGCCGGCTGGAAGACCGCAAATGCCCACCTGGCTGTCGTAGCTGCCGGCGTACGAGACCATGGTCCCGAGCGTGCCGGGCGCGAGGCCATTGCAGTCGCTCACCGTGCCGCCGGATCCGTTGCCGCCGTCCGAAGTACCCGATCCGCCGCTTCCGGCATCGGATGCGCCTCCAACGGGTGCACCAGCATCGACGGGCCCGCCTGCAGTGCCCGCGTCGAGCGAGCTCCCGGCATCGACACCGGGACCAGAGCCGGCGCTTCCACCAGGAATGCCCGTCTCCACGCTGCTGCAGGCGACGGCAGCGAATGTGACGGCCGCAAGCGAACGGAGCGAGGGCATGCCACACCTCCTGCGGGGCGGACCCGACCGGCCATAAGCTTTTCACGCTGCCATTCGTCGGGAACTGTACGGTGCTTTCCATCGGAGCCGCGGGTCGGATCCACTCACCGGCGGCTGTGCTACGCGCCAGCCAAGGGCATGTCTCCTCAGCAGCAGGTTGACGACGTTGCGATTGCCCGATGAGCGGTAGGGCGAGAGCCAGCCGGGCCGGTCACCGATCCCGCGGCTCGTCCTGTCTGTCGCCGGCAGACTTCGGCGCGGCCATTCGCGAGCTGCTGGGTTTGCGCCGCCGCGCGACGAGGGGGTGCCCGCACTGCTCGTTCTGGGCCGACGATTTCAACGGCATCCCCGTCCACCTCAATCACCGCGACGTGAGCTTCGTCGCGATTTCGCGTGCGCCGCTGGCGAAGATCGAGCGTTTCCGGAGAGGATGGGATGGAGCTTCAGGTGGGTCTCTTCGCTCGAGAACGACTTCAATCATGATTTGCACGTGGCGTTCACTCCGAAGGAGCTCCAGAGCAGCACGGCCACGTACAATTACACGAAGGGCGATCCCGGCATGCCTGAGCGCGAGGGGACCAGCGTGTTCTACAAGGACGAGCGCGGCGCCGTTTTTCACACCTACTCCACGTACGCGCGCGGGATCGACATGATGAACGCCGCGTATCACTACCTCGACCTGGTTCCCAAGGGGCGAGATGAAAACCGGAATCTCCGCAGGACTGGGTGCGGCACCACGATCGCTACGGAAGACTGAGCGCCTGCGGCTCGAGTAGCCGTCCTCGTCATCGCGCGATCCCTCGCCGGGGCTTGACCCGCACCAACCCCTACAACCACTCCACGCGGCGCATATCGATCGAGGCGACAAGAATGCGAGCGAACCGAGGTCCCGTGAGATGGTGACGGCCATCGGAAGCCGGCACCATCGACAGAAACGGAGACCCATTCATGCGGATCTTTTCCTTGTTGGCAGCGGTCGCAATCGTCGCCTGCGCGCACCAGAGCGCGAACGTCCCTGAGCCTGTTGCGGCCGCCACTCCGGAGCCCGCCCCTGCAGCTCCCGCCGAGACCGCAGCGGCCGCGACGGCTGAAGTTGCTCCTGCGGCGGCCGTTCCACCCGCTGCATCGGCGGTCGCCGCGATCCCCGCCGAGCGCAGAGCCGTGCAAAGCGCCAATGCCCCCAAGGCCGTCGGACCGTACAGCCATGCGATCCAGGTGCCTGCCGGCCGCGTCGTCTTCCTCTCCGGTCAGATCGCAGTCGACCCCGTGAAGGATCGGCTCATCGCCGGCGACGTCGTGAAACAGACCGAACGGGTCATGCAGAATCTCAAGGCGGTCCTGGACGCCGCCGGGGCCACTTTCGACGATGTGGTGAAGACGACGATCTTCCTCACCGACCTGGCCGAATTCGCCAAGGTGAACCAGGTGTACGGGCGATATTTCCGGAATGCCCCGCCGGCGCGCGCGACGGTGCAGGTAGCCGCGCTGTCGCGCGGCGCGCGCGTGGCGATCGAGGGCGTGGCCGTCAAGGGCGGCGCCGCTTCGACAGGGCCGGCCCGCGTCGTCGTGCAGAGCCCGCAGGCGCCCAGGGCGATCGGCCCCTACAGCCAGGCGATCGACGTCGCGGCGGGATCGTTCGTCTTCGTCTCAGGCCAGATCCCGATCGACCCTGCAACCGGCGAGCTCGTGCAGGGCGACGTGGGCGCGCAGACCGAGCGTGTGATGGAGAACGTGAAGGCGGTCCTGGTCGCCTCCGGCGCTAGCTTGGACGACGTCGTCAAGACGAACCTCTACGTCGCTGACATGGGCGATTTCGACAAGATCAACGCGACGTACGGGCGTTATTTCACGAAGACTCCGCCGGCGCGCGCGACGCTGCAGATGGCCGCTCTGCCGCGGGGGGCGCGCATCGAGATCGAGTGCGTGGCCGTCACCGGCGGTAGCGCTCGAGCTGGCGCCGTGCAGAGCGCTCAGGCTCCCGCGGCCGCCGGCGCGTACAGCCAGGGCATCGGCGTGACTCCCGTATCCTTCCTCTTCGTGTCGGGCCAGATCCCGCTCGACCCGGCGACCGGCCAACCCGTTTCCGGCGATGTCGGCGCGCAGACCGAGCGAGTGATGGAGAACCTGAAAGCCGTCCTCGAGGCCGGTGGCGCGAGCTTCGACAAGGTGGTGAAGACCACCATCTTCGTCGCGGACATCGCCGACGTCGCCAAGATCAATGACACCTACGGACGGTACTTCCAGAAGAATCCTCCGGCGCGCGCGACCGTACAGGTGGGCGCGCTTCCGAGAGGAGCCCGCGTCGAGATCGATTGCGTCGCTGCGCTCTGATCCTCCGTTGCTGCGGATGGTCCCGAGGCCTGCGCGCGCTCTGGCGCGCGCACGCCTCGCAGCGTGGCGAAAATGAAGGCTCGTCGAAGTTAACCGAGCAGGACGAGATGGAAGCCCTTATGATCGATGCCAGATCGGGGGTTCCAGTTGGCGCCAGCGCAGCTTGACCATGCGGATCTGAAGCAGGAGCTCCTGCTGCTCAATCAGCTGTTGGGTGAGACGCGCGTCCGCTTCCGCCACGGCAAGACGCAGTTCGCTTCCGCGCGGAAGCTGATCGACATCGATGCCGAGATTCGCAATGCGCTCGCACGACCGCTCTCGACGGAGCTGCAGCTCGATGTCCGTCGCCTCATGGCGCGCCTGCGCGCACTCGATCCGCACTGAGTGCGCCGCCCACGGAGTCCCCAATGATGGCCAACCCAGCCTGGAAACCGCCGTTGTTGCGGAAGGGCAAGGAAGTGGCTGAGCTTCTCGAGGCGGTGCTCTGGGGCAAGGAGGTCGATCTCGCGTGCCTGCCGGCACCCGCGAGCCCCGGCGAAGACCCAGAGCTGCGGCTACGCAGCTTCCTCGAGCAGATCGATCGCGCCATCAAGGCATTCGACACGGATCAGTACGGCCGCTGCGAATGCTGCGGAGTTGATCTCGACCACCTCGCGATGGACCAGCAGCCGTGGCTTGCAAGGTGTCCCGCGCATACGGGGCGCTGGGCTTCTTGAGGTTGGTGGGAACTACGAGCGGCTGATGGGCCGAGATTCGGCGCTGGCGAGCTCGAGCGGAAAGCGCTCGCGCATCACGCCCAGGACCAGATCCTCCACGGCGGTCTCCGAGCGAAGGGTGAGCGCTTGCGCGACGAGCGCCTCCATCTCGTCGAGCCTGCTGGCGCTGATGACCGACCTGACCGCCGGAATGAAGCGAGGGGACATGGAGAGGCTGCGCAGTCCGAGTCCGAGGAGCATCCAGGTGAAAGCCGGGTCTCCGGCCATGTCACCGCAGATGGAGATGGGCTTTCCCGCCCCCTTCGCGCCGTCGATGGCACTCTTGAGCAGGCGAAGAACGGCAGGATGGAGTGGGTGGTAGAGATGTGCGACGTCTTCGTTCTCCCGGTCTGCGGCGAACGTGTACTGGATGAGGTCGTTGGTTCCGATGCTGAAGAAGCTCGAGCTCTCTGCCAGGTGATCGGTGCTCAAAGCAGCGCTCGGGGTCTCGATCATGACCCCGATCGGGAGGTCGCGATCGAACGCGACGCCCTCGCGCGCAAGCTCCTCGACGGTGCCGGCGCAGAGCCGCTGCGCCTCGTCGAACTCGGAGACTCCGGACACCAGCGGAAACATGATTCGCAACGGGCCCATCGCCGAAGCGCGGTAGAGAGCCCGGAGCTGCGTTCGAAAAATGTCCGGGCGGCGGAACGCGAACCGGATGGCCCGCACGCCGAGACTCGGGTTTGCGCCGCCCGGCACCGCCACAGCGAGAGGCAGTTTCTCTCCCCCGATGTCGAGCGTCCGGAAGGTCGCTGGCCGACCGCCGAGAGCGGTCAGCACTGCCACCGCATCCTGGAACTGCTCCTCCTCGCTCGGAAGCTCCGGACGGTCGAGATACAAGAGTTCCGTTCGGAACAGGCCGACTGACTCCGCACCGAATTCCAGCGCGCTCGGGACCTCCGAAGGGGCCTCGATGTTGGCGGAGAGCTCGATCCGCACGCCGTCGCGGCTGGCGGCCGGACCCGTCACCCGGGATTTCAGGACTTGTAGCCGCGACCGTTCCCGGCCACGCCGTTCCTCGTACAGCGCGATCGTGTCGTCGTCCGGGTTGACGATGACCTCGCCGAGCGATCCATCCAGGACCAGCCTGTCGCCCGGGTGGACCGCCGCGATCAAACCCCGCACGCCGACGACGAAGGGGATCTCGAGGGCCCTCAGGATGATGCTGGCGTGCGATGTCTTGCCACCGCGCTCGGCCGCGAAACCGATCATGCCGGTCCGGGGCAGGTGCAAGGCATCGATCGGAGACAGGATGGACCCGACTCCGATCGTGCCGGGAGGCGAAGCGCGGTGTGCGAAGACTTCCGGCAAACCGAGGAGCGTTCTCAGCAGGCGGTCGCCGATGGCCTCGATGTCCGCACCCCGCTCCCGCAGGTACGGATCTTCCATCCGGCCGAACGTCGCCGCGATCGCGTCGATCACCCTGCGCACCGCCCACTCGGCGGCGATCTCGTCGCTCTCGATCAGACGCCGGGCCGCGCCCACGATCTGGTCGTCCGTGAGCATCATCCGATGAGCTTCGAGGAGGAGATGTCCCTCGTGCAGATGTTCCGATTCCAGCCCCGCCGACAGCAACGCGAGCTGCTCGTCGGTCGAGTTCACTGCCCCGACAAGCCTTGCGACTTCCGCCGGCACGAGATCTCTCGAGATCTGGCGTTCGACGACGGCTACAGACGGGACCAGCAGGTGTGCCGGACCGATGGCAATACCATCCGAGGCGGATGTTCCGCTGAGTGCCCTGCCCGCGGTCATGGACGGCGGAACAATAACGTCCGCGACCCGTTCGAACAAGGCGATGATCCTCGAGCACTCAGGCGCTGCACGCCGGAGGCGATCGAACTTCGTGACCGCAACCGCAGGCTGCCCTTCCTCGGCGACTCGCGCCATGCGCCACGAAGCGCATACAATCCACCTTACTGCTTCAATGGCGAGAGGGGAGGCCGCATGGATTCGGCTCAGCTCCGGGTCAGGATCGAGCAGGCGAAGCGGCGCCTCATCAGCGCCGAGCAGGCCATGCAGACCGCGCTACAGGTGGTGGAACCCGCCGCGAGAGCCGACAAGGCCATGATCAGCAACGCGCTCCGGGCTGCTCTCGACGAACTGCGGAGCGCCAAGCGAGAGGTCTTCGATCTGGAGAGCCAGATCGGGCCGGAAGATTGAGAGCGCCGGTCGTTCGGCTACCGGCGGCGAGCCGTGCGCGCGAGTAGCTTTGCCGACCGGAGCTGAGAGATCTCCGCGCTGACGTGACCGAGCAGTCAGTGAGGCCGACGTGGGCATCGCTTGTTTGCCAAGTCGCCCGGCCCCGGCGATTGGTGGCATGGAGAGTTGCGTATGGTGTCCCCGAGTCCCGTCACGACAACGCCGTCGAGCGTTTGCTCCCCAGCTTGACTTTCGCTGTCTGAGGGAGCGTTGTCGGTGCCGGCCGAACGCGCGAAGACTGCTGCCGCTGCGTTTGACGCACCGACGCCACAGTGCGCGGTCCGCCTGGGAGGAAAACATGAACAGGCTTGGATGGCTAATGGGCTGTACGCTCGCGCTCGCGTGCGCGCACGGGAGCAAGGACGTTGCGAGCGAGAGTGACACGAAGATGCAGGGCGCTGCCGCGGCGGAGACGGGCACGACGCAACCGGCTTCGACGGCGGATGTCTCCAAGAACGAGGCCGCCGCAGCTACGGCATCGACGTCGGCGACCCCGCCGCCGGACGGCAAGATCCCGCTGAGCACGACCCCCGAGGCTGCGGAGCTGTTCCGCCGCGGCTACGACGCGGGCTTCACGACGAACATCGATCTCTCGTACGGCTTCTACCGGCAGGCACTCGCCCTGGATCCCAAGTTCCTCGCGGCCCAGGTCTTCCTCTACAGCGCGATGCCGGGCACCGAGTCCATGTACAAGGTGGAGGAGGCGACCAAGGCCGGCGCCGGTCTGCCCGAAGCAGAGCGCACCCTGCTCGAGTGGATGAACGCGGGCAAGCACGGCGATTTGAAGACCGATATCGAGAAGGCGACCAGGCTGGTCGAGCTCGCACCGAAGGACCCCATCGCGCACATTGCCTTGGCGGGGGACGACTTCCAGGCGCACAAGCTCGACGAAGCGCTCGCGGGGTACCAGAGGGCCTCGGACCTCGATCCACAATTGGGCGCTCCGTACCTTCAGATGTTCTTCATCTACGACGTGCAGGGAAAGCACGACGACAAAGTGGCAGTGTTGCGCAAATGGGTGAAGGCGCGCCCGGACGACCCGGCGGCGCTAGCTTGGCTCGCGGGCGGGCTGATGGCCGCGGGCAAGTTGGACGAGGCGGTGGACGCCGCGCAAAGAGCCACAGCGATGCCCAACGCGGGCTGGGATACCTGGCTAGGCCGCGCCTACATCAATGAGATGCGCGGCGACTGGGGGGCCGCGCGCGGGGACCTGGCGCAGGCTCGCGACCTGGCGGAGTCAGGGATCAGCCGCGCTGCCATCGACGAGCAGATCGCCTTCGTCGATCTGGCCCTGCACAAGTACTCCGCGGCCACCGCTGACCTGGACGCGATGGCCAAGGACGCCGCCGAGGGCCAGGATCCGAACGACGTGGTCCGCGCGAACATCAACCTCGCCGTGGTCCAACTCGCTTCCGGGAAATCGGCTGACGCGCTGAAGACCGCGAAGGCGGCGGCGGACCGCATCGCGACGGAGGCGCTCTCCGACGTGGCGCGCGGCTTCCTCTCGCGTGAGGCGCTCACCGTGGCGGTTTGGGTCGCTGCAGCGGCCAAGCAGCCCAAGGAGGCGGCGGATGCGCTGGCGCGGCTGGACAAAGTGTCACCGGATGCGGACAAGGACGCCTTTCAGGCCGACGGACTGGACTACGCGCGCGGTGAGGTGGCCTGGGCCAAAGGCGACCTGAAAGGTGCCATCGAGCAGCTCGGCAAGTGTATCGTCGAGGACGACCTGTGCCGCTTCCGACTCGCGGCGGCGCAGGAGAAGGCGGGCGACAAGGCGGCGGCCGCGGCGACGCGGAAGGGCATTCTCGACGCGCGCCACGGCGGCAAGTTCGCATTGCTCGTCCGCGCTTGGCTGACGGAATCTGCGAAGCCGCCAAGGAAGGTGGCCAGCCGCGACTAGAAGATACTTCATACTCCGCACTGGCACGGTTGACGCTCAAGCGTAGTCGCCAGGTCGCCTTTAGGCGGCCGCGACCGCAGCATTCCCACCAGGCACGCGACAGCGCCTGCGGCCGCGAGATGCTTGAGCGAATGGCCGCTGACGACTTCCCCGAGCGCGAAGATCGCACCGTCCGCTTCCTCGAATCCCTTTGCGAGAGCGTACAGTCCGAGTGCAGCGACCAGGTACGCTGTCTCCCTGAAGTGCGGCCGATAAAGGAACAAGAGCAACAGGACGGCTGAGAGCGATCCGTACGGAGCAGCACGTAGGCTTGCAGGTGGCCGTGACCGCGCAATTCGGTCCAATGCCAGCAAACCACGCTGCCCAAGCCGGTCGCGAGCAGAGGCCCGACGATGCGCTGCGCGAGATGCGGGCTGATCCGCTCCGAGACGACCGCGGTCAACAGCCCGACGAATCCAATTGTCATCGGCAGCCGGTCCCAGAGCAGTCGGTCGTTGTCGGGAGCTAGATGGTAGTATGCCGACCCGACTGTAGTCAGGGACCCGTGCTGGTGCACGCGCTGCACAAGAATTCGGCCGCAGTCGCGCGCGACCTGATCCTGCGCGTCCTCCTCCCCGCTGCCGGAATCGTGTCCGTCTGGTCCGCCGTGTCCTTGGAGCGATGTAACCTCGCGCAGTCGATCACGCTCGCCGCCGCGCGAATGCCCATGTCGCTGCGTCGCCCCTGCTCTCTAAGGCGGCAGGCCTATTCGCCGCAGCAGGTTGGCAAAACGCGGGTCCGCGCGCACTGGGTCAAACATGGGCTCCACTTTCATCCGAACCAATCTCCACTCGCGATGAGCATAGGCCTTTTCGAGGGAGGCAAAGGCCTCGTCGCTCTGCCCGAACCCGGCATGGATGATTGCAATCTCGGTCCAAGAAGCATGCGGTTCCCGTGAGGGGCGCGCGAGCTCCTCGAGCAGCTGGTGCGCTTCGGTGTTTCTCCCCGCACGCGCATAGGCATGTGCAAGCGCCGATGAATATCGCGACATCGTGGGGGAGAGGGCGCTGGCCTTCTGGAATTCGGCAATTGCCTCCACGAAGGCCTTCCTTCGCAAATACGTCCTCCCAAACTGGAAATGCACGTAACTGAAATTGGCGTCCATCTCCACGGTCTTTCGTAGCCGTTCGATGGCGAGATCTTCTCGTCCTCCTTCCGCCAAAATCATTCCAACGCTGGTATTGATGGTGAGCGAAAAAGGGTCGAGTCGGTGAGCCTTGTTGCTTTCCGTCAACGCTTCTTCGTGCCGCCCGTGCGCGGAGAGGTATGTAGCATACCAATCGTGGGCAGTGGCATATCCTGGGTTCAGCTCGATCGCGCGCCTGAACTCTCTCTCCGCAGCGGACCAATCCCAGTCATGGTTCTCATGGATCCGCGCCAGCGAGGTATGCGCCTCGGCTAACCCTTCGTCGAGCTCCAAGGCCCGGGTCGCCGCTATCTTCGCTTTCGACAAGGCGTCTTGGGATGGCAGCAGGCCGAAGATGGCCACCACGTTATAGGTGTCCGCCAACCCGGCGTGGGCGAGCGCGTAACCGGGATCTCGTTCGATCGCCTCATTGAAGTAAGCAATGGCTTTGTGCAATCCGTCTGCCGTTCTCTTGTTCCAGAAATAGCGACCCCTCGCGTATGCCTCATACGCGGCTGGATTCACCTGGCGCGCCAAACCAAAGCGAGTCTGTTCTCCCGGGGTCATCTGGATTCTGATCTGGTTGGCGATCGCCCAAGCTACCTCGCTCTGCAGCGTCAAGATGTCGCGCAAGTCGCGCTCGTAATTCTCGGCCCAAATGTGATGATCACTGCGGGCGTCGATCAAATGCACCGAGATTCGAACGCCCTCGCCCACTCGGGCTATTGTGCCCTCGACCACGGCGTCCACCTTCAACTCCCGACTGATTTCGGACACCGGCACCTTCCGTCCCTTGTACCGCATCGCCGAAGTTCGAGAGATGACGCGCAGTGCTCCGATCTGCGCCAGATTGGTCGTCAGCCCATCGGTGATTCCCTCCGCAAAATAATCCTGACCCTGTTCCAGCGCTTGGGAAAAGCTTTCGAGCGGCAGTACGACAAGCGATCGGATGTGGCCCGCTGAAGCGTCGCGCTTGGCCCATTCAATCCGACCAAGTACCCACGCTGCCGCGAGGAGCACCAACGCGCTTGTTGCCAGAACGAGGCGCCGGGATACAAAGGGGCGACGCGCGAGCTCGTCAAGCAGTCTCTCCATCGACTCGTAACGGGCTGCGCGGTCTGGACTCAATCCACGCAAGAGGACGCGCCGCAGCCAGGAAGGAACGCGAGTCGATTTCGGCGGGGCCTTGATCCTTCGCCGCTTGATTTCGTCGAGGAGCGCCACCACGCTCTCGCCGGTGAATGGCAACTCGCCGTAAAGGGCCTGGTAGAGAGCAACGCAGAAGCTGAACTGATCTGTCCTGGCATCGCCCAGTTCGCCGCTCAGCTGCTCAGGTGCCATATACGGCGGTGTGCCCAAGACCCTTCCCGGTTCGGTGACCGCGGCGCCGAGGACGGCGATGCCTGCCGACGGTCTCCTTTCGTCGTTGGGCTGTGCAACGAGGGATTGGCTCTGGTCATTCTCGGTCCGGGTGGCGCGCGCGAGCCCGAAGTCGAGCACGCGGGCTCGGCCGTCCTCGCCAACCCACACGTTGTCTGGCTTGAAGTCCCGATGAAGGATGTTCTTCGCGTGCGCCGCCGCGAGGCCCCTTCCTGCCTGGACGAACAGGCTCACGATTTTGGGCCACGTCCGCTTCTCCGTTGCAAGCCAATCTGTGAGCGTGCTCCCCTCGACGTACTCCATGGCAATGAAGACCTGCTCCCCGAACGTGCCCACGTCGTGGATCGCGATGACGTTGGGGTGCGTCAGCTGGGCCATGGCCTGCGCTTCGCGCAACAGCCGCGCGCGTCCCTCACTGGGACCCATTTTTCCCGATGCCCGCGGCCGGACCAGCTTGAGGGCAACTTTGCGGCCCAGCTCAGGATCGTACGCGGCGTAGACCAATCCCATCCCGCCACTGCCGAGCTCGCGCTCCACGACATAGCGGCCCAGGGCCCTGATTCGCAGGGCCACGGCGCCGGCTTCCTTCGGTACTCGTTCGCAGTCGTCCGCGAGTCGCTCGGCAACGACCTGGGCGGCAGGCTCGTCGAGAAAGTTCGCGGCCTTCTCATCCGAGGCAAGAAGAGACTCCACTTCCCAGCGTAGCTCGCGATCTTCCGAACATGCCTTGTCGAGGAATGCCGTCCGCTCGCTCTCTTCCTGCTCCAGCACGAGCATTGCCAGTTGCTCCACCTGTCGGAAGCGTTCGGGTGTCATCCCGATCTCTCTTCGCCGAGCTCGCGATACAGCCAGGCTCTCGCCCAGCGCCACTCTCGTTTGATCGTCCTGGAAGAGAGACCGAGAAGCTCGGCGCTCTCCTCGACACTCAAACCGCCGAAGTACCGCAGTTCGACGATCTGGCTCTTGCGCGGATCGAGGGCGGCCAGGCGGCTTAGCGCCTCATCGACAGCAATGACTTCTGCGCTCTTCTGCTCCGAGGTCTGCTCTGCCTCGCTGAGCGACACCCTGATGGGATTGCCCCCGCGCTTCGCGTAGCCGCGCCGGCGGGCGTAATCGACCAGAACGGACCGCATCGCGCGCGAGGCCACCGCGAAGAAGTGAATGCGATCCTTCCATCCCGTTTCCTGCAGGTTGACAAGCTTCAGGTACGCCTCGGCGATGAGGTCCCTCGTTTGCAGTGTGTGGCCGCGGCGCTGGCCAGCCATGTGGCGTTTTGCGAGCCGGCGCAATTCTTCGTAAACGGCCGGGGTGAGCTGATCGACCGCTGCTGCGTCCCCGCCGCCGACCGCGGCGAGCAGCCGGGTAAGCCCTGATGCTGCATCCGTCATGAGCGTCATGAGCATGCTCTCTCTAGCGGAGCGCGCTCAGGTCCCTCCTATCATGGGCGAGCACCGCACAACAGGGTCGCTGGCGCGTAGCAAGAGAGCGCTCGGAGCATGTCCCCGCTCACTCGAATTCCACGTTGTGCCTTGTAGGGACTCGCAAGAACGGCGTCGGGATCGCGCAATCCGTTCCCAACGCGCATGCACAACGAGGCGGGTCACGACATTCAGCCGTTCCAAAAAGGAGGACTTCATGCTCAGGTTGCCATTGCCTTGCAGTTTGCTCACCGTTACCGCGGCGCTCGCCACCGGGCTTGCGATTGGCTGCGGCGCGGATCCATCGCAAGAGCCGCAGCGCGCGCCATCCACCGAGGTGTCAGCAATCAGGAACATCGACAAGGCGCCGATTCGCACCATCGACCACTACGTGCACCACGTCTCGACGGTGGACGCCAACTACGGCAAGCAAGTCAAGCTATTCGTGCGCGAGAAGGTTCGACGGGATCTTCAGGTTGACCGTGACATTGACGGCGACGATGACGTCGAGAGGTCTCGCGGTCGGAAGGGGCGCTTGCCGGTCGTGCTCATGATCGCTGGCGCGACCCAGCCATCGGTGTCCATTTACGACATTCCCTTCAAGGACTACAGCTGGATGACTTATCTGGCCCAAGCGGGCTTCGACGTTTTTGCAATGGACCTGACAGGCTACGGCTCCTCGCCGAGGCCAGCGATGGATGATCCGTGCAATGCGTCCATCGTTCAGCAGCTGGCGCTACTCATTCCAAATCCTCTCGCCTACACTTGTCCGCCGAGCTACGCGTTCAAGATGGCCATTCAGTCGGACTGGGACGAGATGGATACGGTCGTCGACTACCTGCGTGAGTCTCGCGGCGTGGACAGGGTGAGCCTCATTGGCTGGTCACGTGGAGGTCCGCGCATCGGCGGCTATACCGCTCGACATGGGGAGAAGGTGGAGAAGCTCGTCCTCTACTCACCCGCGGTGTATGACCGGGATCGGACGAGCTCCGAGCCACCCCGGGACCCTGTCACGCATCGTCTGATCCCCCAACCGGGAATCCTCATGCAAGTGCAGAATGTCAAAGGCCTCTTGGCCAATTGGGACACTAATTGGCAGGACAAGGACGGGAAGCCTGCGATTCCAGAAGAATGCGACCCATTCGAACCAGCCATCCGTGAGGTCCTCGGATCGACCAGCGTTGCCTCCGATGCGCTGGGAAGTACCTGGGGAAGCGACGGTGTGTTTCGTGCACCCGCTCAGAATACGCTCTGGGGCTGGAATGCGACGGATGCGGGAAAGATCACGGCGCCGACGCTCATCATCCGCGGTCTGCGCGACGTCCAGGCCCCAGAACCGCCGCAGCGGCTCCTGTTCGCAGACCTCAAGGCCGTTCAAAAGGTCTTCGTTCGCGTCGCGTGTGCGGGACACCAGCTGCTATTCGAGAACCAGCATAGGATCCTGCTTCGGGCATCCGAGAAGTGGCTCCGCGACGGGACCTTTGCTGGAGATGATCACGGATCGTACTTCGATCGTGGATCGTACTTCGTCGATGCGAAAGGGCAGGCCAAGGCGGAATGAGATGTTCAGCTCCAGCAAGCTGGGCTTCATTTCATCGGCTCCGGTGATGCTTCAGAGGTACCTCAAGCAGTTCCACAAAGTGATCTGCACCAGCGCGGCCGTCGGGATCTCGATCCGACGGCCGCCCGCGCGCTACGTCGACGACAAGTGCCCAGGAGCTGCATCTAGCCCTGCTGCTGCATCCGCCATGAGCATGCCTCCCTAGCGGAGCGCGCTCAGGTCCTTCCTGTCGCGGGCGAGCACCGCACGACAGGAATGCCGGCAGCTCAAAGAAGACCGCGCAGAGCGTGTCCCCTCTCACGTGAATTTCGCGTTTTGCATTTTAGGGAGTCGCACGGGTCAAGCA
>Ga0209689_1000192_pt1 | contig 37852 bp, 28 predicted proteins | sample GraSoiAngelo_149_FD_187119 | JGI IMG/M metagenome (GOLD analysis project Ga0209689, IMG submission 187119) | Grasslands soil microbial communities from the Angelo Coastal Reserve, California, USA - 14_1009_09_30cm (SPAdes) (version 2) | ecosystem: Environmental > Terrestrial > Soil > Grasslands ... | reverse complement strand
GGCCGTCGAACACCCCGTCGTGATCGGAATCCACCGGGCATCCCGTCGCGTCCACGACCGCGCCCGCCGGGGTGTCGGGGCACTTGTCCTTGGAGTCGTCGACGCCGTCCTTGTCGGTGTCCACGGGGCAGCCCCTCGCGTCCACCGCGATGCCCGCGGGCGTGTCGGGGCACTGATCGATGCCGTCGTAGACCCCGTCCTTGTCCGAGTCGGCCGGGCAGCCCGTGGAGTCCACGGTCGCCCCCGCTGGCGTGTCGGCGCACTTGTCCAGCCCATCGAATACGCCGTCGTGATCGGCGTCGGAGGGGCAGCCGCGGGCGTCCACCGTGGCGCCGATCGGCGTGCTGGGGCAGGCGTCCAAGCGGTCGATGACACCGTCCTTGTCGCTGTCGGGCGGCTTCCAGCCGCCGTGGTCGAAGAACGAGAGGCCCACCGAGCCCACGAGGTGCGTCATCGCCCCGGAGGCGAAGGTCGCGGTGGTCTTGGAGGTGTAGATCATCCGCGCCTCGAGGCGCAGGGCGAGTTTCTGGCTCACGAACACGTGGTCGCCGACGGCGCCGTGGATCCCACCGTCCACGAAGCGGTATGGCGAGGTGTTGCCGAAATCGAGACGCGAATAGCCGCCGAGCACGTAGAACGCCATGCGATCGCCGGTGGGGATGTTGAAGATGAGGCTGGCCGCGCCGATCAGGGGTTCTGTCGTGGCGCTGGCCCCGACTGGGTAGTCCGGCTGCAACACGACGTCGGCCTCGAGCCCGACGACCTCGCTGAAGAAGTAGCCGAAGCGGGCGCCCCCGCCCACCCGGTTCGCCAGGTTGAAGGCCTTGTCGTACTTGGTCCAGGCGCCGAAGGCGCTGAACTCGTAAGAGTGGGTGCGCTGCGCGGCGAGCGGTGCGACGCCCAGCGCGAGCGCGGCCCCCAACGTGACGAAGCGATGCATCGGCAGGCTCCTCTCCCTCACGGGAGCTGGTGCAGCTCGACGCGCCGATTCTGCGCGCGTCCCGCCGCGTTGGTATTGGTGGCGACCGGGTTGGAAGGTCCGTAGCCCCGGGCGACCATGCGCTCCAGCGCAACGCCCTTGTTCACCAGGTACGCGCGAACAGCTTCGGCCCGCGCCTGCGACAGCCGGGTGTTCACCGCGGCGGTCCCGGTGTTGTCGGTGTACCCCGCGATCTCGATGCGGATCTCCGGGTTCCCGGTCAGCGAGCCCGTCACGATGTCGAGGATCGTGTAGGACTCCGGCCGGAGCGCCGACTTGCCCGTCTCGAACGTCACGCCGCGGAGAATGACCGGTGTGCGCTCCGGGGTGAACAGGATGGGGCAGCCGCTCGCGTCCACCCGGGTCCCCGCGGCCGTACCGGGGCACTTGTCTTTCGAGTCGTCGACGCCGTCGCCGTCGCTATCCTTGCTGACTTGGCAGCCGGAGGTATCCACTTCGGTGCCGGGCGGCGTGTTAGGGCACTTGTCGAGACCGTCGGGGACACCGTCCTTGTCCGTGTCCACCGGGCAGCCGGTAGCGTCCACCACGGCGCCCGCCGGCGTGTTGGGACATTGGTCGACCCCGTCGGGGACTCCGTCCGCGTCGGCGTCAGTGGGGCAGCCCTTGGCGTCTACTTTGGCGTTCGCGGGCGTGCCGGGGCACTGGTCGATGCCGTCGGACACGCCGTCCTGGTCCGCGTCCGACGGACAGCCGCGCGCGTCCACGTGCGCCCCTATGGGCGTGTTCGGGCAGGCGTCGAGGCCGTTGTAGACGCCGTCGCCGTCGGCGTCGGTGGGGCAGCCTCTGGCGTCTACGACGGCGCCGACGGGAGTGCCGGGGCAGGCGTCTTTGCGATCGGGGACGCCGTCGCCGTCGAGATCGCGCGCTTCGCCGCCGAAGAATGCCGAGAGGCCCAGCGAGCCCACGACGTGACCGGCCCAGCTGGGGCCGAACGCGGCCTGGGTACTGGGCGCGTAGATGCCGCGCACCTCGAGCCGCAGGGCGACTTGCTCCGAGAGGAAGATCCGGTCCCCCAGGGCGCCGTGCACGGCGTTGTCGGTGAAGCGATAGGGCGCGGAGCGCTCGAAGTCGAGCCGCGAGTACCCGCCGAGGAGATAGAAGAGATTGCGCTCGGTGCCGAAGTTGAGGACCAGGCTCGCGCTGCCGAAGCTCAGCTGCGCCGACCCGGGCCCGGTCTTCGCGCTCGGCGACTGATAACCGGCGTCGAGCTCGACGCCGACGTGCTCGCCGAAGAAGTAGCCGAGACGGCCGCCGCCGCCGATCTGGTTTCCCAGATTGAAGGCGCGATCGTAACGGGTAAACGAGCCGAACGCTCCGAATTCGAACTGGTGCGACCGCTGCGCGGCCAGGGGGACCGCGGCGAGCGTCGCGAGTGCGAGGACAGTGCGTGCCTGCATGACGTCACCTCCTGCGACCGTTCGGCTGCCTCCTACGCTAATAAGCCGTCAGCCGATCAGAAACCCCAGACCCCAGCGGTGCGCAGGCGGGTACGCAGATTGAACCCGCCGAGCACCAGGCCGTGAGCGGTCCCGTCCGCGTCGCGCCAGGCGATCCCGGCCGGGCCCACTAGGATAGGCCCCCCGTTGGCCGAGATCGCCGTGACGCCCGACACGGCTGTGAAAGTCGCCAACGTGTCTCCCCGAATCGTCGCCGCCAGTGTCTCGGCGGTCCCGGCGGTGTCACCCGGGTAGCGGCCTCCCACCAGGAGCAGCTGGTCGCCGAGATCCAGCGTCGCGAACTGGGAGCGACCGTCCGGCAGGGCGGGGGCGGCGGGGGCCCAGCCTCCAGTGAGAAACCCTGAGAGGAGGCTGACGGCGGCGGTGTCGGCCGTGGCGAGACGCGCGGGGAGGCTGTCCAGCCCGCCTCCCGGGGGCGCGCTGTCTTGGAGCCCGCCGAAGACCACCGCCCGGTCGTCCAGCACCACGCCGCCGCCGTACGCGCGGGCCACGGCGAGGGCGGGCTCCGTGTACCAGCCGTCGATTTGGCCGTCCACGGCAATGCGGCCGACGTAGACGCCGCGCTGCGGCCGGCCGAGCGAGTCGGCGCCTCCGAAAACGTAGATGCGGCCGCGACGCACCACGGCGATGGCGCCGGCGACGGGCGCGGGGAGCGGCTGGAGCGCCTCGAACGGCCTGACAACCGTACCGCCGTTCACCGCCGCGCCGTAGACGCCCGACTGGGCGCGGCCGCCGGGTCCGATGCCACCGAGCACGTACAGCGCGCTCCCCGCGAACCGCGAGTTGTAGCGGTTGGCGACCGCCGCGGCGGCGAACGCGCGGGGAACAGGGAGGTCCTGTTGGCGCACCCAGGCGCTCACCAAGCCGCCCGGCTGGACCGCAGAGGCGTAGACACCGCTATCGGGGAGGAAAGCGGAATCAATGCCCAGGGGCTCGGCTCCGCCGGCGGCGAACGCGGTGATCGTGACCCCGGAGCCGGCGGGAGCCGTGGCGGCCGCGAGCGCCACGCCGACCGGCGCGCGCGGGAACGGGACGGGGCGCGCGGTCCACACCAGAGTCGCCGGATCGAAGGCTGCCACGGGGAGCACCCGCACCGCGGCCGGGAGCCGCCGCCCTTCGGCGGAGAGGACCGTGATGGCGCCGCTCACCGCGCTGTCGGGCACGGTGGTCCGGATGGTCTGGTCGCTCCACGTGCTGTCGGCGACCGCGGCGCCAACCTGGCCGCCGCCCGCGCGCGGGAACGAGACGGTCCCCGGGGCGTCGCCGAAGCCGAAGCCCTCGATGACGACGCTCTGTCCGGCGTGCAGGATGGGCTCGATGGCGCCGTCGACGAAGTCGACCCGGGGGACGGACGGGGCGGGCTCGGAGGTTCCGCCGCAGGACAGGCCGAAGGCGGCCGCGAGGGCGACGCTAGTGACGGCCGTTCTCGCCACGCACGAAGCGGACAGCCTGGGACAGACGGTCCGCCAGGGCGGAGAGTTCGGTTGCGCCGCGCGCGAGGTCTTCAATGGCTCGGAGTTGTTCGGCCGCCGCGGCGGCGACGGCTTCGGCTTCCCGGCTCGACGTGGACGCGGCGTCCCGCGCCTGTTCGAGCGCTTGCAGCATCCGGCCCGCCAGCTCGGCGTTGGCGCGCGCCACCTCGGCGACGCGCTTGCCGGCGCGGGCGGTGCCCGCCGCCGCCTCGGCGATGCGGTCCAGGTCTTGTACCCACGTGCCCGAGGTTTGCACCAGGTCGCCCAGGTCGGCGCGGACGTGCTCGAGCAGCTGGGCGGCGCGGTCCAGGGCCCGACGGGTGTCCTGCACCGACTTGCCGACGTTGCGGGCCTCGCGGCCGCTCTCCTCGGCGAGCTTGTGGACTTCGTCGGCGACGACCGCGAAACCGCGCCCGTGCACGCCCGCCCGGGCCGCCTCGATCGTGGCGTTCAGGGCGAGGAGGTTCGTCTGGTTGGCGATGAAGCCGATGGTCTCGGAGAACTTCTCCACTTGGGCGGCGACGTCGCGCAGGCGACGCACCTCACCGGCGCTCTCTTCCGTCGTGCCCCCGAGCTCGCTGAGGCGCCGGAAGGCGCTCTGCGTCCCCGTGCGGACGCGGGCGGCGGTCTGCTCCATCTGGGCTCCGGCGTCGCGCGTCTCGTCGCCCGCGGTGGCGGCCTGATCCGCGCCGCGTTTGAACTCGGCTGCCTCGCGGCCAACGGAGGTCACGAGCTCGGCGGCGCGCGCGGCCCCCGCGCTCGCCCGCTGCGCCGAAGCCGCGACCTCCTGGCTCGACGCGTGGATCTCCTCCGAGGTCGCCGTCAGGCTCTGCACGTACTGCGCGACCTGCTCGGAGGCCCCCACTACGGGCTGCACGGCGCCGTCGAGCGCGAGCATCAGAGCGAGTTGGGGAGCGAGCAGGTTGAGGATCTCGCCGTCCGACTCCCGGTACATCTGCGGGTTCGAATGCCGCACGCTCCACAGGCCCACCAGCTGGCCCGCGTGGTACAACGGCACGAGCACCTCGGACCCAGGTGTCTCCCCACTGGGAAGCACGACTTGGTCGCGCTCCAGCCCGTGCGCGACGACCGGCCGCCGGGCGCGCACCGCCTCCCCGGTGAGCCCGGCGTCGGCGTCGAAGCGCAGCGCCCCCCGGCCCGCGGTGCCGGTGTCCACCACCAGCTCCATCTCGCGGCGCTTCGCGTCGTAGCGGGCGAAGCCCATCTGCTCCCACGGCACGAGACGGCGGGTCAACTCCTGGAGGCGCGGGAAGCTGCGGGCGACGTTGATGTCTGCCGCCAGCGCTTGGGACAGCCGTTGCACCAGGTCGAGCTCGTCGGCGCGCACGCCCATGCGGAGGACGTAAATGCTGCCGAGCGAGGTCGCGGCGAGGAGGACCGCCAGCGTCGCCATCGCCCCCGTGGGGAGCTCGGCGTGGGCGATGCCGAACCACCCGAGCGCCAGCGCCGCCGATGCCAGGTACACGATCGTCTCCCACCGTGCCGTGAGCCGCGCGTCCACCCACGCCAGCGAGCGCCCCAGCGCCAGCTCGAGGTAGAACGAGCCGTTGATCACCACGGGCAGCAGGATCAGCATGGCGACGAGCGGCACCAGATTCTCTCCCGAGAGCGCCGCGAGGCCCGTCACGCCGCCGAGCCGTCCGTACAACCATCCCACGAGCGCGGAGCCGAAGGTCAGGTGCGCGGCGTTGGTGAGCGCGGCGCGGAGCGGGAGGTGGCGCAGGAACTTGTCTCCCACCCCCATCGCGAGCGGGGCGATAAGCACGGCGAACGGCCAGCCGCGGTCGAGGATGGCGTACGCGGAGACGCCGAGCACGTAGGAAGTGAATCCGTTCCCGGGGAGGGCGATGCCGTAGCGCCGCGAGACGGCGCCGGCGACGGCCAGGAGGACGACGCTCCAGACGAAGCCCGCATCGATCGGGAAGCGCCCCGTGCCGTAGCCCACGACAGTGATGGCGAAGACTCCGAGGGCGCCGACGGCGACGGCGCTGCGCACCAACAGGGCGGGAGAGGGAGCCAGGCGGGGGCTCATCGGGCTGCGGCGCAAGCTCGGGCGTGTGGCGCGTCGTGTCAAGCGCCGCTATCGTTGACGACATGCGTGTAACCATCGAATACTGCGTCGTTTGAAACTACGAACCCCGGGCCACCGGTCTGGCGGCCGAGATCCGCGGCGCCTTTCCGCACGCGGAGATCAAGTTCATCGAGTCCTCCGGCGGCGTCTTCGAGGTCGAGGTGGACGGCAAGCGCGTGTTCTCCAAGAAGGCACTCCGCCGACACGCGGCACCGGGCGAAATCGTCCGCCTCATCAAGGAATCCGCCGCGCGCTGACGTGAAGATCGCCATCTCGACCGGCGGCGGCGACGCGCCGGGGCTCAACGCCGTCATCCGCGGGGCCGTCCTCGCGGCCGTGCACCGCGGCTGGGAGTGCGTCGGCATCCGCAAAGGCTACGACGGCCTCCTCGGGCAAGAGCAGCTCGTCCCGCTCGGTCCGGCCGAAGTCCGCGGCATCACCCACCTCGGCGGGACCATCCTCGGCACGACCAATCGCGGCGATCCGTTTCACTGGCGCGAGCGGCTGCCCGACGGCACCTGGGTGGAGCACGACCGCTCCGAGGAGCTGGTGCGCGCCTTCCGGGCCCACGGCATCGGCGCCCTGATCGCCATCGGCGGCGACGGCTCGCTGCGGATCGCCCGCCACCTCCTCGATAAAGGCGTGGCGCTCGTCGGCGTCCCCAAGACGATCGACAACGACGTCGGCGGCACTGAGGCCACCTTCGGGTTCGACACCGCCGTGCAGACTGCCACCGAGGCCATCGACAAGCTGCACTCGACCGCCGAGAGCCACGAGCGCGTGATGGTGGTCGAGGTGATGGGCCGGCACGCCGGCTTCATCGCCTTGAGCGCCGGACTCGCCGGCTCCGCCGACGTGATCCTCATTCCCGAGATTCCGTACGAGATGGATCGGGTGTGCAACAAGATCCGCCAGCGCGAAGCCGAAGGCCGGCACTTCAGCATGGTGGTCGTCGCCGAAGGAGCGGTGGCCAGGGGCGGCGAGGAGGTGTACCTCGACGCCGAGCGGCGGCGGCTGGGCGGTGTCGGCGACCGGGTGGCGCGCGTCATCGAGCAAAAGACGGGCAAGGAGACCCGTACCCTGGTGCTCGGACACCTGCAGCGCGGCGGCAGCCCCACCACGTTCGACCGCCTGTTGGGCCTGCGGTTCGGCGCCGCGGCCGTGCGGCTGATCGCGGAGGGGAAGTTCGGGCACATGGTAGCGCTCGACCCGCCGACGATCGTCTCCGTTCCGCTCGACGAGGCGCTGGCCGCGCCCAAGCGCGTGCCGCTGGACAGCGATTCGATCGCCACCGCCCGCGACCTGGGGATCTCGCTGGGGGACTGAGCGCTCGGGCGGACGATCTGTCCCACCCCGAGGACGGTCCTGCTCCCGTGGGACGTTTCAACCCCTCACGCCATAGTCACTTCCGTTCCCCCCTCGCTGGCACGGGTCTTTCTATAAGGAAGCGCTGGGAGGTGACTGCCCTTATGAAACGCATGCTGGTGATGGTGGGCCTGCTGCTGGTGATCGGCGTGGGGGCTGCCGCCGCGCAGACACGCGTGAGCGTGTCGCTGGGCTTCGGCATCGGGAGGCCGTACGCGGCGGGATATGTGATCGTGGGCCGGCCGTATCGGCCGTATCGATCGCTCTGGGGGTACCGGCGGCCGGCGCTCGTGATTGTGGAGCCGGCGCCGATCTTCGTACGGCGCCCGTGGCGCTCCCGCTTCTACCACCGGCCGTACCACCGGTTCGGCGCGTGCTGGGATCACCGGTGCCGCTTCTGACGCCCTAGGTCGGAGCAGCGGCGTACGGTTCGGCAGGCGGGAGATCGCACGCGGGTCTCCCGCCTTCTTCTTACGCTCGCTCAGCTCGCCACCGGCGCTTCCTTCTTCTTGCCGAAGATCCGCTTGAAGAACGCCCCGATGGCCACGAGCGCCACGACGATGACCTTCTTCAGCGCAATGATCCCTGCCAACAGCAACTTGAAGAACCCGGCCTTGGCGGCGATCGAGCCGGCGATCAGCGCGGCGATCCCGTACTCGGCCACCTTGTCCGTTCCCGGCACGAAGTCCGCGTAGCGGTTCCCCTCGGCGAAGTCCACGAACGCGATCACCTTCCCCATGTCGCGCCGCACGGTGGCGAGCTGATCCATCGTGGCCACGGCGTTGAGCACCAGCACGCCGCGACGGCCCAGCACGCGGATGTTGTAGTTCAGGGTATGGACCGGCTCGGTGCCGAAGTGCAGGTCCTTCGCCCAGTACAGTTTGTGGGTCGCCGCATCGTAGCGCGGCTGCTCGGCCCACCCGACGAGATCGATCGCGGGGTAACCTTGCCGGCGCCGCTCCTCGTTCGCCTGGCGGATGCCCCGCTGCATCTTGCCGAGCAGATCGTTGTAGTTGATCGTCGCGGCGTCGTCGTCCTTGACGAAGCCGTCCTCGTCGTAACTGATCACCACCGCCCACGACTCCCGGTCGAACACCCCCAGGCCGGCCGGCACGATCATCCCCAGGGTCTCGCTGTCCGGCGGGTTCCCCCAAGCGCGGATTACGAGACCGGTCTCGCGGGGGTCCAGATAGCGAAACTCGGGCGGCAGCTCGAGGGTCGCGAGGCCCCCGCGGAGCTTCACGTGCCCGGTTTGGTAGTGGAGCCGGGCTTCCATCTGCTCAGGGGTGAGGTTCTGCGGCGTCTCCTGCAGCTTCTGCGCGGAGAGCGCGGCGGCGGTGACGGGCAGCGCGGCGAACAGGGCGAGCCAACGTGTGGTCATGGGCGGCCTCCGGGCCGAGGCGGGCGCGGGAACGGGCCAATCTATGTTACGGCCGTTCTATATTGAAGCCGTGCGGCTGACCCGAGATCATTTCGTCCCACCGGATCCCCAGGCCTTTCTCGCCGCCGAGCCACCCACCGGACGCGTCATCGTCATCGCCCCGACCCGTGCGGCGTGCGAGACCATCGAGCTGGCGCTGGGCCTGCACCTCGACACGCTGCTCGAGCGCGAGCACGGTGACGACCTTCGGCGGCTCGCCGCCTCGGGGCGCGGGTTCGGCATCGTGGCGGCGACGGGGACCGGCAAGACGCTCGCCGTCCGGCCGATCGCCGAGACCATCCTCCAGGCGCCACTCCGGGTCGGCGTGGTCAACCGCGAGCGCGAAGCGACCCCGGAGACGCCCACCTGGAACGTGGTCATCGTGACCACGGGCATCGCGCGGCGCTGGTTCGAGGACGGCCTGATCACGAAGAAGGACACGCTGGTGGTGGACGAGATTCACCAGACCTCCGCCGAGCTCGAGCTGTGCCTGGCGCTCGGCAAGCGCGCGGGGTGCCGCTTCATCTGGCTCTCGGCGACTGTGGACCCGACGTTCTACGCTGAGTACCTGGGCGCGGCCGAAGTGCTGGAGACCCGGGCATTCGATCCCGCCCGCGCCGCCCAGGTGAAGGTGCTGCCGCTGCGCCCGCACGAATTCTTGAGCGAGCGGTTCATGCAGCGGGTGATGAAGGAGCGGCGCGGCGTCGCGGTGTTCGTCCCCACTCGCGCTGAGGTCGAGCAGCTCGCCCGTGACGTGGGCGTGCGCTGGCAGCGACTCGCCACGGCGTTCTATCACGGTGGCGAGCCGATCCGCGTCATCCGGCCGTACCTCGACGGGGCGGTGCGGCGGCCGTTCCTGCTCGCTATGACGGCCGCGGGGCAGTCGGCCCTCAATATCCGGGGGCTGGACACGGTGGTCATCTACGATGCCCGCTACGCCAACGTCGTCGAGCGCGGCCGCAACGTGCTCACGCGGCTGTACCTCGGCGCGAACGAGATCCTGCAGATGGCCGGCCGCGTGCACGGTCGCGTGGAGAGTGGGGAGGTCTACATCCTCAGCGACCGCGACCTGGAGTTCGCGGCACTCAGCCCTGGACCGCCGGAATTCCAGCTCGCGGGTGACGCCGAGCGCGTCGCCATCACGTGCGCGGCCCTGGGCGTCGACGCCCAGGAGTTGGACCTCCCCGTGCCGCTCGATCGCCGCGCCTACCGCGAGGTCATGCAGCTGCTGAGCGCGCGCGGTCTCATCGAGAACGGCCGGCTGACCCGCTACGGCCGCGACGTGGATACGATGCCGGTCGAGCGTCCCTGGGGAGAGCTGCTCGTGCACGCCGACGTGGAGCTGGTCCCGTTCGTGGCGGTGGCGGCGAACATCGAATCGCTGCACCGCATGACGCGGGAGGAGCGCGACTTGAAGGGGCTCATCGTCCCGGGCAGTGATCACCTCACCGCCTACAACGTGTTCGCGGAAGCCGTCAACAAGCACGGCCGGCTGGGAGAGGTGTACGGCCTCCCGCGGCACCTGTTCGGCGAGGAGATCGACGCCTGGGGCGAAGCGCGCGGCGTGCTCGTCAAGGCGATCGAAGACGTGGCGCTGGGGACGGCATCGGTGTACCGCCAGCTCGACCTGCCGCTCCCTGAAAAACTCCCCTACGCCCGAGAGGAAACGCGCGCCGCTTTCGCCGAGCTGGTGGCGCGGATCATGCCGTTCGATCTCGTCATCGACGAGGAGACGGCCGACGGCCGCGAGGCCCGGGTGAGCAAGGGCTCGGTGTGCGGGAGTTGGGGCGCCGTGGCGGGCACGCTGCGCTACTTCGCGGACCGCTTCGGCGTGCCGCGCGCCAGCATCGAAGGCACGCAGCTCCCCGAGCGCGCCACCCGTCGCTACGCGCGCCGCAGTCCGCCCGAGGTGGTGTTCGAGCGCCACCGCCGGCGCGAGGAGTTGATGGTCGCGCGCCGCCTCGAGTACTTCGGGTTCGTGCTCGAGCGTGAGGTGGAGCCGTTGCGCGGCCGCTGGCCGGACGCGCTGGCCCCGGCGGCGCGCGCGGCGCTCGTTGCGGCGCTGCTCGCCGGGGATACGCCGCACCCGGACCAGGGACGGGTCCGCAAGGCGCTGGAGCGGTTCGGGCTCTATTGGCGGCGCTCGGGGGGACAGGTCGTCGAGGCCGCAGCCGACCGCGTCGCCGTGCGGCTCGCCGCCCAGCTCGCCGGCATCGCTTCCTGGGACGACTTCATCGGGACCCGTTTGTCCCTGGATGTGGACGCCGCCATCCCGGCCGACGTCCGCGCCCGCCTGGACGCGCTCCCGGCCTCTATCCACCTCTACGGGGACCGAGTCGCCGTCGACTACGACGTCGAGCAGGGAGTCGGGGTAGTGCGCCTGCAACTCAAGGAAGGGCAGGCCCGCCGTCTCAAGGTCGGCGATCTGCCGGCGTTCGACCGCCCCGTCCGGTTCACCGTCCTGCGCGGCAAGCGCACCGCGCTCCGCGGGGAGAGCGTCGAGGAACTGCGCGGGCAGCTGGCCGGCCTGGGCCGCGAGGAGCGGGTGCGGCTGGCGCGCGGAGGGCGCCGCCCCCGGAGGCGGTGAGCGTGACCTCCGCCGCAACGCGGGGTCTTACTGGGTGAAGCCTCAGCCCGCACCGGAATCCACCTGAGGGCGCCCATGACGAGTCCGCGTATGCACACCCGCACGCCGTCCCGTGACGTACCACCCACGACATTCGCTTTCGCCCCGATCGGCAAAGCTTTGATGGAGGCGCTCCCCGATGGGGTCGTCGTGTTCGATCCCTTCGGGCGATTGGTCTACGCCAATCAATCCGCCCGCAGCACCGTCGAGGGAGTGGAGGAGCTGGCCCGCCGTCCCGAAGAGGCCCGCAAGAAGATCCTCGCCTTGGGCGGTCGCTCCACGCGCCTCCGGCACGGGGCGATGGAGCTCGGCGAGGCGCTATTCCTGCCGTCGGGAGGGGCCGCCCCGACGAACGGCAGTACCCTCGCCGACCGGGAGCGCCAGGCGATCCTCGAGACCCTGCAGGCCACGCGCGGCCGTCTCGCCGAAGCGGCCCGCCGGCTGGGGATCAGCCGCACGACGTTGTGGCGGCGGCTGCGCGCGTACGGCGTGCGCGACTTTCGCACCGCGAAGTAGTGGCCTAGCTTGACGGGGCATGCCCGCCCCGTACGTCATTGAAGAGTACGTCCGCTGGTCCGACGTGGACTTCGCGGGCATCATCTTCTACGGCTCCTACGTGCGGTTCTTCGAGATCGCCGAGACGGAGCTGTTCCGCGCCGCCGGGCTCCCGCACCGCGAGTTCTTCGACCGCTTCGATATCTGGCTCCCCCGCAAGGCGGTGCACGCCGAGTTCTTCCGGCCCGCGCGGCTCGACGACCGGCTCCGCGTCGCGACCTACGTGGCGCGGCTGGGAACCAAGTCGCTGACGCTCAACTTCGACGTGGTGCACGATGACGGGCCGAAACTCTCCGCGGCCGGATGGCAGGTGCTCGTGTGCGTGGACCGCCCGCGGCTCAAGTCACGCCCGCTCCCGGCCGAGCTGGTGCGCGCTCTGGCGCCGTACACGCTCGCCGCCGACACGGCCCGCGCGGCCCTTGGGGTGACCCTCCCCTGAGGGCCCTGCTCCTGCTCATCCTGTGCGTCGCGTGCGGAGCGGCCCAGCAGCCGGGCGTCCGGCTGCGGGTCGCCGTGCGCAGGCCGGGCGTGGACTCCGCCCGCTTCGAGGCGGGGGCCACCGCGCGCCGCTGCGGCTCCGGTCGCGGCGTCGTGGTCGAGGGCGTGGAACGCGGCAATGGTCTGCTGGTCTGGCTCCGATTTCCCGATTCCCTGGGCGCCGGTTCGTACCAGCCGCTCGTGCGCGGCGACACGACCACTCCGCGTGGCGCGGTGACCGTCGTGCGCTGGATGCAGGGCAGCGCCGCGCACGGAATGGTGCTCGACAGCGGCGCGGTGACCGTCACGCCTACCGCCGGGCATCTGACGGTGCGCGCCCAGGGCTCGGGGCTCGAGTACGTCGGAGCGCGGCGCGCCAGCGTGGACGCGGTCATCGAGCAGGTGACGCTCGCGGCGGAGACGACGGGCTGCGGAGCGGCGCCGTGACGATCCGCGTCGGGATCATCGGCGCCGGGTTTGCGCGGCGGGTGCAACTGCCGGGGCTGCGGCTCGTGCCCGGCGCCCTGGTGACGGCGGTGGCGAGCGGGCATCGCGCCAACGCCGAGGCGACCGCGAAGGAATTCGGCATCAGGCGAGTGTACGACGACGGCGAGCAGGTGGCCCGCGCCCCGGACGTGGATCTCGTCATCGTGTCCTCCACCCCGGACTCCCACGCGCGGTTCGCGATCGCCGCGCTCGAGGCGGGCAAGCACGTGTTGTGCGAGAAGCCCACCGCCGTGTCGGCGACCGAGGCGCAGCGCATGCTCGACGCGTCCGAGCGGCGGCCCCGGCAGATCGCGTGGGTCGACCACGAGATCCGCTACGAGCCCAACCGCCGCAAGGCGCGCGACCTGATCCGCGCCGGCGCGATCGGTGAGGTGCGGCACCTGGAGCTGGTCTTGCGGCCGTACTTGCGGGGCGACGGTCGCGTGCAGACCACCGCGGCGCCGTGGACGTGGTGGCTCGATGCGTCGCGCGGCGGCGGCATCCTCGGCGCGGTGGGATCGCACCTCGTGGACCTGTGCCGCTTCTGGACCGGCAGCGAGATCGTCTCGGTCGCGGGCGGCGCCGCGACCTTCGACAAGGAGCGGGCGGACGAGGCGGGGCTGCCGCACCCGGTCACCGCGGACCAGTTCGCGAGCTTCGTGCTGCGGATGGCCAACGGCGCGGTCGCCACCGTCACGCTGTCGAGCGTGGCGTTCCACGGGCCGGGGCATTTCGCCCAGGTAACGGGGACTGCGGGCTCGTTGGTCGCCACCGGCGAGACGAGGCTCGAGATCGGCAAGGTCGGCGCATCGCTCGAGGACGTGAGCGCCCCGGACGACCTCATGGGGAAGCTGCCGGTCAACAACATGTGGGCCCGGTCGTTCGTGCGCCTGGCGCGCGACCTCGTGCGCACCATCGGCGGCACAATGCCGGAGGGGACGCCGGCCACGTTTCGCGACGGCTGGATCGTCCAGCGAGTGCTCGACGCAGTCCGCGGCGGCGTGGCCGCGCCGTTAGATTGACCCTGTGGAGCAGACCTACTTCCGCAAGGGATTCGGGCTCAAGAGCGCCATCGAGGGCGCCCTCGCTGGCGACTACCACAGCCGCGTCGTGGACGCCGTGCGCAGCGCTGGCTACGCGCTCACGGTCGGCGATCTGACGTTCCGGCTGGCCCGCGAGTTCGGGTTCTGCTACGGTGTCGACCGGGCGGTCGAATACGCCTACGAGACGCACACCAAGTTCCCCGACCGGCGGCTCTTCCTCGTCGGCGAGATCATCCACAACCCGCACGTCAACGACAAGCTCCGGGCGATGGGCGTGACGACCCTGCACCGGCCCGACGGCGGTGAGTTCGATTTCGGCGCGGTGCACGCGGACGACGTGGTGATCCTGCCGGCGTTCGGCGTGACGGTGAAAGACTTCGAGCGGCTGCGCGGGATTGGCTGCGTGCTTGTGGATACGACCTGCGGGTCGGTGCTGAACGTCTGGAAGCGGGTCGACTCCTACGCGAAAGACGGCTTCACCGCCGTGATTCACGGCAAGGCGTATCACGAGGAGACCAAGGCGACGGCGAGCCAGGTAAACAAGTACCCTGGCGGCAAGTACGTCGTCGTGCGCGACATGGGCGAGGCGCGGGTGGTGTGCGAGTACATCGAGGGAGCGGGGAGCCGGGAGCGGTTCGTGGAGCTCTTCGCCTCCAAGAGCTCGCCGGGGTTCGACCCAGATCGGGATCTGGAGCGCGTGGGTGTGGCCAACCAGACGACGATGCTGTCGAATGAGTCGCTCGCAATCGCCGCCGAAGTCCGCTCCAGCATGGCGCGCCGCTACGGGGACGCCGCCCTCGCCAACCACTTCCGCACCTTCGACACGATCTGCTCGGCGACGCAGGACCGCCAGGACGCGGTCCTGAAGTTGATTGCCGATCCACTCGACGTGATGGTGGTGATCGGCGGCTACAACTCCAGCAACACCACGCACCTCGCGGCAATCTGCCAGGCCAAGGTCCCCACCTATCACATCGAGGACGCGACCTGCATCGACGCCAGGACCGGCGGGATCAGGTTCCAACCGGTCGAGTCGAGGATCGAACAGTGTCGGGCGGGGTGGCTGCCCGCGGGCACCGTGACGGTCGGCATCACCGCGGGGGCTTCGACGCCCAATAACAAGATCGGGGAGACGATCGAGCGCATCACGGCGATGCGGGGGTTGCAGCTCGACGGGGCGCTCTAGCCCTTCGGGTTTTCTTCGGCCATATTGGATCCATGTCTGTCGCCGGTTTTCATCCCGCCGTTCAGCGCTGGTTCGAGACCCGCTTTCGCGAGCCGACGGAGCCGCAGCGTCGCGCGTGGCCGCTCATCCAGGAGGGTCGGGACGTCCTGATCGCGGCCCCGACCGGCTCGGGGAAAACGTTCGCGGCGTTCCTGTCGGCGATCGATGGGCTCGTGCGCCAGGGGCTGGAGGGAGAGGGCACGCTGCGCGACGAGACGCAGGTCGTCTACGTCTCACCGCTCAAGGCGCTCTCGAACGACGTACAGAAAAACCTCTCGGAGCCCCTCGCCGAGATTGGTCGCACACTGGGCGAGCTGGGCTTGCCGGAAGTCGCCATCCGCACGCTGGTGCGCACCGGCGACACGCCGCCGGCCGAGCGCCAGGCGATGGTGAAGCGCCCGCCGCACATCCTCGTCACCACGCCGGAGTCGCTGTACCTGATCCTCACCTCCGAGCGGGCGCGGGAGATGCTGCGCAGCGTGCGCACGGTGATCGTGGACGAGATCCACGCCGTGGCGCGCGACAAGCGCGGTAGCCACCTCGCACTGTCCCTGGAGCGGCTCGAAGCCCTGGCCGGACGTCGCCTGCAGCGGGTCGGGTTGTCGGCGACGCAGAAGCCGATCGAAGAGATCGGGGCATTTCTCACCGGCACCCGGCACCCGGCACCCGGTCTCAGCATCATCGACACCGGACACGCCCGTGCCCTCGACCTCGCCATCGAGATCCCCTCGTCCCCCCTCGAGGCCGTGATGGCGGGCGAGGTCTGGGACGAGGTCTACGAGCGGCTGGCCCAGCTCATCGCCGAGCACCGCACCACGCTGGTGTTCGTCAACACGCGGAAGCTGTGCGAGCGGCTGGCGATGCACCTCTCCGAGCGCCTCGGCGCCGAGCACGTCACCTCGCACCACGGCTCGCTCTCCAAGGACAAGCGGCTCGAAGCGGAGAGCCGGCTCAAGGCCGGCCAGCTCAAGTGCCTCGTCGCCACGGCGTCGCTCGAGTTGGGGATCGACATCGGTACTGTGGATCTGGTGTGCCAGATCGCCTCGACGCGCGCGATCGCGACCCTGCTGCAGCGTGTGGGCCGCTCCGGGCACCACCTTCAGGCCGTTCCCAAGGGCCGGCTGTTCCCGCTGTCGCGCGACGACCTCGTCGAGTGCACGGCGCTGCTGCGCGCGGTGCGCGAGGGGCGGCTCGACCGCCTCCTCATCCCCGCGAAGCCGCTCGACATCCTCTCCCAGCAGATTGTGGCGGCGGTGGCGTGCGAGGAGTGGGGCGAGGAAGCGCTGTTCGACCTGGTGCGCGGGGCCTATCCGTACCGTGACCTGACCCGCAAGGAGTTCGACGACGTGGTGCGGATGCTCGCGGACGGCTTCACGACGCGACGCGGCCGGCGGGGGGCGTACATCCATTACGACGGTGTCAACCGGCGGCTGCGGGCGCGCAAGGGCGCGCGGCTCACGGCGATCACCTCGGGCGGCGCCATCCCCGATCTGGGCGACTACCGCGTCATCCTCGACCCCACCGAGACGTTCATCGGCACGCTGAACGAAGACTTCGCGATCGAGAGCATGGCGGGGGACATCTTCCAGCTCGGCAACGCGTCTTACCTGATCACCAAGATCGAGTCGGGTCAGGTGCGCGTCGTGGACGCCCAGGGCCAGCCCCCCAGCATTCCGTTCTGGCTGGGAGAGGCGCCGGCCCGCACCGACGAGCTTTCCGAGGAAGTCTCGCGGCTACGCGAAGAGCTGGAGGCCAAGGTCGGCGACGCCGCCGCGGCGATCCGCTGGCTCGGCGACGCCGCCGGTCTCGCCGAACCTGCGGCCCGCCAGATCGTCGAGTACCTGGGCGCGACCAAACAGGCCCTCGGCGTGATCCCGTCGCAGCAGGTGCTGGTGCTGGAGCGGTTCTTCGACGAAGCCGGCGGGATGCAGCTGGTGGTGCACGCGCCGTTCGGGGCCCGGATCAACAAGGCGTGGGGCCTGGCGCTGCGCAAGCGCTTCTGCCGCAGCTTCAACTTCGAGCTGCAGGCGGCGGCAACCGACGACGCCATCGTGTTGTCGCTCGGCCCCCACCACAGCTTCCCGCTCGACGAGGTGTTCCACTATGTCGGCACCGCCACGGTCGCGCACCTGCTCGTCCAGGCGATGCTGGTGGCGCCGATGTTCCAGAGCCGCTGGCGCTGGAACGCGACGCGCGCGCTCGCCGTGCTGCGCAGCCGCGGCGGCCGCCAGGTGCCGACGCCGCTGCAGCGCATGGAGGCCGAGGACCTCGTAGCCGCCGTGTTCCCCGATCAGCTCGCCTGCCCGGAGAATCTGGTCGGCGACCGCGACATCCCAGACCACCCCCTCGTCACCCAGACGATCCACGACTGCCTGACCGAAGCGATGGATCTGCCGGGTCTGACGCGGCTGTTGGGGGAGCTGGAGGCGGGCAAGCTCACGCTCATCGCGCGCGACACGACGGAGCCGTCGCCCTTGTCGCACGAGATCCTGAACGCCAAGCCCTACGCCTTCCTCGACGACGCTCCGCTCGAGGAGCGCCGCACGCAGGCCGTGATCACCCGCCGCGCGCTCGATCACAAGACCGCCGACGAGTTCGGCACTCTGGACCAGAGCGCGATCGATCGGGTGCGGGAGGAGGCGTGGCCGGAAGCCGGAAACGCCGAAGAGCTTCACGATGCGCTGCTGGTCACCGGAGGGATTGCGGATTTCGGATTGCGGATTGCGGAATGGGGGGAGCATTTCGAGGCGCTAGTCCGCGATGGGCGTGCGACCGTACTCGAAGGGCCGGTGTCGCTGTGGGTCGCGACCGAGCGCGTGCCGATGCTTTCGGCGGTCTACCCCGGCGCCGCATTCGAGCCCGAGGTGACCGTCCCCGAGCGGGAGCGCGTGAGAGCGTGGAGCCGCGAAGACGCGATCCGCGAGCTGGTGCGGGGCCGGCTGGAGGTGATCGGGCCGACCACGGTCCCCGAGCTGGCGCGCACATTCGCTCTCGAAGCGACCGACATCGATTTCGCCCTCGGGGCGCTCGAGCACGAGGGGTTCGTCCTGCGGGGACGCTTCACGGCGGGCTGTCAGGACCTCGAGTGGTGCGAGCGCCGCCTGCTGGCGCGCATCCATCGCTACACGCTCGATCGGCTGCGCAAGGAGATCGAGCCCGTCGCCCCGGCGGACTTCCTGCGCTTCCTGTTGCGGTGGCAGCGGGTGAGCGAAGGCACGCGCGCCGAGGGACCCGAAGGGCTCGCGGCGGTGCTCGATCTCCTCGACGGCTTCGAGATCGCGGCCGGAGCCTGGGAGACCGAGGTACTGCCCGCGCGGGTCAAGGACTACGATCCGCTGTGGCTCGACGCGCTGTGCCTGTCGGGGCAGGTCGCGTGGGGGCGGCTGAGCCAATTGCGGATTGCGGATTTCGGATTGCGGAATCGCAGGGCTAGTCCGATCCGCACGACACCGATTGCGCTGTTCCGGCGCGAGCGGGGAGAGGTCTGGAGGTCCATCACGGCGCAGGCCGAAGCGACGGAGCTGTCGCTTGGCCATTCCGCCAAAGCGGTGCTCGATGCGCTCGACGTCCGCGGCGCCTCATTCTTCGGCGATTTGGTGAACGCCACCGGGCTGCTCCGCACCGAGGTCGAGTTGGGACTGGCCGAGTTGGTCGCCTGGGGGGTCGTGACCTCCGACAGCTTCGCGGGGCTGCGGGCGCTGCTGGTCCCCTCCGAGCGCCGCCGTCCCATCGGCGGGTACCCGCGGCGCCGCGGCCGCATCGCGCCGTTCGGCGTCGAGACGGCGGGGCGCTGGGCGCGGATCGAGAAGCGCTCGCTGCTGCCGGACGACCAGCTCGCCGAGGCGCTCGCCTGGCAGCTGCTGCGCCGCTACGGCGTCGTGTTCCGCCGCCTGGTGCAGCGCGAGAGCCTGCTGCTTCCGTGGCGCGACGTGCTGCGGGTGCTGCGCCGTCTCGAGGCCCGGGGCGAAGTGCGGGGCGGGCGGTTCGTGGGCGGATTCTCGGGGGAGCAGTACGCGTTGCCGGAGGCGGTGGGTCTGCTGCGCGCAGTGCGGCGCGAGGCCTCGGCGGGGGAGCTCGTCGCCGTCAGCGGCGCCGACCCCCTGAACCTCGTGGGGATCATCACGGCGGGTGAGCTGGTCCCGGCCGTGGCCACGAACCGCGTCCTGTACCGCGACGGCATTGCCGTAGCCGTCCAGGAGGGATCAGGGAAAGGGGAGCGGTACCTAACGGACATCACGTCCGACGAGCAGCGGCTGCTCAAGGCCGCGCTGGTGCGGCGCCGGGCGGCGCCTCTGGTGCGGGCGTACCTGGGGAAGCGCTAGCGCTCAGCGCTTCAGCTTCTCGAGAAACGCTTTCCGCGCCTTCGCCACCTTGGGCGCGATCACGGCGCGGCAGTACGCCTGGTCGGGATGCAGCCGGAAGTAGTCGCGGTGGTACTCCTCGGCGGGGAAGAACTCCTTCAACGGCACGACCTCCGTCACGATCGGATCGTCCCACACCTTCTCCGCCGCGAGCTCGGCGATCGTGTGGTCGGCTTCAGCCCGCTGCTCCGGTGAGTGATAAAAGATCGCCGAGCGATACTGGGTGCCGACGTCGTTGCCCTGACGGTTCAGTGTCGTGGGGTCGTGGATCGTGAAGAACACGTCCAAAAGATCGCGATAGGAGATCTCGTCCGGGTCGAAGGCGACCTGCACGACCTCGGCGTGGCCCGTCGTGCCGCTGCACACCAGCTCGTACGAGGGATGGGGCACGTGCCCGCCCGCGTACCCCGACTGCACGCCCAAGACCCCGCGCAGCTCCAGGTACACGGCCTCGAGGCACCAGAAGCAGCCACCCGCCAGGGTGGCGATCTCACGACGGGGCACGACGACCTCCTTTGAGCGCTCAAGAAAACTAGAACTGCCGTACAGTCCCGGGACCGGGCGAGGTCACAATTATAGCGACAGTGACACGACATCATAGCATCAATGTGCCGTAAATACGGCATTTTTTGTCTTCTTGATTTTCGGTTTTTCTTCGGGCATGTTCTCGTGGTGGATCGCGTCATCCTGTACGTCAACCCGCTCACGTTTCCGATCGCCGTCGAGCGCCGCATCAGCGCCTGCCTCGGTGGGCGGCCGGTCGCGCTCGCGCCGGGCGGGACCGATCGGGCCGTTGTCTGGTCTGCCTCGCCCGAGGCAGCGCTCGCGGGGGTCGCGGTGGGGATGCCGATCTACCAGGCGCTGCGCCGCTGCCCCGACCTCGTGATCCTGCCGCCGCGCCTGTCCTTGTACCGCCGCGCCGCCCAGGCGCTGGAAGCGATCCTCGCTCCCGTCGTCCCCGTAATCGAGCCGCACGTCCTCGGGCACGTCTACGGCGATCTCACGGGGACGCGCAAGCTGTTCGGCCCGGCGCTCGATGTCGCGGCGAAGATCCGGCGCGAGATCTGGGGCCGGCTGGGGCTGCCGGTCACGGTGGGGCTCGCCGGCAACAAGGTGGTAAGCGAAGTGGCGGCGCACGTCTTGAAGCCCGAGCCGGTCGTGGATGTGCGGCCGGGCGACGAGCCCGCGTTCCTGGCGCCGCACCCCCTCGCCGCGCTGCCCGGCGCGGAGGAAAAAGTCCGCGTCCAGCTCGCGCGCTACAACGTCGCGCTGATCGGCGCGCTCGCGGCGCTGACGCGGGTGCAGGTGGAGAGCGTCCTGGGACGCAGCGGGGGCGTGCTGCACGCGCGCGCCCACGGGGTGGACCCGCGCCCCGTCCTGCCTCCCGCGCAGCGCGACGCCCTGCACGCCGCCGCGACGCTCCCCGTGCAGACCAACGACCGGGACGCCCTGCGCGCGACGCTGCGCCAGCTCGCCGAGCGTCTGGGGCGCGACCTGCGCCGCCGCCGCGCGAGCGCCGACCGGCTGGAGCTCCACGCCCGCTACGCCGACCACCGCGAGGCCGACGGCTGGGAGGTGCTCGACCCCGCGACCGACCTCGACACGCCGCTCGCCGCTGCGGCGCGCCGGCTCCTCGACCGCGCGGTCACGCGGCGCATCGCGCTCAGCGCCGTCCGTCTCACGACGGTGCTCGCCGCCGCGGGCGACGTGCAGCTGTCGCTGTTCGCGGCGCCCGCGCCCGTCGCCGTCGTGCGGCGCGCCGCGTTGAACGCGGCGATCGACCGCGTGCGCCGCCGCTACGGCACGGCAAGTCTCAGATATGCGGTGTGAGATGGCCGAGCCGCGGCTTCAGCCGACGGAATGATGGTGTCCGACGATTTCGTTCATCTGCACGTCCACTCGGCGTACTCGGGGCTGGGCGGCGTCGCGGGCGCGTCGTCGCTCGAGGCGCTGGCGGCCGCCGCCGTCGAGCGGGGCATGACCACGCTCGCGCTCACCGACACGAACGGCGTCTGGGGCGCGATGGATTTCCGCCGCGTCGCCGACGCGTACGGGCTCACCCCGGTCTACGGCGTGTCGCTCGAGACCGCGCGGGAGCGCGCGGTGCTGCTGCCGCGCGATGCGCAGGGGTGGGCGAGCCTGTGCCGCGCCGTCACGGCGTTCCACAACGACAAGGACTTCGTGCTCAGTCGTCAGTTGTCCGTCGATCGGACCGGCCTGGTCGTCCTGACGCCCGACCCCTGGCTCGCCGACGTCGTCGCGCGCGATGCCGGGACCGCCGACCTCTACATGGAGCTCGTCCCCGGCCGCGGCCGGGAGGCCGCGCGAGACTTCGCCCGCCGCCACGGCCTCCCGGTCGTCGCGACCAACGCGGTGCACTTCGCCCACCCGCAGGACCACGCCCGCCACCGTCTGCTCGCGGCCGTCATCCGCAACGCCACGCTCACCACCGTGCCGGGCGACGCGCTCGCTCCGGTGAGCGCCTGGCTCAAACCGGCGGCCGAGATGGCCCGGCTGTTTCCCGATTGCCCGGAAGCGCTCGAGAACACCGTGCGTGTGGCGGAGGACTGCCGCGGCGGACCCCCTGACGGACGGGTGATCCTGCCGACAGCGGGCGACGAGGCAAACGCGCTGTCCCAACTGCGCGCGTTGGTGGAGGGGGGCGCCCGCCGTCGCTATGGTGTCGAGGTGCTGTCGCCGGTCGTTCGCGATCGGATCGAGCACGAGTTGGCGATCATCGCGGCCAAGCGCTACGCCGGCTACTTCCTCGTCGTCTGGGACATCGTCGCGCACGCCCCCACCCACTGCGGCCGGGGCAGCGTGGCCAACTCCATCGTGAGCTTCTGTCTGGGGCTCACGCACGTGGATCCGCTGCAGCAGGGGCTGGTGTTCGAGCGGTTCCTGAACCCCGGCCGCAAGGACCCGCCCGACGCCGATCTCGACTTCCCCTGGGACGAGCGCGACGCGGCGCTGGAGTACGTGTTCCGCAAGTACGGCCCGGCGCGCGCGGCGATGGTCGCGAACCACGTGACGTTCCAGCGCAAGGCGGCGCTGCGCGAAGTGGCGAAGGTGTACGGCCGGCCCGCGGCGGAGATCACCGCCGTCACCAAGCGCCTCCCCTGGACCGACGATGGCCCGCTGCCCGAGCTGCTGCGCACCCACCCCAACTTCCGCGCCCTCGCGCTGGGCGGCGCGTGGAGCGAGCTCGCCGGCGTCGCGGAGTCGCTGGTGGGGCTGCCGCGGTATCTCTCGCTGCACCCCGGCGGGGTCGTGATCGTCCCCGACGCGCTCAGCAACTACGTACCGGTGCAGACGGCGGCGAAGGAGCTGGACACCGCGGACGGCGCGGTGCCCGTCCCCGCGATCCAGTTCGAGAAAGACGGAACGGAGGACGCGGGGCTCGTGAAGATCGATCTGCTCGGCAACCGCTCGCTGGCGGTGATCCGCGACGCGATCGCGGCCGCCAAAGAGCACGAGGGGGTGGCGATCGATTACACGGCGCACGACCCCGAAGCCGACCCGGCGACCAAGACGGTGTTCCGGACGGGGAACACGATGGGCGTGTTCTATACCGAGTCGCCCGCATCGCGGCTGCTCTGCCAGAAGAGCAAGGCCGACACGTTCGATCTCCTCGTCTTGAACACCAGCATCATCCGGCCGGCGTCGAACCGCTACATCAACACGTATCTGGCACGGCTGCACGGCGCGCCGTACGAGCCGCCGCACCCGGTCCTCCGCGACGTGCTCGCCGAGACGTTCGGCGTGATGGTGTACCAGGAGGACGTGGTGAACGTATGCGTGGCGCTCGCGGGGATGGACGTCGCCGAGGCCGACGGCGTGCGCAAGGCGCTGACCAAGAAGCGCCCGATGAAGGAGCTGCGCGCCTACGAGGCGCAGTTTCGCGAGGGCGCGGCGGCGCGCGGCGTTGCGCCACCGGTGATCGAGGACGTGTGGCAGATGATCCTCTCCTTCTCCGGCTACAGCTTCTGCAAGGGACACTCGGCGTCGTACATCCAGGTGGCGCTGCAGTCGGGCTACCTGCGGGCGCACCATCCGGCGGAGTTCATCGCGGGCGTGTTGTCCAACCAGGGCGGCTACTACGCGCCGTTCGCTTACGTCGCCGAGGCGCGGCGCATGGGGCTCACGATCCTGCCGCCGGACGCGAACGCCAGCGCGGCGGCGTATACGGGGCGGGAGCGGGCGCTGCGCATCGGTCTGATGGCGCTGAAGGGGCTGTCGGCGGCGGGGCTCGCCGCGGTGATCACCGAGCGGGAGCGCGCCGGCCCCTACCGTTCCTTCGACGACCTGCGCTGCCGCACCGGGCTGGCGCCGGCGGACCTGCGGGTGTTGGTGCAGGCGGGGACGTGCGACACGATCGCGGGCGGGATGACGCGTCCCCAGCTGATGTGGCTGGTGGACGCCGAAGGGCGGCGAGCCGCGCCCGACCAGGGGGTGCTGGGGTTGGGTCTCACCTCGCCCGCGGCGCTGCCGCCGCTTGCCGAGTACGACGGCGACCGGCAGCTTCGGGACGAGTACGCGGTGCTGGGCTACCTCGCTTCGTGCCACCCGATGGCGCTGTTCGCCGCCACCCTGCGGGCTGTGCGGCCGGTGCCGGCGCCGGAGCTGCTCCGGCACGTGGGAAAAGTCGTCGCCTGCGCCGGGATGCTGACGACGGGCAAGCCGGTCCATACGATCCACGACGAGCCGATGGAGTTCGTCACCTTCGACGACGGGGCGGGGCTGATCGAGACGGTGCTCTTCCCCGAGGTCTACCGCCGCGCGGCGCCGCTGCTGTTCGGCCCCGGTCCGTACCTGCTGCGGGGGAAGGTCGAGGAGTCGTACGGCGCGGTCACCTTGACCGTCACGGCGCTGGAGCGCCTGGACCGCTACGCCAAGCGGCGCGGCCTGCCGTGGCAGGAGACATAGTGACGAGAAGCGCAGAAGCACAGAGGCGTAGGGGCGAAGTGTTTCGCCGGCTGCACGCCGGGAAGCCGATTCTCGTGCTCCCCAACGTCTGGGACGTGGCGAGCGCCCGGATCGTAGAGCAGGCGGGGTTCCCCGCCATCGCGACGAGCAGCGCGGGGGTCGCGTTCGCGCTGGGCTACCCCGACGGGGAGCGGATCTCGCGCGACGAGATGGCGGCCGCGGTCGCCCGCATCGTGGCCCACGTCGCCGTACCGGTCACGGCCGACATGGAATCCGGCTACGGCCGGCGGCCCGAGGATGCTGCGGCCACCGTGCGCGCGGCGATCGCGGCAGGGGCAGTGGGGATGAACTTCGAGGACTCGCCGGGGGAGCGCGGCGAGCCGCTGCTTGCCGAAGCGCTCCAGGTGGAGCGGGTGCGCGCCGCCCGGGAAGCCGCGGACGCGAGCGGCGTCCCCTTCGTCTTGAACGCGCGCACCGATGTGTATCTGGACAGCGTGGGAGCGCCCGAAACGCGCCTAGCGCACGCGGTGCGGCGGCTCAACGCCTACCGCGCCGCGGGGGCGGACTGCCTGTTCGCGCCCGGGGTCACGGATGCCGACACCATCGCGACACTCATGCGACAGGTGAGCGGGCCGCTCAACATCCTGGCCTCGGTCGCCTCCCCCCCGGTGGCGGAGCTGGAGCGGCTGGGCGTCGCGCGGGTGAGCCTGGGGTCGGGTCCGATGCGCGCGGGGCTCACGGTGCTCAAGCGCCTCACCGAGGAGCTGCGGGCGGCGGGCACGTACGGTGCGCTGGCGGGTGCGATCCCGCACGCCGAGCTGAACCGGCTGCTAGCAGGCGCGTGACGGATCAGCCGGATCTCTTCGACGCGGCCCCTGCGCCCGCCCCACGGCCCGAGCTGGTGGAGCTGGTCAGACAACTCCCACCCAACATCAAGTTCGGCACGTCCACCTGGACCTACGACGGCTGGAAGGGCGAGGTCTACCACCGGGAGTATCGCGGCCTGCAGCCCGCGCGGCGGCTCGAGGAATACGCGCGGTATCCGCTGTTCCGCACGGTAGGGATCGACAGCGCTTTTTACGACCCGCCCAGCGAGGAGGAGCTGGCGGCTTACGCGAAGCATCTCCCGCCCGGGTTCCCGTGTGTGAGCAAGGTGTGGGACCGGATCACGGCCCGGCGCTTGAACCAAGACGGCCGCTGGGGCAACCTCGCCGGGCAGCGCAACCCGGACTTCCTCAACGCGCAGCTCTTCAAGGACGCGGTGCTGCTCCCGTACGCGCGGGTGTTTCGGGACCACGCCGGCTGTTTCGTGTTCGAGTTCCAGGCGATGCGCGGCAAGGACTTGCCCGATCCGCTGCGCTGGGCCGACGAGCTCGACGGCTTCTTCGCCGAGCTGCCGCGGGACTACCGCTACGCGGTGGAGCTGCGCAACCCGGAGCTGCTGCACGAGCTGCACGGCGAGGTCTTGAAGCGTCACGCTGTGGCGCACGTCTTCAATTCGTGGAGCGACATGCCGTCGATCGGCAAGCAGCTGGAGCTCTCGTGGGTGTTCCCGGCGGGGTTCACGGTGGCGCGGGCGCTGCTCCGACCGGGTCGCAGCTATGCCGATGCGGTGAAGCTGTTCGAGCCGTACGAGCGCGTGCAGGAGCCGAACCCCGAGCTGCGGCTGGACTTGATCCGGCTGATGGAGGAGGCGGTGCGGCGGCGGATCGAGGCGCTGATCGTCGTGAACAACCGGGTGGAGGGGAACGCCCCCGGCACGATCAGGGCGGTGCTGGACGAGTGGCGAACAGGTCGCTCTGCACGGGCAGCAAGCGCTTCTCGTAGCGGTCCTGCATCCCGCGGTTGACCGGGAACCCAAATTCCTTCTGTAACTCCTGGACGCGACGCGTCAGCGCCCGGGTGTAGGCTCGCGGTGCCGCGCCCTGCCTGGCGTAGGCGGCTCGGTAGCGCGCCGCGAGCGTGGGGGATCGCGCTTCCAGCACCGGCAGGAATCGGTCGCGCACGGCGGGATAGAGGCGCAACGGGCTCGCGTACACGAAACGAGCCCCCGCCTCCCGGGCCGCCCGGAAGAGCGCTTCCAGGTGCCGACGGTCGTCGGTCACGCCCGGGAGGACGGGGGCGACGATGAGCCCGACGTTGAGCCCCGCCGCGGCAAGCTTCGAGACGGCGCGCAGGCGCGCCGCCGGCATCGGCGAGCGGGCCTCGAAGGCGCGGATCAACTCGACGTCGACCGTGATCAACGAAATGAGGATCTCGATATCGTTATGCTCGGCGAGGCGGCGGAAGACGTCCACGTCGCGGGCAACGAGCGGGCTCTTGGTGATGATGCCGACGGACAAGCCTTCGTAGCCGGCGAGCCGTTCGAGCACCGCGCGCGTGAGCTTGTAGTCGCGCTCGGCGGGCTGGTACGGGTCGGTGGCGGTGCCGATGACGATCGTATCGGCCGTATCGCCGTATCGCCGTACGGCCGTACGAAAGAAGCGCCGCAGGTCGCGATCCAGCGCTGCAAGAATCCCCTCCTTCACGAAGATGCGCTTCTCGAACGCTTCCCAGCCGTGGGGCCCGCGGAAGTCAGCGAACTCGGCGTCGTCGAGCTTGCCTGCGTCGTGCGCGCGCTCGACCACGTAGCGGTGGGTGTAGCGCGCGTAGCAGTACGTGCACCCGAACTCGCAGCCGACGTACGGATTCAGCGACCAGAAATCCATGCCGGTCTGCGCGGGCGCGTTCAGGACGGAGCGCGGCGTGAGTGCTACGAATCGCGTGCCGCGGAGCCGGGCGTCGAGGACCGGCAGGTCGGTAGGGCGGTATGGCGGTATGTCGGAAAGCAGTTGCAGCTGCCGGGATCGCTTCGCTGAGTGCGAGTTCCCCCTGCCTCCCACCATACCGCCATACCGGCCTGCCGCCACGTCATTCACAGCGCGCCCAGCCACACTGGAAACACACCAGACACCCGGACTGGCGAGCGACGGGCGCGCCACAGTCGGGGCACGGGGTTTGGGACGCGGGTGGTGATTCGCGAGCGGGGAGTTGGATCGGGAGCGACATCGGGGGCCTCGGCCAAGCGGTTCTGGGGTACCCCGAATATATCCCGAAGCCGGTTCGTGGCAAGATGTCCGTGTCTTAGTTCATCTTGTTGTCAGTTATATCGTTACGTGGTAGCGACCGCGCCGTTGCGGACCGCCCGTCGCCAGAGATAATAGACGGGCACACCGATGAGAACGAGGGCCAATCCCAAGAAGCTGTAGGTGCGCGTGTCGCGCGCCACCAGCAGGGCGATGGCGATGAGGGCCGTGAGCGCCACATACGCCGCGGGGAGCCATGGGTACAGCGGGGCCCGTACCGGACGCGCCGCGGTGGGACGCTTGGCGCGGAGGGCGAAGAGGCCGATAGCCGTGAGCATGTAGAACACCAGCGCCGCGAAGATCACGAAGTTCAAAAGCTGGTTGTACGTCCCCGACAGGCACAGCACGCTGGTCCACACAAGCTGCACAACGAGCGCCACAGCGGGTGTCTTGTACTTCGGGTGGAGCACGCCCGCGGTTTTGAAGAACAGGTTGTCCCGCGCCATCGCCCAGTACACTCGCGCCCCGGACAGAATCAACCCGTTGTTGCAGCCGAACGTCGAGATCATGACGGCGATGGCCATGATGCTGAGGCCGGCGCCGCCGAACATCGCTTGGAGCGCGGCCGTCCCGATCGGCGGGTGGTTCTCCGTGGAGGCGAGCTGGATCGCCTCTCGGGGCAGCACGTTCAGGTAGGCGACGTTTGCGAGCAGGTACAGCGTGGTCACGACGAGCACGCCGACCGCCATGGCGAAGGGGATATCGCGCTCCGGCTGCTTTAGCTCGCCAGAGGCGAAGCCCACGTTGTTCCAGGCGTCCATCGAGAACAGCGATCCGACCATCGCGGCACCGATAGCGGTCGCGCCCACGGCGACGCCGCCGGTCGCCCAGAAGTTCGCTCCGAAGTTGGCGGCCAGGGCAGCGGTGTTGCGGCCGATGGTGACGCCAAGCACGATGAGCGCCGCGAGCGCCGCGGTCTTGATCACAGTGAAGGACGTCTGTACCAGCGCTGCCGTCTTGACGCCCCGGATGTTGATCGCCGTCAGGACGACGAGGGAAGCGATCGCGAAGATCCGTTGTGGGGACACGCCCACGACGATCGGGCCGATGGGGTCGGGGAACCGGATCGTGCCGCCGACGACCGTCGCGGAGAGTCCGGGCCACAGCACCGATGTGAACCGGGCGAACGCCACCGCGACCGCTGCAATCGTCCCCGTCTGGATCACGACGAACAGGGTCCAGCCATAGAGGTAGCCGAACAGCGGGCCGATGCCCTCGCGCAGGTAGACGTACTGGCCGCCCGCCTTCGGGAACATCGCCGCCAGCTCGCCGTAGGTGAGCGCGCCCATCAGGGTGACGACGCCCGACACCGCCCACACGAGCAGCAGGAACCCGGGCGCGTGCACCTCGCGCAGGATTTCGGCGGAGACGATGAAAATCCCCGAGCCGATCATCGAGCCCACGACGAGGGCCGTGGCGTCGAGCCGGGAGATCGCCTTGACGAACTCGGTCTGCGGCTGTTGCGCGGTCGCCATGGGCGGATAACCTAGTGGCCTCTGCGGTGCGCCGCTATCTTTGCCGCCCACCCTGCCCCCAGGGGTCCCGTGCGTCTGCTACCCCGCGAAGAAGAATTCTTCGATCTGTTCGTCGCCGTGGCCGACCGCAACAAGGAAGCGGCGAAGCACCTGCGGGCGCTGTTCGAGGCGCCCCCGGACCGCCGTCTCGCGCATATCGAGGCGTTGAAGCGGTTGGAGCACGAGGCCGACCAGGTGACCCACGAAGTGGTGAATCGCCTCGACCGCACCTTCATCACGCCGCTCGACCGCGAGGATATCCATCAGCTGGCCTCCGACCTGGACGATGTGATGGATGTGATGGACGGTGCGGCACGCCGCGCCCAGATCTTCCGCCTGGGGGCCTCGCCGGAGGGCGTGAAGCGACTCACGGAAGTGATCGAGCGGATGGTGGGCGTACTGGCGGAAGGGGTGGGCCGGCTGAAGAAGGGCGACGACGTGATGCGTTTCTGCGTCGAGGCGAAGAAGCTGGAAGAAGAAGGCGACGCCATCTACCACGAGGCGCTGGGGCGGCTGTTCGACACGGAGCGCGACGCCCTCGAAGTCATCAAGTGGAAGGAGATCTACGACAACCTCGAGCGCACCCTCGACGAGTCCGAGGACGTCGCCAACGTGCTCGAGTCCATCACCCTGAAACACGCCTGATGTCGGCGACGGTCTGGTTCGTTCTCGCGATCGCTCTCATCGCGTTCGTTTTCGACTTCATCAACGGCTTCCACGACAGCGCCAACTCGATCGCGACAGTCGTCTCGACGCGCGTTCTGAGCCCGGGGACGGCGGTCATCTGGGCGGCGTTCTTCAACTTCGTCGCTGCCTTCGGGCTCGGCACCGCGGTGGCGAAGACGATCGGCAAGGGCCTGATCGATCTCGCGGTCGTCGACCCGATCGTGATCCTGGGAGGCCTGATCGGCGCCATCGTGTGGGACCTGATCACCTGGTGGGGAGGGCTGCCGACGTCGTCGTCCCATGCGCTGATCGGCGGCTACGCCGGCGCGGCGGTGGCGAAAGCGGGATTCATGGCGATCCTCGCCAGCGGCTGGGTCAAGACGCTGGTGTTCATCGTGGTGGCGCCGTTGATGGGTCTCGTCCTCGCCCTGGCGCTCACGGTAGGTCTCTCGTGGCTGCTACGGCGCTCCCTGCCGCGGAAAGTGGACCGCACGTTCCGCGTCCTCCAGCTGTTCTCGGCGGCGCTCTATTCGCTCGGCCACGGCACCAACGACGCCCAGAAGACGATGGGGATCATCGTGGGCCTGCTGTTCGCCGCCCGGGCGTCGTTCGTCGACTTTCCCATCCGGGCGCTCCACGTCACCACGCCCGACGTCATTCCGTTGTGGGTGATTTTCGGCGCGTACGCGGCCATCGCCCTGGGCACGATGGCGGGAGGCTGGCGGATCGTGAGGACGATGGGCCAGCGGATCACCAAGCTCACGCCGTTCGGCGGTTTCTGCGCCGAGTCCAGTGGCGCGATCACGCTGTTCGTGGCCTCACACTTCGGGATCCCGGTCAGCACCACGCACACCATCACCGGGGCGATCTCGGGCGTCGGCGCGGCGCACCGGTTGTCGGCGGTCCGCTGGGGCGTGGCGGGGCGGATCGTGTGGGCGTGGGTGCTGACGATCCCCGCGGCCGCGGGGATCGCGGGCCTGATGTACGTCGTGTTGCACGCCGTGCTGAGCTAAGAACCCGCTTTCAGCTTCGCGAGGTCGATCATCTTCACGCCGGGGGCATACTCCACCGTCGGGGCGTGCGTCAGGGTCACGAGCCGGTCCATGCAGTCGCGGATGCGACGGGCCATGTCGATGACGTGCTGCAGGGACTGCTGGTCCTCCGGATGGGTGATGCGGGCGTCCTGCTCGAGGAGCTGGCATTCCGCCAGGATCGTGGCGAGCGCGTTATTGACCTCGTGGCGCATCGCGGTCGCCACCTGGCTCACGACCTCGATGCGCTCTCCCTCGATCGCCTTGGCGTAGAACTCGTGCAGCTGCTGGGACAGCCACCCCACCGAGATCGCGATCGCGCCGTACGCCGTGTAGATGGGCATCGTGATGCGCCAGTCCTCGGGTTCGAGCTGCATCGCCATGAGGAACTGCAGGCTCGTGAACAGGACGGTGCCCATGAGCAGGCCCGCGACGGCGCCGCGCATGCCGTAGTGCAACGACAACAAGTACGCCGGCACCAGCGTCAGCAACCACACCAGGTCCCGGTACGGGACGTCTCCCGCGGGCACGAGCCGCAGCACGAGGCTGGGCGCGAGGAAGGCCACGGCGCACCACCACCACCACTGCGCCGGCAGCGGTGGTCGGTGGCTCATCGGCGTGAAGTCGAACCAGCGGATCAAGCGCCGGGGCATGAGCGATCAGAGCTTCAGCGTGAGCACGCGCAGTTCGGTCATCTCCTCGATCGCGTAGCGTACCCCTTCGCGGCCCAGCCCCGAGGCTTTGGCCCCGCCGTAGGGGAGGCGGTCGACGCGGTAGCCGGGGACGTCGTTGCCGTTCACCGCGCCGACGTCGAGCTCGGCGTGGCAGCGCAGCAGCGTATGCACGTTGGTGCTGAAGACGCCGGCCTGGAGGCCGTAGGGGGAATCGTTGGCCCAGGCGATCGCTTCGTCGAGCGTGCGGTACGGCGTCACGGTCACGAGCGGAGCGAACACCTCTTCGCAGTTCACTTTCATGGCCGGCGTGGTGCGCAGCAACACGGCCGGCTGGATGAACGGCCCGCGGCGCGTGCCGCCCGTCGCGACCTCGGCGCCGCCCTGGACCGCCTCGGCGATCCAGCGCTCCACGCGCTCGGCGGCCTCGAGCGAGATCAGCGGACCCACCTCCGTCGCGTCGTCCAGCACGTCGCCGACGTGCAGCGCGCGTACCGCCGGGAGGAAGAGGTCGAGGAACGGCTGAATCGCGCGCTCGTGGACGAAGATGCGTTGCGTCGAGATGCAGGACTGGCCGGCGTAGGTGAAGCCGCCGAACGCGCAGCGCGTGGCGGCCCAGGCGAGGTCGGCGTCGGGTTCAATGATGACCGCGGCGTTGCCGCCGAGCTCCAGCACAACGCGCTTGGTGCCCGCCTTGGCGCGGATCGCCCAGCCGGCTTTCGCGCTGCCGGTGAAGGTGATCATCCGCACGCGCGGGTCCTCGATGAGGACTTGCGCGACCTCGACGTGGCAGGGCACGACGTTGACGCCGCCGGCGGGGTAGCCGGACGCGCCGACGATCTCGGCGAGGCGCAGCGACGTGAGGGGATCCTGCGGCGGTGGCTTCAGGGTGATCGCGGCCCCGCACGCCATCGCCGGGGCGATTTTGTGGGCGGCGAGCAGCACGGGGAAGTTGAACGGCGTGATCCCGACCACGGGCGAGAGTGGAAAGCGCCGCGTGATCGCCAGGCGGCCGGCCCCGACGGGGAGGGCGTCGGTGGGCAGGACCTCGCCGCCGATGCGCGTCGCCTCCTCCGCGGCATCGCGGAACACGAAGATCGCGCGATCCAGCTCCACGCGCGCCTGGGCGATCGGCTTGCCGGCTTCGAGCGCCAGGGTGCGCGCGAGGTCGGTGCGCCCCGCCGCCAGGCCGTCCGCGACGCGCCGCAGCATCGCGGCGCGATCGAAGGCCGGCAGGGCCCGGCATGCCGCCGCGGCGGCGATGTTGGCGTCGAGCGCCGCCCGCACTTCGGCGGAACCGGCAAACTCGACGACGCCGACCTCGCTGCCGTCGTGCGGCGCCCGGATCACCGCGCTCTCGCGCGGGCCGCTCGTCGTCCCTCTCACGCTCATAGCCCCAGCACCTCCACCACGGCCTGGGCGATCGCGGCGTCCTGCACTCCCACGCCCGTCAAATCCGCCACGGTAATCTCGTCGGTGGCGTCGCGTCCCGCGAGTCGGCCCGCGGCCAGGTCCCCCAACTCCGCGTAGACCTTGGCCTTGGTGACCGCACCCGTCGCAAGTGCGTGGTGCAGGTTCCCGTAGCGCTCGGTCTGCACGCGCCGGTCGACGACGAGCTTGTCGGCGCGCGCCAACAAGGCCGGCTCGAGCTCGATCTTCTCCGGGCTGCCGGTGCCGGCGGAGGTGATGTGCGTGCCGGGCTGCACCCACGCGGCCCGGATGATCGGCGTGGTGCTCGCGGTGGTCGTGACGATCAGGCGGTGGGCGCGGACCTCGGGCTCCAGGGCGCGCGCCACGCGCGTCTCGACGATGGACCCTAGATCGCGCGCCAGGGCCTCCGCCCGCTCCGGCGTCCGGTTCCAAATGGTGAGCCGCTCGACGGGTCGCTCGGCGACGATGGCGCGCGCGGTCGCGCGCCCCAGGGCGCCCGCGCCGACGAGGAGCGCCTGCTTGGCGTCCCGTGGCGCCAGGTACTTGAGCGTCAGCGCCACCGCGGCCGCGGTGCGCAGGTCGGTGAGGTACCCGTGATCCTCGAGCAGCACGTCGGGGACGCCCGTTTCGGCGTCGAGCAGCAGGAACAGCCCGTCGCCGGAGGGGAGGCCGCGCTCGCGGTTCTTGTAGAAACCGGTGGCGAGCTTCAGGACGATGTGCCGGCCGCCCGGCACGCGCGCGGCTTTCACGTGCACTTCGGCGGGGATCTCGGGGAGCTCGAAGACGAGCGGGTCGGGGAGCCGCGCCGTGCCCTCGCCCAGGGCCCGGAAGCCGCGCTCGACGGCCGCGACGGCGACGGTGAAGGAGACCTTGTCCCGGAACGCCTCGAGGGGGACGACCCGCACGATCAGTCGCCGAGCAGGCGCTTCAGGCCCCGCTCCGTCTCGGCGAGCGCCGCCTGCAGCTCGGACAGCTCGTTGCCGTAGCCGAAGCGCAGGTACCCCGGCAGGCCGAAGTGCTCGCCCGGGCAGAGCAGGACGCTATGTTCGGCGCGGATCTTCTCGACGATCTCCAGCGCGCTCACGCCCTGGCGGTACTTCACGAAGCAGATCGCGCCCGCCAGGGGCGGCGTCCAGGCGAAAGTGTCGCCGAAGCGCTTCAGCCATTCCTCGAGGACCGGATAGTTGGCGGTGAGGATGCGACGCGTGCGCTCGAGGATCCGCTCCCGCGTGCCCGGGGCGAGGGCGAGGGCGGCGAGGTGGTCGGACGCGCCGGAGGGTCCGATGGTCGTGTAGTCGTGGCGCGCCCACGCCTCCGCGGCGAACTCCGGCGGGGCCACGAGCCAGCCGATCCGCAGGCCGGGGAGCCCGTACGCTTTCGACAACCCGTGGACGCAGATCAGCTTGTCGTAGCTCCCCCAGAAGGTCGGCGTGGTCTTGCCGTCGCGCTCGGCGCCCGTGTACACCTCGTCGGCGAGCAGCCACGCCCCCACCTCCTTGGTGCGCTCGAGAATCAGGCGGCGCATCTCCTCCGAGAGGACGTGACCGGTGGGATTGTGCGGGTTGGTGACGACGACGAGCTTCGTTCCCGGCGCGATGGCCGCACGCACCTCCTCGGGGTAGGGCTCCCAGCCGTTGGCCGGGTGGAGGTGGAACCCCCGCACGTGGGCGCCGTGGTTCTGCGCCTGGCCCCACAGCTGCAGGTAGTTGGGCATCATCATGGCGACCTTGTCGCCCGGCTCGATCAACCGCCAGCAGCTGACGAAGTTCGCCTCGGCGCTGCCGTTGGTGACGATCACCTGATCGCGCGTGGCGCCCGGGTAGAACCCGGCGATCCGGTCGCGCAGCAGATCGGTGCCGTTGGACTGGCTGTACCCCAGCCGGATCTCGAGCAGCGGGACGGCGGACGCGCCCGCCAGGCCGAGCAGCTCCTGGATCGTGAGCGGGTGCACGCCTGACTCGGAGAGGTTGAAGCGGACCCGGTTTTCCCAGGTGCTCTGCCAGCGTTCCAACTCGAAGGGGACGAAGCGCATGCCGGTTATCGGTTCCCGGTTATCGGTTGTCCGCGTCGCCCAGGTGGGCGAGATCCGCGGGGCGCTCCAGCCAGAAATCCGGCATCAGGTCCTCCAGATCAGACCTCCCGAACGGTCCCCACAGCACGGCGGCGGTCTGGACGCCGGCGGCGCGGCCGCATTCGAGGTCGTGCCGCGAATCGCCGATGAACACCGTCCCTGCGGGCGTCGCGCCGAGTCGATCCAGCGCCATGATGACCGGCTCAGGGTGCGGTTTGGGGTGCTGCACGTCGTCGGAGCCGATGACGACGTCGAAGGCCGCGGCGAGTCCCGCGACCCCGAGCCCACGGAGCGCCCCGCTGCGCATTTTGCTGGTGACCAGGCCGAGCCGCTTGCCCTGGGCCTTGAGCCGCAACACTTCGTCGGCGACCCCGTCATAGGGCCGGACCATGGCGTCGTGGTTGGCGAGGTTGTAGTCGCGGTACGTGGCGACCATCGCCTGGATTTCCGCGGGGTCGTCGGTCCAGTGGCGGAACTGCACCCACAGCGGCGTGCCGAGGCCCTCCATCCAGACCTCGTCCGGCGGCTCGATACCGCGGTGCGTCTTCAAGGTGTGACGGTACGAGCGCAGGATGAGGTCGATCGAATCGATGAGCGTGCCGTCGAGGTCGAAGAGGAAAGTGGTGAGAGCCACGCTGGAAGTTAACGACCCCAGCGGGCGAGGTACCAGGCGCAGTCGGCGGTGAGCGGGCACTCTTCACAGCGCGGCGCGCTGCGCTTACACGTCTCCTGCCCGTGACGCCGCAGCAGCTGGTGCGCGATGATCAGCCAGTTGTAATCGCGCGGCAGCTCGGCGCGCACCGCCTCGGTGACGCTGCGGTACGTCTGGGCGTAACTCTTGTGCTCCTTGCCGTAGCCCAGGCGCACGAGCACGCGGACGGCGTTGGAGTCGGGCGCCAGGGTGGGCTGGCTCTTGCAGAACAGCAGGATCTTGTCCGCCCCCGGCTCACCGATGCCAGGGAAGCGCTTCAGCAGCTTCTTGGCCTCGGCCGCGTTCTCGCGGAGCAGGGTGCGCATGCGCGCGAGGCCGATCTCGATCATTGTTTCGGAAGCCGCGCGCAACTTCTCGAGCCGCTGCGCGGGGTTCAGGCCGCCCGGGCCGATCAGCTCGAGGACCAGCTTCTTGGGCGCGCGCAGCACCGCCTGGGGCGTAGAGCCGGCGCGCTGTTTCAGGGCCCGGAACACCTGGGCGCGGCGCTCGTCGTCCACCAAGTAGGCGACGTTCTCCCACACGATCAGCTCGAACGGTCCGCTCGCCGGCATCCGCTTGGGCGGGCCGTAGCGTGCGCGCAGCTTGCGGACGATTTCCGGAAGGGGCGTTCGTGGCATTGGCATCCACTAAAGTTGCTCTCGGACGAGCGCGGCGACCAGTTGCACCGCCGGACCCTCAACGACGGCGGCAACGGGCGGAAGTCGCGCGTGCCACGCCAGCAGATCGCGCATCCCGACGGCACGACGCCGCTCCAACAAGTCGTCGAGGAGCCCCTCTTCTCCGGCGGTCATCCCCGCCGATAGACGCGTGACGAGGCCGTCGAGCGCTCTCAGCAGGTTGGCGTCGCGCCGTCGCGCCGCCCGTCGCGCTTCCGCGAGCACCCACGGGATCAGCCGCCGGCTGAGGCGGTCGCGGTCGGCGGCGCGCCAGCGGGCCGCGGCCACCGCCGCGAGACGATCGCGCACCACCGGCGCCGCCTCTCGCAGGGCGACGGCCAGGCCCGCTGGCGGGGCGGCACCGGCGGCGCTGCCGACCGCCGCTTCCAGTGACGCCGTCGCGGCGATGGGGTCGGATCGCGGTCGGCCATCCTCGACCACCACCGCATCCACCAGCGCGCCGATTCGGATGACGAGAACGGCCGCCGGCCCTCGCGTGACCGTGGCGACCGTTCCCTGGGGGGCGGGGGCGGTGCACCCCGCGATCTGTTGCAGCCGGTCGCACCAATCGAACGCGGTCGTGGCGAGCGGTCCGGCGGTGGCCTCGGCCTGAGCGGCACCGGCCGCTAGCTGGGCGCGGAGCTTGCGGGCGAGGCGCTGCTCGATCGCCAGAGCCGCGCCGAGCTGCTCGGGAGGCAGGAATGTCACTGTGTCGACCGCCGCATGGGGTGAGCCCAGGCGATCCACCCGGCCGACCCGCTGCGCGAGGCGCGCGGGGCTCCACGGCAGATCGTAGTGCACCACGCGGGCGGCATCCTGGAGGTTGAGCCCCTCCCCGACGAGATCCGTCGCCAGCAGTACATCGGTGTGCAGCGCGGCGGGCGGCGGGGTCGCGCCCTGGGCGAGCGGCGCGAAGGCGGCCAGCACCTCCGCGCGCCGCACCCGTTCGGCGCCGAAGAAGCCCGTGTCGCCGATTACGGCCGCCGCGCGCAGCGTTTCCCCCAGCCGGCGGAGCAAGTGGCGCACGGTGGCGACCGCGTCGGCGAACACGATCGTCTTGCATGGATCGGCGCGCAGCAAGGCAGCTAGCGCGTCGGCCTTGGGGTCCGGCGCGTCCGTCGCGAGCGCGAGCAGCGTGGCGACGAACGGCAGGTCGGCCCCGATCTGCGGCCGGCCCGGTGGGAAGAGCAAGGGGAAGAACGCGAGCTGAACGGCGTCGTCGGGGGCGAGCCAGCGCCGGCAGTCACGGAGCGAGAGCGCCCGTCCCTCGGCGGCGGCGCGTGAGGCGAGATCCAGGAACCCCTCGTAGCGGCGCAGCGACGCCCGCAACGCCGGCAAGCTGGACGCGAGCCGTCGCAGCAACACGAGCCGGAACAGCGGGCCGGCAGTGCCGATTCCTGCCAAGCCCCGGATGCCCGCCGCGAGCTCGTTCAGCGCGTCGGGTGGCGCGGTCCCCGCCCGGATCACACG
>Ga0209689_1000190_pt1 | contig 38061 bp, 33 predicted proteins | sample GraSoiAngelo_149_FD_187119 | JGI IMG/M metagenome (GOLD analysis project Ga0209689, IMG submission 187119) | Grasslands soil microbial communities from the Angelo Coastal Reserve, California, USA - 14_1009_09_30cm (SPAdes) (version 2) | ecosystem: Environmental > Terrestrial > Soil > Grasslands ... | reverse complement strand
CGCTGCTTGTCTCGCCCATTCGCGGGTCTCGCCCTTGAGCTGTTTGCGCCCGAGCGCTTGCAAAACGTAATACTTAGCGCGCCGATTGTTCGCAGTGTCCCGCCATTCGCTCTTGAGCCAGCCGGCCCGTTCCAGCCTGCGGAATGCCGGAAACAACGATCCCGGCTTCACCTGGAAGACGCCTTTACTGATCTGCTCGATACGCATGGCGATACCATATCCATGCATCGGCTCCAGCTCCAATGTTTTCAGGATCAACATGTCCAGCGTGCCCTGAACCAGGCCGCTCGGCTTGTCCGCCATGAAATGTACTCCTCTCGAGCGTCAGGAGGAAGATGGCATGGATACCCTAGATTGTCAAGAGGAGCGGTTCGTTTCGCCGGGTTTCATGCCATGCCATTCATTCCGCGGTACGATCTACGTGTGCCAGATGGTGTGAAAAGGATCGGTTTAATTTCGGATACCCACGGCTTACTGCGCAAAGAAGCAGTGGAAGCCCTGCGTGGGTCGGAGCTGATCATCCACGCAGGAGACGTGGGGAAGCCGGAGATTCTGGACGAGCTAAGGTCGATCGCCCAGGTTGTAGTGGTGCGCGGAAATGTGGATACCGAGTCCTGGGCGCAGGGGTTGCCGGAGACGGCCGTAGCGGAAACAGGCGCGGCCATGATCTACGTTCTACACAATGTGAACGCCCTGGATTTGAATCCTGCCGCAGCTGGTTTTCAAATCGTCGTCAGTGGCCATTCCCACAAACCAGGAAAGACGGAGCGCGAGGGCGTGCTCTATGTCAACCCTGGAAGCGCGGGACCGCGCAGATTTCAATTACCGGTCACGGTGGCACATCTGCGATTGGGAGGGATACCGTACGACGTGGAGTTCGTGGATCTCGAACCATCCCGGTAACCCCAGCGGCACGGCCTGCGCAGACACGGATGCGCCGCTCTAGGCAGCTCAATCGGCGCCATCAACGGAAGACCAACAGAAGGCGTGGGTTTCTGGGTTTGGCGCACAGACATTCCTGCATGACAGTTTCGTCTTTGTCACGTTGCGTGACTCTTAATGTGAAGCAGGAACCCACGCAAGGCCATCGACGCCCGGAGTGAGGTCGATAGGCGGCTGCATTATCCAGGAGCGCAGGTCGAGCACGGCGATTTTGCCGGCACCGGTCCCGCTCACGTAGGCGATTTCTCCGCCCGGTCGAATCAGGATTTCCGAGGATCTCTCCGGAACTTCCAGTGAACGCACCACCTTCAGAGTGCGCAAATCCACGACATGGAGCCGATTGGCGCCAAGGCTGACGGCCAGCAACCAGCGCCCATCGGGAGTCGGCGCCGACGCATACGCCACGTCCGGCAATTCGATCCAGTTCGTAATTTTGTTCGTAGCCGTCGCGATGACCGCGATGCGGGGAGCACCTTGATCGTGGGTGAAGATGCGGAGGCCATCTGGTGAGATGGAAATGCGCTGAACACTCTTTGCCACGGGAATCGTGGCAAGGAGATTGCGCTTCACCAGATCGAGCACGCTCACGCTGCCGGCGCTGACGTTGGCGGTGTAACCGCGGTGGCCGTCGAGCGAAAGAACCAGCATGTGGGATTGCGGCTCCCCCGTCGGAATTTCCGCGACCAGCTTGCGCGTGGAAGGATCAATAACGCCGACGGCATTTGCAAGCTCGGCGGTGACGTAAAGAAGACCATCGGGCCCGAATTCGGCGCGGTGCGGGCGAAGGGGCTTACCCAGGTCGATCGTGGCCGCGAGTTTGCGCGCCTGCAGATCAATCACATCAATCGTGCTGCCGTCCGTCCCAGGCCTTCCGACGCCAGCGTTTCCGTAGATCGGAACGTAAGCAAAGCGACCGTCTTGGGACACGATGACCTCATGTCCGTTCACGCCCACAGAAATCTTTGCCAGTTCACGGCGATTTTCGGGATCGACGACCACTAGGGTGTGCTCCTTCTGATTGGCCACGACCAACAGACCGCCCGCAGGTGACGCTACTCTTGCGTCTCGTAGCTCAGATGAAGCGACAACCATCATGGAAGCAAGGAGCAGTGATAGGCGTACCAGCATCGACCACCTCGACGGAACATCCTTTTCCTTCGAATGTGCCGAATCCCAGGGGAGTATATCTTTTACCGAAGTCAGTGGCTACGGCTGCGTTTCTTGTTCACTGGTTTCTTGCTTCGAGCCCTGCGCACCAACGGCTTTGCGTTGGAGACTGCATCGCGTGTCTTCTTTGGAAGTTTCGCGAATACCAGGTCATAAGAATCGCGCAGCAAGCGCGCGAGTTCGTCCGCCGGCAAAGCGTCCCTGGTTTGAAGCCCGACCCATTGCGCTCGCGCCAGGTAAGGCGCAGGAATGATGTTGGGTCGTTCCGTGAGTTGTGCAAAACTTTCCGGCTCCGCCTTGAATGAAAGAAACACCGGAGCCGGCTCCAGCGGTGTCGCGGCGAACATCTTTCCGCCTACTTTGAACAGCAAGTCGCTGCTCCACTGAATCTGTTCCGTGGCACCCGGAAAGGAAAGGCAAACCTCGCGCAGCCAATCGACGTTCATGAGCAAGATTCTAGGACAAAGAGAGGCTTGCTTCAATCGACGAGACGGCATCTCCCCCGACGTCGCTTCCGGGTCATCCTTCCCAAGCGATCTCCTTCACCGGGCCAATCACAAAGAAATAAGAAACAGCAGCGAGCAGTGCGACGAAAGCCATGATCACGAATGCCACGAAGAACCGTCCGGTGTAATCGATTACGAATCCGGTCACTGCCGGCGCGCTGACACCGGGCAAGATTTCCGAGGGAATTCTGCCAGCCCGTCCATCGGCCCGCCATTCTCGGACCGGCCAGCGTTTGTGTGATCGCCAAATATTGGATCCGCACATGCCACCGGCTGCGAACGCTAGTAGCAGCAGAATAACAGAGACCGTGGGACCGGCGAGGGTGCAGCCAAGGAGGAATAGCCCGGCAGTCCCCGCTCCGGCACGCGCAAAAGTTTTGCGAACAAGAGTCGGCGATCCACCGGTCGGAGATCCAACCGAAAACTACCGCGGCAGCCGCGTAGCACAAGTATCCCAGCCCGCCAATTTTCGCCATCGTACCCATCGAAAGGTGGCGCTCACGCACCAGATAAAATGGCAGCCAGGTGATCTCGAAGTACAGCACGTAGTTTGCGCCGAACAGGCCCCCGCAGGTTCCCCACATCGATCGTTGCATCAGGAGTTCGAGAAATCCTGCGCCGCTTTGTTCTACGCGGGAAACGACGGTACGTCCTAGCGGGATCCATGCGAACCAGGGAACCAGCAGGCCATGCTGACGACGCCAAGAACGATGAAGAAGGAACGCCATCCGAATCGCGCCAAGAGCGTGCCCCCGAAAAATGTGCCCAAGGCCGGGCCGCATCCAACTCCGGCAGCGATGGGCGCGTTTGCAAATCCACGGCCCACCTCCGGAACGTGTCGCACCAGCATTCTCGCATAGCAGGGATAGGCTTTCAGCAAAGGTGCGGCGATGGAGAGGCTGCCGCGATCGATGTAATTGATAAGGGCGGAAAGAGCCAGGAGCGCAATCACCCGCGTGGCCGGACGCGAAAGCCTGCTGTTCTCGTTGGCGGGTGCGGTGGGCAAGTGTGAACGCCGGACAATTCTTTCCGTCCGGGTGTCTTCATCCGTGCGAATCAGTTGGTTCCCTTGAGGTATTTGTCGAACCACGCCACCGTGCGCCGAATCGAATCGATCTGATTCTCACGTTTTTCGAAGCCGTGCCCTTCGTTCGCGTAGTAGTGCGCATCCACGGTCTTCCCATCTCTCTTCAACAGAATGACAACTTGCTCCGCCTCTTCTTTGGGGACGCGCGGATCGTTTTCCCCCTGTAACACCAGCAGCGGCGCCTTCACACTGTGGATATAAGTGATGGGAGAGGCCGCATTGTAAGCGGCGCGATCTTTCACGGGATCACCGAGCAGGCTCATTTCGTATTGCTGCAGCATGGGATCCTCATGTTCCAGCATGGTCATCCAGTTAATGATGCCGTACATCTCCACCCCCGCCGCCCAGATGTCCGGAGTCCTGCCGATGGCCATAAGGGTCATGAATCCACCGTAGGAACCGCCAGTGATCCCGATCTTATTCGGATTTACGTAACCGGTAGCTTCCAGGAACTTGGCGGCGTAAACCTCATCTTGTAAGTCTCCGCCGCCCAGGTCCTGGTAGTTGGCCTTCTGAAACTCCATGCCATAGCCGGTCGAACCACGCACGTTGGCCTCAATGCAGATGTATCCCCGGGACACCAAGGCAGCCACTCGCGGACTCCAGTAGTCTCCGGACTGGCCGGTCGGCCCGCCGTGGGGCAAGACCAGCGCAGGGTTCGAGCCGTCACGTTTCAGGTTGAAGGGCATCCATAGCAGCGCGCTTATCGTTTTTCCATCGAAGGATTTGTAGCTGATGATCTGTGACGGTGATCGTGGCACAGAGTTCAAACTTGCAATTGCAGAGTACGTGAGCTGTTTCGATTTCCGTGATGACACATGGCAAATCCAAAAATCACCCGGCTCAACCGAGCTCTCGTGCGATAACAGAAGCCGGTCTCCGGAGGGCGAAAAGGAGCTGGGGTAGCCGGCGAAACCGTTCACGCCTCCGGGCACTGGGATTTTTTCCGAGTGCAGCGTGGCCACGTCCGCCACATACGTATCTACGCGCCCGTCCGCGTTGATCGTATAAGTAAGCCAATTGCCGTCGGGAGAGAAGTCACCCGAACTGGCCTCCCACTTGGTATCCGTGACCCACGCGAGCTCTCTCCCGGGGATATCCAAGAGGGCCACGTTTTGGTAGCCGCTCTTTTCGTTGGAGGTAATCAAAAGCTTTTTCCCATCCTTGGACAAGGAAGATGCTATGTTGAGCACCTGTCCTTGGTGCGCGGTCAGGTTCGTGGTTTTTCCAGTTGCGACCTCAATCGCGTAGACGTCGGCGTCCGTAAAACTCACTTCCAGACGGTCCGCGTAGAGCGTTTTTCCGTCGGGACTCCAGGCCACCGATTGCCACAGATGGTTCGGAGTGCTTTCGTGGGTGAGAGGCGTCATCTTCCGCGTGGCCCAATCCAGCAGCGTAATGTCGTACACCGTGGCTTCCTTCGGCTTGGTGTTCAGTGCGATGGTCTTCCCGTCGGGAGACCATCGCGGGCTCTCTTCGCGAATTTCGGGAGTGTTGCTCAGGTTGATCACTGCGCCACCATCACTCGGGATGGCGAAGATATCCCACAACTCATTTCCACCGGTATCCTGTTGAAAGACGATCCACTTGCCGTCGGGAGACCAGGTGTCGCCGTACTGCCTCTCGTCTGACTGCGCCAGTTGTATCGGCCATCCTCCGTCTGCGTTCACTTTCCACAAATTCGCTCGGCCGGAGATGTCCGTGGTGAACGCAATCTCTTTGCCGCCGGGAGACCACGACGCGCTGGAAACGCTCCGCGTGAAATAGAGATCATCAATGGGAATGGGGCGCGCGTTTGGATTGGACGCCGATGTGATTGTCTTTGGATCGCTGATTTGGCGCGCATCCGGGCCCGACGACTGGGCAACCGCGGAACCGCAAACCAAGAAAGCCAAGAAAGCCAAGAAAGCCAAGAAAGAAAGACAGGTACTTCGCACCGACTTCATCGTGACCTCATTTTCAAGCCGGCATCTTGCCAGCATTGCGTGGCGACTCTTGAAAAGATTCCGCAGCCGGTTTCTCCTGTTTGAGCACGCCCTTAACTCCAAACAGTGAGGATCGCTCCCATGACAAGGTAGCAGACGAGCTGGTAGCCCGTGTTGATGGCGAAGAGCTTCATGCTCTGCTTCGCGAACAGCGCGCCAGTCAATTGCACGGTGGCGACGAATCCGAGCCACACATGGAAGCTAACCATCAAGCCGAAGTGTGCGCTTTCCGCGCGAAGCCCGTGAAGGATCAGCGCCAGCGTGAAGGCCGACACAATGCTGGCCAAAAGAGAACCCGCATAGGCCGGGCCGGCGCTCTTCTTCATTTCGTTCATCCGGGCTTTGTCGTTCGGGTCATAGCCCATCTCGCGCACCCAGGCATTTGCGAACAGCAGGGGCGAGTACCACAGGAATCCCACCACCATTGTGGATATCGCGGCTACCAGGATCGCCAGCCAATTCAAGCTATGCATGTGCATGAATGATTTTCTCCCGTCAGCAATGCGGGGAACTGCGGGCGCCATCCTATGATGCGTTTCGGTATGATGCAATGGAAAATAGGTGGCGGAAGTCTTTCACAGTTTGCTGCCAGCCGCGTTCCTGCCCGATCATCTCGCTCCAAAGTCTTAGAGTTAAGTCCTTGCGTTCCGGGCTGCCAGCGAGGTTCTTTTCGTCACGCTCCCTGAGAATTTTCAAGTCGAGCAAAATGGAGTGAGCCAGGTCCGAGCCGAAATTCGGACGAGAGGAGTGGTTCATGAGCACAAGAATGGTGCGTCTGCCGGCTTTGGCATCCTTGATCCTCGCGTTTGTGTCCTCGCAACGGCGCCGGCCGCGCCAAGCAAGGCCAACGTTCCGGCCACGCCGGCGGGCAAATCCGACGGAACCGCATCGGCAAATCCGCGAGGCACCCGCGGCGCTCAGCGGGGCGAAGGAACATTCGGAACATGGCGCACGTGGCTTTTGGGGTCATCATGGGGAAGCTGTCCGCGCCACCGAGGAAGCCATCCGTCAACTAGAACTAGAACTCCGCCTGAAGTACGACAAGGACTGAGCAGCAAGAGAGATGCTTCGCTTCTCTCGCAGACAAATCTCCATCAAAAAAACAAAGACCCAGCCGAATTTATTTTCGGCTCGGGCTTTTCTAAGTTTGGATGCTTGAACTAGGGGGCGCGACGGAACTCCACGTAATCGCGACCGATGTATAGCCGGTAGCCGCCCGCAGTGCTGGAGACAAGCACCCGCAGCGGCACGGGGCGCTTCATTTCGGCGTCGTGCTGCGAGCCCACCTGCAAGACGTCATTTGCGCCTAGGTCCATCACCACAAACTTTCCGCCGGTGATGAAACCGATGCCGTAGGCGCCGGGCTTCAAAGTTTGACCGGCTATTTCGAGAGTGACCTCGTTAAGGAGATAGGCTTGGTATTTCTCCTTGATTCCCGAGGAGTAGCCGGAGCTGTCCACCAGTCCCACGAGAACATAAAAGTCGTCAGCAAAGTGAACGCCGCCACTGTTGCGGAACTGCACCGGCGCACTCTGGCCTCGAAAAAAAACGCGTTCCGGGAAGATTTTCGGAGTGATATCAGCGGCCTTGAGGACCACCTCTTTGCCGGCAGCGGGGGGATTGTCAGCCCTGGAGCCGTGGAGATGCCGGAGGGGAAAACCCAGAAGCAAGAGTGCGAGGAAAACGGAAGACCTCGTAAAACGCGTCATGGAAACTCCTTTCAGAATGCCGGAATCGTATAACACTCCCCAGGGTCAGCGCAAAAACGCTGCTGCAGGCCGGCGGAAGACAGCGCGGCGACCGAGGACGAACAAATGCGCAGGGCGTGGCGAGTAGGAACCCATCGGGTGTTTAACTCGCCGTAACGCAAGTTTTGCAAATGCTTCATCAACAGTCAGACGCCGTGTGGCACCGTCTTGCGGCGAATGAAGGGCTACCACGCGATTTCGTTTATTAGGAGGGACACCCTTGAAAACGGCTTTCAAGATTTTCGTCGCGATAGCCGCCTTTTTGTGGCCGCGTTTGCGACACAGGACACGTCTCGGATGGTGCTCCATTCTTAGTCCAGCGAATGTGATCTTCGGACGTTAGAACAATCAGGGGTTGCAGTCGGTTTGAAGTCGGCGGGATACTGCGACACGAACGGAATCCAGATCGGAATCCGGGTACGCAACGGATGCCACCGTATTATTTTCGGTTCGTCACCGGCCACGGAAAGTACTTGCAGGGCTATTTCGATTGGCGGCCGAAGGATACGGATGAAGCGGTTGCGGCAGCCTCCTCGGACGATGCGGGTTTTACGTGGACGTTTCAACAAAAAGTGCTGGAGCTGACCAAGACATGCGAAGTGGGTGTGGACAATGGTGTGGTATCTTACGCGCTCGCCTGCGGGATTGCACAAGGGGAGGATAGGGATGCTGGATCGGCGAAGTTTCATGAAGACGTGTTCGGAAATGGGTCTGCTAGGAACACTTTTTCCAGGGGTGTTGTGGGCACAAGCACAGGCGCACGCGGCGAAGAAGATCACCAAAGAAATGATTGAAAGTGCGGCCGTCGTCGCGGACGTCCAAATTTCCGAAGAATACAAAGAGATGATGCTCGAAAGCCTGAATAATCAGGCCAAGGGCTATGAAGAAATTTACAAGCTGCATATTCCCAATTCGGTTGACCCGGCCCTGATTTTTGATCCCGTTCTTCCGGGGATGAGATTCGAAACCGAGCGAAAGCCCATGCGGATGTCCAAAGTCGCGAATGCCGCCACGGCGAGCGCGCCGAAGAACCTCGAGGACTTGGCGTTCGCGAGCGCGCGCGAATTAGGTGAGCTGGTTCGAGCGAGAAAAGTTTCGTCGCTCGCCCTGACCGAGATGTACCTGGGGCGGTTGAGAAAATATGACCCGGCGCTGAAGTTTGCCGTGACGCTGACGGAACAACGCGCGCTCGCGCAGGCCAAACAGGCAGACGCGGAAATTGCCGCGGGAAAGTACCGCGGGCCGCTCCACGGCTTGCCTTGGGGCGCCAAGGACTTGCTGGCGACAAAGGGCTATCGAACAACGTGGGGCGCGGGCGGATTCGAAAGCCAGAGGATCGATGAAGACGCAACGGTTGTAAAACGTTTGGATCAAGCGGGCGCGGTGCTGGTGGCGAAATTGACGCTGGGCGCGCTGGCGCTGGGCGATGTGTGGTTCGGCGGCGTAACGCGGAATCCCTGGAACACGAATCAGGGATCGAGCGGCTCTTCTGCAGGTCCTGCTTCTGCAACCGCGGCGGGATGCGTGGCATTCAGCATCGGGTCGGAAACGCTCGGCTCGATTTCGTCACCATCGACACGCTGCGGATGCACGGGACTGCGGCCGTCGTTTGGCCTGGTGCCGCGGACGGGTGCGATGGCACTCTCTTGGAGCATGGACAAATTGGGGCCCATCTGCCGAACCGTGGAAGACTGCGCACTCGTCTTGGACGCGATTCAGGGACCCGATGGCCTGGATCGAACGACACGGCCCGCGGCTTTCAATTGGGACGCCAACCTGAATTGGCGAAAACTGCGAGTAGGCTACTTGAAAACAGAATTCGAACGGAAACCGGATGAGCAGCAAGAATCCGCCAAGGAAGAACCAGACGCGACTCCCGAAGAACAGAAAAAGCGTGAAGAGCAGAAGAAACGCCGCGAAGCAAGGCAGGCAAGGGCCGAGTACGACAGAAAGTACAACGATGCAGCCCTCGCAAAATTGCGAGAAATGGGGGTGAATCTCGTGCCGGTAGAGATGCCGAAATTCCCTTACGATGCCATGGTAACGATGCTGACGGCGGAATCTGCGGCGGCCTTCGATGAACTAACGCGCACGGGCAATGACAAACTGCTGACCTCGCAGAAAGACTATGACTGGCCGAATACGTTTCGAGCGGCGCGGTTCATTCCGGCCGTGGAATACATCCAGGCCGCAAGAGCGCGCAGGATGGCGATGGATGCGGTCTCAAAAGTGTTCAACGATTTTGACGTAATCGTGGCGCCGACCAACGGCGAACAACTGGTGATCACTAATCTGACCGGACACCCGGCAGTGATTTTGCCGAATGGGTTGCGCGGAAAGGACGCGCCGAAGCCGCCCTTCGAAGAAGCGAGCGATTTCCAGAACGCAGGCGGCCCCGGAACGCCCACCAGCTTGACCTTTCTCGGAAAATTGTACGGCGAGGCAAAACTACTCGCGTTCGCGCGCGGCTACCAGGAAGCGACGGATTTCCATCTGCAACACCCGAAGCTCGGGCCCCCGTCCTAATCAAATTCGAATGGACCGTGGCTGAGCCGGGCTACATCCCTTTTTGAATGGGATAGCCCTTGTCGACCCAGTCGGTGGCGAAATTTGTGGGAAGAACGAGGACCCGCAACTTCTTGAATCCCATGTTGCTCAAAGCCGTGTACGCGGGACGTATATTTGGACACTTGTCGAATGGACAGCAGCCGCAGTAAATGACCAGATTCACGGATCGTGGGAGACCGTCCGCCCACTTTTTCAAATCCGCGAACCCTTGCTGGGGGGAAGTGGAGCCGTGGAACGAAGCACCAGGGATATGACCGCCCGCGAAGAGCGTGTGGAATCCGACACAGATGACCGTGGAAGAAGCCCCACTCTGGTCCGAGATTTCTCGTATAAAGTCGTCGGGCTTCAGGGCTTGAGCGCTCGGCCACGGATCTGAGGACCGCTTTTGGTCTTCGCGGATCGCTGGAACGGAGACGAGCGCCGCGGGAGCAGCGAACAAGGCGGCAAGGACTGAAACAGAGAAAAGAGTTTGGAAACGGCTTCTTGCTGGCGCCAAAAGGGTCCGCCGAAGAATGCCCCGATACCAAACCGCATGGACTTGTGGATCCAAAGATAATGACCCTCTATTTCTTGAGATCGGCGCGAGTGCGCTGGAGCTTGACGGCCGTGGTGCGGAGAGTTTCGGGAACGTTCTTGTTGGTGGTGAGGCGCTTGAGATCGACGGCGTTGAGCATGGGAAGCATGTGCATGGTGACGTCAAGAGGTGCCTTGGGATTGTTGATGAGGTTGCGGACAACGGTGTAGTTCTTGCGGAAATTGCGGTTGCCGGCGATAAGGCGAAGGATCTCATCGGTGAGGCTAGACATTGCAGCGAAAGCTTCGACTTCCTGGTCGGTGAGGCGGGGAGACTGAAGGACCGCGCGCTGGACAACTTTGTTGTTGTCGCGAATGAGCGTGCGGCGCGCTTCCGGGCCGCCTTTCATCGCGAACTGCACACGCTGCGCGACGGTCATTTTCGCCAGGCGCTGAATCAGAGTCTGCCGCCTTTGGACGTCGGGTTCAACCGCGGCTGCGGCTTCCGATAGGGCCGCTTCGTCGACAGGATTACCGGGGCCGTGTAGTTCGTGGAGCTGATTTTTTTGATCGGCGGTCAGTGACGTGGAGTGTTCGAGAGCGGAGGCCAGCGCCGGAGATTCGCTGACGCGTTCAAGTTCTTCCATCAGCGCCTGGATGCCCAGAGCCGAGAGGTGGCGAACAAGAGGAACGAGATGTTCGGCAGGACAGTTTCTGTTTTGCACCATGGCGTCGCAGACACCGGGTTTGTCAGCAAGATTCCTTGCCGCATAGGAGAAGAGTGTAGGCAGAGCCTGCTCCCGCTTCAGGGCTTCGACGAAGGTTTCTACGGGCTGTGAGAGAATCGCATCCTGCGCGCGGTTTGCGACGATTTCGTCGGCGTCGCCAGCGAGAACCGCGAGAATCTCCGCGCGTTCGGCGGGGGCAAGATGGGCACCGCCAGTGCAAACGGCGATTTTTCTTTCGCGCGTGGCGCGGCCGTGGCGCAGATCCTCGAGAATTTCAGGGCTGAGAGTTTCCACCAGACTAGGGCCTCAAGTCCTTCTGACTAAGCACCATTGTACCGGAGGCGCCAGGCGCGCCAAGGGGCGGCATGGCCTTGCCGTTCAATTTCAGCAATACCGCGGAGGAGTCCCCAGCGGTCACTTGGAATTGCTGACTAGCTGAAAAGTGACGGGTCTCGCCGGCAGGCAACTCGGAGTCGAGAAGAAGTTTGTCGTCGGCGAGGATGCGGACGCGCGTGGTCGCGGAGGTGGAGATGGAAAGGTCGAGAAGTGCTGCGGAGGCGGATTGTTCTGCGGATCGCTCCGAAGCGGAACGGGGTTGAGGCTGCATCTCCAAGGAACCAGACACGGATTTTCTTGTGTCGCGATAAGCGGTGTAGCGGTGCCAGCCGTAGCGGGTGGCAAAGAAAAGTCCTGCGAACAGAAGAAGGGCGATGAACACGGCCAGAACCGGGAGCCACTTCGGCGGCGATGGAATGCGTTCCTCGGGTTTGGGGAAAGGCGCAGTCGAGTGTTCGGCGCGGGCAAGATCGTACTCGCCGAGGAGTGCTTCTTCACTGAGGCCCAGATAACGCGCGATGGTGCGCACAAAACCGTGGCCGAAGACGCCGCCGGGCAGCTTTGCCCAATCTTCATTCTCAAGCGCTTCAACAAAACGGGCACTGATGCGCGTGGCCTTGGTGAGTTCGTCCAGGGAGACTTCGCGTATCTCGCGCTCGCGCTTCAGGCGTTCACCGAAATTTCCCCTGGCCATGAACTGAAACCTGTCCTTGATGAATCGGCGGGCGCCTCGGTCTCCAACGCCCCGACCCCGGTCAGGGCAATCGGGTAGGCGGCGTGGGATCCCTGAACGGACTATGGGCGGAGGAATCCAATACTTTGACGCATCCTCCCCGCCATAAATGGCAGGGATTCCTACGGAGTCCCCGCGGGTTTTGCGGGGATCTCTTCGGTGGGCTCCTCCCACAACCGCCTTACTTCAGCGGAGGACGACGAAGAGGCTTAACTTTCGGGCTATCCGCCCGTAGCTCTTTTGGACGCGAAGAATATATACCATGCCGAAAAGAAAGGCAATCGCTTACACCGCCCAGAACCGCCCAGAAGGCCGGGGCTTGCGCTCACCATGGGTCAAACGGGGAAGAAGGTAAGGTGGGCAGTGAGCCGTTCCGACGACGGCCCGCAGGTGATTCCGCAGAGCTATGGCGTGATTGACTTGGCCATGGGAAATGCTTAGGCTGGCGACTTGCGCGAAGGGCGCATCCAGTCCGCGGAAAGGGCCGTGCCCACCTTAGCAAAACGTCGAAGGTTACGAACCTTCTTTCAGCCTGACTCGGGCGGACTCCAGGCGCAGTCACGAAAGGAAGGTCGTAATGGATGCAAAAGTACTGCCCGCTCGTCCTAGCCTGGAACAATACAAGAAACAAGCCAAGGAGCTCGTCAAGGCCTTCCGGACCGGTGAGTCAGGTGATCCGGAGGCGGTTCAGCGAATCAAGAAGCACCACCCTCGGCTATCGAAACTGTTGGACGCGGACATTCGCAACGCGAAATTTGCTCTTGTGGACGCGCAATTGGTGGTCGCCCGGGAGCACGGCTTCGTCAGCTGGCCGAAGTTTGCGAAACACGTCGAAGCGCTGATTCGTGAGGGGTCCGTTGTCGTCCTGGACAATCCGTGGGCGGCGTTCATCGAGGCCGCGTGTGTTCCGCGCGACTCTGGGCATGCCTCGGGGACTCTCGAGCGCGCCGAGGCGATCCTGGCCGCGCACCCAGGGGTTGCCAGCAGCGACATTCACGCGGCGGCAATTCTTGGCGACGAAGCCGGCGTGCGACGGTTCCTCGCCCTCAATCCGGGGAACGCCACGGCGAAGGGCGGCCCCCACGGTTGGGATGCCCTTACGCACCTCTGCTTCTCGAGATATCTGCGGCTGGATCGCGCGCGGTCGGACGGCTTCCTACGGGCGGCGACGGCGCTGCTGGATGCAGGGGCGAGCGCCAACACTGGGTGGATGGAGAAGTCTCATCAACCCCGTCCGGAGTGGGAGAGCGCGCTCTACGGCGCCGCCGGAGTTGCGCACCACGCGGAGCTGACTCGCCTGCTGCTCGAGCGCGGCGCGGACCCGAACGATGGGGAAACGCCCTATCATGCTCCGGAAACTCACGACAACGCCGCCCTAAAGGCCCTGGTGGAGAGCGGAAAGCTCAATGAGGAGAGTCTCGGGATGATCCTGCTCCGCAAGACCGACTGGCACGATTATGAAGGAATCAAATGGCTGCTCGAATATGGCGTTGACCCCAACCGAAGGACGCCATGGGGGAAGACGGCAATTCACAATGCCGTGTTGTGCGACAACGACCTGAAGATCTTCGAAGTGTTGTTGGACCATGGTGCCGACCCGACGCTCATTGCAGACTGCCCAGATCGCTCACGGCACGCATCTTCAGGGAAGTCCGCCGTGGCGATGGCCGCGCGAAGAGGACGCCGTGATGTGCTCGAGTTATTCGAACGACGAGGCATTCCTATTGTGCTCCAAGGCGTCGAGCGACTGATGGCTGAATGCGCGAGAAACGATGCGGCGAGAGTTCGTTCCATGGCGGGGCGCGAACCTCAGCTGGTTCGCGAAATGGTGGCAGAGGAAGGCAAGCTGCTCGCGGAGTTCGCGGGTGTCGGGAATACTGACGGGGTTCGGCAGCTCCTCGATCTCGGGCTGAGCGTCGCCGCGCTGTACAAGGAAGGCGACGGCTATTTCGATATGGCCAAGAACAGCACGGCGCTGCACGTAGCGGCTTGGCGCGCGCAACACGCCACAGTGAAACTCCTCATCGAACGCGGGGCGCCAGTGGACGTTCCGGATGGCCGGGGACGCACGCCGTTGGCTCTCGCCGTACGTGCCTGCGTGGACTCGTATTGGACGTACAGGCGTTCGCCCGACTCTGTTCAGATGCTGCTCCATGCGGGAGGGTCGGTAAGCGGCATCGATTTTCCATCCGGTTACGCGGAAGTTGACGAGCTGCTCCGGCGCCATGGCGCCAAACCATAAGCATTCGACAGGGGGATCACATGGCCATTGAGATTCGCGGAATGGCGCCGCTGCTGCAAGTCTTCGACATGCCAACATCCATCGGGTTTTACCGGGATGTGCTGGGGTTCGAGGTGGAGAGCACCTCCAAACCTAGGGGAGAGCGCTTCGATTGGGCGCTGCTCAAGCTCAATGGCGTGGAGTTGATGCTAAACACGGCTTACGAAGATCACGCGCGGCCGTCAGTTCCTGATCCCGCTCGCATTGCTGCCCACGACGATACGGCGATTTACTTTGGTTGCCCGGACGTGGATGCGGCGTACGCTCACCTGCGCGCGCGCGGCGTGGCTGTGAAGGAACCCGAAGTGGCGCACTATGGCATGAAACAGTTGTACGTCAGCGATCCCGACGGGTATAACCTGTGCTTTCAGTGGCCAGCTAGGTAGCGCGTTGCGAGTTCGCGTGCTCCTTCGGTCGAAAGATAAAGTACCTAGCAGCGAGTTCAGGAGAGAACATCCCGACCAAGTCGGGGCAGTCGCCGGACACGGAGTGTAATGGCCGCCTTTGAGCGCGCCTGTCGACCCGCCATGCCGGCAGCCGCGTGCGAATCCCGGCCTGAAGGTCGGCACTACGAGAGCCAGGGCGAGGATGGCGAGATAGCCACGCCTGTACCACGAGCGGGTTGCATGGTTTTTTCGGAGGGGCCTATACTGGCGGAGATTCCCTACGGTTCGTGAGAATCGGTCGGGTTTGTGTTTCTCGGCGATAATACGCCTGCCAGGACCGGGCGCGGGCATTGCCAGGCGTGGAATCGCAAGGGAGAGGAAGAAACGCGAGTGGAGGAAGTAAACCAGTTTCCGGCCGTCGAACGCCGCCGCAATCCTGCGGTGCCGTCCGAACAGCGGGAAAAGGGAGAGGTTGCCGTCTTCCAGGAGTTGGGGAAGGCGCTGACGTCCTCGCTGCAACTCGATCAAGTTCTCCGCACGATTATGGAGAAGATCGATGAATTTCTGCGCCCGGACAATTGGTCGCTGCTGCTGCTGGATGAGGCCAAGCAGGAACTGTACTTTGAGCTGGCGGTGGGGAAAGCCTCCCAGGCGCTGAAGGACGTACGGATCAAGATGGGGCAGGGAATTGCGGGCTGGGTGGCGAAGCACGGGGAGACCGTGGTGGTCCCGGATACGACCAAGGACACGCGCTTTTTCTCGAAGGTCGACGAGAAGACCAAGACCGAGACGCAGTCGATCGTCGCGGTGCCGGTGAGGTTTCGCGACACTTGCCTGGGAGTGATCGAGCTCATCAATTGCATCGGTCCGGAGGGATTCGATCCGCGGGACCTGAAGCTGCTCGAGGCGCTTTCGGACTTTGCGGCCATTGCCCTGGAGAACGCCCGGCACGTGAAGAAAATTCACGAGCTGACCATCACCGACGACTGCACTTCGCTTTATAACGCGCGGCACATGGGCTTCATTCTGGAGACGGAGATCTACCGTTCGCAGCGCTACAACTACGAATTCTCGATCGTTTTCATCGACCTGGACCATTTCAAGCAAGTAAACGATACGCACGGGCACCTGGTGGGCTCCCGGCTGCTGGCGGAGATCGGGAATGCGCTGAAGGAGCATTGCCGCTTGATCGATTTCGCGTTCCGTTATGGCGGGGACGAGTTTGTAGTCCTACTGCCGCAGACATCGAAAGACAATGCGTTGAACGTGGCGCGACGTTTACATAAATTGGTGCGCGAGGCCATCTGGCTTGTGCCGGAAGGGTTGAACATCCGGCTGACGCCCAGCGTGGGCGTGGCGTCCTATCCCGTGGATTCGCGAACCAAGGAAGGATTGCTGCACCTCGCTGATGAGGCCATGTACCTGGTGAAGAATACGAAGCGCGACAGCGTCGCCGCGGCGAATATGGGGATTTTGCCGAATCCTGTGGCGAGCGCCGAGTCGGCCGGTTAATGCACCGCTGTTTCTGAACGAACATTCCATCTTCTATACACTCCGCCGAAATTTTGTTTAACTGAAGACATGAAGCGAAGCGAAGCGGCGAAGTATGCGCGCTGGTCTGCGGTGGCGGCGTTGCTACTGGCAAGTCTGACGGTGGGCGTGTATCTGGACCGCCAATGGGTCGCTCATCGAGAAAAGCAAAAGGCGCCTCCGCCGGCTCCGCAAGGTGTGACGCGCAGCTCGAACGGGCTCACCTTTTCGAAGATGGAAGGAAACCAAAAGATCTTCACGGTGGAGGCTTCGAAGGCCACAGATTTCAAGGGCAAGGAGGCCAGCTTGCTGGAAGAGGTAAAGATCACGATCTTCGGAAAGAAAGGAGAGCGGTACGACACCATTCATACCGAAAGCTGCCAGTACGAAAAAGAGGGGGGAAGCATGGCATGCAGCGGCGAAGTGCAGATCGACCTGGAGAGCAAGGCGGAAGCCGAGCGAGCCGCAGAAAATCGGGGGATAACGGTACAGCAGAAAGTACACGTGGAGACCCGCGGCGTGGTCTTCAGCCACGCCAGTGGGATGGCGCGGACGGAGCAACCCGTGAAGTTCGTCTTTCCGAATGGGCATGGGGAAGCCGTAGGAGTCGAATATCACTCCGAAGAAGGGACGGTGCGGCTGCTGAGAGATGTGCAGTTTTCTCTGGCACCGCCGAGGAATGACATCGCGGAGAAAAAAACGGCGCGTGCGAATGCGAAAGAACCTATTCGTGTGACCGGGAAGAGCCTCGTTTTTGAGCGGGACTCCCGAGTAATGCGATTGTACGGACCGGTGGAAGCGGATACCCACACAGCGCATTTGCGTGCGGGCAAGCTGACTCTCTCGCTAGACGCGGCGTATCGCGCGGAGAAACTGGTGGTTACGCCGGGGCCGGACGGGAAAAACCCGGAATTGGAATCTCGGGGAGCAGATGGTTCGACAAATCTGAGCGCAGTGACAATCACGGCACAGTTTTCCCCCGAGGGGTGGCTGACGATCATCGAGGGAGTGGGAGATGTGCGCGGTTCGCGGCGCACCGGAAAAGAGGTAGATGACTTCCGCGCGGAGCACGGCACGATGGAGCTGTGGCCGAAGGTAAACCAGCCGAGACAAATGAACTTAAAAGGTAGCGTGCAGCTGACCACGCAAGCAGACACGTCGGGTGAGGCCAGAATGCTCGAAACGCGCGAATTGCTTGTGGAATTCGCCGATGGAAAAAAAGGCCAGGGCAGCAAGCCCAAACGAGCGGAGACCCTAGGGACGGGGAGTATCGAATGGACGGATGCACAGCGGCAAACGGGAACGCCGGGCCCTCCCGCGAGCAGCGAGGCTGCGCGCACAAAACTGCAGGCGGATAAACTCGAAATGGAATTCGGAGAGGAGGGCAAGGCGAGACAGCTGGTGGCGACCGGCAACGTATTGACGGAGCGGGCGGCGGCCGGCAAGCCCCTACAGACAGCAACCGCGCATAGCGGAGTGGCTCACCTGTTAGCGAGCGGCGGATGGTCGCAGATGGATCTGCAGGGAGAGGTAAGACTGAAGGAGGGCCAACGGAGTGTGCAAGCGGACCACGCGACGTTTGTCCGGGCCACGCAGACGGTTCTGCTAACGGGAAAGGCGCTGGCGCGCGACACAACCGCGGAGACGCAGGCGCCGCGGATCACCTTTGTCCAGGCTAGTGGAGAGATTCGTGCCGAGGGAGGTGTTCGGTCGACCGATTTTTCGACAGCAGGGAGCGGAGCGCAACTTGCCGCCGTTCCGGCGAACATTTCTGCGGACGCGATGCAGGCGAATTCGAAAACGGGAAGAGCTTTGTACACGGGACATGCGCGTTTGTGGCAGGGCGATTCGGTGATGGAAGCGGATTCGATCGAGCTGCTGCGCGAGGAGCGGGTGATGAATGCCGTGGGAAATGTTCGCGCTGTTTTCCCCCAAGCCGCGGGGCCATGGCCGGCGCAAACCGTGGCCGTCGAACCCAGGCCGAAGAAGCCGAGGTTGTGGCATGTAACGGCGGGGACACTGACCTACCGCGACGCAGAGGGCCGCACGCATCTGGAGAAGAACGTAGTGGCGCAAGCGGCGGAGCAAAAGATGCGCGCCGCGGCGGTGGACTTATATTTTACGAGAGCCGAGAAGCCCAATTCGAACGTGGTCATTGGATCCGCTGCGGCAAATCCGGCGGCCGGAGCCCAACAGATCAGCCGGGCGGTGGGCACGGGCGGCGTAATTGTTGAGCAAGGGACGAGGAAAGCCACTGCCGAGCGCGGAGAATACAGCGCTGCGGACGGAAAATTCGTTATGAGCGGCGGAAATCCCACGATTTACGATGCCGTGGAAGGGACCACTACGGGTCGTCAATTGACCTTCTTTTTAGCGGATGATACGATCATCGTCGACTCAGAAAATGGTCCGCGGACGTTGACGAGGCACCGAGTCGAGAAGTGACGCAACTCCGCCGCGGCCGCCCGTGAAGAGGTATGCTGAAGCTCCAGGCCGTCGATTTGAGCAAGTCGTACCGTGGCCGTAAGGTCGTTGACGACGTTGAACTGGAGATCGGGCAGGGTGAAGTCGTCGGGCTGCTCGGCCCAAACGGGGCTGGCAAGACGACAACATTTTATATCCTGGTAGGTCTTGCGCGGCCCGACTCCGGCCGGGTACTCCTCAACGACGACGAAATCACGGATCTTCCCATGTACCTCCGGGCCCGCAGTGGAATCAGTTACCTTCCTCAGGAACCCTCCGTTTTTCGCCAATTGACCAGTGAAGAGAATCTGCTCGCCGTGCTGGAAACGCTGCCGCTGACCCCGGAACAGCAGCGCGACAGGCTGGAGGAGCTCCTGGTGCAGATGGGACTCGAAACGGTGAGAACCAGCAAGGCTTACACGCTTTCCGGCGGAGAGCGCCGGCGGCTGGAGATCGCGCGATCTCTTACCCTGCAACCTTCTTTTGTTCTTCTCGACGAACCTTTTTCGGGAATCGACCCTCTAACAGTCAAGGATCTTCAGGAAACCATCCGGGATCTGGCCAAGTCGGGAATTGGCGTGCTGATTACCGATCATAACGTCCGGGAAACTCTCAGCGTGACGGATCGCGCGTACATCCTGAAAAGTGGGAAAATATTCCGGAAGGGCCGCCCGGACGAATTAAGCAACGATGCCGAAGTCCGGCGCGTTTATTTGGGCGATCATTTCCGCTTGAACTAGGGTTAGAAAAGGAAACACGGGACCATCCATGGCCTGGCAGGGACTCAAACTCAACCTCCGAGTGGCGCAGAAGCAGATTCTGACGCCCGGCCTCGTGCAGATGGTGAGCGTCCTCGCGCTGAACCGGTTGGAGCTGCGGGAAATGATCAACCAGGAGATGATCGCTAACCCGGTCCTGGAAGAGCAGAGCGAAGAACCCACGCAAACTGACAACTACAGCGACGAAACCTTCCTGAAAGCGGAAACAGAAAAAGTTCCCGAAAAACCCGAGGCCAATCCCTTTGATGAGTTTGACGTGGGAACCTTCTTCAACCAGTACCTGGATACCGGTGGGGACGGCGGGCAATCGCAAGAGCGCGAAGTTTCCGAGCGGCCCTCCTTTGAAAAGTTCCTCTCTTCACCGAGCGGGTTGACCGACCATCTCCAGTGGCAATTGAGCGTCACCATCTGTTCGGACGCGGTAAAAGAGATCGCCGACAGCATCATCGGCAATCTGGACGAGAACGGCTATCTGACGGCTTCCACCGAAGAGCTGACACAGAACGGAAAGTATTCGCAGGATGACCTGGATGACGCGCTGGCCGTGGTACAGGACTTCGACCCGATCGGAGTGGGCGCGCGGGACCTGCGTGAATGCCTGCTGCGGCAGTTGAAAGCCTTTGATCCCCAAAACACGTTGGCCCAGCAGATCGTTTCCGAGCATCTGAAGCAAGTGCAATCGAACCAGTTGAAAGAGATCGCGCGGGCCTTGAACCGGCCGCTGGAAGTCCTGAAGCGCGCTCTGGAGGTAATCAAGAAGCTCGATCCCCGGCCCGGGCTGCGTTACAACAAGACGGAGCCGCGCCTCGTTGAGCCGGACGTCTACTTCCGCAAAGTGGATGATCAGTGGCAGGCGTTCTTGAATGAAGACGACATGCCTCAACTCCGGCTGAGCCCCACGTACCGGAGGCTACTGGTCAAAGATGCCGCGGACCGCGACGTGCGCAACTACGTAAAGGAACGGTTTACGGCCGCGGTCCAGTTGATGAAGAACATCGAACAGCGAAAACACACCATCCTGCGGGTGTGCCAGTCGATCATCGCGCGCCAGGGCGAATTCCTCGATCACGGGCAGGATGCGCTGAAGCCCATGATGATCAAGGAAGTGGCCGAAGAGGTCGGGGTGCACCCCTCGACGGTGAGCCGCGCAGTGGCCAGCAAGTATGCGCACACGTCACAAGGTGTGCTGGAGCTGCGGTCGTTCTTCAGCGAGTCCGTAAATGGGCCGGAGGGCGGCGGGATGTCGCTGCTGACGCTTAAGCGGCTGGTTAAGAAAATGATTGAAGAGGAGGATTCCGCGAAGCCGCTGACCGATGAGCAGATTGCCAAGAAGCTGGATGATGCGGGCATTCACGTCACCAGGCGGACGGTCGCGAAGTACCGCGAGGACATGAGAATTCCCAGCACTCACCAACGTCGGGAAAAGAGCTGAGCGGCATCACCAGTGAAGCCGCAGACGCTCTACGACGCCCGGCAACTCGTCATCCTTACCGGACTTTCCGGTTCCGGCAAAAGTACCGTGTTACACGCTTTCGAGGATATGGGCTTCTACTGCGTGGACAATCTTCCCGTGGAGCTCATCCCGATCTTTGCGGAATTGCACGCGGCGGGTGAAGGAGACTTTGCGCGAGCGGCTCTGCTGGTAGACGCGCGCGAGGGCATGCAACTGGAAAAATTGCCGCCCCTTCTGAAACACCTGAAAAAAGATCATCCCATCACGCTTGTTTTCATCGAAGCCAACGAGGATGCCCTCCTGCGGCGATACAGCGAGACCCGCCGCCCGCATCCTCTGGGAAAGAATTTTTCCGTACGGGAAAGCTTGTCGCAGGAACGTGCGCTGATGGCGCCAATCCGCAAGCTCGCGGACGTGGTCATTGAAACGACGCAATTCAACGTGCATGAATTGCGCAGCTTCGTCACCGCGAGATTCAAGAATCCGGACAAACGGCCGATGCTGGTTTCGGTCGTGAGTTTTGGATACCGCTTCGGTGTGCCGTCGGATGCGGACCTGGTTCTCGACGTGCGATTTCTGCCCAATCCACATTTCGTGCCGCGGTTGCGGCCCTTCACGGGCAAACACCTAAAAGTGCAGCGGTATATCCGGTCGTTTCCGCAGACCGGGGAATTCCTGCGTCGCATCGAAGGCTTGCTGACCTATTTAATTCCGCATTACATCCGCGAGGGAAAAAGTTATCTGACCATCGCGTTTGGATGCACCGGCGGGAAACACCGCTCGGTAATGCTCGCGGAGTCGGTGAAGAAGTTGCTGGCGAAGCGCGGATTTTCCGCCAAAGTCGTGCACCGCGATATCGATAAGTAAGCGAACCAGTACGCCGCACCATCTCGTGTTCGACCCGCGGTGGAAACTTGACAGGCCGCTATGCGGCGCATAGCGTAGCAAGTGGGTGAGTCAGGGAGCCTCGAGCGTGGCCTCGTTGTTATCACCGCAATGGAAGCGATTGCTGAGTTACGTGCGGCCGTATTCCTTTCGGCTGGCGGTGGGCGTGGTGTTGGTGGCCATCACCGCGCTGGCGGACGGTATTGTGGCGCTGATGCTCCGGCCGGGATTTGATTACGTCCTTAACCCCGCCGTTGTCGGTTCGACCCTGCCACTGGTGACCTTTCCCAACGGTTATACCATCTATCTCAACCGATTTTTTCCGCGCAGTATCCACCATGTGTGGACGATTTTTGCGCTGACGGTGGTCTTTCTTTACGTCGCCAAAGGCATCGCGGAGTATGTGGGTGTCACCCGGATCCAGTACGTGGGGCAAGCTGCGGTGACCAGGCTGCGGAATCAGGTGTACGCCAAGATCATTCGCCAGCCGATTGGATTTTTTCAGAGCAATCCGACGGGGCGCTTGCTTTCCACCACCATCAACGACGTGGAGCGGACGCGCATCGCGCTCTCGGAATACCTGGCCGACCTGTTCCAAAAAGGGTTCACACTGATGGTATTTCTGGTGGTCATCGTGGTGCTGAACTGGAAGATGGCGCTGGGATCGGCCATTTTGGTGCCTCTGGTCATCGTGCCGGTGGGAAAACTGGGAAAGAAGATTCGCCGCTCTTCGGAAAACAGCCAGACCAGGCTTGGGGACCTCAGCCAGATCCTGCAGGAGACGGTCAGCGGAAATCGCGTTGTGAAGGCCTTCGGAATGGAGGATTTTGAAATCGCCAAATTCAAACATACGGCCGAACGGCTGCTGCGTGAAAATATGCGCTGGGTGCGAGCAGCGGTGGCTACCGGTCCGACGATGGATTTGCTGGGGGCCCTGGTCATCCCGCTGCTCATTTTGTATGCTCGTGATCAGATCAAGCACGGTCTGATGACCCCAGGAATTTTTATTGCGTTTCTTTTTGCCATGTTTAATGCCTACATGCCGCTGAAGCGCATCGGCCAGGTATATCAGCAATTTCAGCTCGCGCAGGGTGCCAGCATGCAGGTGTTTGCCTATCTCGACCGGGCAGAAGAGCAGAGCGAGCAGCCGGGCGCGAAATCGCTGGCGCCATTCTCGCGGGAAATCGTTTTTGAGAACGTGGGTTTTGCGTATGACGCCGATTCGACTCAGGTGCTCGAGCGGATTTATTTCCGTGCACGCTGCGGAGAAGTGATTGCGCTCGTGGGCTCGAGCGGGGCTGGAAAAACGACGTTGGTGAATCTGCTGCCGCGATTTTATGAGCCCACGTCAGGCGCAATTCGCGTCGATGGCGTCGACGTTCGCGCTGTGACGATCAAGTCGCTTCGCGAGCAGATCGCCATGGTGACGCAGGAGAATATCTTGTTTCACGACACCGTCTGGAACAATATCTGCTATGGGTTGACAGATATCCGCGCGGAAAGAGTCACCGCTGCAGCGCAGGCCGCGCTGGCGCACGATTTCATCATGGAGCTCCCACAAAAGTACGACACACTGATTGGCGAGCGGGGAACGCGCTTGAGCGGGGGACAGAGACAGCGCATCGCCATCGCGCGTGCGATCCTGAAAGATTCGCCGATTCTGATCTTGGACGAGGCCACCTCGGAGCTGGACGCGGAGTCCGAAATGTTCGTGCAGAAGGCGCTCACCAACCTGATGGTTGGGCGAACCACGTTTGTAATCGCGCATCGCCTCTCGACAATTCGCCGCGCGGACAAGATTCTCGTCTTGGAAGACGGGCAAATTCGCGAAAGCGGAACGCACACGGAATTGATGGCCCGGGGCGGAACGTATGCCCGGCTTCACGATCTGCAGTTTGCGGACGACGCCATGCTGGCGCCGGCCGCACCGGGAAAGCTGAATGTTCGATCGGATTCCTTATGAGCCAAACGACTCCAGTACCAACAAAAAAATTTGAATGTTTCTCGATGACCGGCTACGCACAAGCGCGAGCCCAGCAGGATGGCTGGGCCGTGCGCGTCAGCGTCAAGAGCGTCAACCACAGGTTCCTGGATCTCAAGCTGCGGATGCCGGAGGGATTTGATCTGTACGAGCTGCGGTTGCGGCAGATCGTGCGCGAAAAGATTCACCGCGGACACGTGGAAGTGACCGTGGGCGTAGAACCTGGGAACGCGGCGCCGGTACAGGTAAATAGGGATTTGGTGCAATCGTATCTGAAAGCGGCGGAAGCGCTGCGGCAGGAAACGAGAGCGGCAACGGATATGGACGTTGTCGCCCTGTTGCGACTGCCCGGAGTGATCACTGGTGTCACCGCCACCGTGCCGGAGCGGGAAGAAGAGCAAGAGCGGCTTGGACGATTGTTGGACGGCGGGTTGCGGGACGCGCTGGCAAAGCTGGATGATATGCGGAGGGCGGAAGGGCGTCATCTGGTGGAGGAGTTGCGCAATCGCCTGGCGCGGATCGGCGGTCATGTTGAGCAGGTGCGCGGACTCGCCACGACGCTGCGGCCGGCGTTCTCACGTCGCCTCGATGCCAAACTGAAGGAATTGCTGGGCGGGACGGGCATCGATCCGGCGCGGCTTGCGCAGGAAGCGGCGCTGCTTGCCGAACGCAGCGATATCAGTGAAGAATTGGACCGGCTGAGGAGCCACTTGCAGCAGTTCGGGAAATTGCTTGACGGCGCGGGCGAGATGGGCAAGAAGCTGGATTTTCTCTTGCAGGAAATGCATCGCGAGGCGAATACCATGCTGTCAAAAACGCCCGGCGTGGAAAGCGAAGCGTTGGCCATCACGAGCTTGGCGCTGGAGATCAAGGCGGAGATCGAGAAACTGCGGGAGCAGGTGCAAAACATCGAATGAGCACGGGGACAGAGATTGCGCCGCTGGTGTTGATCGTGTCCGGACCGTCGGGATCAGGAAAATCGACTTTGGTGCAGCGAATCCTGGAACTGCCCGGCACCATGCCATCGATCTCATGTACTACACGGGCGCGCCGCGCGACCGAGGCCAGCGGGAAGTGCTATGATTTTGTGACGGAAGAGGAATTCGACGCCATGGTCGCGCGCGGAGAATTTCTGGAGTATGCGCGAGTCTTCGGAAAATATTCTTACGGCACGCCGAGGAAGTGGCTGGAAGTATCGCGGAAAAAGGGAGTCGATTTGGTGCTGGAGATCGATGTTCAAGGCGCGGCGCAGGTGAAACAACAGCTCCCAGATTCGGTGGCGATTTTCATCTTGCCGCCGTCGCGCGAGGAACTGGAGCACAGGCTGCGCGACCGTGGACAGGATTCAAGCGAAGAGATCGCGCGACGACTGGCGCAGGCGCGCGACGAAATTGCGCAGTTGGGCAAGTATTACGATTTTTGCGTGATGAATGAGGACGTGGAACGCGCGGGACGCGAAGCGCAGGCGATCATTACCGCTTTGCGCTGCACCAGCGCACGGCGAAGGGCCCGGGTGGAAAAACTTCTGGCATCGTTTGGGGGGAAAGACTGAAATGACTGTGCAGACAAAAGCTCCGGAGAGCCAGTTTGCGTACGTGGTGCTGGCGGCGAGGCGTGCGCGGCAGATCATGGCAGGCGCGCCGCCGCTGATCGAGAACCCAAGAACATTGAAGGCCACGCGGATCGCGTGCGAAGAGCTAGAGCACAGCCTGATCGAGTACGAATTCACAGAGCCGGCATCGATCGATACGGATAAGGACGGCAATAAGCGACGGAAGTAGCGGGCCGAGAAAGGCAGTGATGCGCATCACGCTGGGTGTGACCGGCGGAGTGGCGGCTTACAAAGCCGCGGAGCTCGTGCGCCGTTTGCAGCAGGACGGGTTCACCGTGCAGGTGGTGATGACCCGCGGGGCTCGGGAGTTCGTCACGCCGCTGACGTTTGCGGCACTGAGCGGACAGAAGGTCATCACCGACCTCTTCGGCGATTCTTCGGGCGGCGAAGCAAATCTGGAAAGCGCCATCGAACACATCGCGGTTGCCCAGCGGACGGATCTGCTGCTGGTCGCGCCGGCCACGGCGGATATCATTGCAAAATTTGCGCGCGGGATGGCTGACGACTTTCTGACGACTTTGTACCTGGCATCAACGGCGCCAGTGGTGGTGGCGCCGGCCATGAACGTGAACATGTGGAACCATGCGGCCACGCAAGAAAATGTCGAGGTGCTGCGCGCGCGCGGCGTAAAAATCGTTGACCCCGCCGAGGGCTACCTCGCGTGTGGCATGACCGGCGCGGGACGGCTGGCCGGGCAGGAAGATATTGTCGCCGCCGTAGGCGAGGCGCTGAAAACGCAGCGGGATTTGGAGGGAGAGAAGGTTCTGGTAACGGCCGGCCCGACTTGCGAAGACCTTGATCCAGCTCGCTACATCACCAACCGCTCGTCCGGGAAGATGGGCTATGCGGTCGCGGAGGCAGCGGCGCGGCGCGGCGCGAAGGTCATGCTCGTGAGCGGACCAGTGAATTTGGAAGCCCCCGCGGGTGTGGAATGCCTTGGCGTGCGCAGCGCGAAAGAAATGCATCAAGCCGTCGTAGAGCGGATTGCCAATTGTTCCGTCGCCATTCTTGCAGCGGCGGTGGCGGATTACCGTCCGGTAGAGCAGCACGCGGAAAAGATCAAGAAGAGCGACGCGGTACTGACGATTGTACTTGAGCGGACCACGGACATTCTGGCGGAGGTGGCGAGAAACAAAGGCCAGAAAATCGTGGTGGGCTTTGCGGCGGAGACGGACCACGTCGCGGAGAACGCGCGCAAGAAACTCTCCGCAAAGAACGCCGATCTGATCGTGGCCAACGACATCACCGCCGAAGGCGCAGGGTTCGATCATGATACGAATATTGTGACACTCTTTTCCCGCGATGGACGCGACCTGGCGCTTCCGAAAATGAGCAAGAGCGAAGTGGCGCAGCGGATATTGGACGAAGTCGTGCGTTTGCGAAGCGTGCTGCACGCAACGGCTGCACTGAAGCGCTCCGGCGTTTGATCTCGCCATGCCCGAGCGCATTCCCGAAACCCTCCAGAAGAGATTAGCGCACCGCCTCAGTTTCTACCAAGACCTCGGAATCCCGTTGTTCTATCGGGACCGCGGAAAGGGTGCTGCGCCGGATGTCGCGCGCCGGCTGGAAATTCCTGCCGTTGCCCAACTCTCAACCATAGATCTTCAAAGGGAAACGACCTTGCCGAAGCCCACGGGAAAGCTCGCATTGCAAAAAATTGCCCCCGTCGTGGCGCCGGTAAGCCTCAAGATCGCGTCCCTGCCGGTGGCTGCGGGACCGTCGCTTTTCGACGCCGCGGACAGGATTGCGGACGACACGCTGCTCAAGATTCGTGAGAATCTTGGCGAATGCACCCGCTGCAAGCTCCACAGCACGCGGCACAAAATTGTTTTCGGCGACGGAAATCCCAGGGCCCAGCTGGTCTTTGTGGGCGAAGGCCCGGGCGCTGATGAAGACGCCCAAGGATTGCCATTCGTCGGGCGCGCGGGAAGACTGCTGACGCAGATAATAGAAGCGATGGGACTGCAACGGAAAGACGTGTACATCTGCAATGTGGTGAAGTGCCGGCCTCCGGAGAATCGCCAGCCGGAAGAGGACGAAGTAAGCACCTGCTCGCCGTTTCTTTGGCGCCAGATTGATGTCATCGCTCCCAAAGTGATTGTCTGCCTGGGTGCCGTCGCGGCAAAGACTTTGCTCCAGACCAATCGCGGGATTTCTCAGTTTCGCGGAGAGTGGCTGGAATTTCGCGGAAGAAAATTGCTGGCGACCTATCACCCCGCCTATTTGCTGCGCAATCCGCACGCGAAGAGTGAAGTCTGGAAAGATCTCCAAAAAGTCATGGCCGTGCTGGGCCTCGAAGTGAAGAAAGGCAAGTCCTCCTAACTTATCATGGGAATTCTGCTGGGCCTGCTGACGTCGCTGACCTGGGGCGGCGCGGATTTCATTGCGCGTTTTGCCACGCATCGCATTGGCGCTCTCCGTTCCATGTTGTACATGCAACTGACGGGTTTTTTGTTGCTCTCCTTTCTTCTTCCCGCTCTCGGTGGTTGGGGGCATCTCGCGGATGGTTCGGGATGGCAGCCCTGGGCTTGGGGCTTCTTGGCGGGAAGCGTCAATGCGATGTCGGGACTGGCGCTCTACCGTGCGTTTGAGATTGGAAAAATGGCCGTGGTGGCTCCACTCTCGGCCAGTTATCCCGCGTTGACGCTGCTGCTTTCCTGCATGACCGGCGAGCGGCTGAGCATCGTGAGAATCATCGGAATCATCTGCACACTGGTGGGAGTCATAGTTGTCGCTCATGGAGAAAAAACACCGGACGAGAACAATGCTGCCACCGTGCAAAGCAGCGGCCGGGGAATCGGCTTGGCCGTGTTTGCTGCTGTGGGCTTCGCGGTGCTGTTTTGGTTGCTGGGAATTCGCGTCATCCCGCGCGTCGGCGCCATTCCCACTGTATGGATGATCCGGTTGACCAGTTCGCTGCTCACCGCAGCCGTAATCCTCGTTTCCCGACAGCCAATGCGCCTTCCACGTGGCGACGTGCGCTGGATGGCACTGGGAATGGGCGCGTTCGATACTGGTGCCTTTGTCCTCAGCAATTTCGGCATGAAAATCGAGCAGGTTGCGGTGATCAGCGTTCTTGGTTCGCTGTACGGAGCGGTCACCGTCGGCCTCGCGGCCATCTTCCTCAAGGAACTTGTGTCGCGCTGGCAATGGACAGGGATCGTCACGATTTTCGCCGGAATTTTTCTCCTCAGCTGGTAGATTTCTTGTTTGACCCTGTATCCTTCTTTTCCGCGCTTTCTGCCGCATTTCCCCGTGCTGGTACACTACACGGCGGGATGACTCCTCCTTTCTGCAATGTCGCACTGCCCGTGCCGCTGCGCACGACGTTCACGTATGCGGTTCCGGAGACGTTGCGAGGAACCGTGCAGCCAGGCAGCCGCGTGCTCGTGCCGTTCCGGAAGAAAGCGATGGTCGGCGTCGTTGTGGAAATGGCGGAGAGCGCCCCGCATGGGACAAAAATTCGTGAGCTCACCGGTATATTGGATTTTGTTCCCGCGCTGACGCCGAAGCTGATCGAGCTGTCGAACTGGATCGCCGGGTATTACCTGGCACCGACCGGCGAAGTCTTTCGCGCGATGCTGCCACCGGTAACAGAGCTGAAATCACACCGCCAGATTATCTTGACGGATGCGGGGCGTGAAGCGGTGGACAGCTCGGGCGGCGGTGAATTGTCGCCTGGGCTCACTCCCGAAGAGACCGCGTTTCTCTCAAAATTGAAGGAAAAGAAAGGAACTTTGCCGCTGGGCCCGGCGGCAAGGTGGGGCACCGACCCTTCCGGGTTGCAGCGGCTGCGACGCCGCGGGCTCATTGAACTCCGGGAGACCGTGCAGGGAAGAAAGGCAAGAACGCAGCGAGTGATCGCTTGGAAGGGTAGCCGGGCGGCGGCTGAAAAACTGACAGAGAAGGAAGGCCAGGAAAAAGATAACGCCGAAACGCCGGTTGGCGACGCTCAGGGCAGGCAGAGTGCGCAGATGATGGGCAGAGAAGACCGCGTGCAGGAATTGCTCGAGACGGAGCGTGGGCCGCTGCCTCTGCCCCAACTCTTGAAGCTGGCGCAAGTGACCAGGGCGGTGGTCGAGCGGATGCTGCGCGACGGGTTGCTGGAAAGTTGGGAAGAGCCGATTGATCCGACCGAGGATCCATTTGATGTGGGGTACTCGCCTCCGCCGCATGAATTGAATGCGGAACAGGAGAGTGTCTTGAAGGCCATACGCGCGCGAGTTGCGTTGGGCGAATTCGGCGTGCAGCTGCTCCATGGCGTGACGGGCAGCGGGAAGACCGAAGTGTATTTGCGCGCCGTGCAGGAGACGCTGGCGCGCGGGAAAACGGCACTCCTGCTGGTGCCAGAGATTGCGTTGACGCTGTGGATCGGGCGGCAGTGCCGGTCGTGGTTTGGCGCGCGATTCGAGGGCGTCGCTGTCTTGCACTCGGCGCTGAGCGATGTCGAGCGAGCGCGCGAATGGTGGCGCGTCCGGAATGGCGACGCGCGCGTTGTTGTTGGGACGCGGTCGGCAGTGTTTGCGCCGCTGGAAAACGTCGGGCTGATCATCATCGATGAAGAACAGGAAAATAGCTTCAAGCAGGAAGAGACTCCTCGATATCACGGCCGCGACGTCGCCATCGTGCGAGCAAAGATGGAGGGCGCTCTGGCGCTGCTGGGTTCAGCGACACCCTCGATGGAAACGTATCACCACGCGCGAAACGGCAAATATGAGCTACTGACGCTGGCGTCGCGCGTGGAAGACCGTGCGCTGGCGAACGTGCAGGTTGTTGATCTGCGCGAAGATTTTCAGCACAGGCATCAGGCGAGCCCGATTTCCGCGGCGCTGCAGGCCGGAATTCATGAGTGCCTGGCGAATGGCACGCAGGCGCTGGTGCTGATCAACCGGCGCGGGTATTCGTGGTCAGTGCTGTGCCGGAGTTGTGGCTCGTCCGTGCAGTGCGTGAACTGCAGCATATCGATGACCCATCACAAACACCGCAACCGGCTGGAGTGTCACTACTGCGGTTCGATCCAGCAAATACCGAAGCAATGTCCAAAGTGCCAGTCGAAATATGTCTATTTCTTTGGAGAGGGCTCCGAGCATGTGGAAGAGAGACTTCGCAAGGAATTTCCCGGCGCACGAATTGCGCGGCTGGACCGGGATACGGCACGGACGAAGCGGCAATACCAGGAGACACTGGGCGCGTTCGCGGGCGGGGCGCTGGATATCCTTGTCGGCACGCAAATGCTGGCGAAGGGACACGATTTTCAGCGCGTGACGCTGGTGGGTGTCGTCAGCGCCGATTCCTCGTTGAGCCTGCCAGACTTTCGCGCTGCGGAACGCACCTTTCAGTTGCTGACGCAAGTTGCCGGGCGCGCGGGGCGCGGCGAGCTGAAGGGCGCGGTGCTGATTCAGACATTTTATCCCGAGCATTATGCGATTCAGGACGCGGTGAAGCAGGATTACACCGCGTTCTTCGAGCGCGAATTGCACTTCCGGCGGATGATGGCGTATCCGCCGTTCACGTCGCTAGCCAATGTGATCGTGCGCGATACCAGCCTGGAAAAGGCGATTCGATGGTCGCGGCAGCTTTCCGAGTATTTTTCTCCGCATGACGGGGAAAGCGTTCGCATCCTAGGACCGGCGACGGCACCGCTGGCGCGACTGAAGAAGGAACACCGGTTCCAGTTTCTTCTAAAATCGCCGAAACGGTCGGTGTTGACGAAAGTGCTTACTGGCGCGATGGCGTATTGCGACGCCAAAGAGATTCCCCAGACTGCCGTGCTCGTGGATATGGACGCACTGAGCCTATTGTGAGTCGATTCTAGAGATCCGCTGAACGCTCTTCAGAAACTAGAAGCGGAGTCTTCCTCGAAGACCAGTCTCTTATCCATGTCTAGCATCTGTTTACGGAATTGACGCAAGCCGCCGAGGCTGAGGAGAACCACGGGCATGAAACCAGCGACTCCCCATTGAGTGACCAGGGACCACTGCACGATTCGGGGAATGTAGATCGCGAAGGCCACGAAGCCGATGAGGTAAGCAACAGGGACAAGCGTAGATTGGCTCTGGAAGGCGGGGTAAGAGCACGTGAAAGGAATCTTGCGGAAGCGCACGAGCAGAACTTCTACAAAAACCACGGAGCAAGCAATGAGAACGACCGTTTGCAGCAGCGCGCTAAGCCATCCCCACAATAGGGCGGAGTAGAGAAAACATAGGGGAGCAAGCCAGCCGAGAGAGAATGTGAGAAGTACTCTTCTGGCGACTTGACGAGGCAGTTCCCCGTCAGGCTCGATCCACAGCTTGAAAATCCAGTTGGCGGGCAAATCCGAAGGGACCTCGAAGGCCAAGCGTATTCCCACGAGGAGGCAGTAGCTCAGGATAAATGGTATGGAAAGGAGTTCCACGGCAGGGGGTTGTGCAGCGAATGAAAAGCCGGAGTGGTAGGCGGCATTCACGGTCTGTGCGGCAACAACGAGACCCAGTGCCGCGAAGGCCAGGACAATCTGCAAGTGGGCATCGCTTCGCAATAGTGTGCGCGAAACAAAGTGGTAGCAGGCGCGTAGCTTTGCAGCGCGGAGAATTGTGGCATCCAGAAAGTTTGCAGGCAGCCAGAAACGTCGGGCTCGCGGCAGCGGGCCAACATCGGCGAATTCCGGGATGCGGACGAAGGATCTGCGAAAGCTGAAAGTATAAGCAATGACGGAAACGAGCAGTGCCAGTCCCAACGAAGTTATGGCCCTTCGCGTCAAGGAAGCGAAGAAAATATCGTGACCGTTGCCCCACAATGTTTCGGTCAGCCCTAGAAACCAGGCGGGAGGCAGTCCGCCGAGCCGCAGGTAAATCAACTGTGAGCCGCCCGAGAGAACAGAAGATACCGTAATGCTTGTGGTCAGCAGGGCCAGGAGACAGAGCGCGAGCGCAAAACGGACGTACACCGAGACTTTGCGGAAAATGCGGTAGGGAAGGCACGCCATTAGAGTGCCCGAGAGCGCAAATATGGCCAGGAAACTGAATGCGCTGCTCAGACTGACGGAAATGGCATGTCCAAACGCAAACCGAAGAAGCTTAGAGAAAGATCCTTGCGAACCCATGACCGCCATGGGAAATAATACAAAGGAAGCGGCGTTCGCCACCATGGTGAGCAGGGCCGTCAGAGCGAAGATAGCGGACAGATTCGCAAAGAAAATCCTGGTCAGCGAGATGGGCAGGGGCACGAGATTGAGATAGTCGCGGCGGTCCAGAAAAATGGAGTTCCACCGCCACAGCGCCGCGACGCAACTGACGGCCATGGACAGCACGATGAAGAAATATTCGTCTGGAACGGTGGCGATATAGGGATCGAATACGCCGTCACCGCGCAGGAAACGAATTAGCGAGCCAAACTTCTCAAACATGAGAAGAGACACCAAGACCCCCGGCATGGCCAAGAAGATGAGCACCACACCCATGCCAAGGTCCAAATCGTCCGCGCCGAGTTCTCCGCCGCCGTGAAGCATGCGTTCAGCGAACAGGCGCAACAATTGCAGCGAGGGGCGTTGCGATAAAACCATGCACCGCTCTGCGAGGGACTGCTTCCAAGAATTCACGATGGAGACACCACCACATCCACGATCTCGTTGGCGACCTGCGCGACGTCCGTGTCTTCCAGGAGTTGCAAAAAGATGCCTTCCAGCGAGGACTGGCCGATCCGCCGGCGAACTTCGTCCGCTGAGCCGTAGGCGATAACCTGGCCCTTTCTTAGAATCAGAAGCTGCGAGCATACTTTTTCGACGACTTCGAGAATATGCGAGCAATAGAAAACGGCTTTTCCTCGCGCGCTGAATGCCTGGATGAGGTTCTTGAAAATGAGCACAGAGGTTACGTCGAGGCCGGAGAGCGGTTCGTCCAAGATGAGCACATCGGGATTGTCCATAAGCGCGGCGATCAGGAGGATACGCTGGCGCATCCCTTTGGAGTAGGAGCCCAGAGAAACATGCCGATGAGCAAACAGAGAGAAAAGCTCGAGGAGGGAGCTGATCTTGATTTTCATTCGCTTCGGAGACATGGCGCGAAGGGTTCCGATCATCTCCAGATATTCCTGGCCCGTGAGAAACGGATAGAGATTGGCTTCTTCAGGAACGTAGCCGAGCCGCTTTCGATAAGATACCAGATTGTTTTGAATGTCTTGGCCCTCGAAGAGAACTTGGCCATGAGTGGGTTGCAGCAGGCCGGTGAGCACTCTTACGGTGGTACTTTTTCCCGAGCCATTGGGGCCCAGGTATCCGAGCACCTGGCCGGGCTGGAGGCGAAATGTGACTTCTCGAACTGCAGGAACGGAGCCGTAGGATTTCGCTAGAGCGATCGCTTCGAGCACGGCCATCCCCTTGAACGAACAGACAAACTTGCGCCCTGTGCTGAAACCATTCCTTTGACACCGTGGGAATAGGCAAAGTTCCGGGAATTGGATAACGGACAACTGCCCGAAGGCCTCGGTCGAGCGTCTCGGTAAGAAGAAATGGACGAGCGTGCCGGGGAGAAGGAGGATGAAGCTGCTCAGCGGCGCGAATGGCGTGTGCCGACGCCAAGCAGATTCCACAGGCCACCGTGCTCGTGGATATAAATCCGTTAAGCTTTTTGTAATCAGGGGCTTTAGTGCAAACCCTCAAGTTAAACTTGAGGTTCGGCGTAGCCCGAGTAGCCCCACGGCCGTTTTTTTTTGCTGAGGAGTGCATCAGGAGCGTCCATCCGTTGACGCCATCGACCAACGCTTTCGATTGGCGTGCCGGTCGGCACCTTAACGAATCTCTTGCTCGTTGGATTTGGCGACGGGGAACACCGAACTGAGTGCTTGCGAATCTCAAAGTGAGTCAAGGTGGCATGTGGTGTCGCTGGTTGAGACAGTTCCCGAGAGCCGCGACAGTCGGGGTCAGTTCAATCACGAGAACTCCGAGGGACGCTGAAAGAATATTCTCAAGGAAGGATGACGGCACTGCCGCAATGAAAAAAAAGAAGATAGGGGCGTAAAGCCGCTTCTGCGAACCTATTTTCTTGAGCGGCATGCCGGGCGGGGGGTGAAGTGGCGAGCGCCGTGGCATGCGCGGTGCAGAGATTGTGGTATTGGTCCGCGCACACGACGGTTGGTTTCTGGGGAATGGTGCAAAGCGGCGCTGACGAGACCACAACCGCAGCCTGAAGGTGACTGTTGGAAGTGGCAGTTCGCAGCCGTGTGGATTGACTCCCCCAACCGCCAGTCTCCTGAGGCCATGCCTCAAAAGTGCGCAGCAGGTCGAGATGCTGTGCAAATTGGAGAACGTTAAGAAGCGCTCACTGGAGTCTGGATTCCTCGCAATCCTCTTCGTCAACATGACGGTGATCGTCTGGGCGCCGATGGCCGAGGCGCAAGCCCCTAGCTCAGAGCATGCGGATGGAATGATTTCCGGAACCGTGCTCTTGAAATCCAACAATCAGCCCGTGAGCCAGGTGGCCGTAAAGTTAAAATCACACGCGGCGGGAATATTCCGCAGCATCTTGACAGACTTTGAGGGTCACTTTGAAGTTCGAAGCCTTCCTCCCAGCACGTACGAGATCGCGGTCGATGAACCGGGCTACGAGCCGGCGCAAACGAGCGCACGGCTCGATGGCTCCTCCTCGAAGCTGGTGCTTTATCTGAAGTCATCCAACTTGGGGCAAACCGGGCGGATCAATTACGCGGTTTCGGCGCGAGAGCTGAAGATTCCCGGTAAAGCGCGAGGTGAGTACGAAAAAGGATTGGGAAGCCTGGCCAAGAAAGATCTCACTGGGAGCCTGAGCCACTTCGCCAAGGCTGCCCAGGCGTTCCCCGATTACTACGAGGCCTACTATCACATGGGCGTAGTGGAGACGACCCTGGGTCAGTTGGATGAAGCGATGCAAGCCTTTCAAAAGGCCATTGATTTGAGTGGGGGGAGGTACGCCTGGGCAGAATTTGGGTTCGGCTACCTTCTTTATCGGGAGGGAAAACCAGCAGAGGCAGTGACCGCCATCCGAAGGGGATTGGAAAAGGACGAGAGTTCACCGTATGCCTACTTTATCCTGGGTATGGCGCTACTGCGGCTCAATCGTCTGGAGGAAGCGGAAAAAAGTGCGCACGAGGCTCTTCTCCGTAATCCCAATTTCGCCGAGGCCTATCTTGTGCTATCGGATGTCAGCGGGCGCCGATACGAGTATCGGACGCAACTGCAAGGTCTGGATGCCTATCTGAAACTAGAGCCCAATGGCGCGGACAGCGAGCACGCCCGCCAAGCGCGCGAAGTGGTTTTGAGAATTCTAGCCAAGCATCAGCCTGACGACTGATTTGCTCCTCCTCTGAACCCTGGTTTCCTCTGCGCAATGTTTCACCGTGCGCGACCGATGCCTGCCAGCAAAGTGCGGGACTAAAGTCCCGGATCCACATGCACCGAGTTCAACCGGCAGCGCGTTTTCGCCAGAAGAAGTAGGCGGGAAGGCCGATGAGGAACAGAAGGATGGCCACGGCGAGATTCTTGAACTGAGAAGGGTCGCGGAAGGCGAGGTAGATGGCATTACCGACGATGGCGGCGGCAGCAAGAACAAAGATCAAGGGTGTCCACGGATAGCCGGGAACGCGATAAGGAATCGGCCGGCCCGCCGAGGCCCGGCGAATGGGGAAAATGGCCGCGGCGCCGAGGCCGTAAAAAATCCATCCCACAAAAATCACGCCGCCAATCAACTCCGAAAATTTTCCAGCACACGTCAGCACTGCCGACCACACGCCGAGAGCCACGATAGCGAAGGCCGGAGTGTGAAATCTCTCGTGCACGACCGCGAGCTTCTTGAAGAAGAGGTCGTCCTGCGCCATGGCGTAAAAGACACGCGGCGCAGTGAGGATGACGCTGTTCGTGGCGCTGAACGTGGAGACCAGAATGGTGAGCGCCACCAGTTTGCCGGCCCAGGAACCGAAGACCTCGCCGACGGCGGTGGCGGCGATCGCGTCGCTGGCGGTGGCTCGGGCGGGACCAAGGGCCACGAGGTAGGCGAGAACGGCAATCATGTACAAGCCAGCGAGCAGCAACGAACCGGAAAGAAACGCGCGGGGGAAATTTCTTTGCGGATCGAGCACTTCGCCGGCGCTGTAGGTGCCGAACTGCCATCCTTCGTAGGCCCACAGGACGGCAATCATCGCCAGGCCGAAATTGGAGAAGAGCGCAACCCCGTGCTGTGTTGTGCCCATCGCCAAGGGGATTTCGCGAGCATGATGACCCCGAGCGAGAAGCACCATACTCAGGACAACGATGATTGCAACCTTTACGAGGGTGGTCCAATTCTGGAGGTCGGCGCTCTGGCGTGTGCCCCAGATATTCACGACGGTGACGACGGCGATCATCACCACAGCAACGATTGTTGAGGCCAGAAGCGATAGCGGAATGATTTCGGAAAGGTAGCGGCTGAAGGCGCGGGCGAGCGCCGCGACCGAACCGCTGGCGATGACCAGGAAGAGACACCAGCCGTAGAGGAATGCGGGAAGACGGCCGAAACCGTCGCGGATGAAACAGTAAAGACCTCCGGCCTTCGGATTGCAGGCGGCAAGCTCGGCGTAAGTGAGCGCCCCTAGAAGAGAAAGGACACCGCCAACCAGCCAGACGAGCAGGGAGAGACCGACAGAGCCGTCAAGCTGGCGAAAAATGAGCCCGGGAGTGAGGAAGATGCCGGAACCAATAACCGACCCGATGAAGAGCAGCAGAAGATCTCGAAGCCGAAGTGTGCGGACGAGTTCAGGCACGGTCAAGCTGGCGCGGCATGGCGCGTTCAGATGGTAGGCATCATAACCGGAGATTGAAAGCGGTCAATGGGAAGTTGGAGAAAAGTAGAGCGGCGCAGGCATGAAACAGAGAAGAAAGACGAGAAGTGCAAGAAACGCTCCCCATCGGCGATACGGGTCGAGCAGAGCGGGATCGTAGATGGGCGCGATGCGAAGGAAACGCATGCCGAGAAGCAGGGTTCCCCAAACGTACCAGCCTTGCCAGAAACCGAATAGCCCGAGCGAGATGAGAACAAGAGGAAGAAAGACGGACACGTGGCGGTGTACGCGCGCGCTCAGGGAACGCAGAATGTGGCCGCCGTCAAGCTGGGCAACAGGCAGAAGATTGAGTGAAGTGGCGAAAAGCCCGACCCAGGCGGCGCGGCCAACGGGATGAAGCAAGAGCGCGCCGGGGGCAATGCCGGGATGCAGCCAGGCAGCAAAGAGACGCAACAGAAGAGGAGTGCCGAAGGCCAAGTCGACGTTACGCGTGTCGTCAAGGCCGGGAACGATTCTCGCATGGAGTGCGCCGTAGGCCAGTGCGGGAACGGCCAGAAAGAATCCCACAAGCGGACCGGAGGCACCTACGTCAAACAGTGCCCGAGTGGAGCGAAT
>Ga0209689_1000187_pt1 | contig 38500 bp, 41 predicted proteins | sample GraSoiAngelo_149_FD_187119 | JGI IMG/M metagenome (GOLD analysis project Ga0209689, IMG submission 187119) | Grasslands soil microbial communities from the Angelo Coastal Reserve, California, USA - 14_1009_09_30cm (SPAdes) (version 2) | ecosystem: Environmental > Terrestrial > Soil > Grasslands ... | reverse complement strand
GTCCTGGACAGCGCCGGTGTCGGTGAACTTCCGGATGCCGGGCGGTACGGGGACGAGGGAAGCGGCACGCTGCCGCACACCGCCCGGGCCGTGGGCGGGCTTCGCGTGCCACAGCTTGAGGCGCTCGGCCTGGGCCGGATTGTGCCGCTGGAGGGCGTCCGTCCGCTGCCGGCACCTCGGGGAGCCTATGGGAAGCTGGCTGAGCGGTCGGCGGGAAAGGACTCGACTACCGGGCACTGGGAACTGATGGGTGTGATCGTGGACCGTCCTTTTCCCACGTATCCCAAGGGATTTCCGGCCGATCTCATTGCCGCGTTCGAGCGCGCGATCCGCACCTCGATCCTGGGCAATGAGGCGGCCTCTGGAACGGAGATCATCGCGCGGCTGGGCCCCGAGCATCAGCGCACCGGCTATCCTATTGTCTACACCTCCGCCGACAGCGTGTTTCAGGTGGCGGCGCATGAGGACGTTATTCCGGTCCAGCGGCTGTATGAGATCTGCCTGACCGCGCGGCGCCTGCTGACCGGCCCGCATGCGGTCAGCCGCGTCATCGCCCGACCCTTCGTGGGGTCGCCGGGCGCGTACACGCGCACCGACCGCCGGCGCGATTTCTCGTTGCCGCCGACCGCCCCGACGGTGCTGGATGCGGTGTCCGCGCAGGGGTTGGAGGTGGTGGGAATCGGCAAGATCTCGGATCTCTTTGCCGGTCGCGGCGTGACGCGCAGCATCCACACGCGGGATGACCTCGACGGCATGGCGCAGACGGGTGCCGCGATGACCGCGACCGCGCGGGGGATCATCTTTACGAACTTGGTGGACCTGGATTCCAAATTTGGACACCGGAATGATCCGGCCGGCTATGCGCGTGATCTCGAGGCCATCGATGCGGCCCTCCCGCAGGTGATGGGCCGTGTACGTGCAGACGATCTCGTGGTCATCACCGCAGATCATGGGAACGATCCGACGACAGGCAGCACCGATCACGCCCGTGAGTATGTTCCAGTGCTGTTCGGCGGCCCCGCGGTTCGCGGCGGTGTAGACCTGGGAGTGCGCTCCACGTTTGCCGATGTCGGGGCGACCGTCGCAGACGCCCTCGCCATTCCATGGGAAGGGCCGGGCACGAGTGTGCTCCCCATGATTACGAAATAGCGTCTCCTTGGTCTACTTAGTCTCCTTAGTCTACTTAGTCTGCTGGCAGGTAGACTAAGAAGACCAAGTCGACCAAGTAGACTAAGTAGACGCAGTTGACATGGAGAGACCGTGGCGAGTTTGAAGCAGCAGATCGATCGTGCAGTGTCAGTGGTGCGAGAGCGTGTATCACTCGCACCCCAGGTGGCGATCATTCTCGGATCCGGGCTGGGGGCGCTGGCCGGCGAGGTTCGGGCCGATGCCGTCGTCCCGTATGCAGAGATTCCCGGTTTCCCCCGGTCAACGGTCGAGGGACACGCGGGCAACCTCCTCGTCGGCAGGTTGGAGGGAAGGGCCGTCGCGGTGATGCAGGGCCGGGCGCACTTTTACGAAGGCTATTCCCTGGCCGACGTGGTCTTTCCCGTCCGGGTCATTCGCGCGCTGGGCGCGCGGGTGCTCCTGGTCAGCAATGCAGCCGGCGGGATCAACCGGCTGTGGTCCAGCGGAGATCTGATGATCATCGCCGACCACATCAACTTCATGGGCAGCAACCCGCTGATGGGTCCCAACGATCCAGACCTGGGCCCGCGGTTCCCGGACATGTCCCAGGCCTACGACCCCGACCTGATTGCGCTGGCAGAACGCGCCGCCCTGGCCGAGGGCATCGCGATCCGCAAGGGCGTGTATGCGGGGGTGCACGGTCCCAGTTATGAAACGCCGGCCGAGCTGCGCATGCTGCGCGGATGGGGCGCCGATGCGGTGGGGATGTCCACCGTCCCCGAAGTCATCGCGGCCCGGCACATGGGGATGCGGGTGCTGGGCATCACCGCGATCACCGACATGGCTACCGGGGAGCAGATCAAGACCGTGACCCACGAGGACGTCATGGCGGTGGCCCGGGAGATCGAGCCGAAATTCATCCGGGTGGTGAAGCGCATCGTGAGGGAGATGAAACTCCCATGAAGGGTCCGCCTGGCACGGGAGCCCCGGAGCATCGGTACGCCGTGGTCACGGCGGATCTGGTGATGTCGCGGGGGCTTGCGGACAGGCGCGGGACGCAGCGCAGACTCGTGCAGCTGGTGGACACGCTCAACACGGAGTTTGGCAAAGATCTGGCGGCGCCGTTCATGATCACTCTGGGAGATGAGATCCAGGGCCTGCTGCGCGAGCCGGTCCGGTTCCCACCCGTCATCTCCACCATCCACACCGCGTTCCGGCCCGATGCGATCACGGTGGGCGTGGGTCTCGGCGGCGTCGCGACGGAACTCACCACGCGGGTCACCGAGATGGATGGCCCGGTGTTTGTGAGCGCGCGGCGGGCTGTCGAGACGGGGAAGAGCAAGAAGTTGGAGGTGGTGGTCGTCTCAGGCAGTGACCATGTAGACGCGGTCCTGAATACCATCTACGGGTTCATCGGTGGCGTCCAGAGCAGGTGGAAACTCAAGCAGTGGGAGCGGGTGAACCTCTACCGGAAACACCGGTCGCTGGAGAAGGTGGCGCGAGAGGCGGGTGTCACCAAGCAGGCAATTAGCCTGGACCTCCGGTTCACCCTCTGGGACCGCGTGCTGGTTGCGGAGGCGCAGCTGCCAGAGATCGTGGCCTTTCTGCTTGGCGGCACGCCTGGGAGTTCGAGCAATCCGCTTGTTTAGTCAATAGCGATCTATTGACTGTCGCTTGTGTCAATATATAAATATTGACAAATAGAGAGTCAATATTTCTGTGCTTGGAGGGGGGGTCAGGCATCGTCCTCGCAAAGCTCATCCTGGCCAGTCTCCTCGCCGACTTCGTGTTGCAGCCCTCGTGGTTGGTCCGCCGCAAAGCCCAGGGTCTCGGAGGGCTGCTGCTCCACGGCGCGATCTATTTTGCCACGTCCATGGGGGTCGGGCTCGGCAGCTGGTCGTCCGCCTACTGGACGGTCGCCATCGCCCTGGCGGTCGTCCACATCGGCATCGACTGGGGCAAGATCCAGGTCAACGACGCACAACGGGGCGGCTACTGGCCCGTGGCGGCCTTCCTTGTGGACCAGGGCCTGCATGGAGTCTCCATCGTCGCCCTGGCCGCGGCGTTCGGGTTTATCCCACCAGAGGTGCTGGCCGGCGAGGTCGCGGCGGTCTGGAACAACACCCGCGACGTGTACGTGCTGAGCATCTACGTGGCCGCGTTGTTTGGCGGCTCGATCTTCGTGAAGCTGACCACAGCACTCTTTCAAGTGCCATCCGCTCCCGGCGAGACCGGGGTGGAGGGCGCCGGCGCCTACATCGGCGTGGTCGAGCGGCTGGCGATCACGACGCTGGTCGCGCTGCAGCAGTATGGCGCGGTCGGCTTCGTCCTGGCGGCCAAATCGATCGCCCGGTACAAGAAGATCGAAGAACAGAAAGGATTTGGGGAGTACTACCTCATCGGCACGCTGACCAGCAGCGTCATTGCCATTCTCGCGGGGCTGGGCGTAAGCCGGATCTTGAGATGACGTCGCCGGGCTCTCCCATGCGCGTCTACGACCTGATCCAGAAAAAGCGCGATGGCGGTGAGCTGACCGCAGATGAGATCTCCATGCTGCTCTCCGGGTATGCCGCCGGCGAGATTCCGGACTATCAGATGAGCGCGTTCTTGATGGCCGTCTTCTTTCGCGGGATGTCGCTGCGGGAGACTGCCGACTTCACGATGGCCATGGTGCGGTCGGGGGAGACGCTCGACCTGAGCGCCATCCGCGGCATCAAGGTCGACAAGCACAGCACCGGTGGGGTGGGGGACAAAACCTCCCTGGTGCTGATCCCCCTCGTCGCGGCGGCCGGGGCTCCGGTGGCGAAGTTGTCGGGCCGCGGGCTGGGACACACCGGGGGGACGATCGACAAACTGGAATCGATTCCGGGCTTTCGCACGCAGCTGGACACGCGCGCGTTGATCGATCAAGTGAACCGCATCGGCTGCGCCATCGCCGGCGCAACCACTGAGCTGGTGCCGGCCGACAAGAAACTCTATGCACTGCGCGACGTGACCGCGACCGTGGACAGTATCCCGCTCATCGCCAGCAGCGTGATGAGCAAGAAGATCGCCGGCGGCGGCGATGCCATCGTGCTGGATGTCAAGACCGGCAGCGGTGCCTTCATGAAGACCCTCGACGGCGCGCGGGAGCTCGCCAGGGCCATGGTCGGCATCGGCGCCCAGGTCACACGGCGTACCATCGCGGTGATTACGGACATGGACCAGCCGCTGGGCCGGGCGGTGGGCAACGCGCTGGAGGTCGCCGAGGCGATCGAGACGCTGCGGGGAGAAGGCCCGGCGGACCTGCGGGACCTGTGTCTGGAACTCGGCGCGCAGATGGTGACCCTCGCCGGCGTGACCCGTTCCGCGGCCGACGGGAAAACGGCGGTGGCGAAGCTGCTACGCGACGGCAGTGCCCTGGCGAAATTCGGGCAGATGATTGAAGCTCAGGGTGGCGACCGCCGGGTCGTCGACGACCTCCGCCGGCTGCCCACCGCGCCCGTGCGGGTGAGCGTGGAGGCGCTGTCGTCGGGCGTCGTAGCGGCGATCGACGCGCAGGCGGTCGGGGTGGCGGCGATGGAGCTGGGTGCCGGTCGCGCCAGACGGGACGACAGGATCGACCCTGCGGTCGGGATCGTGCTGGCGCGAAAAGTGGGCGACGCCGTGCGCCCGGGTGAGCCGCTGGCGGACGTCCACGCCTCCGACCGAATGAGCGCGGAGCAGGCGGGGCGGCAGATCCAGGCGGCGTACCGAATCGGCGCGCGGGCTTCCGCGCCACGTCCTCTCGTGCACGAGGTGATCTCCTGAGATGGTCCTGCAGGTTTCCGACCCTTCCCTGGTGGTGCTGTGCGGGCCGGCCGGGAGTGGGAAGTCCACGTTTGCCCGGCGGCACTTCCAGGACACTGCGATTGTCTCTTCCGATCGCTGCCGGGCGATGATCGCCGACGACGAAGCCGATCTCCGGGTCTCGCCGGACGCGTTCGAGCTATTCCATACGATCATCGAGATGCGGGTGCGCCGCCACCGGCTGACCGTGGCGGACAGCACCGCGCTGCAGCCGGAGGCCAGAGCGACGCTGCGCCAGATCGCCAGGCGGGGACGGGTACCAGTGATCGCTGTCCTGTTTGACGTGCCGGAGGCGACATGCCTGGCGTGGGATCACCGGCGCGACCGCCAGGTTGGACAGTCGGTGATTCACCAGCAGTGGGACCGCTTCCAGCAGGCCCTGCGCACAATACGGGACGAGGGGTTTGATCAGGTGGTGATTGTGAGCGAGAATGAACTTGCCACTACGCGGGTTCAGATAGTGAATAGTAAATAGCCTGAAGGATCAAACGGAAGCATTTTCTATTCACTATTCACCATTCACTATTCACCCCAGTCTCAACTATTTCACTTCCATGGAGGACACTCCAGAATGAAGATTACGCGTGTTGGTGTGGTGGGCTGTGGACTGATGGGGTCGGGGATCTCCGAGGCCTGCGCGCGGGGCGGATACACCGTCATCGTGCGGGAAGTCAGCGACGAGCTGCTGGCAAAGGGATTGGCCCGGATCGAGCAGTCGATGCAGCGTGGGGTGCAGCGCGGCAAATTGGCCGGCGATGAGGCCAAAGCCGCCCGCGCCCGCATTACAGGAACCACGCGCCTGGAGGATCTAGCCGAGGTCGATCTCATTCTCGAAGCCGTGATCGAGAACATGCTCCTCAAGCAGCAGGTGTTCCGGGAACTCGATCGCCACTGTCCGCCGTCCACCCTGTTTGCCAGCAACACCTCGTGCCTGTCCATCACGGAGATGGCGTCGGTGACCTCGCGGCGCGACCGATTCCTGGGGATGCACTTCTTCAATCCAGTCCCGGTGATGAAACTCGTTGAGCTTGTGCGCGGCCTGCAGACGTCAGATGCCGCGATGGCCACCGGCCGGCGCTTCGCGGAGTCGCTGGGCAAAACCGTGGTGATCTGCAAGGACAGCCCCGGCTTCATCGTCAACCTGCTGCTGGTGCCCTACCTGCTGGACGCCGTGCGGGCGCTAGAGAAGGGCATCGCCACCAAAGAAGACATCGATTCCGCCGTGCAGCTGGGTCTGGTTCACCCGATGGGGCCGCTCACGCTCCTCGACTACGTCGGCATCGATACCACCTACTACATCGCGGAGGCGATGTTCCAGGAATTCAAGGACGCGCGGTACGCGGCGCCGCCCCTGATGAAACAGATGGTGCTGGCGGGGCTGCACGGGCGCAAAACCGGACGTGGGTTCTATGAGTACTCAGAGGGGAAGAGGGATCACTCCGTTGGGACCGGACCGTCGGGACCGACCCGGTAGAGCCGCGGTGTTAGCGGAGATTGCGCTGATGTGAACAGCTCGTCTGCTTTAGCCGCGAGACGGTCGATCTCGGTTGCAGGCGCGATCAGGCAGGCATGTTCGTGAGGAATGGCCAGCAGGGGGTCGGCCATGCCGGGCGGGATGATCAGGCCCGCGACCAGCAGCCTCGCCGCGTCAAATCCATCGAGCGACACATATTCGGTACGCGCTCCCCCGATCTCATCCAGAATGTGCCGGGTGCGGGTCTGCAAGTTGTCCACCGCCAGCCGGTGCAAATGGTCTGTGGTCACCCGCCAGGACTCGGGCATCGCATCGGTGACGAGCGTCATCCGGTGCTGTCCTTCGATGACGTACGCCACACTGATCTGGTCGTCGAGGGGGCGCCGGACAATGCGGTTCCCGCGCACGTACCCTGCTTCTGGAGGCAGCGCGGCCGTACGTTTCAACAGGGGAAAGATCCGGTCCCGGACGAGGGGAAACGGCGGCGGCGTCACCGCAGGCACCTGCCGCCGTAAGGCGGCCGCCAGCTCCTCAAACAGCACGGTCTCGTTCAGGCGTCGCCGCCACCGGACCGCGTATGTGTTCAGAAGGTCGACCTCTAGGTTGTAGCCGAGGACGGCGCAGACCATCCCCGAGGCGGTGGGGTGCACCCACTGGATGTCGGCCGTCTGGATCAGGTACGCTCGCGCGCGCCGGCGGAAGCGCACGAAGCCCTGCTGGACCGCGGTCGCCGCCACCAGGAAGGCCAGCAACAGCGCGGCGGTCCACGGCAGCATCGAGGCTATGGTGTGCGCCGCCGCGGGAGGGCCCGCCGGGGGGCGAACCCGACGATGTCGTCCATGCGGCCCCGGCGCCGGCGCGGCGGTGCCAGCACGGCATCGACCGGCATCTCCACCCGCACATCCTGCAGGCGGACGCGCAGCAGCCGTCCGATCAACCCGCCGTCGGTTCCATCGATGCGGACGAAGGCGACGACCTGCGGTGGATCGAGCGGGTGGCCGTCCTGGTCTTCGCAGACGACCGTGTACGTGTGCACGCGTCCGCCCGGTGCGACCTCAGCCCACGCCTGAGAGAGGTCCGCAAAGCAACGCTCGCAGTACAGCCGCGGGGGCAGGTAGGTTACCTGGCACTCCGCGCACCGGGTCACGGCAAGGACGCCCCGGCTGCGCAGGGTCTGGAAGAAGCGTTCCCCAGCGACGCCGGCCGTATACAGGTACTGGACGGGCATTGTCCCGCGCCAGACACGAGCGTGAGTCAGGTTCATGCGCGTTTCCTCACCGGCGCAAAGTAGAGAATGTCCGTAATCGCCCCCTCCCGCTTCGCTGGGGGCTTCCATACCGCGCGCACCGGCATCCCCACTCGCACCTGCCGGCGGATCTGGTCGACCGTGCGGCCGCGCACGCCGCCCACGAGATGCAGGAATCCGACCCGCGGGCTGGTGCCATCGATCTCAATCACCGCCGGGATTTGCGGGACACGCAGGGGCTTCATGTCCCAGGTCACGTAGCAGATCGAGAAGGTGTTGATCGTACCGGTTTCTGGTAATTTCACCCATTCGTCCATGGGTTTGAAGTCCAGCTCGCAAAACGCCCGCGGCGGCGTCACGGTGCGACCGCACTGGCGGCAGCGCACGCCGTAGATCGCGCCCTGCCCCAGCCCCTCAAGGAACCGACTGATCGCAATCCCTGCGTCCCACGCATACTCCAATCGCGGCGCCCACGCGGTGGATGCTTCCCGCTCGCGAAACTCATCGTCTGTGAGCGGATGCCCCCGAAGCGGGACGTAGGGAGGCGCCTGTCTGGGGTCCATCAGCGGACTCCGAGCACGGCGACAGTCCCAACTTGCATCAGATCGCCCCAGGCCTGTGCGAGGCCCCGTTCCGGATTCCCCGGCACCTGCCGGGCTCCAGCCTCCCCGCGCAACTGCCAGAACAACTCGCAGATCTTCATCAACCCGGCGGCGGCGATTGGATTGCCCACGCCCATCAATCCTCCAGACGGGCAGGTGGGGAGTTCCCCGCCACGGTCAAAGCGGCCGCCTGCCAGATCGTCTGGAGCCTTGCCTCGATCGGCAAGTTGGAGGCCCTCCAGGTGGTGCAGTTCTTTGTAGGCGAAGGGGTCATATGGCTCCGCCACATGGATCTGTCTTCGCGGCTCAGTGATCCCGGCCATCTCGTAGGCCATCCGCGCTGCCTGCTCCACATAGCGGGGGTAGGCCAGGTCGCGGTTTCCCCAGTACGAGGTATCCAGGCACCACCCCACCCCCTGGATCCAGATCGGGTGATCAGTAAGGCGCTGGGCGACGTGTTCGGAGGCCAGCACGACCGCGGCTGCGCCGTCGGAGATGGGACTGACCATCAGCCGGTGCACCGGCCACGCCACCACTTCGCTGTCGAGGACGTCTTTGACGGTGAGCTGCGCGGCCACCTGGGCGGCGGGATGGGCAAGCGCGTTATGCTTGTTTTTCACCGATACCAGCGCGATGTCCTCATTCTGGATGCCATACGCCGCCATGTACCGTTGCTGTTCCAGCGAAAAGATCCACAGCAGGTTGGGGCCGAGCGGCCGTTCGATGATGTGGTCGAAGATGGTGAGGAAGGCTCCCTGCGGATGCGGCTGGCAACTGCTCATTTTCTCCTCGGCGACGACCAGCACCAGATCGAACAGGCCCGAGGCTACCATCATCCAGCCACTGATGATGCTGAACACGCCCGATCCGCCGCCGACGTAGGCGCGCAGATACGGCTTGCCGACACCGCCGGCCCCATCCAGCAGCCACTCGCCTTTCATGTGCACGCCGTCAAAGGCGTCCGGCGCCGTGGCCATGACGACGGCCTGGATGTCTTTACGACGTACACCCGCGGCGTCCAGAGCCTGTGACGCCGCGTAGTACGAGAGTTCCTTCCCGGTGTCCAGCGCCCGGCGCATGAACAGGCTCAAGCCGGCCCCGATGATCGCCACCCGCCGCTGCGGTTTACGCTTTATCAGTGACATGAACCCTCACAAAAGTGCGAATTATGGATTGTGAATTGAACCCCAGTTCTTCAATTTTCAATTTACAATTCACAATCTTCAATTTGATTCAGTCCGCGCTGAGTACCAGTGCTCCCCCTGATTGTGTCGGGATGCCTCGCCACGAGACGACCAGCCCGGTGGCGGCACGCTCCACCTGAGCCCGGCCGGCCTCGCCGCGGATCTGGCGTACCGCTGCCGCCGTCCGGTAGAGCGCCGTGGCATCAAAACAGTACCCCATGCCGAGGCTTCCGCCGGAAGGATTCACCGGCAGCCGGCCGCCGCGTCTGGTGCCTCCTTCCAGGACGATCCGGGCCGCATCGGCGCGCGGAATCAATTGCGCCGCCTCGAGGTGCTGCAGCTCCTTATACGCGTACGTATCATCCACCTCGGCGAACCGGATTTCCTGGTCGGGTTTGGCGATCCCCGCCATCTGATAGGCCATCTGCGTCGCCAGACTGGCGTAGGACGCCTGGCCCCAAGATCGTGCGGCCAGCCAGGGACTATCCGATGCCCAGCCCACACCACGGATCCAGACCGGTTTGGGCGTGCGGCGCGCGGCCTCTTCTGATGCCAGGACCAGCACGACTGCGCCATCGGCGGGCGGGCTGATTTCACGCTCGCGCAGCGGCGCACAGACGGCAGCCGAGGCGAGGACGTCGTCGGGCGAGAGGGCTTCGCCGTACGCGGCGACCGGATTGCTGAGGGCGTGGCGCCGGTTCTTGACCACCACCATCGCCACGGCGTCTTCCGGCGCGCCGGTCTCGTGCAGGTATCGCCGCATCTCCATGCCGGCCACGAAGTGCGGAGTGATGCCCGGCAGCCGCTCGTAGGAGGGATCCAGGGCCATGGTCAGGACCTGCTCGTGGGCGAGGATGTTGGAAGTCTTGCAATGCGCCTCGACGGCGACCAGATCAGCAATTCCGGTCCGGATGAGCATCACCGCGGCGGCCACCCCCTGCAGGCCATCTCCCGCGACGGTGTGGACCGGCCGCAGCACGGCGCCCAGCTGGTCCGGCGTGTACTCGTCGGTAATGCTCGTGCCCTCATGAAAGTCTTCACACACGCTGACAAAGCTGTCGATGTCCTGGTGGGTTACCCCAGCGTCGTCGTAGGCCCGGGTGGCGGCCTCGAATCCCATTTCGCGGTAAGACTGCCGAGGAGAGAGCGGGCGTAGCGGAACTTCGCCGGCGCCCACCACGGCAACGCGATCGCTCATACTACACAATCTACACAACCTACACAACCTACACAACCTACACAACCTACCCAGTCTTCGGAGGTAGATTGTGTAGATTGGGTAGATTGGGTAGATTGAGGTAAGCATGGACTTTCAGCTGGCCGACGAACACCGGATGGTTCAGGCGACTGTGCGGGAGTTTGCGAGGCAAGAGATCCTCCCGCGTGCCGCGGCGCTGGACCACACGCCGGTGTTCCCCTCCGAGATCATCCAGAAGGCGGCCGCACTCGGCCTGATGGGGATGGTGATTCCAGAGGCATACGGCGGCGCGGGGATGGATCCTGTCAGTTACGTCGTGGCGCAGGAAGAACTGGCCCGGGCGTCTGCGGGACTGCAGACCATCATCACGGTCAACAACTCTCTGGTCTGCGACCCCATCTTCCATTTCGGCACGGAGGATCAGAAGCGGCGGTACCTGCCCCGGCTGTCCTCTGGCGCGTCGCTGGGGTGCTACTGTCTGACGGAACCCGCATATGGGTCGGATGCGATGTCTCTGCGCACGGATGCGCGGCGCGAGGCGGACCAGTGGATCCTGCGGGGGACGAAAGCGTTTGTCACCAACGCCGTCGAGGCGGATGTTTGCATCGTCTACGCGCGCACGGGACCCGAACCCGGCGCCCGCGGGATCTCCGCCTTCATTGTAGAAAAGGGATTCCCCGGCATCTCGGTGGGCAAGGTAGAGAAGAAACTGGGGATCAAGTGTTCCTCGACAGCCGAGATCGTGCTGGACGGCTGCCGCGTGCCGGCGTCCAACCTGCTCGGCGAACCTGGGAGCGGGGGGAAGATCGCGTTGACGACGCTGGACGGCGGGAGGCTGGGCATCGCCGCGCAGGCCGTCGGCATTGCGCGCGCGGCGTTGGAGGAAGCGACGGCCTACGCCGCCGGCCGGCGGCAATTCGGCCGGAGCATCGGCGAGTTTCAGGCGATCCAGTGGATGCTCGCGGACATGGCTACGCGGACCGATGCCGCACGCCTGCTGATGCTGCGAGCCGCGTACCTGCGCCAGCAGGGGACACGATACACCAGGGAAGCGTCGATGGCGAAGCTGTTCGCGTCGGAGACGGCGATGTGGGTCACCCACAAGGCGGTGCAGATCTTCGGCGGGTACGGGTATATTCAGGACTACCCGGTGGAGCGCTACTTCCGTGACGCGAAGATCACCGAGATCTATGAGGGCACGTCGGAGATCCAGCGGATCGTGATCGCGAGAAACCTCCTTGAGGGACACGCGTGAATATCATTGTCTGCATCAAGCAGGTGCCAGACACCGAGGCGCCGATCCGGATCAAGGCGGATGGGAGCGGCATCGACGACACCGGCCTGACCCTGGTCATGAACTACTACGATGAGCACGCGACCGAGGCTGGGCTGCGCCTGCGGGAGCAGTTCGGCGGTACGGTCACTCTGGTCAGTGTCGGTGCGGAGCGAGTGAAAGAAGCGTTGCGCACCGGGCTGGCGATGGGGGCCGATGACGCGCTTCTGGTCAGCGACCCGGCACTGGCGGGGGCGGACCACCTCGGGATCGCCCGCGTGCTCGCGGCCGTCATCCGGACCCTGCCGCATGATGTCGTGATCTGTGGGAAGCTCAGCACCGACGACAACGCGGCCACCGTGGGCGCGGCACTTGCCGAGTACCTGGGCCTGCCGCAGGCGACGGCCATCGCGCACCTGGAGGTGGACGGAGGGGGGGCAGGCGCGGTGGTGCACCGCGAGGTCGAAGGAGGCGTGGAGGTCCTGGCGGTGCCGTTTCCCGCGGTGCTGACCGTGGAACGCAGCCTCAACGAACCGCGCTATCCATCGCTGCCCGGCATCATGAAGGCCAGGCGCAAGGAAATCAAAACCGTGACCCTGGAACATCTCGGGCTCGACGCGGCGGACGTTGGGATGGCTGCCGCCCGGGCCACGCTCGTACGGCTGTCACCGCCGCCGGCGCGAAAAGCCGGCCGGATCGTAGAAGGCGATGCCGCCCAGGCCGTGTCGGCGATAATCTCATTCCTGAAAGATGAGGCGAAGGTCCTTTCATGAGTAAGGATGTGTGGGTGTTCATCGAGCATGCGCAGGGCACGCCGAAGAAGATCAGTCTGGAGATGCTCGGGTGCGCGCGGAGGCTCGCCACGGCGCTGGCCGGGAGCGTGGTAGCGTTTGTGCCTGGCTCCAAGGTCGACCAGGTCGCTGCGGCCGTTGGCCAGCGGGGCGCAGATGTCGTCAATACCGCTGAGCACGCGCTGCTGGAAACCTACACCACCGACGGCTACGCCGCGATCCTGGCCGATGCGGTGCGGGCAGAATCCCCTGCGGTGGTCCTGGTCGGATCAACGGCGCAGGGACGCGATCTTGCGCCCAGGGTGGCGGCGCGTCTGGGGGCGGGGATCGTCACCGACTGCGCGACCCTGGACTGGCGCGAGGCCGCGCTGATGGCCACCCGGCCCCTGTATACGCGCAAGGCGATCGGAACGGTGCGAGTGACAGGCGCCCCATGCATCGCCGTCGTGCTCCCTGCGATGTATCCGGTGGCGGACGCGGATCCCTCCCGGCGGTGGGAGGTTCGCCGGCGGCCGGTGCAGATCGATGGCAAAGCGATCCGGACTTCGGTCCGTGAGGTCAAGACCGTGCACCGGGAGACGATCCCGTTGATTGAGGCCGATGTCATCGTGTCCGGCGGCCGGGGCATGAAGGGACCCGAGCATTTCGTGATCCTGGACGATCTCGCGCGGGCCCTGCGGGCGGCGGTCGGATCGTCGCGTCCCCCCGTCGACTCGGGATGGGTGCCGCACGACTATGAGATCGGCCAGACCGGGAAGACCGTCAGTCCCCAGGTCTACATCGCCTGCGGAATCTCCGGAGCCCCACAGCATCTGGCCGGCATGTCCGGCTCGAAACTCATCGTCGCCATCAACAAAGATCCCAATGCGCCAATCTTCCAGATTGCCGACCTCGGAGTTGTGGGAGACCTGTTTGAGATCATCCCGAAGTTGACGGAGGCCGTGAAGAAAGCGAAGGGCGGCTCACATGGTTGATCCCAAGAAGATCGAGGAATTGCGCCAGGCCCGCCGGCAGTGGGAGGCGACGACCCTGGGCGAAAGTCTAGAGCAGCAGCCAGAACGCACCCCACGATTCTCTACGCTGTCGGACCTGGAGATCTCGCGCGTGTATGCTCCCGACGATCTGCCCGCGTTCGATCCCGCCCGCGACCTGGGTCTGCCCGGCGAGTATCCGTTCACTCGCGGCATCCATCCCACCATGTATCGGCGGCGCCTGTGGACCATGCGGCAGTTCGCCGGCTTCGGGTCTCCAGAAGATAGTAACCGTCGTTTTCACTACCTGCTGGAGCAAGGGCAGACCGGTCTGTCGGTGGCCTTTGACATGCCCACGTTGATGGGCTACGACTCCGATCACGCTCGGGCGCAGGGGGAGGTTGGCCGCGAGGGCGTGGCGGTCGACACGCTGGAGGATATGGAAATCTTGTTCCGGGGCCTGCCGCTGGACCGCATCACCACCTCGATGACGATTAACGCGCCGGCCAACGTCTTGCTGGCGATGTACGTGGCGGCCGCCGAGCGGGCCGGGTACCGGCGCGATCAACTGGGCGGGACGACGCAGACCGACATGTTGAAGGAGTTCATCGCCCAAAAGGAATGGATCGTCCCGCCGCGGCCCAGCATGCGCCTGATCCAGGACATGCTGGCCTTCGGCACGCGGGAACTCCCGCGGTGGAACATCATCAGCATCAGCGGCTACCACATCCGGGAGGCTGGGGCCACCGCGGTGCAGGAACTGGCGTTCACGCTCGCCGACGGCATTGCCTACGTGCAGGCCGGCCTGGACGCCGGTCTGGACATCGATCAGTTCGCGCCGCGGCTCTCCTTCTTCTTTGACTGCCACAACAATTTCTTCGAGGAGATCGCCAAGTTCCGTGCCGCGCGGCGGCTGTGGGCGCGGATCATGCGAGAGCGGTTCCGAGCGAAATCCCCGCGCGCCTGGTGGCTACGGTTCCACACCCAGACTGCCGGCGTGTCGCTGACGGCGCAGCAGGCGCAAAATAATATCGTTCGCGTGACACTGCAGGCCCTGGCCGCCGTCCTGGGCGGGATGCAGTCGCTGCACACCAACTCCATGGACGAGACGTACGCGCTGCCGACCGAAGAGGCGGTGATGGTCGCGCTGCGCACACAGCAGATCATCGCCTACGAGAGTGGAGTGACCCACACCGTCGATCCGCTCGGCGGGTCATATGTGCTCGAGGCATTGACCAACCGCGTGGAGGCCGAGGCGGAAGCCTACATCCGCAAGATCGATGACCTGGGCGGCATGGTGCGGGCGGTCGAACTTGGGTACCCGCAGCGAGAGATCGCCGAGGCCAGTTATCGTTACCAGCAGCAACTGGAACGGAAGGAGAAGATCATCGTCGGGATCAACGAGTTTGCGGCGCCGGACGTGCAATCCATCGCAGTGCTGCGCATCGATCCCGAAGTGGAGCGCCGCCAGATTGACCGCCTGCGGCGTGTCCGGGCCGCGCGAGACGCCCGGCAGGTCCAGCGTGCGCTGGATACCCTGCGCCGCGCCGGGGAGCGGGCGGACAACACTATGGACCGCGTGGTCGACTGTGTCCGGGCCTCCGCAACGGTCGGCGAAATCTGCGATGTCTTCCGCTCGATCTACGGCGAGTATAAGGAACCGGCGATCATCTAAACCGCGCGAACAGGGGACCTTGGTATCGTAGTAAGATGATATCGATGACGGATGGGAAGATCCGTATCATTGTGGCCAAGCCCGGCCTGGATGGGCACGACCGGGGCGCGAAGGTCGTCGCGCGCGCGCTGCGCGACGCGGGGTTCGAGGTCATCTACACGGGGCTGCACCAGACCCCGGAGATGATCGCGAATGCCGCGATTCAGGAAGATGCCGACGCCGTCGGACTCTCCATCCTCTCAGGCGCGCACATGACGCTGCTGCCCCGCCTGCTGGACCTGCTGCGGCAGAAAGGTGGCGGCGAGATCGTGGTCTTCGCCGGTGGGATCATCCCCGAAGAAGACATCCCCCCGCTGCGGGCCGCCGGCGTGAGCGAGATCTTTCTCCCCGGAGCATCGCTGGATGCCATCGTGCGCTGGGTGCGCGAGCACGTCAAACCCCACGGCGTCAAAGCCTAAGGAGCTCATGCGAAGCGGCCCGCTCCAAGAGGGCGAACCGGTCCTCCTGATCGACCGGAAGGATCGCCGGTATCTGCTCGTGCTGCGTGCCGGTGCGGTGGCGGATCTGCGTGGGGGGAAGCTGCTGCACGATGACCTCATCGGCACCTCGGAGGGGCGGCCTGTCCGCACGACCCGCGGCGAGACGTTTCTGATGGTTCGCGCGACCCTGGCTGAGTTTGTGCTGGAGATGCCCCGCGGGGCGCAAATCATCTACCCGAAGGACCTCAGCGCGATCCTGCTTGGCGCGGACATCTATCCGGGTGCCGCTGTACTCGAGGCCGGAACCGGGTCAGGGGCGCTGACGATGACGCTGCTGCGGGCGGTGGGGCCCCAGGGCAGGGTCTTCTCGTATGAAGTTCGCGAAGCCTTTGGCAGGCTGGCCGCCCAGAACATCAGCCGCTACCTGGGCTCGAGCGACCAGTTGGTGATGCGCGCGCAGGACATCTATGAGAGTATTCCTGATCATGATCTGGATCGTATTGTCCTCGATGTCCCCGAGCCCTGGCGGGTCGTGCCGCACGCGGTCCAAGCGCTGCGGCTGGGGGGCATTCTGCTTTCGTACGTGCCGACGGTCCCGCAGGCGGTGCGGACGGTAGAATTGTTGCGGCAGTCCGGAGCGTTTGCGATGATCGAGACGTTTGAGACGCTGGTCCGGCCCTGGAACATCGAAGGGGCCAGCGTCCGGCCGGCGCACCGGATGGTCGCACATACGGCGTTCATCACGACAGCCCGCCGCGTTGAACAGCGAACAGGGGAACAGCGAACAGTAAACTAGGGTTGGCCCGATCGGCTGCGTTAACGCAGGGAGAGGCTGTAGGTCAGGAGGATGAAGACGAAGCTTGTGAACAGCGTGTACTTCCAGTTGCGCTCGGCCGCAGCGAAGTAGAGCATGGACGCGGTCACCCGCACATAGGGGGTCAGCAGGAGCACGGCCAGGCCGAGGTTAATCAGCAGGCGGGGCCGCAGCCGTCCCGACGCCACCTCCCGCAGGTCTGCCGCCACGAGCTGGAACAGATTCACGCCCGCCAAAGGAGCCTCCATCCGAGGGTCCCCACTGGCCGCCCAGTGCCAGCCCAATCCGGCCAGCATGAGTGCCGCGCTGAGCAGGACCCCGCTCAGGAGGATGTAGCCGATCAGGTGATCCATGCCCCGTGGTTCGCGCCAGGCCGGACCGGCACACATCGCCGTTACACTCCGCGGATGCCGCGCAGGATCATTTCAATGCCCAGCACCGCGAGCATCACCAGGAAGAACCGGCGCACGGCCTGATTGCTGAGGCGTACGAGCAAGCGAGTGCCCACGAAGGCGCCCAGGAGCACGCTCAGCATCACCGGGGCAGTGAGTCCCGGGTCGATGAAACCGGCCGCCAGGTACACGCTGGTCCCGGCCAGCGCCGTGACGCCGATGATCAGGTTGCTGGTCGTCGCCGACACTTTTGGCGGCAGCCCCATGACGAGGTCTTGGATCAGGACTTTCAGCGCCCCGGCCCCGATGCCGAGCAGTCCGGCGATGAGGCCTGCGCCCAGCATCAGCGGGCCGCCCAGGTACGCTCGGGCCGCGCGATAGCTGATCGTCTCCTGTGTGGCCTGATCGTGGTAGCTGCCGGCCAACTCCAGCCATTGGGAGAATTTGTCCTGGCGCGCGACGGGTCGCCAGTGCTCGTGCCGCTGGGCGAAGAGTGTCACCCACGACGCCAGCAGCACGGAGCCGAACAGGATGAACAGCGGGCGGCGCGGGGCGGCGATGGTAATTCCCGCTCCGGCCAGCGCGCCGACGATCGTGAACACCTCCAGGAACATGCCCACCTTCAGATTCGTGATGCGGTCGCGCACGTAGGCAGACGCGGCGCCGCTGCTGGTGGCGATGACGGAGACGGTGCTGATGGCGATGGCATGTTTGATGTCCATGCCCAACAGGGTGAGACCAGGGACCAGCACGATCCCCCCGCCCATTCCGCTCATCGCGCCGATGAGCCCGGCGAGGATGGACACGGCAAGTGTGGCCGGCATATTCATGGTGCTGAGGGGAACACGGAAGACACGCCGGCGTCGGCGGACACGCGCTGGCGGGTCAGAGTCGTTCAACCGCCAGGGCGACCGCCTCCCCGCCGGCGAGGCAGATTGCGGCCACGCCACGCCGCGCTTCGTAGCGGGGCATGGCGTAGAGCAAGGTGGTCAGGATGCGGGCGCCGCTGCACCCCACGGGGTGACCGAGCGCGACCGCCCCGCCGTGGACATTGACCCGGTCGAGTGCGATGCCAAGGTCACGGCAGACGCCGAGGACCACCGCGGCGAACGCCTCGTTGATCTCAAACAGATCCACGTCTTCCTTCTGCCAACCCACTTTTTCGAGCAGGCGTGTGGTGGCTTGCGCCGGGGCGATGGTGAACCACTCTGGTGCCATCGCCGCTCCGGCCTGGCCCACGATGCGGGCCAGGGGCTTCCACCCGCGCCGCTGCGCCACCTCCTCCGCGGCCACCACCACAGCGGCCGCGCCGTCGCTGAGGCTGCTCGCATTGCCTGCGGTCACGGTGCCGCCTTCCTCAAAGGCAGGTCGCAGCGTGGAGAGTTTGTCGAAATCGACTCGGCGTGGCTCTTCGTCTTCCGCGACCACCTGCGGCTCGCCTTTGGGGTGAGGAATCTCGACGGGGATGATCTCCTTGGTAAACTTGCCGCCGTCCATGGCGCTCAATGCTTTCGAGTAACTGCGGCGGGCGAAATCGTCCTGTTCCTGGCGAGAGATCCGGTACTCCCGGGCGAGAAGTTCCGCGCAGTTCCCCATGTGCAGATTCTGATAGGCGTCCAGCAACCCATCTTTCAGGATGATATCGACAATCTTGTCGTCACCCAGCCTGTACCCGGTGCGGGCCCGCGGCAGCAGGTAGGGGGAGGCGCTCATGTTCTCCATCCCGCCTGCCACGACGACGTCAGCGTCGCCTGTGGCGATGGCCTGGGCCGCCAGCATCACCGCCTTCAGGCCGGAGCCGCACATCTTGTTGATGGTGGTCGCCGGGACGGATGCCGGCAGTCCGGCATACAACGTGGCCTGACGCCCCGGCGCCTGCCCCAGCCCCGCGCTCAGCACATTTCCAACGATGACCTCGTCCACCTGGTCTTTGGGGACCTCTGCGCGGCGCAGCGCCTCGGCGATGGCGATACTCCCCAGGCGCGGGGCAGGGATCGACGCCAGACCGCCGAGGAAGCGGCCGATCGGCGTGCGGGCAGCGCCCAGGATGACGGCGGTGCGCATCGTACGCTCAGTCTACTGCCGCCCGTACAGGGGCGCAACGCTGCGCCGGCGCTGCCTTGACACTCTCGCGCGCATCTGCTCACAATGATGTCCAATACGCGATGCAACGGTAGAGGCGGTTCGCATGGCCATGCCTCATCAGGCTCCGGGCTCGCTCGCCACCGCGCTGGCTGGGTTGAAGGTTTCCTTCGACCCCCAGCACTTCCGCTGGCGTGGGGTGGAGGCGCAGGCGTACAAATTCGCCCTCGGCGACCAGCGCGGCATGGGGTGGCGCGATGTCAGCCGGTTCACCCTTGCCTGTCCGCCAGTCGTGCCATCGCGCTTCGAACTCCGATACTTTGAGCTGGCGGCCGGCGGCTACTCCAGCCTCGAGCAGCACGGGCATGTGCACTGCATCGTGGTCCTGCGCGGTCGAGGTAAAGCCCTGGTGGCCGAGGAGATCATCGCCCTGGAACCGCTCGATGTCCTGTACGTGCCTCCCCGCACGCCGCACCGCTGGATCAACGACAGCGACGAGCCATTCGGCTTCCTCTGCCCCGTCGACGCCCAGCGGGATTCGCCCGGGCCTGTCGACGACGCGGCATGGGAGCGGCTCCGGACGCACGATCCGACAGCCCCGTATGTCTTTTGACCGCGCCTCGATGAGCCCCGCCATCGCCGGCGCGCATGGGTTTCGCGTGAACAACGCGGGCCATTTGGAGATCGGCGGGGTCGACGCGCTTGCGCTGGCGCGCGACTTCGGCACGCCCCTCCATGTGCTCGACGAAGAACGCCTGAGGGCCAACTGCCGAGAGTATCGCGACACGCTCGCGGAGGCCTATGGGCCCAACGCCCGGGCCATCTTCGCCTCGAAGGCCTGCTGCACCATCGCCACCTGCCAGATTGCACACCAAGAGGGCCTGGGGATCGATGTCGCCTCCGGCGGCGAGCTGCATACGGCGCTCCGCGCAGGCGTCCCCGCCCGGGACCTCTACTTCCACGGGAACAACAAAACCCTCGACGAGGTGGAGTACGGCCTGCGCACCGGCGTGGGCCGGTGCGTGGTCGACAATGAGCACGAATTCGATCTGCTGGAGACAGTGACAGCCCGGCTGGATACGACCGCCGACATCCTCCTGCGCCTCACGCCGGGGATCGAGCCGCACACCCACCAGGCCATCCGCACCGGCGGGGTGGATTCGAAGTTCGGATTTGGAATGCTTGACGGCGCCGCCTACCGCGCGGTGGTCCGCGCCAGCCGGATGCCGCGGGTGCGGCTGCGTGGGCTGCATGCCCATATCGGCTCCCAGGTATGTGATCTGGAGCCGTTCCGCATGTCGGCGGCGGCGCTGGTAGATTTCGCGGCGCGGATTCGCGACGAGCTCGACGTCACGGTCGAGGAGCTCAACCTCGGGGGCGGATTGGGGATCCGCTACGTGCCGGCCGATGAGCCACCGCGGATCGCAGATTTCGTGCGGGCGCTGGCCGGCGTCGTGACGGCCAGGCTGGGTGCGCACCGCCTCAGTCATCCCAGACTATTTCTCGAGCCCGGACGGTCCATCGTGGGGAGCGCGGGGGTGACGTTGTACACTGTGGGTGCGGTCAAATCGATCCCGGGCGTGCGGACCTACGTCTCCGTCGACGGCGGCATGTTCGAGAACCCCCGGCCGGCGCTCTACGGCGCGCAGTACGAAGCGGTCGCTGCCGCGCGCGCCGCCGATGCAGCCACGGACACGGTGGCCGTGGCGGGCCGGTGCTGTGAGTCCGGCGATGTCCTGATCTGGGAGGCGCGATTGCCTCCGGTGCGCAGCGGTGACCTGCTGGCGGTGTTTGGGACCGGTGCCTACACGTATTCCATGGCGAGCAACTACAACCGGTTCCCCCGGCCGGCGGTCGTGCTGGCCGGCCACGGGCGCGGCCGCTGCGTGGTGGAACGCGAAACGTACGATGATCTCCTCCGCAAGGACGTTTCGCTGTAACCCGCGAAGCAACCACGACGATGTTCGGCGATGTGAGCCTGCTGCCCTACGTGGTGGTCGCGCTGATCGTGGCGGCGACGGTCCACGAGTATGCGCACGCGTACGTGGCCGACCGGTTGGGCGATCCCACGCCGCGCGCGCAGGGCCGGTTGACGCTCAATCCGCTGGCGCACCTCGACCCCGTGGGCGCGCTGCTCATCCTGATCTTCCGATTTGGATGGGCGAAACCGGTGCCCATCAATCCAGCCAACTTTACCAACTGGCGGCGTGACACCATGCTCGTGGCCGCAGCCGGCCCGCTGGCGAACATTACGCTGCTCTTCATCGTGGGCATCCCCTATAAGCTGGGGCTGCTGGACATCGGCGCGACCGCCGCCGCGATGCCCCTGGACCATCTCCTGCAGGTGATGCTGCAGATCAACGCCATGCTGGCGGTGTTCAACCTAATTCCAATCCCCCCGCTGGATGGGTCGAAGATCCTGATGGGGTTGCTCCCGCCCGCGCAGGCGGTGACGTATGCGCGCCTGCAGCCGTATGGCACGTGGATCCTGCTCCTGCTGGTGTTTACCAGTGCCGTGTCCATCGTGCTGGTCGGACCGATGCAGTGGCTCATCGAACAGGCGACCGGCGGCGGACTGATGTGAGATGAGGCGGGGATGATGCCCTATATCGTAAAGATTCCCCAGTTCGAAGGCCCGCTCGACGAGCTCCTGACGCTGGCGCAACAGGGATCTGTCGACCTTCGCGAGATCCCGCTGGCGCGCATTGCCGAGGCATACCTCGCGGGGACAGAGCACCACGTCGACCTGGAGGAAGCCACCGAAGTCTTGTGGATGCTGGCGGCCATGATCGAAATGAAATCGCGCCTGCTGGTGCCGAAACCTGACATCCCCGCGGAGCCGCTGCCGCTGGAGGAGGACCCGTCGGATCTGGAGGCGCGTTTGGAAGAGAAACTCCAGGAGTACCGCGCGTTCAAGGAAGTGGCGTCAGCCCTGCGGGCCCTCGAGGACTACCAGCACCGGATCTTTGCCCGTCCCCCCGGCGACGATCCCAACGCGGTCTTTCTCGAGGGCGTCACGCTGGATGATCTGTTCCGCGCGTTCCAGCAGGTCCTCGAGCGGGCGCGGGAAGAGGTGGGCGAGATTACCGCCGAGGAAGTGAAGGTGGCCGAGCGCATGGAGGCCATCCTGACGCTGCTGGCCCAGCATCCCCAGGGAGTCGTCTTTGCCGACCTGTTCGCCGCCGCAGCAACCAAGCTGCAGGTGATCGTGACGTTCCTGGCCCTCTTGGAGCTGATCAAGAATCGACGCGTGCGCGCGCAGCAGCCGCAAACGTTCGCCCCCATCCGGGTTGCGCTCGCCGCCCCATGACCATCCCCAATGGCCTGGTTCCTCACGGCGACGACCTCAACCTCGATGAGTTGAAGCGCGCCGCCGAGAGCATTCTGCTGGTCAGCGGAGGACCGGTGACGGTCGATCAGCTGGTGGAGGCATTGGGGGTGGCGCCCCAGACGGTGCATGCGCTGCTGTGGGAGTTGCAGCAGGATTATGCCGGCCGGGGCATCCAGATTCAGGTTGTCGCCGGCGGGTTCCACCTCTGCACCCGGCCTGAGCTTGCATCGTACGTACAGCGGTTCCTGCGCCTGGATCACCGGGAGCCCCTCTCCCAGGCGGCGCTGGAGACATTGGCGATCGTCGCCTACCGGCAGCCGATCACCCGCGCGGAGATCGAGGCGGTGCGGGGCGTGCGCAGCGACCACATCATCGAGCGGCTCCTGGAACGTCACCTGATCCGGGATGTCGGCCGCAAGCAGGCTCTGGGCCGGCCGATTCTCTACGCCACGACCGAAGGGTTCCTCCGCTATTTTGGGCTGAAAGATCTCGCCGATCTGCCCGTATTGGAAGGGACCGATCCTCGCGGCGCGCTCGGTGGCATGACGCCGACCCCACACGCGTCCCCGGCGGAGGGATCGGAGGCGGTTTAGGCGGTTGTGCGGAGCGCTCCATGCCGAAGCGGTTGCACAGGTCGCGCACCGAGCGCTGGATCGCCGGCGTCTGCGGCGGGCTCTCCGATTATTTCAATGTTGACGTCATGGCGCTGCGGGTCGGGTTCGCGTTGCTCACCCTCTGGAATGGGTTCGGGCTGGTGCTGTACCTGCTCCTCGTCGTCCTGATCCCCGACGAACCGCTGACCGAGGTAGTGACCGAACCGGGGCTGCCGCCGCCTCCCGAAGAAGGGGAGCCCCAACGCCGGGCCCGGGTGCTAGGCTCTATCCTCGTGCTGGGCGGGGCGTACCTGCTCATCCAGCAGACCCGGCTCTTTGAGGTGTTAGTCCACCAACCCTGGATCGGCGCGCTGCTGATCATGGGCGGGTTGATCGTGCTGGTGATGAGACCCCGCAGAAAACCGTGATTCGTGATTGGTGATTCGTGATTCGTTACGGTCCGAGAACCATGGGTGCCAAACGGTCTTGGCGAATCACTAATCACGAATCACCAATCACGTTTTCATGACTCCACGCGCACGCGGCAACCCGATCGTGGCGATCGACGGGCCGGTCGGTGCGGGGAAGAGCACTGTGGCGCGCGCGGTCGCGCAGCGCCTCCGCTTCCGCTACGTGGACACCGGAGCGATGTATCGATCGGTGGCCTGGGCCGCGTTGCAGCGCGGCATCAGTCTCAGTGATGAACGGGCCGTGACGGCGCTCGCCCAATCGCTGCAGATCGACTTCGTGACCGATCCAGAAGGCCAGCGCATCCTGGTAGACGGCGTGGACGTGACCGATCTCATCCGGACGCCGCAGGTGAGCGACGGCGCGTCGGTCGTCAGCGTCTACCCTGGGGTGCGCGAGGCGATGGTGGCGGTCCAGCGCCGCCTGGGCGCCGACGGCGGGGTCGTGATGGAGGGGCGGGACATCGGGACGGTGGTGTTTCCCGACGCGGAGATCAAGGTGTTCCTGGATGCGTCGCTGGATGAGCGCGCCCGCCGGCGATTCGAGGAGCTACGGGCCAGAGGCGCCGGTGCGGACCTGGAGTCGGTGCGGAGGGCAGAAGAAGAGCGCGATCGGCGGGATCGCACCCGCAGCCATTCGCCGCTCCGCGCCGCCTCTGACGCGGTCGTCATCGATTCCACAGGAATTCCCGCAGACGAGGTGGCGGCGGGCATTGTGCAGCTCGTCCAGAGGAGGCTTCGTGCATAAGGATTTGGCGATGCCGCACGGCGGCGCGGTGAGCCGCAGGCTGGCAGGGTATGTCGCGGGCGCCTGGTACCTGTTCGTGAAGACGGCGCTGTGGGCCCTCTGCAAAGTGCTCTTTCGCCTCCGTCTGGAGGGCCGCGAGCACGAGCCGGCCAGGGGCCCCTTCATCGTCGCGGCCAATCACGCCAGCGCGATTGATCCGCCGATCGTGGGTATCGCGCTCAGACATCAGGCAGCCTACATGGCCAAGCACGAACTCCTGCAGGCGCCGGTGCTGGGTCCGCTGCTGCGCTCGATCGGCGTGTTCCCGGTGCGCCGCGGGGAGCCGGACCGCAAGGCCATCCGCCGGTCCCTGGAGGTCTTGGACGCAGGCAGGGTGCTGGTGATGTTTCCGGAGGGAACGCGCAGTCACGACGGCCGGCTGCGGGCGCCGGAGCCCGGCGCCGCGATGATCGCGCTGCGGACGGGTGCGCCGGTCCTGCCGGCCGCAGTCATCAACAGCCACCGGATCCTGCCCAAGGGAGCGCACTGGCCGAAGATGCAGCAGGTGACCGTCCGGATGGGCCCGCCCCTCGCGGTGCCCAAGATCGAGGGCCGCCTCGATCACGAGACGCTAGAGGAGTGGGGAAACAGGATTATCGCGGAAATTGAGAAGTTGCTTCCGCGTGATCAGCAGCGCGTCAAACAGTGAATCGTGATTCGTGATTCGTGATTAGTGATTCGTCGCTTCTGGCTGCGTGGTCGTCTCGAGCGAATCACGAGTCACGAATCACTAATCACGCCTTTGGCACGATCACTTCAATCGCCCTCGGCACAACCCGGAATACTGCCGGGACCGTTCCCACGATCTCCCCATCCGCGTGGATAGCCAGCGGGGCGGCGCTGTCCACACGCACATCACGGGCCGTGGTGTGCGCCACTTTCGGGTGCTGCAGGTGTCTTCCCGAGAACACCTTGGGCAGGACGGCCAGGGCCTCGAGTTTGGTGAGGTCGGTCGCGTACACGACGGCCAGCAGGCCGTCTTCGATGCTGGCATGCGGGGCCATGTACATCCCGCCCCCATACCAGTTGGTGTTGGCCGCCGCCAGCAGAAATAGCTTCAGGCGCTGTTCCTTGCCGTCAACGGTGATGTGCGCGTCGACGGGACGGTAGGTGATGAGCGTCTGCAGGATGCCGAGTACGTACACGGTGGTACCTCTGATCCACCGCGGCCAGCGGTTGACCAGGTGCGCCACTTCGGCGTCGAAGCCGACGCCCGAGATGGTAGCAAAGTAGCGGTCGTTCACCTGGCCGACGTCGACGCGTCGCCGCGACCCGTCCAGGATCGTTCGTGCGGCGGCACGAGAGTTCAGCGGAATACTCAGACAGCGCGGGAAATCATTGGCAGTGCCTTCGGGGATGATCGCCAGGGTCGGGGGCGGGGACGTCCGGCTGCGCATCAGCCCGTTCACGGTCCAATGCGTGGTGCCGTCTCCACCGACGGAGATCACGGTGCCGTAGCCGTCGCCACCGGCTAGAGCGGCACGCTCCATCCCCTCCTGCGGCGAATGCGTCGTCACCTCGTCGAAGGACAGCCCGGCGTCGTGAAGGGTTGCGCTGATCTCCGGCCAGGCGCGACGCGCCCGCCCCTTCGCGGAGGACGGATTGATGATGGCAATCGCGCGCGACATGCCACCAGGCTATACGCCGGCGAAAAGATGCAATCCTGTCCATCCCATAGTATGCTAGTAAACGATGGAAATTTTCGTGGCCAAACACATGGGCTTCTGCGGCGGTGTGAAGCGCGCGGTGGAGATGGCGGGCGGCGCCGCGGAGGCTGCATCCGGCGACGTGTACACCTGGGGTCCATTGATCCACAATCCGCAGGTGGTCGCCCGGTTGCAAGAAGCGGGAGTCGGTGTCGCCAGCGCGCTGGAGGACCTGCAGGGCGAGGCGTTCGTGGTCTCGGCGTACGGCGTCGAGCACGCCGTGCTGGACGCCGTGAAGGCGCGGGGAATGCGCATCGTTGATGCGACCTGCCCCGTGGTGATCCGGGCGCATTCCCTGGCCTTCAAACTTGTGGAAGAAGGCTACCAGCTGGTCGTCGTGGGTGATCACGGGCACCCCGAGATGGTCACGCTAAAAGAGGTCCTCGGCGACAAAGTCACGATTGTGCACGATCGGCAGGAGGCGGCGCAGGTCAAACTCCGCGGCAAGGTCGCAGTCATGTCGCAGACCACGCAATCGCAGGAGAATTTCCGCCAGATCGTGGGTGACCTCAGCCTGCGCACCAAGGAACTGCGGGTGGTTAACACGCTGTGCCCGGCGATCACCGTGCGCCAGGAAGAGGCGGAGCGAATGGTGGAAGAGGTCGACGCATTGGTGGTCATCGGAGGCCATTACAGCGCCAACACCACGCGGCTCTGGGAGATCGGCCGGGCGCACCGCCTCCCCACCTTCCACATTGAGGTGGCGGATGAGCTCAAGCCGGCCTGGTTCGAGGGTGTGACGCGTGTGGGAGTGATGTCCGGCGCCAGCACGCCGGAGTGGGTCATTGCAGAGATATTACACCGGCTTGATCAAATTGGGCGCAACTACGAAGCCACACAACCTACACAACCTACACAACCCACGCAATCACAAGCACAATAACGGTGCTCTTCATGAAAGGAGAGAAGGCCAGGCGTCAGAGGCGATGCAGGTGATTGTGTAGATTGTGTAGTTTGTGTAGATTGTGTAGGTTGAGGTGGCGGCTTGGCCGCCGTTTTTCGTGTGATGAGCAAACCTGTCGTGGCCATCGTCGGCCGTTCCAATGTCGGGAAATCGACGTTGTTCAACCGGCTGGTTGGGCAGCGAAAAGCCATTGTCGAGGATACGCCAGGCATCACGCGCGACCGGCTCTACGCGACCGCGTCCTGGCGCGGCCGGGACTTTGCAGTCGTCGACACCGGAGGCATGGCCTTGCCTGCCGGGGCGCCGGTGCAGGAGCAGGTGCGCCGGCAGGCCGAGCGGGCGGTGGAAGAGGCTGACGTCATCCTCTTCGTCGTAGACGCGGCCAGCGGCCTGCTCCCTGACGACCGTGACGTTGCCGAATACCTGCGGGCCAGCCGGCGGCCCCTGCTCGTTGTGGCCAACAAGGTCGACCATCCCAAGCACACTGGCGCGTACGAGTTTTACGAGCTCGGCCTCGGCGAGGTTATCCCCGTCTCAGCGTTGCACGGGCTCGGTACCGGCGATCTCCTCGACGAGGTGGTCGCATTGCTCCCGGAGAGGGAGCCAGATGCCGCCACCACTCCGGGGATCCAGGTTGCGGCGGTCGGCCGCCCCAACGTCGGGAAATCCTCCCTCGTCAACGCGATCTTGGGCGAAGATCGGGTCATTGTCGACCCGGCGCCCGGGACGACACGCGATGCCATCGACACGCCATTTGTGCGGAATGGCCAGTCGTTCAATCTCATCGACACCGCCGGCCTGCGCCGGAAGGCCAGGATCGACGAACCGGTGGAGCGGTACAGCGCCGCGCGGGCCCTGGCCGCGGTGGAGCGGGCCGATGTTGTCGTCCTCGTGCTGGATGCTTCGGGGCCGCCCGTTGAGCAGGACCAGGAGATTGCCCGCTATACTCTGGAGCAGGGCAGGGCGCTCGTGCTGGCGGTCAACAAGTGGGACTTGGTGAGTTCGACGCCGAAACCGGACGAGCGGGCGCTGCGCGCTATTCGCCACGCGATGCGCTTTGTGGGCTATGCGCCATTAGTGTGCACGTCGGCAACGCGGGGGTGGGGCATCGCAGCGTTGATGGACCGTGTGGTTCAGGCGGCCGGCGCGCACAATCGGCGGATTCCGACCGGGCCGCTAAACCGTGCCCTCGAGGCGGCCGAACAGGCTCATCATCCGTCGGCAGATAAGGCCGGGCGCCAGATCAAGATCTACTATGCCACACAACCCCAGGTCAAACCGCCGACCATCGTGCTCTTCGCGAACGATCCGCAGCTCCTCACCGAAGACTATCGGAGATACCTTGAAGGCAGACTCCGCGATGCGTTTGACTTCCAGGGCACCCCGATCAGGCTGGTCTGCCGGCCCAGAGAACGCAGTGGAGCCCAGCGGTGATGGCGGTCGTCGTGCTGGTCCTTGGGTATCTGCTGGGATCGCTGCCCACCGGGCTGCTGGTCGTCCGGGCGCTGACGGGCCAGGATATCCGCGCTATCGGCAGCGGAAACATCGGGACGGTCAACGTGTACCGCGTCGCGGGACTTCCCGCAGCTGTGCTGGTGCTGGTCGTGGACATGCTCAAAGGCGCTGCGCCGGTGTTGCTGGCTCGGATGTGGGGCCAACCGGCGGAGATCCAGGTGGCTGGCGGCTTGGCCGCAATCGCCGGACACAACTGGTCCCTGTTCCTGCGGTTCAGCGGGGGGAAGGGGATCGCCACATCATTTGGGGTGCTGCTGGCGATCTCCCCTCCGGTGGGTTTGGTCGCTGCCGTGGTGTGGGGCATCGTCGTGGCCGTCACGCGGTACGCGTCGCTGGCCTCGTTGCTCGGCATGATTTCCGTCCCGGTGACGATGTGGTGGCGCAGGGAGCCGCCGGCGTATCTCGTATTTGGACTTATCACCCTGACGTTTGCGGTGTACCGTCATCGCGCGAACTTAGCCCGGCTGATCTCCGGGACCGAACTCCGGGTGACCGACAAACCGGGGGGATCATGACTGTCCACGCGGTGCGGCGGGCATAGGTAGGGTGTGATGATCATGGTGACACCAGAGATTCGGTTTGAACTGTTGGGTCTGGCCATCGTGTTGCTCCTGGTGGCCGTGTATGGGTTGCGACGCCTGGTGCGGCGGCGAATCGCCGATCGCGCCATGCGCGATTCCGAGACCGGAGCGTACACCGCGGGTTTCATCGAGGAAGTGTACCAGGCTGAGCTCCGGCGTGCGGAACGCACCGGGGTGCCATTCTCCGTAGCCCTGGTAGCGCTGCAGGATGAGGCCGGAAGTGGGAAGCCGCTGCCTCTCGATGCGCCGGCCGCGGCCGCGCACTGGCTGCGCGAGTGCCTCCGCGGTAGCGACTATATCGGCCGGCTCGAGGAGTCTCGCTTCGCGCTCGTGCTGCCCGAGACGTGGGAAGAGGATGCGCGGATTGTGCTGGCCCGCATCGACGGATCGTTCCGCTACGAGGCGAAAACCAACGGGGGCAAGGAGCGCTGGCTGACCTGCCGCGTCGGCGTGGCCACGTGGACGCCGGAGAATCCGGATGCATGGGACGGTGCGGCGAAGCGGTTAGAAGCCACGCTGCGCGCCCCGAAACAGCACTCCTCGAGCACCCTCTCACCGAACCGCACATAAGCTTTGTGATCCCGCTCGATTCCGCTAAAGCCGACCTCCTGGAGATGGGCTGAGTTCGGGCCCGCTCCGCTCCGAGTCGGCTCGCCAGCTCACCCCAGAAATTCGCCAGAGCAAATTTCCGGGGGACCCCGAGGCCGGGCGTAACGCTCGCGGGCTCCTCCCCCAGCCCATCTTCAAGAGTCGCCGTTCTGCAACATCTTTCCGCGTTTCCCCGCTTTCGCATTCCCGCGTTCCCCTGTTCCCGCGTTCCCGTGTCGTCAGGCGGCGGAGGCGTCAACCTTCTTTCCCTCTCCCTGGAGGGAGAGGGTTAGGGTGAGGGGGTTCCTCGAACCTCCACTTGGGTCATGTCCGGCCGTCTGCACTTCCGCGTTCCCGCGTTCCCGAGTCGTGAGGCGCCGAGGGGCGCCAACCTCATTCCCCTCTCCCTGGAGGGAGAGGGACAAAGGGTGAGGGGATCACACGAACCTCCTCGGTCGCGCGTTTAGTCCCGCAATCCTCATCTCCGCGTTCTCTGTTCGCTCGTTCCCTGTATAATTGTTGCCGTCGGGCCGTAGCGCAGGTGGTAGCGCGCTTCCTTGGGGTGGAAGAGGTCGCCGGTTCAAGTCCGGCCGGCCCGACCATGAATGACGCGGGGTCTGTGATAGTCCTCGGTGTCAGTCCGACAGTCGGTTGGGTCCCGGTTGGGTCACCTATCGAGGAGGTAAGAAAAGTGGAAACATTGCCGACCATCGTTACACTTCTGATTGCTCTCAGCGTCGCGTCAGAGCGTCTGGTCGAGATTATCAAAGGCGTCATTCCGTTCCTCAATCAGCAGAATCAGAATGCCACTCAGGAGGGCTGGAGAAGGGCCGCTGTCCAGGCGATGGCCGTCGTGGCCGGCATCGTGACCGCGCTACTTGCCCGCTCGGCGATCACTGATGTCGTTCCCAAGGCATGGCAATCCACATCTGGTATCCTGGCGCTAGGTCTTCTCGCGAGTGGAGGCTCTGGCTTGTGGAACGCGGTTCTGGGCTATCTTCTACAGGTGAAGGACCTAAAGAAGCTCGACGTCAAGGCGAGGACGAAGAAATGAAGCGCTGGCGTGGTCCTGGTTAACGATATTGATTAAGCCATGCTTGCGTTTCGTCGTGGTTGGCGAACGCGTTCAGGGTACCCTCGACCTGCTTTCTCAGGCCGGTGTCAGTGAGTGTTCGGTCAATAGCCGCATATACATCATGTAGCAGTTCCAGTGGGTTCTTCTCAGCCACCGGCCCTGTAGCGATACCGAATCCCTTCTCAGCAGTCCTTATTAGGAACTCCTTCCACACCGAGACATTGTCAATGCCGCCCGCGATACCGAGGGTGCCGAGGGTGGTTGCCACGGCTTGCTCAGTCTGCGGGCCGAAGGCGCCGTCCACCTTCACCGGTAGTTCATACACATGCGTCAGAGCCCCTTGCAGGAATTTCACACGCGATGGGGAGCCCGGTTGGAACCCGATCGCCGTGCCATCATCCAAGTGCAAATGGTCTCGATGGTCGATATCGTAGTTGTAGTCTAGGACGGTGCCAAAGTGCCGCCGAACGATGGCTTCCACGGCATAGTAGAAGACCCGGTCGCCCCCTTGGAAGCCGTCGTGGAGAGTGACGAACCCCTTGCCGGCCCAAAAGATTCCGTCAATATCGAAGGCTCGGCCTTGGCCATGGAATCCAGGCTTTTCTACCCACGCACCCGCGCTGGCGATGACCTCGGCTTGGCCGAGAGGGCAGATGTCCCAGAGTTCCTGAAAGCACTCGTTGAGCTCAGTCTCGAATGGATCCAAGCAATAGAACTTCGCCGGCTTGCCCCGAGTTCCATACCCAAAGGGAGGGGCCAACCGATCGTAATGCACAGGCACACCAGCGAGGACTTCGAAGAAATTGTCAGGTCTGGCCACGGACACTTCTCCCTTCTAACTCCCAGATCAATCGCTGGCTGTTGCATTAACTCGATACCCCATCAAAACCGGCAGGAGACCAGGCGATCTTCGGAAGGATGGATATCTATGATCCGGCCGGCCCGACCAGTGTCATAGCCGTTCCGGGAAAGGTACTAGTGGATGGTGGGAGGGATCGGAACAGGCGAGATCCAAACGTACAGCGGGACAACCAATGATCCCCGCTTCGAAGCGCCGAAAAGTGGATGAGTCACCATCCGGATCCGCATAGGTTTTCGCAGGAACGTAGCGTGAAGGGCGACATCGTCCGCATCCGAGACGTAGAAGCGAAGCGGGGCACAACGCAGCGGGGCTTTGTCCGCGTCGGCGAGACGCCGGTCGGGCCCATCCAGTTTCCCATCGTCATCATTCAGGGCACGAAACCAGGGCCCACCCTGTGCCTGACTGCCGGCGTCCACGCGGCCGAGTACCCGGGGATTGCTGCGGTGACCCAGGTAACGAGAAGCGTGAGGCCGGAGGACCTGACCGGAACGATCATCGCCGTGCCGGTTGTCAACCAGCCGATGTTCCAGGCGCGCGCCGGCTTCCTGTCGCCAATCGACGGGCTCAACCTCAACCGCATGTTCCCAGGAAGCCCCACGGGCTCGATCAGCGAGATCCTGGCGCATGTCTTGCTCAACGAGGTCGTCGTCCTCGCCGACTACCACATCGATTGCCACGGAGGGGACCTGACGGAGACCCTCTGGCCCTACGCCGGCTACAGTCTCACGGGAAATCCGCAACTCGACGAGCAGGGCAAAACCCTTGCCCGATTGTACACGCCGCGCATCGTGGCCTTGTATGAAGAGGGCACTCCGCTCCCACCAACGAAAGGCTCGCTGACCTACACGGCGGCCCAGCGAGGGGTCGCCTCCGTGCTGGGGGAGTGCGGCAGCGCGGGGACCCTCGAGCCAGCCGATGTCGAGATCCATGTGCGTGGGATCCTGAATGTCACGCGGTTCCTGGGCATGCTCCCGGGCGATCCGAGCGTCCAGGGAGACCGCCTCAGGGCCGTGGGGCAGTTCACCGTTACCGCGCGGCGAGGTGGCCTCGTCCACCTCAAGATCCGCGTGGGCGACCCGCTGAAGAGCGGACAGGAGATCGCTGAGATTCACAACATCTTCGGCGATATCGTCGACCGGGTGCAGTCGCCCGCCGACGGTATCGCCCGCATCATCTGGACGCACAAAGCCGTCAATACGGGAGAGCCGCTCGTGCGGTGCTGGATCGTCGAGCCGGAACGGCTGGACGGCTGAGTGCGGGCGAGTACCTGGGGAGGTATTGCCGTGGAGATCCAGTCTCAGAAACTCAGTGATTTCTTCAACGTTGGGCGCGACCGTGGATGGGATATTGAGAAACAGCGGTGGACGGTTCACATGCTAATCAATCCCGAGGGATTGACCTTCACACTCGGGGAGATCCTGCCCGGCGGCATCCCCCTCGATCTGCGCCTCGAGAAGTCTGGAAGCCGGTATGGGTATCCACCGCTCCGCGAGGCGATCATCAGAACGCAGCAGTACGACCTTCCTGTCGAGAACGTGCTCGTCACGTCGGGGACGCAGCACTCGAACTTCCTCGCCCTGATGGTGGCGCTCCGAGAAGGCGACGAGGCGATCGTCGAGATCCCCTCATGGGAACAGCCACGGGTCCTGTGCCAGGCGCTCAACGTCAACGCGAAGATCATCCGCCGCCGGCCAGAACTGGGATGGAAATTCGACCTCGACGAGATGGCCTCGATGGCGTCGCCCAAAGTGAAGGTGATCTACATCTGTCATCCCAACAATCCGACGGGCGCGGTGCTGACCGCCGACGAACTCAAAGCGGTCTGCGAGATCGCGGGGCGGCACGGTGCCTACGTCATCTCCGATGAGATCTACAAGGGGCTCGAGTGGACCGGCAAGCCGACTCCTTCCGTCGCCAATCACTACGAACGCGGGGTCAGCACGAGCAGCCTGTCCAAGACCCTGGGGATGGGCGGCCTGCGCCTCGGGTGGCTGGCGACGCAGGATCGGGGCTTTCTCGAACGCTGCATGGAGTTCAAATACTACATCAGCCTACACCAGCAGAGCCGCCTGGATGAGACCGTGGCGTTTGCCGCCCTCCAGCCGTCCCGCTACCGCGAACTCATCGACCGGACCATGAAAGCCGCCCGGGTGAACTTCGCCATTGTCTCGGAGTGGATGGCGACCCACGGGACCTTCCACTGGGTGGCGCCGCAGGGGGCCTTCCTCTCGTTCCCCAGCTACGACCTCGGCATCCCATCCTGGGACATGTGCCTACGGCTGCTCGACGCGCCGTACCGAACGTATCTCGTTCCAGGTAGTTGCTACGGGTACGAGGGGTACGTGCGGCTGGGCTTCGGCCCAGGCACGCCGGCCGAGACGATGCGGGCGGGGCTCGATCAGATCGACCGCTTCGTCTCGGACTTCAAAGCGGGCAAGATCACCGCAGGCCCCGCCGTCACTTCAAGGCGCTCCGCTTGAGATCGCGGCGATGCGCGCGAGGACGTCCTCGGTGCGCATGATCTTGGCGTAGACGTCCCGCAGGATCCGGATCGACGCCCGGTGGAGTTCCTCCGTGAGCGCCGCGCATCCGTCTTCCACCAGCGCGACCGAGAATCCGCGGTCGGCCGCCTCTGTCACCGCCGTGTGCACGCATCCCGTGGTGACAACGCCGGTCACGACGAGCGTTCGGATCTCTAGGTTGCGCAGGACGTATTCAATGTTCGTGCTGCTGAAGACTGAGCCAGCGGTCTTGCTGAACACCATCTCGTCGCCTGCGGGCTTCAGGTCGTCAAGGATCTCGGCTTCGCGGGACTGTGGTGGGGCAAAATGGCCCAGGCGCTTGTGGGACGGGCCCCTGTCGCGTCCGTCGCCGGTCATGGACTGGATTCTCGCGTGCATGACTTCGAGCCCGGCCGTTCGGAAGGCATTCTGCAACCGCCGGATGTTGGGAACAATCAGGTCCAGCCGGTCTTTGTAGTACAGCAGTTCCCGCTCGAAGCCCGCGTCACGGATCTTGCGGCACGTCGAGTAGTCCCAGTGCGCGTCGAGGTACTGCATGTCCACCACCAGGAGCGCCGTGTGGCCGCGCTCGAACGGTGGCTCGGGAAACGGAGGCCGCCAGGCGATGTAGGGATCGCGCTCTCTTGGCGGGAGCATGGGGGTGACTTCGTCGCGCATCGTTGTGCGGCGCATGGACATCAACCCTTTCGGAATCGAGGGTCCAGCAGATCGCGCAGACTGTCTCCCATCACGTTGAGGGGAACGACGATGCTGAGGATCGCCAGACCCGGAAACGTACTGATCCACCACTGGTCCAGATAGCTTCGCCCCGAGGCGATCATCGACCCCCACTCGGGGATCTCGGGAGGCGGCCCGAGCCCCAAGAAACTCAGGGACGCGAACGTCAGAATCGCGTGGCCAATGTCGAGCGTGCTCATGATCACGAGCGGAGACGTGATCCCGGGCAGGACGTGCCGCAGGAAGATCCGGGTGCGGGAGGCGCCGAGCGCTCTGGCCGCCTCGACATATTCGCGCTCACGAAGCGACAGCACGAGCCCCCGGACAAGCCGCGCGTAGGACGGCCACCAAGCCAGCATGATGGCCACAACGGCATTGCGGATGCCAGCACCCAGCGCGGCTGTGATGACCATCGCAAAGATCACCGTGGGGAATGCAAGCATGAGGTCGGTGATGCGCATCATCACTTCGTCGACGGCCCCGCCCAGCGTGCCGGCGGTGCTGCCGATCATCATGCCCAGGATGACTGCGAGCCCCACCGCGGCAACGCCGACTGGGATGGAGAGCCGCGCTCCGTACACGATGCGGCTGAGGATGTCTCGGCCCAGGGGATCGGTCCCCAACCAGTGCGCAGTGTTCGGCGGGGCCAACCGGCGAACGATGTCCTGATCCAGTGGCGGATAGGGAGCGAGCAGAGGAGCCGCCACGGCCGCTGCGCCCCAGAGGACGACGATTCCCAAGGAGAGGAGCGCGAGGGGCGAGCCTGCGAGCGGGCGGGGGAGCGCCCGGGCCAGGAGCGGCCGCCGCCGGGGTCGGAGCGCGAGCGCTTCCGCGACACCGCCTCTAGCCAATGCGGACGCGCGGATCGAGCATGGCGTAGGCAACATCAACGAGCAGGTTGACGACGGTGTAGACGGTGGCGACGACGATACCGACGCCCATGATTGCCGGGAAGTCGAGCGACGTCGAGCTTTGGAAAGCGTATGATCCGAGGCCCGGCCACGCGAACACTGTTTCGGTGACGACGGCGCCGGACAGGAGACCGCCAAAGCTCAGTCCAACGACGGTGAGGACCGGGATGAGCGCGTTTCGGGCCGCGTGGCGAAGCAGGACGGCTGCACGCGGGAGGCCCTTCGCGCGCGCGGTCCGCACGTAATCATCGTCGAGCACCTCAAGCATGCTGCCTCGCATCATCCGGGCGATGATCCCGAGGCTATAGGAGGACAGCACGAGGGCCGGGAGGATGAGATGCTTGAGCGCGTCGGCGGCGACATCTAAGCGCCCGGATAAGAGCCCGTCGAGCACGACGAAACCCGTGATGAACGGCGGCGCTGTGATGCGCGCGCTCAGCCGTCCTGGAGGAGGCGCCCATTCGAGTCTGGCGTAGAACACCAGGATCGTGACCAGGCCCAGCCAGAAGACGGGGACGGACGTGCCGACGAGTGAGAAGACGCGACCGACCTGATCCAAGAGGCTGTCGCGACGCACGGCCGAGAGGATTCCGAGGGGGATCCCGACCAGGAGCCCGAGGATGATGGCGGCCAGGGCGAGTTCGATCGTCGCAGGCAGGTGCTGCCGCAGGTCGACGGCCACCGGCTGGCGGGTGGAGATCGAAACGCCGAGATCTCCGTGGATTACCCGCCACAGGTAGATCCCATACTGCTCGGGAAGCGGCCGGTCAAGTCCCCAACGATGCTTGAACGCGGCCACGATTTCCGGGTTGGCAGCAGCCTGATCTCCCAGGTTGGCCGTCACGGGATCGGCTGGGACCGCGTGGGACACGATGAAGCTCAGCAGCGTAATTCCCACCAGCATTGGCGGGATGAGGAGAAGCCGCCGGATCACATACCAGCCGATATTCACGCAGCCGCGCCGGTCACCCTCGCCTCGGTGACACCCGAGTCAATTTGAAATGGTGGGAGCTAGGTCGTCCGGGTCAGCGCGTAGAAATCGACGCCCCAGACGCTGTTGAACGTCACGCCGCTTACATTGGAACGAAACGCGTAGGGTACGGCCGGCTGGAACAGCGGCGCATAGGGACCGATCTCTGCGAGCTGCCTGTCGATCCTCTGGTACAGCGCAAGGCGTTTGGCACTGTCCAGCTCCATTTCGACCTGATCCCCCAGATCCGCCAGCGATTTCGCCGCGGGGCTGGCATCGGCGAACCAGCCAGCGCGCTTACCCACGGTCCTCCCAGGGAGATAGACCAAGAAGTCGCTCGCGTCGGGATAGTCGGCGGCCCAGCTCCACACGCCGACCTGGTTCTTGCCGTCCCGGTACTGCTGGAGGGAGGTACTGATGGGCAAGCCGTTCAATTCGAGCCTCATGCCGACGGCCGACAGGTCGGCCTGGATCTTCTGCGCCAGGATGTTCATCTGCACGCCCCAGATCGTCGAGTCACTCGCGTACGAGAGCTGGCCGCGGACTTCGGTGATCCCGGATTCGCGGATGAGCGACCGGGCCCTATCGCGGTCGGTGGTGGGACCCTGCGCCGGGTCCATGGCGCCCGGGAAGATGGTCGGGATCACCCCGGCCAGCCTTACTGAGCCGGCGCCCGCGATGGCCAAGATCCCCTGATAGTCCAGGGCATAGCGAACGGCCTGCTGGATCTTCGGGTTGGCGAACGGGCCACCCACCGAGGGGTTGGCGTTCATCAGCACATAAAAGGTTGTCGCCGCGGGGCTTGTCTTGACGCTCACGCCCTGTGCGCGCCGGAGGGCCTGGAGCTGATCCTGGCCGAGCCCGGTCGCGATGTCGATGTCGCCCTTCTCCAGTTGGATCTGCTCAGTCGCGGGCTCCGCGACGTTCCGGATCACGATCCGCTCGACCTGTGCGGCAGGTCGCCAGTGGTTGGGATTGCGCTCCAGCACAACTTCTTGACTCGGAACATAGCGGGTGAGTATGTAGGCGCCGGTGCCGGCGGAGCGGGCGTTGAGATAGCTTTCGGCCTTATCCTTCTCCCGAGCATCAGCGGTCGCGTCGCCCCCCTGTTCGGTGACGAGCTTGCTGTCCAGAATGCCCAGGCTGGGGCTTGAGAGGATCGGTAGGATCGAGGGCTTGGGTGCTTTCATCCGGATTGCCACCCTCAGGGGATCGAGGACGAGCACATCCTCCACTCCGTCGAGCAGGAACAGTGAGTTGGCCTTGAGGTTCAGGATCCGGTCGAGCGACCACTTGACATCTCTTGCCGTCAGCGGGTTACCGCTGGAGAATTTTACGCCCTGTCGTAGCGTAAACGTATAGATCTTCCCATCGTTGGAGACCCTCCAGCTTGTAGCGAGGGAGGGCTTCGGGGTTTTGAGATCCTCGCCGTCGAATGTGACAAGCGAGTCGTACGTCCCGTGGTTTACCATCTCGCTCGTCGTCTCGATCGTCCGGGCCGGGTCCAGACTCTTGATCACGAAGTTGGCCGCAACAATGAGCGCAGCAGTCTGACCTGGCGGCGCGGCGCGGGTCGCGGAAATCGGGAGAAGGCGGCTGGCGGCTATAAGTCCCGCTCCGCCTCCGATCAGGCGCAAAAATTCCCGACGGCTCACCGCGAACCGATCGTTTCTTGCGGAATCATGGCGGCTAGCAGACATCTCTTCTCCCCCTCGCGATCAAACGGTGCTCTCCCACATCCGAGTACCCTTTACGACGGCCCTGCCTGCTCATCCTCCGGATGGTCTCAGGCCGTGTATGTGAAGGAAGGGGCAGAGAATTTTCCGCCAAAGAA
>Ga0209689_1000185_pt1 | contig 38828 bp, 38 predicted proteins | sample GraSoiAngelo_149_FD_187119 | JGI IMG/M metagenome (GOLD analysis project Ga0209689, IMG submission 187119) | Grasslands soil microbial communities from the Angelo Coastal Reserve, California, USA - 14_1009_09_30cm (SPAdes) (version 2) | ecosystem: Environmental > Terrestrial > Soil > Grasslands ... | reverse complement strand
TCGATCAGGCGGCTTTCCCCGAATTCCTCTTCTGCACAATTGTACGACTCGGTTATGCCATCGGTGTACAGTGCGAGCGTGTCGCCGGGGTGAAGCTGGCACTCCCCGATCGAGCAATCCCACTCTTTGAAGATTCCCAAGACCGTGGCCGTAGAATCCAACCGTTCCAGGGTGTTATCGCCCCGGAGGAGCAGGGCGGAGAGATGCCCGCAATTCGCGTAGCGCAAGCGGCCCACGTTGTCGTCGTATTCGGCAAAGAAGAGTGTGGCAAAGGCGCCGTCAGGCGTATTCTCACAAAATAGCCGGTTTACCGAGCGCAACAGCCGTTGCGGCTGATCCAACGCGATGGCGCACTGGCTGCGGAGATTCGCCTGCAGATTGGCCATCAAGAGAGCGGCGGCGATTCCTTTTCCCGAGATGTCGCCGATCACCAGACCGAGCCGCCCTTGCCCTAGATCAAGGTAGTCGTAATAGTCACCGCCAACCTTGTGCGCCTGGATGCAAGTACCCGCATATTCCAGCGTTTTCAGCGGCGGCAGTGTTTGCGGGAAGAGCCTGGCCTGCACCTGCTTGGCAATTTCCAGTTCCTGGGCGGCGCGGCGCTCCGATTCCAGCTTCTCGGTCGTCGCGCGGCGCTGCGCTTCGACAGCCTGGGTCATCTCGTCGAAGCTCACTAGCGAAAAGGAATTCCCGTCGACATCTCTGAAGCGTGCGAACACTCCACCCCAAATGGGTTCCTGCTCTCCGAGCAGCATCGATGATGGCGTTGAAGCAGGGGCTTGCTCGGGGCGCTCATATTTGATGCGCTTCAGCCGAGGCGCAAGCTGAAAGCGCACCCCGCGCTTGGACCATTCCTGAAACTTGGCAGCGACATCTTCTGTGACAAAGACAACTTGCGTGGAGCGGCCGATGAGATTGTACTCACGAGAATTGGGCTTGGGAACAACAAGCGAAAGGATCGCGGACCCATCCGGAGGGGCGACGGCCACCCAGCGGTCACCGGATTGAAGCCTGGTATCAAAGGCCAGATGGAAGCCTAGCTGATCGAGGTAGAAACGCAGACTTCGATCTTGATCGCGCACGAAAATGTTAACGCAATGCAGGCGAAGGTATAGGTCCGGTCGACTCGCCCGAAACGCGGCCCCGTCCGTCCCATAGGATGAGGGAGAGCTGCCCATCGGCGTCATTATATGTCCGAACAATATGTCCGAACACTGTTCTTGGTTGTGGTTCGCGCGCGAGGGACCTAGCGGGTTGGATTGTGTTGGTGGTCAAGGCGACAAAAACAACTGGGGGCAGGAAAGACTCTTTCCTCCGAGCACAGCCTGAGCTGTGCCACTCTAAACCGTTCCTCACGCAGGATTGAACTCCGCGCGGCGGATCATTTCTTCGCTGATGCCGCGGGCTTCGCGGAGGGTGGTCGCCAGCTCGGGGTCATTGCTTTTCGCGTTCTCTCGCAACAGCCGTCCGAGTTCTTGGTCAAAAAGATCGCGGATGAGTTCCGGCGTGTGACGAACCGGCGCGCCTCCCTCATCGAGGACTTCCACTTTGTCGGAATGCTTCATGCGCTGGGCGATCATCAACCGGTAGATGCGGTCGGTGGCGAGATCTTCCATGTAGCCATCAAGGAGACTCGCACCCTTGCCGTTGAGCACGCCGTGGCGGTAGCGAATGACGGTCCGAACTGCGGCGCGCGTTCCGGCTAGCGTGCGTTTGCCAACCCCCGTGGGAATCGGGCGAAGATCGGGATGTGTGCCGGCGTTCGCCGGCCGCGCCTGAAGCTGGTTGGGGGCAGGGAACTGGCTCACCGCAATTTCGTTTTGATCGGGATGCCCGGTCCAGGCGCCGTCCATCAGCGAGTTGGCTTCGTTCTTCTTGTCTTCCGCGAGGGCCTTCAACGCGCGAGCGTTCAGCTCCGGGTCTTCGCGGCTGGGGAAGAGTGCGGTCATGCCACCGATCGCGAGCATCCCGTGTTTGTGGCAAATCTCCGGCAGCAGATTGCGCAAATTCTGGAAGAACGCAACATTATGCGGAATGGTGTTGCGATCGGGAAGTACCCACTCGGGATTTTCGAGATTGAAATGGATCAAGCTGGCCATATAGTCCCAGCGGCCGAGATTGAGTCCCACGATGTGGTCACGAAGATTCCAAGCAAATTCTTCCATCTGGAAAGCGAGCGGATGCGATTCGACCAGCGCCATGCACTTGATGGCGTTCGTTGGCAGGCCCTTGAGGCGGGCAATGATCTGGAAAAGATCGCGCCACCAGAGAGCCTCGTCGGCGGATTCGGACTTGGGAATGTAAATACAAAGAGGATGCTTCAGCGCGCTGAAGTCCACCTGATACGCGACCATGGCGACGTCGAAGAGCGAAGCCGGAAGCAATTCCCCGGGCAGAATGCCAGCCTGGTGTAAGTGCAAGCCACGGGGCCGCGTGAAAATTACCGTGGCGCTAGGATGGATGCCCACGGCTTTGTTGCGCTTGCGGTCGAAGTAGGTGAGACCGCCGGCGAGCGCTTCGAGAATATTCTTGATGCCTTGCGAATGGTGCTCCCAGGCGTTGGCGATGGAGTCCTCCAGATCGAGCATCACCCCGGGAGCGCCGGAATTCAGCATTTTCACGACAAGATCGGCGTCATCGGCGGGCCCGGTCATCTGGTTCCGCTGATCCGCGCACCAGGCGGGAAGCTCAATGCGCCACGAATTTGTTGTCGCCACGGCGGGCGGCAGGAAATCGGGAACCTTGCCGCCGTGGGCCTCGCCCAGGGCGTAATCGCGGCGGGCGATCAACGCGCGCTGCCGCAGTGTGAGCGCGGCGTGTAGCGGCGCAAGAAATTCGACAAAGCCCGCAGGGAGATCGCGAGCAGCGTCGAACTCCGGTGGAGCGGAATTGACCGCCACGACGCGATTTGAAAAGGGCCAGGGAGCGAGCCCCGGATTTGGCTTGCTGCTAGCGGTAGTAGCCATGCTGTAGGTCAGTCCTTTCCAGTACGAAATTCGAACGGAAGCGGGTTGCCGAACTAGCAGGGCACCATCCCCCTTCCTTCTACAGGAGCATCGCCGCAGCCACAAGATGGTGTTCAGTATGCTGAACAATTATTCTATACTTGGGCGATAACTATTTTTTATGGGGGCGGCCATGGCGGCCACGGAGACCAGTCCGGCCACAGCGGTGGAGCGGGCACTGAGTATTCTGGAAGCAGCCGCGCAAAGGCGCGAGGGGCTGACCAACGCGGAGATCAGCCGCAAGCTCGGGATACCGAAGAGCTCCGCGAGTTACATCCTGAGGACTCTAGAAAAACGCAGCTACTTGCGGCGTGAAGCGGAAACCGGGAGGTATCGGCTGGGCTTGAAAATATTGAGTCTCGGTGGAGATGCCCAAGCCAACCTGGACATCGCAGATGTGGCGCTGCCGTTTATGAGGTCGCTGGTGGAGCGAATTCACCTGACCGTGCACCTGGCGGTCTTGGACCAGAGCGAAGCGGTTTATATCGAGAAGGTAGAGGCGCCCGGATTTTTCAAGGTGAACACGTGGGTGGGGAGGCGGATGTTTCTGCATTCCACGAGCGTCGGGAAATGCTTGCTGGCCTGGCTGCCGAAGCATGACGTGGAGGCCATCGCCAAGCAGCACGGTCTGAAGAAGAGAACGCCGGAGACCCTCACCAGCCTGCCAAAACTGCTCGCCGACCTGGAGCACGTGAAGCAGTCGGGTTACGCGGTGGATGACGAGGAAAACAGTTTGGGTGCGCGGTGCCTGGGAGTGCCCATCTTCGACACCCTGGGAAATGTAACGGCAGCGCTTGGCGCCAGTGGGACGCTGACGCAAACGGATCAGACCAATATGCCGCGGATCATCGAGGCATTGAAGGAAACAGCGCGGCGGATATCGCGGCAACTATACAAAGCCGGAGTACCAGGAGCCGCCTAGCGAGTGGCCCGGTGCGCGCGAAGTATACCTTGGCCTAGCCCGCGACGACCAAATTGTTCCTGACACAGAAAACGTTGGGAACTTGATTAGCTCGCAGGCCGGCGAGATTCTTGTCAGCCTCGTTGTCGACAACCCCTTCCAGCGTAACGTTGCCATTCTTCACGATGATATGAATGGAAGGCACGGCCTGAATGGAGTAACGCGAGAGCCCGGCGTCCCCATAAATGGCGCGGTACAAGGCACGACGGAGCTGGTCATCCATTGGCGAGAGTGGAAGGACCTCAATGTTGTTCACGACCGAGGCGACTCCCTCGATGCTCTTCACCGCAGCCTCGGCGTCGGATTTCAAGACCGGCCGGGTCACCTGGCCGGATAGAGTGACCTTGTCGCCGTCCACCTGATACGCGAGATTGTCGAACACGGAATACCACGGCAGCATGACCAGCTGGTGACGGACTTCCTTGTGTAGTTTTTCCCGATACTTTGATTCGCTGCGTTGTTTTTTTTCATTCTGCGGCCGAGCGGCGGCGGAATAGGGCAACGCTACCATCGGCGTGGCAAGCAGCGCGGCTACAAGCAGGGCACAGAGTTTCTTTCTCATGATGGCCTCCCGGACAGAAGTTCTATGGTTCTTGCACCAGTTAGATTCAAGATGCAAGCCAAATGGGTGCACGGTTCGGTGCCAGGGTCAGGTGCTAGCATACTCTCTACATTGGCCGCAAGGAGTGTGGGATTGTTTTCGGAAAGGGAGACTTTGTGAGAGTAACAGTGTTGAGCGGACGTGGCTTGAGGCGTGGAGAATAGCTTGATGCTGGTCATTGCGCATCGCGGAGCATCGGGGAACGCGCCGGAAAATACCATGGCGGCGTTCAAGAAAGCTGTTGCCCTGGGAGCCAATTTCATCGAGACGGATTTGCAGCTTTCACGCGATGCGCGTTTGGTTGCCATTCACGATGCGACGGTGAATCGAACGACCAACGGGCAGGGGACAGTGCATGATATGACGCTCACGGAGCTGCGGCGGCTGGATGCCGGGTCGTGGTTCGGGAGTGAGTTCGCCGGAGAACGCATCCCCACACTGGACGAAATCCTAGCGTTTTCCAAGAAACATGATGTGGTGTTTTATTTGGAGATCAAGCCGGGCGGATCCTGGGGCGGGGAACACGCGTTGATTGGCGCGCTGCGCGAATCGGGAGAGATACCGCGGGCGGTGGTGATTTCTTTTGACGCCGCGATCGTACTGAGTTTGCGGAAAATCGAGCCGACGCTGATGACCGGGCTGCTGTACGACGGACAGATCGAAAATCCACTGGAGAAGGCCGTCGCCATCGGCGCGCGGCAGCTGGCCGTGCGGGGAGATCTGGTGACGCCGGCGCTGATTGCCGAAGCCCGCAGGAAAGATCTGCAGGTGGTGTGCTGGACGGTGAATCATCCCGCGCACATGCGGCTGCTCGCCGCAGCGGGAGTAGACGGAATCATGAGCGATTATCCGGACCGCTTGGTGGCGGCGGTGAGAAAAGAAGCCGAGAGCATCCCCTGATAGCGAGACACCCAAGTCGCGAAGTTCCATCCAAGAGATGAAGGACCATCGAAGGTCCATCACGAACCAGCCAGCAGAGAATGAATCGCGGCGAGTTGGGCGACGGGGAGCTGTTCGGCGCGAGAGTCGGGACGCAGGTTTAGCGTGGCGAGCGCTTCGCGGACACGATCGGGTTTGGCAAGAGACCGCAGATTATTGACCAGCGTCTTGCGTTTCTTCGAGAAACACAATTTCACAAAATTCAGGAAACCAGATACGTCGCTGAGGGACAGCTTTGCGCGTTCGCCGGGCAGGCGGAGGGTGACGAGGGCCGAGGTGACTTCCGGTGGCGGCGCGAATGCTTCCCGAGGAATTTCGAAGACAAATTCGGGACGCGCGTAGAACTGGGTGACGACGGAAAGGTAGCCGTAATCACGTGTACCCGGTCGCGCAGCGAGGCGTAGAGCGACTTCGGTCTGAATGACGACGTGTATTTCGTCGATGAAATCGGCAAACGTGAAGAGGTGATGAAGGATCGGCGAGGTGATGTAGTAAGGAAGATTGCCGTAGAGGCGGATGCGGCCGCCGGAAGCGATGGCCGCGAGGTCGGCTTCGAGAATGTCGCCGGGGATGACCGTGAGATTAGAGAATTCTTGCGCCAGGTGGCGAAGGCCCGCGATGAACATGGGGTCGATTTCGATGGCGTGAACGGGAGCGCCAGCGGCGAGGAGGTGTTGGGTCATCTCACCATGACCAGAACCGATTTCGATCCAGCAATGTTGATCGTCGCGCGGGAGCGGAACGGTAGAATGACGCGAAACGCGGATGGCGCGAGCGATCTCTTCGCGCCAGTGGAGATCGGCGAGGAAGTGTTGGCCGAGGCGTTGACGAGCCATGGGAGGATCAGTGTAGCAGGGGAGGTGATGAGTGACTCGTGTCCGCGCGAGCGAACATGGGCAGCGCGAAACCGGACAGAAACGCAAAGTGGAGGATGGGGAATATGGGAAGCCGCCCCACGCTGGGAGTTATCTTGGAACCCCATGTGGCCGGCGGTAAGCTCGATTGCGGCTATTCGCGATCGTTATCCCAGGACAGAAGATTTCGAGTCGTCGACTGCCGGTTGGCCGTTGCCGTGGTCAGCACGTGCGGCCGAGTTGGCGGAAAGCGCAATCAGGGCTTCAGCCAGTGGTCACGGCCTTCGAGGACGAAAGCATCGTCGTTTAGATGGGGATACGCGGCGTAGACACGATCGATCTCTTCTTGCTGGCCGGGGCTTAGGGTTTCCTGGGGATTCAAGCACCAGATTCCTTCAAGCAGGCCTTGTCGCCGCAGGACCTCATGCAGGCCGGCGATGCAGCCGGCGAAGTGGTGCGACACGTCGAAAAAGGCCGCATTGGCATCGGTAATTTCGACGCTCCTTTGGAGCAGGTTCTTGGGAACGCTTCCTGTTCCGGACACGACGGCATGGCATTCCTCTAAGAGACCGACGGCGCGGCGAGTCCATACCGCCCAGTGGCCCAAAAGGCCTCCTACAATGCGGTATTCCTGCGCGCGTCCGTGGACCTGGAAAACATAGGGGCTGACGAGATCCAGAGCGATATGGTCATCATTTCCGGTGTATAGCACGATGTCTCGCCCGGATTCGGCCACGGCGCGGATGACATCCTGGGTTTGGTAGCGGTTGAACGGCGCAATCTTAATGGCCACAACATTTTCAATCTCGGCGAACTCGCGCCAGAATCTATAAGAGAGTACCCGGCCGCCCACGACGGGCTGCAGGTAAAAACCGATCAGCGGTATGACTTCCGCTATTTTTCGGCAGTGGGCTAGGAGCGCCGAATCCTCCGCATCTTTCATGGCCGCCAAGCTCAACAGGCCGGCACTGTACCCAAAGTTCGTGAGCAACTCCGCTTCCGCGACGGCTTGCGCTGTTTGTCCGCAGATGCCTCCGATGCGGATTAACGGCTCTGCGCGGCCGCGATCGGCGCGGTCCATTTCTTCCCGCGCCAATTGTAAGACCGGCGCGAAGAGCCCGATGCGCGAGTCTCTGATGGCAAACTGCGTGGTGTGAACCCCCACCGCCAGGCCGCCTGCGCCAGCGGCGACGTAGTAACGCGTGAGAGCTCTTTGGTGCCGCTCGTCGAGCCGCCGGTCTGCGGTGAGTGCCAAAGGATGCGCGGGAATCACCGTACCTCGCGCCAAGACTTGCCGAATCCTTGGATCCAGTTCTTTTGCCATCACTAACGCTCTGGCCTCTCCTACTGGCCGCTCGTCCTAAAAGCGTCCGGCACGTTCCTCAAAATGTGTGGGTCTCGCCAACGTGGCACCGCCACGGCTAACCCAGTCCGCGATCCAGGTGATCATCTGCTCGGCGTCGACGCGGGGACGGCCGAAGAGCTCGTACGATTTTTTCGCATTGCTCAAGAGAGCGTCGGCCGATTCCTGTCCTTCAAAGCGAACCGGCTTATGCCAGCATTCACCAAATTGCTCGGCAACGCGACGCACACTTAACAACTCTGGTCCGGCAAGGTTGATCACGAACGGAGGCACCGACGCGCTGCCAAGAGCTTGCAGGCTCATGCCACAGGCGTCTCCCTGCCAGATGGCGTTCAAATAGCCCATGGAAAGCGTGACTGGCTGTCCGGCGTACACGCGCTGCGCAATGTCCACGAGCACGCCGTAGCGGAGTTCGGTGGCGTAATTCAGCCGGAGTATCGACATCCTGGTTTCGTTCCTTCGGCTGAAGTGTTCGAAGATGCGCTCGCGGCCGAGACAACTCATGGCATATTCACCGGCGGGATTCAGCGCGTCCTGTTCCCCGGACCCGCCAAGAGAAACTGGCGAGAGCCCGTAAACATTACCGGTGGAGAACGCCGCAATTCTGCTGTGGCGATATCTTTCGCTCACCAGGCCGGGCAAGAAACTGTTCATGGCCCAGGTCTGCGATTCTTGCCCGGTCGTCCCGAACTTCATGCCGGCCATAAAGACAATGTTGGCGGCATCCGGGAGCGCGGAGAGCGATTTCGGGTCCAGCAAGTCACCGCGCACCGTCTCTACGCCTTGTGCTTGCAACTGCGATTCCAACCTGGGGGAGGAGAATCGGGAGACGCCGATCACCCGCCGCGAAACTCCCGCGATCTCCGATGCCCGTTTCGCCATGCGGGCCAGGGTCGGCCCCATTTTCCCGCCCACGCCCAAGATGACAATGTCGCCATCCAGGGCACCCAGGGTGTCAGTGGCAGCCTCCGTAGGCTCGCTCAGAAGTTCATCGAGTTCCTCGATACTGCGGACGGAGGTCCTCTGGCGCGATCTTGCCGTTCGTCGCTGTGGGTTCATTCGCATAAGCCGCCGAGTGATGACGGTGAGAATGGGATTGTACTCGAAGCGCCCAGGCATCGTCTTCCGGCTTTGTCTTCTCTGTTTCTGACTTTTCTCTGCGGTCCAGATTCCTCAGGAGGCCATTCGAATGGGTTTACAATCTCCCTGAGGAATTCGGCAGCTATGCCCTTGCGCACTATGACCATGGCGGACATCCCGGCTGGATTGCGGCTGAAGGAGATCGCCGGTTGGAATCAGACCGCGGCAGACTGGGAACGGTTTCTGGAAGCCAGCCCGGAAGGTTGCTTTGTCGCGGAGGAAGATGAGCGGGTGTGCGGCACGGCAACGACTATCTCGTTTGAAAATCGATTTGCGTGGGTCGGAATGGTATTGGTTGACCCGCAATACCGCGGCCGAGGCATCGGAACCCAGCTTCTTAAAAGGGCCATCGAATATCTTGACGGGCTGAAAATTCCTGCCATCAAGCTCGACGCGACGCCGCAGGGAAAGCCGCTCTACGAAAAGCTGGAATTCGTGTGCGAATATGAGATTGAACGATGGACTCTGCGTAGGCCCCCCTCCGAAGCGGCGAAAGTGTACGGTTTCGGCGCGCCCGTGCCGCTATCCCCGGAACTCTTGGAATCCATCTGCAAGGCGGATCAAGAGGTTTTTGGCGCAGACCGAGGTTTCTTGCTTAAGTCCCTCCACGAGGATGCGCCTGAGTTCACCGCCGAGGTTGGGAACGATGGACGGATCGAGGGTTATGCATTCGGGCGGCGCGGATCTTTCGCGGATCATCTCGGTCCTTGGATGGCGAAAGATGCAACCGGAGCTTGTCAGCTTCTCGAAAGATTCGTGGCCCACTCCTCGCGTGGGGTTCAGACCGTGGATTACTTGAAATCAAACGCTATCGCTGGCGACCTGCTAAGGTCCTTCGGATTCTGTTTCTCCCGCTCGCTCACCCGAATGTACCGGGGATCGAATGACCATCCGGGACGATCGGAACTTCTTTGTGCAATTCTAGGCCCGGAGTTCGGCTGAGAGTGTTGGGGCGCTGGACGGATAGTTCACTTCTTCTCTCCCGAACGTAAAATCCTGCTCTCGGGAAGACACGGGGCTTTCATGACGAACCATCGATCAACGCGCATCTTTTACGGGTGGTGGATTGTTGTGGCTGCGTTCCTGAATCTTTTCTTCGCCGTCGGAATCATCTTTTACGGGTTTCCCGTTTTTTACCCAGCATTTGTGGAGTCTCTGGGGTTCCTGCGCGCTCAAGTCACCCAAGGCTTCCTCCTCGGGTTTCTTGTGGCAGGCCTGCCGTTTGGCTTGCTGGCCGGAGCGGTGATCGACCGGATAGGAGCGCGCGGGGTCATTCTGTCAGGAGCGGGCCTCGTCGGCATTTCTCTGCTGCTCATGGGGTCCATGACCAGACTTTGGCATTACGAACTATTTTGCATCATGGAGGTGCTCGGATATGTGCTCGCGGGGCCCATCGCCAATCAAGTCCTCGTTGCCCACTGGTTCCATATGCGCCGCGGCCGGGCGATGGGTTACGCGTATCTCGGGTTAGGGCTGGGCGGAGTCATTTCCCCTCTGCTGGTTCATTTTTTGATGCGCAACTTCGGTTGGCGCCATGCCCTGGAGATTGTGGGCTTGCTCATTCTGCTCGTGCTCTTTCCGGTGGGGATCTGGATTACGCGCTCCACTCCGGGCGAAATGGGTCTGCTGCCAGACGGGGCGGAAAGCGTTGGCCTGACCGAAGAGAGGAATAGCGCCACGGTTTCTCCCGCAAGCGGAGTCGGAGCTGCGATTCGCTCGGCCAATTTCTGGCTCATCCTGGCGGGGTCCACGCTCGTGATGGGCGCTATCGGCTCGGTGATTCAACATTTCATTCTTTTTCTGAAAGATCAGGGCTACTCGGTGACCACGGCTACTCGATTCTCGACAGCTCTGTTGGCGTCCAGTCTCGGCGGCCGGGTAGTAGTGGGCTATCTGGCAGACCGTTTTCGAAAAAAGAACACCATGGCGCTGTTCTACGCATTGCTCAGCGCATCGCTCCTGTTCCTCGGCATGGCCCGTCGGCCCGTTGCGGTTTGGACCTTCGCATTGATTTTCGGCTTCTCCATGGGCGCAGACTATATGCTGATTCCGCTCGTCACGGCGGAATGCTTCGGGACCGCCTCGCTTGGCAAACTCTTGGCACTGATCATCATGGGTTATTCCCTTGGTCAGTGGGGAGCGCCATGGATGGCAGGAAGAATCTTCGATTCGCAGCACAGTTATGAATTGGCTTGGAAAATCATGGCCGCGGCGGGCTTGTTCGGAGCCGCCGCCATTTACGCGGTCTCGGATCGACGAAACACCAAGCGCGTCTAACCGGAAGAAGAGTTGCAGATCGAATCCAGCCTGGAGGAGGATCATCCCGATGCCGAGATCCGCGGTTGCTGTTATTGCCTTGGCTGGGACGCGGCTTCGCCAAAGAGCAAGGTGATTGTGCCCAAGTACTTTGAAACGATTCCGCTGGAACCTGTCGCCAAATGAGGGTCTAGCGATTTTCGGGGTACTGCCGAGTTGCACTAGTTTCTTGACGAGCCGATATCGGCGCAGTAGCGTAAAATAGATGCGCAAGGGGTGATGAGCGATTCATGAAAATTCTGTTTGTGGCATCGGAGGGGCTGCCGTTTTCAAAGACCGGCGGCCTAGCGGACGTGGTGGAAGCGCTGCCGAAGGCGCTCGTGGCCGGGGGCCACGAGGTAGCGGTGGTGTTGCCGCGCTACCGCGGGACGAAGGCCACGGCGGTGTTGATGCCGAGCCTGACGATTCCGATGGGGGGGACGCGGTTGCGTTTTCCAGCGATTGCCGATGGCGCGCAGCTGAATGGTGTTCGTTACTATTTTGTGGATGATCCGGAGTATTTCGACCGCGATGGATTGTATGGTAGCAGCATCGGGGAATATCCGGACAACGCGGAGCGGTATGCCGAGTTCTGCCGCGCGGCGATTGAGGTGGCAAAGCATGTCTGGCCGGCGGATGTGATTCATTGCCATGACTGGCAAACGGCGTTGGTGCCGGTGTTGCTGCGAACGTCCTACGGCGATGATCCACTGATGAAAGATGTTCCCGTAGTCTTCTCCATTCACAACATGGGTTATCACGGACAGTTCACCAAGGACGTGCTGGAGCGCGTGGGAATTCCCCCCAGTGTATTTCATCCCGGTGGTCTGGAGTTCTTTGGAAATGTGAACCTGCTGAAGGGTGGACTGGTTTATTCGGATTATTTGACGACTGTGAGCAGGAAGTACGCTCAGGAGATCCAGACGCCGGAATACGGACACGGACTGGACGGCGTTGTGCGAAGCCGCGCGGACCGGCTGGTGGGAATATTAAACGGCGTGGATTACACGGCGTGGAACCCCGAGAAGGACAGGCTGATCGCCGTCACTTATTCGGCAAAAGATTTGAGCGGGAAGCAGGTGTGCAAGCAGGATCTGCTGAAAGTGTTTGGATTGTCCCCGGAGCACTTGAGCCGGCCGCTGATCGGAATCGTGTCGCGCTTTGCGGATCAAAAGGGCTTCGATCTGATTGCGGAAAAGGCACACGAGTTGATGCGCGAAGACCTGGTGCTGGTGGTGCTGGGATCGGGCGAGCGCAAGTACGAAGACTTGTTCCGGGCTTTGGCGGCGGCGTATCCGGGCCGGGTGGGCGTGAAGATCGCTTACGACAACCTGCTGGCGCACAAAGTCGAGGCCGGAGCCGATCTGTTCCTCATGCCTTCGCGCTACGAACCCTCGGGGTTGAATCAGATGTACAGCCTGAAGTATGGTACGGTGCCGATTGTGAGAGCAACCGGCGGGCTGGACGACAGTATCGAGCCGTTCGATGTGGAGCACGGCACGGGAACCGGGTTCAAGTTCAAGGAGTATACCGGCGAGGCGCTCTTGTCTGCGATTCGGCAGGCGCTGCATCATTACATGGATGAGCGGATCTGGAAGCGCATCCAGTTGAACGGGATGGGCAAGGACTTTTCGTGGAAGACGGCTGCGGTCGAGTATGCGAAGCTGTACGAGGCCGTGCGAGCCCTTCGAGGCTCAGGTCAAGCCGCTCGGGGAGTATCGTGGCCTGCGCAGAGTTCAGGAAGGGCCGCTACGGGATCGGGACAAACGGGCCGCGGGGCGGGGCAAGCCACGCGAAACCAAAAGCCTGCGGGAACATCTAATTGAGCGGATTGAGGAGAGATAGGCGGCGGCCCGCTTGAGGCGGGCAAGCCGCTGAGGACAAAGGATATGGCTGACAATACGATTCAAACAGCGGATGACGGAAATTTCGAAGCCGAGGTGTTGACGGCCAGCAATTCGCAGCCGGTGATGGTGGACTTCTGGGCGGAATGGTGCCGTCCATGCCACATGCTCGCACCGACGGTGGCTGAAATCGCGCACGACTATGCAGGCAAGCTCAAAGTGATGAAGTTGAACGTTGATGAAGCCATGAATTCGGCAGGCCGCTATCGCGTACAGGGTATTCCTACATTGCTGCTGTTTAAGAACGGACAGGTCGTCGAACAGATCGTGGGAGCAGTGCCGAAGGAGCAGATCACCAAGGCGCTGGAGCGTCACATCGCTTAAATTCGAAGGCCATCGCGGGGCGCCCCTGATTCGATCGGGGCGCCCCTATTTTTAGTTGGTTACGCTAGCGCTGCGGGCAAGAGTGCTGACATAATCTCGGTCGGCTACGGGTGACTTTCTTGCGGCGGAGGAAGAGTGCATCATCTGCGACGCTTGCGCGCGGAACCGCAGGGTTCACTCTCTCCGGCGGGCGCGCCGCCCAACTCCAACCCTCGATTCTTCTTCTGGTGTGTGGCCCTGGTTTTGGGTCTGTTGAACGTATGGGCGCGTCGCAATGAAGTGTCCCCCGATAGCATTTCGTATATCGAAATCGCCTGGGCTACTGCCCGCTCTGGCTTGCACCAGGTGGTCAACGCCTACTGGAGTCCACTCTATCCTTTTCTTCTCAGTCTCGTCTTTCGGTACTTACATCCGCAGGTGCAGTGGGAATTTACGGCTGCGCATCTCCTGAATTTTGCGGTGTATGTCGCGAGCCTGGCCTCTTTTGAAATGTTTTTGAAGGAATTGATTCTGCAGCGGCAAACTGCCCGCGAATCGCCCGAGAAGTCATTGGCGGTCCCCCCGCGAGCCGTGTGGATCTGGGGATACGTCTTTTTCCTTTGGGCTAGCTACTTTTGGCTGGGCCCCGTGTGGGTAACACCGGACTTGTGCGTTGCCGTGCTGGTCTATCTCGCCACGACGCTGTTGTTTCGCATCAGGCGCGACCCCGGCGACTGGCTCGTTTTTGCGGGGCTTGGCGCATTGCTTGGTCTCGGCTACCTGGCGAAAGGGGCGATGTTTCCCTTGTCCTTCGTTTTTCTGTTCAGTGCTTTCTGGCTCAGCCGCATGGCTGGCGCCTGTTTCCGCGCCGCGGCTCTCCGCGTGCTGTTGGCGGCTGCCGTATATGCCGGCTTCGCGCTGCCACTGATTCTATCGCTATCGGCAATGAAGGGACGGCCGACGTTTGGTGACGCTGGACGCATAAACTACGCCGAATTTGTCAATCGCGCGACGAGATCCGTGCATTGGCAAGGGGGCCCTCCCGGAACTGGCACTCCCCTTCATCCCACGCGGAAAATCTTTTCCGACCCGGCTGCTTATGAGTTTATTTCTCCCGTACAAGGCTCGTATCCGCCTTGGTACGACCCCTCGTACTGGTATGACGGCGCTCGCCCGCATTTTTCAATCAGGGCCCAGTCCGGGGCCCTGTTCCGCGCGTCAAATATGTATTTGAAGATATTCTCGAAGAGCGGCGCGCTTTGGGTGGTGTTGCTGGCGGTGTGTGTTGCCAGGAGAAAAGCACTCACATGGGGAAAGTTTGCTTCCGGAGCGGGGCTGGTGGTTTTGCCTTCGGTCGCCGCGCTGGTTATGTACTCGCTCGTGCTCGTCGAGTTTCGCTATGTCGCGCCGTTCGCGCTGATGTTGATGCTCTGGATGCTAGCGAGAATGAGGATTGTCATGGGGGCTGACCCGCAATTGCTCAGACGCTTCCATCTGGCGGTCAAGCTCGCTACCGCGCTCACCGTGGCGTGGGCGGTGGGGCGCGATCTATATGCTGCGATACGCAACAGGCCTTATGAGCCGTGGGTGGTCGCTCAACAGCTTCACGCTATGGGTATTCCACCAGGAACGGACGTCGGGTATATCGGCACCGGACTGGACGCATACTGGGCGCATCTCGCGGGCGTGCGGATCATCGTGGAGATCCCGGACATCGAACAAGCGCGCTTCGTTGCTGCCGATGCTGCGCGCCGCCAGCAGGTGCTCGCGCTGTTTTCTTCCGTTGGAGCGAGAGCCGTCGTTACCAGGAATGCAGATGCCGCGAATCCTACCGACGGCTGGCGTCAAATTCCCGGGACGCATCATTTTATCTGGCAGCAGCCGTGGCTTATCGCGGCCCCCGGGAAGACGTGAAGATTGCCGCAGGAGTGAGACCACCAAGTCCATGACCGGAAGCCAGCAAATCAACAGAGTCCGTTGTGACTGGGCGAAGAAGGAGCTGAATATTCCCTATCACGATGAGGAATGGGGCGTGCCCGTGCACGACGAGCAGAAATGGTTCGAGTTCCTGACCCTCGAAGGTGCGCAAGCGGGCTTGAGCTGGGACACGATCTTGAGGAAACGCGCGCGGTACCGCGAAGTGTTTGACGGATTTGATCCCGCTAAAGTCGCCCGCTACGACAAGGAGAAGGTCCGCGAACTGCTCCGCGACGCCGGAATCGTCCGCAACCGCCCTAAAATCCACGCCACCGTCGGCAACGCCCGCGCCTTCCTTGAGGTCCAGAAAGAGTTCGGCACCTTTGACGCTTACATCTGGCGGTTCGTCGGCGGTCAGCCGAAGCAAAACGCCTGGAAAACCCATAAGCGCGTCCCCGCAAAAACACTTGAATCCGACGCCCTCAGCAAAGACCTCCAGGAGCGGGGTTTTCGGTTTGTGGGATCAACCATTTGTTACGCACTCATGCAAGCCACTGGCATGGTCAACGATCACCTATTCTCCTGTTTTCGTTTTGCGGAGCTTAAGAAGTGGAATTCCCGATGATTCCCTAAGGTTGAGGGATCAACTCGATGGCCCGCCTTAAAGATTGCGCTACGATCTTGCGCTCCGGCAGGGAACTCTTCTGTTCTCCCTAATGCCCACCTGCAGCCTGGCCTCTCTGATTGGCTTGATCGTTTGGCGGCGGTGCCGAGAACCAGCGTACCGTCCAAGGTCGGAATTGCGCTTGCTTGCGTTGAGGGCGAGGCCAGCTTACGATAAAACCTGCCGTTTCTTGGTGCTTTCCAAAGCAGTAAAGGCGCAGTACAAGTTGGGCCGCTGAAGTGTGGTCGAGGAGAAGGATTGCATGAAATCGGTAGTGGTGGTGGGCGCGCAATGGGGCGACGAAGGCAAAGGCAAGGTGGTCGACTACCTTGCGGGATCGTTTGACTACATCGCGCGTGTCGCGGGCGGCCACAACGCGGGGCACACAGTCATCATCGGCAAGGACCGCTATGTGCTGCAGCTGATTCCGTGCGGTATTCTTCGGCCGAAGCGGCAAGCGGTGATCGGAACGGGCACGGTGGTGGATCCGGCGGCGCTGGTGGCGGAAATTGCGACACTCTCCAAGGCCGGGATAGACGTGAAGGGACGCCTGCATGTTAGTAATCGCGCGCATCTGATTTTCCCGTATCACCGGGAGCTAGACAAGGCAGCGGAAAGCGCTCGCGGCGCCAACAAAATTGGTACGACTTCCCGTGGAATCGGTCCAGCCTACGAAGACAAAATGGCGCGGCGCGGGCTAAGGATGTGCGATCTGCTGCACCCGGAGGTGTTTCGAAAGAAGGCGGCCCAGGTGGTCGCGGAGAAGAACCGGCTGGCGAAAGGCGCGTACGGCGCGGACATCGACTTTTCGCATGAAGTGGACGAAACCTTGAAGCTGGGCGAACGGATTCGCGAGTACATTTGCGATACGGCGGAGCTGTTGAACCGCGCGCTGGACGCGGGGAAGTCCGTGTTGTTCGAAGGCGCGCAGGGGACCATGTTGGACATCGACCATGGAACGTATCCGTATGTAACGTCTTCCAGCGCCACCTCCGGGGGTGCGGCGACGGGCGTAGGCGTGCCGCCGACGAAAATCAAGCACGTACTCGGAATTTCGAAAGCCTACACAACCAGAGTGGGTGGCGGACCATTTCCGACGGAGATGCCCGATCTCGATGCCAAAGAAGTGCGCGAACGCGGAAAAGAATTTGGCGCGGTGACGGGGCGGCCGCGGCGTTGCGGCTGGCTGGACTTGCAGGTCTTGCGATACGCGAAGATGATCAATGGGGTCGATTCGATGGTAATCACGAAACTGGATGTTTTTGATACTAAGCGGGAAATCCAAGTGTGCGTGGGGTACAAGTACAAAGGGACGCCGCTCGACGAAATGCCGGCTCTCGCGGAAGAATACGAGCACGTCATGCCAGAATACAAGACGCTGCCAGGGTGGAATGAAACAACCTACGGCCTGAAAGATGGGGCCAAGCTCCCAAGAGCTGCGGTCGACTATCTGCGCTTTATTTCCGATTTTCTACAAGTGGAGATTGGAATGATTTCGACTGGACCCGAGCGCGACGCGACGATTGTGCCGGCGGGAACGCTGTTAGCGCGGTGGCTGTGAAGGGATGCTGAACTAGAGAGACCAGAGCGAAGCCAAAGGACGCCTGAAACGCGACGCCACAAGACCTCCCTCATGCTCAGCTACGAGCAAGCTCGGAACCGACTCATTGAAGAAATTGGAAAGAAGAAAGGACCGCGCGCAACTGCGGTTGTGAGCGTGTGGGATGCGCTGGGGTTGGTGCTCGCACAGGAAGTTCGGACGGACCGCGAATATCCGCCATTTGACCGCTCGACACGCGATGGGTACGCGCTTCGTTCGAAAGAGGCCGGGCCAGGCGCACAACTGAAGTGTGTGGGAGAAATCAAAGCCGGCGACACGGTGAGGGAAGCCCTGGCCGCGGGAACCTGCCTGCAAATCATGACTGGCGCCGCGGTTCCGGCAGGCGCGGACGCGGTCGTGATGATTGAACACACAACTCGCGAAGGCGATCTCGTGCGATTCGAACGAGTTGTCGAGCTCGGGCAGAACATCGTACCAAGGGGAAGTGAAGCGGCAGCAGGGCAGTCCATTTTGACGCCGGGCATGCGCCTCGGATACGCGGAACTGGCGCTGGCGGCACAAGTCGGCGGCGTGCGCCTCGAATGCGCGCAGCGGCCACGCGTGGCCATCCTTTCAACCGGGGACGAAGTAGTCTTGATCGACGAATCACCGGGAGAGTTTCAGATTCGAAACAGCAATAGCGTCTCGCTTGCTGCGCAGGTTCGCATTGCGGGCGGCCAGCCCGTTGTCCTGGGGAATGCGGCGGACCGAATCGAAGATTTGGGAGAGAAAATCGAGCGCGGACTCAAAGAAGATGCGCTGGTTCTGTCGGGCGGCGTTTCGATGGGAAAGTACGATCTCGTTGAAAGCGTGCTCAAAGCCATGGGAGCGGAATTCTTCTTCGATGCGGTGGCCATCCGGCCGGGGAGGCCGGCCGTGTTCGGAATGTGCCAGGGCAAAGCGGTGTTCGGCTTACCAGGGAATCCTGTCTCAACGATGGTGACATTCGAACTGTTTGTGGCGCCCGCGATTGACTTATTGAGCGGTGCGGAGGCCCGCGCGTTGCCGTTGGTCGAGGCACGGCTTGCGGAAGCTTTGAGGGAAAGGCCCGGGCTGACGCATTTTCTGCCCGCGCGCGTGGAGTGGCGAGAGCGGGCGCCGGAAGTGAAGGCGCTAAGGTGGCAAGGGTCGGGCGATATCGCGGCGCTGTCGAGGGCCAATTGCTTCCTGGTGGTGCCCGCAGACCGAGAAAAGATCGACATCGGCGAGACCGTTTCCGTGCTACTGAGGAAGGACCTAGTATAGGCTCACGAACATGGCCAAGCTGTCCCATTACACACCCGAAGGCGAAGTGCGGATGGTGGACGTTTCGGAGAAAGCGGTGACCACACGAACGGCGGCGGCGCGAGGTTTTGTGAGGATGAAGCCACGCGTGGTGAGCGCGGTCCGGAGGCTGAAGAATCCGAAAGGGAATCCGCTGGAAGTGGCGAGGATCGCGGGAATCGCGGCGGCCAAGAAGACCGCGGAGTGGATACCTCTTTGTCATCCATTGCCGTTGACGCACATTGATGTGACCGCACGGCTGTGCCAGAATGGCGTGGAAGTACGATCCACAGTGACCACGGCCGCCCAGACGGGCGTGGAGATGGAAGCCCTGGTCGCTGTTACCGCCGCGGCCCTCACAGTCTACGACATGTGCAAAGCCCTCGATAAAGGGATGGAAATCACGAACATCGTTCTCACCGAGAAGACCGGCGGGAAGAGCGGGGACTTCCGTCGGGGGAAGGCTGCCGAGAGGCGGACGGGATGAGCACGGCGGGGCACAAAACGGTCAAGCTGCTCCTGGTGGATGACAACCCGCTCGTGCGCGAGTTGACCGTGAAGGGGCTTGAACCGTTCTGCGAAGTGGAGATTTCCACGGACGGCGCAGACGCGCTCCTGAAGGTCGTCGACGCACCCCCCGATGTCATTCTCTGCGATTACAAGATGCCCGGCCTGGACGGCCGGCAACTCTTTGAAAAACTGCGTGCACGCGAGTCGACGCGGCACATTCCATTTTTGTTCATGGCCAGCCGCCCGGACATCGAGGAGCGTCTGAGGCCGCTGGTAGACGGCGTAGAGGATTTCATCCCCAAACCATTTTTGATCAAAGATCTGGTACGCATCACGAAAAAGGTGGTCGATCGCTTGCACCTTGAAAAACTCCAGAAGAAAGCGTCACGGCCGGGTGTCATTCAGGGGCGGCTGGAAGAGATGAGCATGATCGATCTGATGCAGTCGCTGGAGATGGGTCAAAAGTCGTGCCGGTTGGTGGTGCAGCAAGGCAGCGCGCAGGGCGAACTGTATTTTGCAAGTGGGCAGTGCCGCGACGCGAAGATCGGCTCGGTAGAAGGGGATGACGCCGTTTACAAAGTTGTGTTGTGGACGGAAGGAGAATTCGAAATCGATTTCAACGCCGCGAACGCCTCGACGCGCACGACCACAACACGCAACACAACGGGCCTGTTGATGGAAGCAATGCGGCTGATGGATGAGGCCAATCGCGATACGGTCCAGACGTCGTGAGTCTCCTGAAGAAACCTTCCTGATGCGCATATCGGTCCTAACGATCAGTGACTCCGTGACAAAGGGCGAGCGTGAGGACTTGTCCGGCCCCGCCGTTGTCGCGTTTTGCCGCGGGCTGGGCTGGGAAATCACCTCGTCGTTGCGCGTTTCGGACGATCCAGCAAATATCCGCGAACAGCTGCGCGCCGTGGCGGATTCCGGCCGCGTGGACCTCCTCTTGACCACGGGCGGCACGGGGCTCGGACCGCGAGATAACACGCCGGAGGCAACCCAGGCAGTGGCCGATCGGATGGTGCCCGGACTATCCGAAGAGATGCGCCGCAAGGGCTTGGAGCACACGCCGACGGCCGTGCTGTCGCGAGCTACGGCTGCCGTGCGAACCAAGACGCTCATTCTCAATCTGCCGGGAAGCCCCAAAGGGGCGGTCGAATCGCTGCAAGCGGTGGCGCACCTGCTGCCCCACGCGGTGAAAGTTCTGCACGGGGCGCGGCACGACTAGTGGCGTTTGCCGGACAAGGCCACTTCGGAGGACACCAATTCTTCCGTTTGCCGATGGTCTTCGACTGGAGGACCACACGCCGGGCGGCCGGGAATCTCGCCGCGGCTACTTCGGGGAAAACTCATCGCCGGCGCTTGACACAGCACCACTCGTTGGCGTATTTAACCTGTAGGTTAATTACAGTATGTCGTCTGCTCGCCCCAGCACTACTTTCGCGGCCGCCAGGCGCACGCCAGCCAGCAGATCAGCTTTCGCTCCACCGATCCATCTCGCTCGGTGGTGGTGATTCCATGAGCTTTGAATTTCCGCAGACGATCGGCCAAAAATATTCGTTGCGATCCTTTCCAGGAATTCCTTGCAGGTTCGGAGTCCCCGGAGCATCATGTCGCGGATAATCGGCAACGACCAGGGATGGCCCAAAATCTCCACGCAAGCGTTCAGCGGACATCTCGACCGCCGCTTGGGACTGGCCTTCTTCTTGCGCATGACCCCACAGTAGTATATTTTCACTTGCATTTAACAAGTAAGATGGGCACACTGCTTTGGTTTGCGCAGGCGATCCTTAGTCGAGCTTACAAGGAGTAAGTTATGAGCGGAGTACGAGTACTGGTTGGCACACGCAAGGGCGCGTTCGTCCTGACGTCGGACGGAAAGCGTCAACGTTGGGATGTAAGTGGCCCGCATTTTGCGGGCTGGGAGATTTACCACCTCAAGGGCTCGCCCGTCGATCCCCATCGGCTGTATGCGTCGCAGTGCAGCGGCTGGTTCGGGCAGATCATGCAGCGGTCCGATGACGGCGGCAAAACTTGGACACAGCCGGGGACCCCGCCGGGCGAACGGACCACGCCAGAAGGAATGCCGAAAGGCGAGAGCAACAAGTTCGTGTACGACACTTCCTCGGGAACCGGCAAACCGCTCACCACTCATCAGTGGTACGACGGCACCCAGCATCCGTGGGAGTTCAAGCGCGTCTGGCATCTCGAACCATCGCCTACCAATCCGGACACCGTCTACGCCGGAGTAGAAGACGCCGGCTTATTCCGCTCGACCGATGGCGGGCAGAACTGGCAAGAACTCGCCGGGCTGCGCGGTCATGGCACAGGGCCCAAGTGGCAGCCAGGCGCCGGTGGCATGTGCCTCCACACCGTCATTTTGGATCCGAGCAATCCCCAAAGGATCTACATCGCCATCTCGGCCGCGGGCGCCTTCCGCACCGACGACGGCGGCAAGACCTGGCGGCCCATCAACAAGGGACTGCATTCGCAATACATCCCCGACCCGAATGCCGAGATCGGCCACTGCGTTCACCACGTCGCCATGCACCGCTCGCGCCCGAACGTGCTCTTTATGCAGAAGCACTGGGACGTCATGCGCAGCGACAACGCCGGCGACTCTTGGCACGAGGTCAGCGGAAACTTGCCCACCGACTTCGGGTTCGTGATCGACGTACACGCGCACGAGCCGGAGACCATCTACGTGGTCCCCATCAAAAGCGACGGGGAGCACTTCCCGCCCGATGGCAAGCTGCGCGTGTACCGCAGTCGCACGGGCGGAAACGAGTGGGAAGCGCTTACCAAAGGTCTGCCGCAAGACAACTGTTACGTAAACGTGTTGCGCGATGCCATGGCCGTCGACTCCCTCGATAAGTGTGGCGTGTATTTCGGCACCACCGGCGGGCAGGTGTATGCATCGGCAGATGCCGGAGACAGTTGGACCCCCATCGTACAACACCTTCCGGGTGTGCTTTCGGTGGAGGTCCAGACGCTGCCATGATCCGCGTCGTGCTTCCCGGACACTTGCGCGCACTGGCGCGCGTCAGCGCCGAAGTGCAAATCGACGTGAAAGGTCCGGTCACGCAGCGGTCGGTGCTCGACGCCCTCGAGGCGCAGTATCCGATGTTGCGCGGCACGATCCGCGATCATGTCACGCAGGAACGTCGTCCGTTCTTGAGGTTCTTCGCTTGCGAGGAAGATTATTCCCTTGAGCCGCCCGATGCGCCGCTGCCCGAGGCGGTCGCATCGGGTGCAGAACCCCTTCTCATCATCGGGGCCATCGCTGGCGGCTAGTGTTTCAGCACTGCGGCGCCTTTCCTGCATCCGTGAAACGATTTCACATGTCTGTTGTTTTTCATAGGAGTAAAGGCCAGGAGGAAAAACTCATGCCCTCGGACACGCAAACTGAACGCGCATCGAAGAAGCGGGTATGGGCTGGACGGATACTTAGCGGGCTGCCGGTGTTGTTTCTGCTCTTCGATGCGATCATCAAATTGATCAAGATTCGTCCTGTCGTAGAGGCTTTCACCAATCTCGGATATCCGCCGGACCTCGTTGTGCCGATCGGCATCCTCCTCCTGGTCTGCGTCGCCCTGTATGTGATTCCTCAAACCTCCGTTCTGGGGGCCATCCTTCTGACCGGTTATCTCGGCGGTGCCGTTGCTACCCACGCGCGCGTCGGCGATCCGTTGATCTCGCACGTGCTCTTCCCCACCTACGTCGCCGCGGTGATTTGGGGAGGGCTCTTCTTGCGCGAAGACCGGCTTCGCGCCCTCCTCCCTCTCCGTAGTCCGAGGGTGACCTGAGGGAAAAACCCGCATGAAGAAAAAACTGCGCAACAGGCGCGCCCTCGTTCAGCAATCCGTTTAGCGAAAGTTCAAAGAGCCTGCCCCAAGGTCGACAGGGCGGAGGCTTGAACGGTGTTGCTGGTGCGGGCAGGTGCCGGGGGCACTTTGTAGTGCAGCCGGATGATGGTGAGGCCGGCAAGGTGATGGTGTGCTCGGTGCGCAGGACGTTTTCGCCGTCCACCTAGGCGTGCAAGAGCTCGTGTAGCGTTTTGACGGGCTTGACGGACAACTGGCTTCAGCCCACCGGGGCTCAGGAAAAGGCTGATGCGTCAGTATGCTGCTGCCAGCGGTTCGCCTGGAATCGGACTCTGTCCATTGAGCAGGCTCAGTACCGTCGCGGCGAGACGAGGTTAAAAGGGAAGTTTGAAATGATGCGCCAGTTAACGATGCCCGCCGGAGTAACCGTGCGAGGACGCGGCATTTGAGATTCTTCGGTTGACCGATTGCCGAATCGAGTCAAGAATGTTTGCATCATGGCGCAGAAACTATCGGACAAGAAACTGGCTGTTCTGGGCACCGGAAAACTCGGCGGGATATTGCTGCGAGCTTACCTTAAACAGGAACTCTTCTCGCCGAAGCGCGTTACCGCGACGGTGAAGCACGAGGAAAAGGCCTCGGCGCTGGCGAAGACGCTGGGTGTGTCCGCGACAACCGAAAACCGCAAGGCGGTGCGCGACGCGGACATCGTGCTCCTGGGCGTGAAGCCGCAAGTGGTGGGCGAGGTGTTGAAGGAGATTGCGCCGGAGCTGAATGAGAAGACGTTGGTCATTTCCGTTGCCGCATCCGTGCCCACGAGCTACATCGAGCAGCGTCTGGGGGGCAAGGTGCCCGTGGTGCGCGCGATGCCCAATACCCCTTCGGCCGTGGGATGCGGAATGACGGGGATTTGCCCCGGGGCACACGCCGGGGCGGAGCACCTGGAGATGGCGCGCGCCATGTTCGACGCCGTCGGGCGGACGGTGGTGGTTGACGAAAAGAATATGGACGCAGTGACCGGGCTCTCGGCGAGTGGCCCGGCGTTTGCCTACATCATTCTCGAGTCGCTCGCGGAAGCTGGCGTCAAAGTGGGTCTCCCCCGGGATATTGCGACGCTGCTCGCGGCGCAGACTATGAAAGGCGCGGCGAGTGTGGTTCTGGAAACGGGCGATCACCCCGCGCTGCTGAAGGACGCCGTGACGACGCCCGCAGGATGCACCATAGATGGAATTATGGAATTGGAAGAAGGCAAGCTCCGCGTGACACTCATCAAGGCGGTGGTGAAGGCTACCAGCCGTGCCGGGGAGCTGCTGTTCGAGAAGTAAGCAGGCTCGGGATTGACATCGGTGGTAGGATGCTGCGTGTGAGGAAGTGATGCAGAGCGCGTACATTCCGGTGTTGATTTACGCGGCCTTGGTGATGGCGTTTCCCGCGGTAACACTGGTGCTGGCAAAGTTCATTCGGCCCGCATCCACGTCGTTTGGCGCGAAGCTCAAGCCCTATGAGTGCGGGATCCCTCCGGAAAGCGATGCCCGCGGACGGTATTCGGTGCGGTTTTTTATTGTGGCCATGCTGTTTGTGATTTTCGACGTGGAAACGATGTTTCTTATTCCCTGGGCGATTTTGTACAAAGGATGGGTGGCGGCGCACCAGGGGCTGTTTGCTTTGGTTTCGATGGTACTGTTCCTCGGAATCCTGCTCGTCGGATATTTGTGGCTGTACAAAAAGGGTGCTCTGGAGTGGGCTTGAGCCTTGATTCTCTTCTTCTCCCCAATTCTCATCATCCCGTTCGCAGGTTGTTCTGATTGACTGGGTTTGCAGCGTGTGTTAGAAACGCCACGTTTGAATTCTCGGCTGCTCCGCTGTTCGAGATTGTGAAGCGTAGCTGTTCATCGCAGCTTGCAGCACCCTGGGTCCATGGCTGACGAGTCTAAAGAACCTAAACCGCCTCACGTCCCCACGGGCGATAAGCCCGCCAGCAGTACGCCCCCGGTGTCGACTCCCTCTGGCAAGCCTGCGGACGCGAGCGAGCCCGCTGCTCCTCGGAAACCGCCGGCTCCGGCCGCTCCCAAACCGCCGGTGGTGCTGCAGACTCCGCTTGACAACGAATTCGTCACGCGATTTCGTGCCAAGTTCGGTGCGGCGCTTCTCCAAGCGATGGAGGACCGCAAGCAGGCCATTCTGGTCGTGGAGCGCGCCCGGTTGATGGAAATCGCGCTGCACCTGCGCGACGATGAAAAATTCGACATGCTCTCTGACTTGACGGCGGTGGATTGGCCAAAGCGTGACAAGCGGTTTGAGGTGGTTCTCAATGTCTACTCCTTCGCGAAGAACGAGCGGCTGAGGGTGAAGGTGTTGGCGGCGGACGCTGAAGAAGTGCCGAGCGTGGTTGGCGTTTGGCCCACGGCGAATTGGCAGGAACGCGAAGTGTTTGACATGTTCGGAATTGTTTTTTCCGGACACCCGGATCTGAAACGCATTCTGTTACCGGACGAGTGGCAAGGCTATCCGCTGCGAAAAGACTATGACATCTTGCAACAGGATGCGGCCTGGGTACGGGAAAACCTGGGAATTGAGAGCGGTCAGTGAGGCGGTCTTAGCGGTAAAGGGAAGACGACCCTGAGTATCGATACCACCAACGATCGCAAGACGCTATTGGGCGCGGATGAGCTGGTCATCAACATGGGGCCGCAGCATCCGTCCACGCACGGCGTGTTGCGCGTCAAGCTGAAGCTCGATGGAGAGCGTGTCATCGGCTCGGAGTGCATCATCGGATATTTGCACCGGGGCGTTGAGAAAATCGCAGAGAACCGCACGTATCAGCAATTTGCTCCTTACGTCGACCGCATGGACTATGTCGCGGCTGTCAGCAGCGGCCTGGGATATTGCGAGGCAGTGGAAAAACTGCTGGTTGTAGAAGCTCCACCGCGCGCGCGCGTGATTCGAACGATTCTGACGGAGCTGCAGAGGATCGCCAGCCACCTCCTGTGGCTCGGCACTCATGCTTTGGACATTGGTGCACTTACTCCGCTCTTCTATTGCTTCCGCGAGCGCGAAGAAATCTTGAAGATTTTTGAAAAGTACTGCGGGGCGCGCTTGACCACGCATGCGTTCCGCATCGGCGGGCTGCAATACGAGGCCTATGACACTCTCGAGAAGGATGTTGAACGGTTTTGCAAGGATTTTGAATCGCGCATCGTTGAATACGAAACTTTGCTCACGCAAAACCGCATCTGGATCGGGCGTACCAAGGGTGTTGGGATTCTGACCGCGGCAGATGCCATCGCCTTTGGTGTGACCGGGCCGGTGCTCCGAGCTAGCGGTGTGAAATGGGACATCCGCAAGGCCATGCCTTACGCGGCCTACGATCAATACAAATTCGAGATTCCTATCGGGACGACTGGAGACACGTACGATCGCTATCTGGTCCGCATGGAGGAGATGCGGCAATCGCGACTGATCTGCCTGCAGGCCATCGAGAATATTCCCAGCGGGCCGATTATGGGGAAAGTGGGGAAGGTGCTGAAGCCGCCGCCGGGTGAGGTCTATCACGCAATTGAAGCGCCCAAAGGTGAAATCGGCTATTACATCGTGAGCGACGGCACGGTGCAGCCGTATCGTGTGCACATCCGGCCGCCTTCCTTCATCAATTTGCAGGCGTTCGACCGCATGGTGCGGGGACACCTGGTGGCCGACGTGGTGGCCATCATCGGCACGATTGACATTGTGCTGGGAGAAGTAGACCGGTAAGGTCCGAAAAAGAACCACCGGTAATGTGGCTGGAGATAGGGACCGATGATGAACGCACTCCAGGCAACCAATGAGTTCTTGAGGTTGTACTGGGCACCGCTGCTTTGCGGAGTGGCCGTCGTCGCGATTCTGCCGCTGATCGCCGGCTACATCGTGTTGGTGGAACGCAAAATTATGGCGGACATGCAAGCGCGTCTCGGGCCCATGCGCGTGGGGCCGCATGGCTTGCTGCAGCCGATCGCCGACGCAGTGAAACTGCTCATCAAAGAAGATATCATCCCGGACAACGCCGACAAGCTGGTCTTCTGGCTCGCGCCAGTACTTTCGGTTGGCGCGGCGCTGCTTTCGCTGGCCGGCTTGGCGATCGGACCGGCATTTCAGATTGCGCAGGACATTAACATTGGGATTCTCTTCGTTGTGGGTATCAGCGCAATGGGTATTTTCGGCATCGTGCTGGGAGGCTGGGCCTCCAACAGCCATTATTCGCTGATGGGAGCGCTGCGCAGTTCGGCGCAGCTGGTGAGTTACGAGACTGCGGCGGGGATGGCCTTGGTGAGCGCGCTCTTACTTACGGGCACGCTCAACATCAAATCGATCGTTGAGGCACAGAGCAAAGAGGGCATCTGGTTCGTGCTCCTGGCGCCGGTGGCCTTTTTTACCTATCTTGTCGCCTCCATTGCGGAGACCAACCGGGCGCCGTTCGATTTGCCAGAAGCCGAGTCCGAGCTCGTCGCCGGGTACATGACGGAGTTCAGCGGATTTCGCTGGTCGCTCTATTTTCTGGCGGAATACACGAACATGATCGTGGTAGCTTCCGTGGCAACAACCTTGTTTCTGGGAGGCTGGCTCAGGCCCTTCGCCAGCGTTCCCTGGCTGAATTTTCTGGATTTTGCGCCGCCGGTCTTGATCATGGCGATCGCCGCGTACTGTATGTTGCGCGTACCAAAGCAGCCGACGCGCGTGCAGCAGTTGTTTATGCTGGCAGTGGCGGGTCTCTGTTTTGTGACTGCGCTGGTGCTCGCCGTGCCGGTCGTTTTGCCGATAATCAAGCCGTCAGTTCGGGAAGCGGTAGCGCCGTTTTATGCAGGCATTCACGGCGGCTTCTGGTTTATTTTCAAGGTAAGCGTGTACATCTATTTGTTTATGTGGCTGCGATTCACCCTGCCGCGGTACCGGTTTGACCAGTTGATGCGCCTGGGGTGGCATTTCCTGATCCCTTTGTCCATCATCAACGTGTTGTTGGTTGGCGTGGCCTTGATCGTTGGAGCATACTTTCACTTGCAAGGCTGGGGACTGCTTCTGGTTACAACCCCCGCTGCCATTCTTGCGCTGCTGGCCGCGTTTTTTATTCTGGCTATCGAGAAGGGACACGACGCGCGGCAGGATCAAACCGCCACTTCGGATTTTTATGTTGGATAAGATCCTCTTTTATTTCTTTGCCGGCGTCGCCGTGGCGAGCGCGGTGCTCATGGTAACGCGGCGGAATGTCGTTCACAGCGCCATCTTTCTGATCACCGCGCTGCTGGCGACCGCGGGGATTTTCCTGCAGTTGCGCGCGGAGTTTTTGTTTATCGTCCAGATCATTCTCTACGTCGGCGGGATCATGGTGCTCTTCATTTTCGTGATCATGCTGGTCAATTTGGACGTGGCGCTGCAGCAGATCCAGTTCGCGCGTCAGAAGTGGGTGGCGCTCCTCGTCGCGCTGGCCTTGGCTGGCCAGGTCGGCCTGATGTTCTGGTCTTCCAGAAAAATGCCCGGGCAGGGGTTGCCGGTGTTGACGGCGGCGGCCGCGGAGCATTTGCCGGCCAATTCCGAAGAGGTGGCAAAAAGCTTGTTCGGCTCGTATCTACTGCCATTTGAAATTGCGTCAGTCCTGTTGCTGGTGGCCATGATTGGCGCCGTGGTAATGGCCAAGAAAAGGACGTAACCCAGCGATGCTTCCGATAGGACATTACCTGTTCCTGAGTCTCGCGCTCTTCATCATCGGCGTGCTCGGTGTGGTCACCAGACGCAACGTCATCGTTGTGCTCATGTCCATCGAGCTGATTCTGAATGCCGTGAACATCAACCTGGTGGCATTTTCCCGTTTGTACGGTGATGTGGCCGGGCAGGTCTTTGCGCTGTTCATCATTGCTGATGCGGCTGCGGAGGCTGCCGTGGGGCTCGGAATCATCATCGCGTTTTTCCGTAACCGCGAAACGGTGTTGGCGGACGAAATGGATTTGCTGAAGTGGTAGCGTGACGACAGAAAAGAAGAAATGAAACCGGCATGACGCCCACGGGCTACTTTCTCGATCATCTCTGGCTTATCCCGCTGTTTCCGCTGGCGACAGCGGCGCTGATGCTTTTTTTTGGCAGGCGGCTCCCGAAAATCGGCGTCAGCATGCTCTGCGTCGGTAGCGTGGGCTTGTCTTTCATCTATGCTGTCGGCGCGGTCCTTCAACTGCTGGCCACGGAGCCGGAGCATCGTGTCGCCCAACAAATCCTGTTCGAATGGCTGACGCCCGGGCCGATGCAGATGACCGGTGGACAGGCAATACCGTTTGTGGCCGATTGGGGATTCCTTCTCGATCCACTTTCCTGCGTCATGGTTTTGGTTGTCACCGGTGTCGGGTTCCTGATTCACGTTTACTCCGTCGGGTATATGGCGCACGAAGGCGGGTACTACCGCTTCTTTGGCTACATGAATCTCTTTATGTTTGCCATGCTGACGTTGGTCCTGGCGAGCAACATGCTGCTTATGTTCGTGGGCTGGGAAGGCGTCGGCCTATGCAGCTACTTGTTGATTGGCTTCTATTTTTTGAAGAAGTCGGCTTCCGATGCGGGGAAAAAGGCCTTCATCGTGAACCGCATCGGGGATGCCGGCTTTATCCTGGGGATTCTCCTGACCGCGGTAACGCTAGGCACCATCCGGTTTACCTCGCAGGGTTTGCCGGACGCGGAAGGGGCGGCAGGAATTCTGCAGGCGTTGAAGGCCGCGGTGGACACACACGCATTGGCCTATGGCGCGCCGGTTCTGACCAGCATCGCTCTTTTGTTGTTTGTCGGAGCGGTGGGGAAATCCGCGCAGATTCCCCTGTACGTTTGGCTCCCGGACGCTATGGAAGGCCCGACGCCGGTGAGCGCGCTGATCCACGCGGCCACCATGGTGACCGCGGGCGTATACATGGTCGCTCGCATGAATGCTATCTACCAACTCGCGCCCTTCGCGATGAAAGTGGTCGCGGTCGTCGGCGTGGTCACGGCGATATTTGCGGCCTCCATGGCCTTAGTCCAGAACGACATCAAGAAGGTGCTCGCCTATTCCACGATCAGCCAGCTTGGATACATGTTTCTGGCTCTGGGCGTGGGCGCTTTTGCGGCGGGAGTCTTTCACCTGATGACCCACGCCTTCTTTAAGGCCCTATTGTTCCTCGGCGCGGGCAGTGTGATTCACGCCATGTCCGGGGAACAGGATTTGCAAAAGATGGGCGGCTTGTGGAGCAAGATTCCCATCACCGCAAAGACGTTTGCGGTCGCGACGCTGGCGATTGCCGGAATCTTTCCGCTTGCCGGATTTTTTAGCAAAGACGAGATTCTTGGGCATGCTTTTGAAAAGAACCCCGCGTTGTGGCTCGTTGGTTTTGTCACCGCGGGGATGACCGCGTTCTACATGTTTCGGCTGCTGTTCCTTGCCTTCTTCGGTTATTCGCGTGCGGACGAGCAGGTTGAAAAACACATCCACGAATCACCGCCGACGATGACGATTCCGCTCATGATGCTCGCCGGACTATCGCTCATCGGCGGCTGGATTGGCTGGCCCCTGTCGCTGGGGGGAGACGCCCGATTCCAGAAGTTCCTCGAACCCGTATTGTCGGGCGTTGCGGCCGAGACGGGAGCGGAGAAGATCGGCCAGCACGAGCTGGCCGTCGAATACATCCTGATGCTGGCGTCCCTCTCCATTGCCGGCGCGGGAATCTGGTTGGCGTACCACTTCTACCGGACCAAGAGAATCGCTCCGGAATTGGCCGCCGGGAAATGGCCGAAACTCTACCAATTGCTCCTTCACAAGTATTATGTGGATGAAATCTATGATGCGGCGATCGTGGAGCGCACGAAAGACCTCGGTAATCTCCTCGGGCGCTTCGATGCCAACGTCATCGACGGTGTGGGGGTAAACGGCGCGGGCTGGCTGGCGCGCTCCGGCTCAACTCTGTCGATGTGGTGGGACAAGTGGATCATCGACGGGCTGCTGAATTTCAGTGCAAAGCTCATGCAGCTTCTCAGTTACCCGGTGCGGCTCCTGCAAACCGGAATGTTTTCCAGTTACGCAATGCTGATTTTGGTGGGACTGGTCGTTCTTCTGGCGTATTACGGGCACCATGTGCAGGTATTGCTGCGCAGCGTGCGCTGAGAGGCAATCAGAATGGACTTTCTTGCACATCACATCTTGAGCGTGGTTTTATTTACGCCGCTCGTGGGCGCCTTGCTTCTGTTGTTCATTCCTCGCGAGAGGGAGAACGCGCACAAGATCGCCGGAAACGTATTTGGCGTGCTCGGCTTCCTGGTTTCGCTTCCGCTGCTTCGCTGGTTTAAGCCGGAATGGGGCGGCTTCACCTTTGAGGAAGCCGCCGATTGGATCCCCTCGATTGGCGCGAAATACCATCTCGGCATCGACGGCATCAGCCTGCTGCTCGTCATGCTCACGACGTTTCTCGGGATGATCGCTATTCTCTCTTCCTGGAGCGCGATTCACCTGCGTACCAAGGAATATTACATTCTGCTTCTGCTGCTGCAGACCGGGATGATTGGAGTTTTCGTTTCTCTCGATTTCTTCCTGTTCTACGTGTTCTGGGAAGTGATGCTCGTCCCCATGTACTTCCTGATCGGCGTTTGGGGTAGCGACCGGCGCCTCTACGCGGCCATCAAGTTCTTCCTGTACACCTTGGCCGGATCGGTGGTCATGCTGCTGGCCATCCTGGCGCTGTACTTCTATGCGCCGGTGTCCGCGAACGGGACACGCACCTTCGATGTCCCGACGTTGCTCGCCGCCGCGCAGCACTTCTCCGATGCACTGAAGGTGTGGCTCTTCTGGGGTTTCTTCTTCGCGTTTGCCATCAAAGTGCCCATGTTCCCGTTCCACACTTGGCTCCCCGATGCGCACACGGAAGCGCCCACGGCCGGCTCCGTCATCCTTGCTGGCGTTCTCCTGAAGATGGGTACATACGGTTTCATCCGTTTCTCCCTCCCGTTGCTGCCTGCGGATGCCGCCATGCGCGCGCGAATCATTCACATCGTCATCGTACTCTCCTTGATTGGCATCATTTATGGTGCGCTCGTTTGCCTCATGCAAAAGGATATGAAGCGCCTGATTGCTTATAGCTCGGTCAGCCATCTGGGCTTCTGCACGCTGGGGATATTCGCGCTCACGCCAAACGGCCTGGCGGGCAGCGTGCTCCAGCAGATCAACCATGGCATCTCCACCGGGGCACTCTTTTTGATTGTGGGCGTGCTCTATGAACGTCGCCACACGCGCATGATTTCGGAGTTCGGCGGCCTGGCGACACCCATGCCGAGTTTCGCCGCGATCTATCTGATCGTCAGCCTAAGTTCGCTGGGCATGCCCCTGTTGAACGGCTTCATCGGAGAGTTCACCATCTTGCAGGGCGCTTTTCAGGTGAGCAAGGCCTGGGCCGCCTGGGGCTCGCTGGGCGTCGTACTGGGCGCGGCGTACCTGCTGTGGCTCTACCAGCGAGTGATGTTCGGCCCGGTTACGCAGTTTGCCAACGAAGACTTGCCGGACTTGAACCTGCGCGAATATGCCACGCTCGTGCCGCTCGTGATTCTGGCGTTCTGGATCGGCATCTATCCGAAGCCGTTCTTCGCCTTCATTGAAAAGCCGGTGCAGAAAATTGTCGAGCAGGTGAACCCCAACTTCTATCAAGTGCAACGCGCAAAATTGCCTCCGGCGGAATTCCACGCCGCTGCGGCGGAGACGAAATAACCCGCGCGAATGAACATCCCATTTATCAACGGGATTCTTAGCTATCTCCAGGGTGATGGCGCCGCCATCCTTCCAGAGATGGAACTTGTCCTCTTCGGACTGGGAATCCTGCTGATCGATTTCTGGATTGAACAGAAGGATAAATACTGGAATGCCGGGCTCGCCCTGGCAGGAACCATTTTCAGCGGTTTCACCGTCTTCAGGCTCCGCGGAGCGATCGTGGCAAGGGGCGACCTTCTTGGATTCCATGACTCTGTAGTGGTCGATCCGTTCTTTATTTTTTTCGCCGCGCTTTTTCTGGCCGCTACCGCGCTCGTCATTCTGCTGTCCGTGAAATACCTGCAGATCGAAGAGGAACAAGAGGGCGAATATTACGCACTTCTGCTGTTTGCCTGCGTGGGAATGATGTTCATGGCCTCCGGCATTGACCTGATTGTCATGTTCCTCGGCCTTGAAACCATGGCGCTCAGCTTTTACGTACTGACTGGTTTCTTGCGTCGCGAAAAGCGTTCGAATGAAGCCGCGCTAAAGTATGTGCTGCTCGGCGCGTTCAGCTCTGGAATCCTGGCCTACGGCTTTTCCTTGATTTACGGTTTGAGTGGATCGACCGATGTCCGAAATATTAGAGCTGCATTTGATCCGCGTTTTGGGCTGGCCAGGGCCATTGAGCTGAGCCGTCAATCCGGTGCAATTGGCGGTCAGATGCGCCAACTTCTTGTGACGCGGTACCCGGCTGCTTTGCATCTGGAACCGTCTTTGCTGAATCAGTTGACCGTTCTTGCCGCTGCCGCATTCGTTTTGGTAGCGGTCGGATTGTTTTTCAAGGTTGCGGCTGTGCCCTTTCACCAGTGGGCGCCGGACGTCTACGAGGGAGCCCCAACGCCCATCACCGCCTATGTTAGCGTGGCGTCCAAGACGGCAAGCTTCGCGCTGCTGCTGCGGCTGTTCGTCACCGTGTTCGCGGCATCGCAGGAGACCTGGATGCCTCTCGTCGCGGGCATCGCGGTCGCGTCGCTCACATGGGGAAACCTGGCCGCGTTGACACAGACCAACCTGAAACGCCTGCTGGCCTACTCCTCGATTTCGCACGTGGGCTACATCCTGCTTGGTCTCGTTGCCGGAAACGGTACCGCTTTGACCGGAATCTCATACTACCTGTTTGCGTACGTGTTCATGACCGCCGGAGCATTTGCGGTCATCATCGTTCTTCGCCAGAAAGGGCTCATCGGCGAGGAACTTGACGACCTGAACGGCTTGTACCAGCGCAGCCCCGCCGCTGCATTGCTGCTCCTGATCTTCATGCTTTCGCTTGCCGGCATACCGCCCACGGCCGGCTTCATGGGCAAGTATTTCATTTTCCTTTCGCTGATCGAAACGCACCATCCAGTGCTCGCGGTCTTTGCCGTGCTTTATATCGTCCCCGCGCTGTACTATTACTTCCGTATCGTCGTACACGCCTGGCTCAAGCAGCCCGGCGACGCGCCGCGTCCATCGATGACCAGCGCGCAGGCCGTGGCCCTCGGCGTCGCCGTGTTTGTCACGCTCGCCGCGGGGTTGTATCCTGAGCCGTTCACGCGGCTCGCGCAATATGCCTTCGGACAATAAGCCCGAAAATTCCGATGCACCTTCGACGGTGGTGGAGAAAGCCAAAGACGTCTCCAACCAGGCTGCCATCGCCATGGAATTGCCCTTCGTGCTCGTGGCGGCCGTTGTCGTGGGCGGGCTTTTCGGTTATTTTCTCGACCACTGGCTCCATACCAAACCGGTCTTCTTGCTCGTGCTTGGCGGCCTTGGTTTTTATGCCGGTGTGCGCGACGTTCTCCGGCGGCTTGCGGGAAGCGGCGATGGCGTCAAACGCAGCTGATTCTCCGCCCGCTGCGATGACCGAACGGCGCATTTCTTGGCTAACCCTCCTGATTGGATTGCTCGCAGGTCTATTGGTGGCGCTGCTGCGCGACCGTTTGTGGGGTGCGGGCCTGGGGATCGGTGCTGCGCTGGGCTGGCTGAATTTTCGCTGGCTCAGGCGGGGCTTGGACGCTTTGGTGCTGGCCTCCACCGCACAAGCCGAAAAAGAGAAACCCATGGTTCCGATAGCCAGCTACTTTGGCATGCTCTTTCGCTACGGGTTGATAGCCCTCGCCGTGTATGTTATTTTTGAATACCTCAGAGTTCCCCTGGTGAGCATGGTCGTGGGTTTGTGTGCCCTAGGAGCCGCAACCGTGGTGGCGAGTGTGTACGAAATCTTCGATCCGGCGGACTGAAGAATGGTTGAACACGTTACCGGACTCACGGAGTTGGTGAATCACTACTTCGGGCGATTTGCCTTGGCGCTGCTCTCGGCGCTCCACATCAGCCCGGAAAATCCAGACTTGCCCATCCCGGAGCACGTGGTGATGGGCTTCCTGGTGTTGATCATTGGCACGCTATTGGCGCTTTTCGTTCGTTCGCGGCTTTCCGTGGAGCACCCTGGCGGCTTTCAACAGATCGCGGAATTGTTGCTTACCAACCCTCTTGGATTCGGAATTAAAGATTTGCTGGAAGAAAACGTAGGGCACCAGGGGTTGAAACACGTGCCCTGGGTTGGCTCGATTTCCGTATTCATTCTGTTGGCCAATCTTTTTAGCGTTTTCCCGCTTTTTGCGGCGCCGACCGCAAAGGTTAGTGTCCCTCTGGCTTGCGCGATGCTTACCTTTCTCTATTTCAACTGGCAGGGAATCCGACATCACGGCAATATCGCCTACCTTAAACATTTCGCCGGGCCTGTCCCGCTGCTTTCCCCGCTGATTTTTCCCGTTGAGATCATCAGTACCTGCGCCCGCGTGCTCTCACTGACGGTACGTCTATGGGCTAATATTTTTGCGAGCGATCTGCTGTACTCGATCTTTTTGAGCCTGCTCCTCGCCCCCGTGCTTTGGGGATGGAACAAGACACCGGTTCTCGGAATAGTGCTGGCAGTTTTTCCTGCCCTTATCCCTCTCCTGTTTATCGGTCTGCATATTTTTGTCGCTATCATTCAGACCTATATATTTACGGTGCTCCCGTCAGTGTACCTGGGCATCGCGACGGGGGAGGAACACTAGACGTTTTGCTTACGTTTCCTGGGCCAAGTCTGTTGAGCCGTTCCAGTGTGAGCCCGGCTGCACGGTGTCCGGGAACCACCTCCTGGCGGCGATTCATAAGGAGGACGTGATGAAGAAGGCGACGATGGTGTTGGTAGCGCTGGCGGCGGCGATGTTGATTGCTCCGTCCGCGTTCGCGCAGGACTCCGCAGGCGCGGCAGCCGGAGGCAAAGGCCTGATGGCCATTGCAGCGGGCTTCGGTATGGCTCTGGCGGCTTTTGGCGGCGCGTTGGGGCAGGGCCGGATCGCTTCAGCGGCTTGCGAAGGCATGGCCCGCAACCCCGGAGCAGCAGCGGCAATTCGCGCGGCCATGATTCTCGGTCTGGTATTCGTCGAGACGCTAGCGCTCTTCACGCTGGTGATCATCTTCGTGAAGATCTAAGGCCAGCGAAAAGGTTTTCCAAACGGCCCGATGCGCAAGCCTCCGGGCCGTTTTCTTGTGCAGTCCGATTCACCTGGGTGGCATCCAATCTACAGGCGGACTTTGATCCTGAGGGAGAGTCGAAGGATCAGTTTGCCCTTCTTTCTTGGAAACGCGATATCAGCGCCCGAAAAGCGCTGGCTGGAGAATGAAGTTCAGCACCCGGTTGGGAAACAGTCCGAAGTACAGCGTGCCCACCACTGTGAAGGCCAGAACAAAATTCACGGTAAGCGGGAATCCTACCGGAGCTGCGGACTTCGCCTCGGCACTTGACTCGCGCATGTACATCACTACGATGACGCGCAGGTAGTAGTAGGCCCCGATCACGCTGTTAACCGCCATCAACACCGCCAGCCACAGCAAGTGCGAGTTCACTGCCGCCTTGAAGATGTAGAACTTCCCGAAGAAACCCGCGGTAACCGGCAGCCCAAGGAGCGAAAGCAGGTAGACGCTCAGCGCCGCCGCCACGAACGGCTGCCGCTCGGAGAGTCCCGCGTAGTCGTCCAGCGACAGATTCTTTTCACCGGTTCCACCCAGCTGCGAAACGATGGTGAACGCTCCAAGCTTCACGAGCGCGTAGCTGAGCAGATAAAAAAGTACCGCAGCGTAAGCGGGCGTTGCTTCCGCGGATCCATCGCGTGCCATGGATGTAACGGCCGCAAAAGCCACCAGAATATAGCCGGCGTGCGCAATGGAACTGTACGCCAGGAGCCGCTTGACGTTCGTCTGCACCAGCGCGCCCAGATTCCCGGCGAACATAGTAAGCGCCGCGAGCCCCCAGAAAGCCCAGAACCAGAAGTGCGTGGCGGCAGGAACGGTCGCAAAGATGCGCAGCAACAAGGCAAACGCAGCGGCTTTCGGTCCCGCAGAAAAAAGCGCCGTAACCGGCGTTGGCGCGCCTTCGTAAACGTCCGGGGTCCACACCTGGAACGGTGCCGCAGCCACCTTGAAGCCCAGCCCGACCAGGATCAGGGCGAGCCCAAGCTCGAAAAGCTTGCTGTGGAAAAGTTCCTCGGAACCCATCTTGGTCAGCATCGTCGTACCGCTCGAGCCATACACCAGGGCAATCCCGTAAAGGAAGAACGCCGTCGCGAACGAGCCCAGCAGGAAATACTTCATAGCCGATTCAGTGGACTTCAGCGAATCGCGGCGGTATCCCGCCAGGATGTAGCTGGAGATCGAACTCATCTCCAGGCCAATGAACGCCGTGAGCAGCTCTTGCGCCGAAGCAAGCACACCCATGCCCGCCGTGGCAAACAGCAGCAGCGCGTAAAACTCTGCAAAGGGAAGGCGTTCTCGCTCCAGATAAGGCCCGGCCGCCAGCACCACCAGAAACGCCACAGTGCCCACCAGCAGCCGGAAGAAGAAACTGAACGAATCGGACTGCACCAGCCCGTCGAAGCCCGGCCCTGCACGCATTGCCGCGGAGACGGATGCGGCTGTTCCCGCCAGGGTCCCGATCAACGCGAGAAACGTAAAAAAATGGCGGTTGCGCACGAACGGCTGCATCAGCACTACTAGCACGCCGAAGCCGCACCACACCAATTCCGGAAGCACGCGATAAATGTCGATGGCGCGGGGAAGCATTTACCGGATTCCCAGCCTTTCACTTGAGATGGCCTTTGCCGCGCCCGAGGAATCCAGCTTCGCCTGCGGCGTGGCGCTGTCCGGTGTGGCAGCCTCATACGGCCGCTGTGGTTCGACCTCATCAATCACGGATTGCGCGGCTGCGGCCGTCCGGGCGGTGATAAACGTTGAGCCCACGCCCATCCACAGTGTGACGATCGCCATGGTCGCCAGAATCCACTTCTCGCGCGCGGAGACGTCGGGGAGCGTGCGGTTTTTCTCCCGCGTGATTTCTCCGAAAAACACCCGCTGATACGACCACAGCAGGTAGCAGGCGGAGAGGATCACGCCGAGCGCGGCCCACGAAGCCCAGCCCCAGTGCCGCTGATAGGTGCCCAGCAGGACCAGGTATTCACCAACGAAACCATTGAGCATCGGCAAGCCCAGCGACGACAGGGCGACAAACAGAAAGAATGCCGCCAGCTTCGGCATCGGCGTGGCCAGACCGCCGTACTCGCTGATTTCAAAGGTGTGCCGCCGGTCGTGTAGCATGCCCACAAGCAAGAAAAGCGCGCCCGTCGAAATCCCGTGCGCTAGCATCTGGTAAACCGCGCCCTGCATGGAAATGTTATGAAATGCAAAAATTCCCAGCACCACGAAGCCCAGGTGGCTGACTGACGAGTACGCAACCAGCTTCTTCAGGTTCGGCTGCACCATTGCCACCAGCGCGCCGTAAATGATCCCGATGATGGCCAGCACGGCCACCCAGCCCGCGGCCCGGCGTGAAGCCTCCGGGAAGAGCGGCAGGCAGAAGCGGATCATTCCGTACGTGCCCATTTTCAG
>Ga0209689_1000179_pt1 | contig 39389 bp, 33 predicted proteins | sample GraSoiAngelo_149_FD_187119 | JGI IMG/M metagenome (GOLD analysis project Ga0209689, IMG submission 187119) | Grasslands soil microbial communities from the Angelo Coastal Reserve, California, USA - 14_1009_09_30cm (SPAdes) (version 2) | ecosystem: Environmental > Terrestrial > Soil > Grasslands ... | reverse complement strand
CAGCCGTATCGGTTCCATTTGTCGCTCGACCGCGGCACCGTACAGTCCTTGGTCGGGTTCGGCCGTTATCTTGTATTCGCCGCCCTGCTTGGGTTCCTGATCACGAACATTGACAACTTCGCAATCGGCTATTTCCTCGGCAGCATCGCGCTCGGGTTCTATGCAGTTGCCTACGGAATTGGCTATCTCCCGGTCGCGTTGTTTTCGACGCCCGCAGGCGCAGCTCTGTTCCCGTCCCTAGCCAAAATCGAAGCCGACCGAACGCGCCTTCGGAGCGCCTACAGCGAGAGCCTCTCCTATGCCGCCGCCGCGATTCTCCCAACGGGAGTGGGCCTCGCGGTCATCGCCCCGGAGCTGGTCATCGTGTTCTTCGGACCGCAGTGGGAGCCCTCGATTCTTCCGCTGGTCGTGCTGGGCGCGTACGGTGCCTGCCGGGGCTTGTTGGACTTCAGCAGCTCTCTTTTCTCGGCCGCTGGGACTCCCAACGAAATCGCGCGCTTGAATCTGTACGTGCTCCTCCTGTCGGTCGTCCTCTTGTTCCCACTGACGATCGGTATGGGTATCGTTGGCACCGCGATTGCAATGACGATCCCTGTTTTTGTCGTGTTCCTGATTTCAATTCATCGCTCGGCCCGGGTAGTGGGCGCGCGGCCGTCAGACCTCGTCCGCTCGATTCGTGGGCCAATCTTGGCGGCGGAGAGTATGGGCGTTGTCGTGTTCCTTTCCAAGCTCGCGCTCTTCGCAATCGCTCCGTCCACCGTCGCAATCCCGTTCGCGGACTGGGCGATTCGCACCGAGACGGTTGTCCTGTTGCTCCTCACGCCTCTCGGCGTCGTAATCTACTTGGTCTTGCTGAGGATCGCAGACCGGGACGTTTTCGAAGGTTTGTTCCGCCACAGCCTTGTGGGCCTCGGACGGCGCCGGAGCCCGTGAGTCGCTAACGGGCCGTCCTGGGAAGGCCGGGTGGCCGATGACCTTCGCGGGACGCTCGCGCTGTAGGAATCAGGGCGAGATTATGCGCCACTCTCCGCCGCGGGGTCGTGGTATCCCGGGCCGTGGTCCCCTACGCGATTCCATCCGGGGAGGGATTGGTAAAGCGCGATCACCTGAGCGCGCCAGTCGACGGCGTGAAGCGCCATTGCTTTCTCCCGTGCTCGCGCACCCAGACGTCGCCTCCGGTCCTTGTCATCGACAAGGGACCGGAGAGCGTCCTTCAGGTCCTGCCTCCGCGGCTCACAAACTACTCCTTCAACGCCGTCAGCGATGAGATCGTCCACGGCCGGAGTCTTGTGGGTCACGATCGCACGCCCTGCTGCCATGTACTCGATGAGTTTGTATGGAGTTCCAATCTCGCTCCAGACGTCACTGTAGCAAATGTCGGCATCGGCGAGGTAGTCGAACAACCGCTCGCCGCCGATGTAGCCCGGGAATCGGATGCGCTCTGACTCGAACTCTGCCTTGTACCGCTCGAGGTCCGATCCGCTTCCACAGACTACGACCCGGAGACGGGGCTGTTCGCCAATCAGGTCGCGGCAGACCCGAAGGAACAGGTCGAGCCGTCCCGACGAGAGCGACCCCATGAAGAACAGGTTGGTGGTCGGGCGTTCCGTAGGGGTCTCAAGGGATCCCAGACGCCTCATCCGGTCCTCTGGGAGACGATCCGGAATGACGACGGCATCTCTCCCGTAAAGCCGGCTGATCACTTCGGCGTGGGCGGCGTTAACCGTAGTGAGGATATGTGACTGCCGAACGGTCCTGCGGAGGGCGTACCGAAAGATTCGAGCTTTCCCCTTCCAGAAGCGATACCTTGCGAGAGCAGCCTCCTGATCGGCGATCCCCATCAGGTCGAGGTGCAGAAACGGTGATGGCCGCAGCCTGGCGTACATCCATGCCGCGAAACTCATCCAGCCTCCGTTGTACAACAGCACACACGCCGTCGTACTCTCGGCCCAAGGGCCCTGGGACAACGCGCGCATCAGGACCAAGAGGGTTTTCACCGGCCCCATGCAGATGAATTTCAGAAGGCTCGGGTGTCTGAGCGATTCTTCCGGGGCCTGCGAGCGGGCGGGCGCGGAGCTTCGGACTTGGTAGCCGCGACAATCGGGGCCGAAAAGGAACACCCGAAAGCCAGACTTTTCAAGCATTGTCGCCAAGGCCCACGAACGGGCGGCCTCTGCGTATCGCTCCGCCCGGAAGAGAAACGCGGAGGAGAAGACCAAGAATCTGGGCGCTTTTCCACTGGGATCGCCATCCTGCCTCGAGAGCACGTCGTGTAGGGATCCCACTATCATCGACAGCGACCACGTGTGACGATTTCGGTATATGTGATGTGGTGAGAGATTATCACATTGGATTTGGACTGCGAAGACGGCGCGGAATGGCGGAGGCTCCTGCTGGTGTTCCTCTCCGTGGGCAAGCTCTCCTTGACTCGCGCGTTGAGCGCGGGCTCAGCGGGCAATCCAGTACACGCGCTGTGCTCGATTGTCGAAGACAACGTAGCTGGTAGCACTCACGGCACGAAAGAATGTGCTCGGACTCGTTTGACAGATTTGAACCGCATACCGCGTCCCGTACGCGTCGAGAATGGCAGACCCCACCGCGGAATCTGGGGTATTCAGGGACAACACGAAACTATGCTTTCCGAAGTAGTACGGATACCCGGCTCCCGCCGCCGAAATCCACTCCCTGACGCGGAGTATCTGTTGTTCGCTAATCAATCCCTGAAACACGTCGTCGGATCGGGTGAACTCAATACGATTTCGTTGCGCCAGCCACGGATAAGCAAGGACGCCGATGGACAAGATCGGTTCAACGCTCGGGATTCCGGAAACCGCTTCGAGGCGCGCCGCGTTGAGCGGGTCGTCCCACGCGAAACTGAAATTCGTGTCGGGAGAGAGATACCTCATGTACATTCCAGCGTCGTAGGCACTGTTGTCCAAGCTTCCACCTTGACCGCAGCCGATTGTTGCAGCCCTTGGAACGGTCACCGCATACGGGACGACGAGGAAAGCCGCGAGGGCGACTACGACGAACGCACCCCGCATGAAAGGTCTTCGAAAAATCCTAGGAGCGCGTAGTGGGAACTTGCCCGAGAGAGCCGCCGAGGCGACGAGTAGCGTCACGGGAATCGCCAGCAGGATGCCATACACTGGATCGATGGAAACGGGGAGGAACGCCACGATGAGGGCGGTGGCGGCAAACCGCCGGGTGCGTTCGGCGAACATCAGGACCTGCCAGATTCCAATCGGGAGCACGACGATCGCAAGCCCCATCTCCGTGGCATATTCGACACCGACGCGGGTGATGATATTGTCCGGCAGGACGCTGCTCCGGATTGTCGGAAAATGGGAAAAGGTGAAGAGGCCGGCGACGGACCACAGAAGCCCTGCCGCGAAAACGAACGCAATGATGGCGTGAGTCGCCAGAATTACTCGCGACCTCGCCGGCGCGCCCCGCGTGTGGATCAGGATCGTGTTCTCCACCGCCGCGATGCGATAGAGCGCGAGCGTCGCAATCAGCAGAGGCACCAACAGCAGCCACATGAAGTGGATCAGGACGAGGACCACGCTGACCAAAGCGACCGCGAGCCACATCTTCCATGACTTGGGAGGCACGGACCTAACCGCACGGATCGTCAAGGCCAACACAAGAGGTACGAAGACGAGCAAGGACCCACGGCTGGAGAGGTTCCAGTTCGTAAACGCCACCACGCCCCCGGAGATTGAGAAGAGGAAGCTCAGAATGAGGGCAGGGCTGTCTTTATGGAAGACTGCGCGTCCCAACAAGAAAGAGGTCCAGCCCGCGACGGCCCCGAGCAGTAGGGCATAGACGAGAATCGCAGCTTCCACACTGAGGCCAGACAGCTCCACGAATGCCGCGATGGAAACCGGCACAGCGGGCGGGTAGGAGAATGGAGAGAGACCGAAGTATGAGAACGCGTTGACGAGCCACCCCATCGAACCCGTTTGGACGACGACGGCCGCAAGCGCGTGAAAACTGAATGAGTCGACACCACGCTCGTGATCGCCTGGATACCGCAGGACAATGGTAAGGAGCGTCACTGAGAGGAGCGCGAGCTTAGCGGGCATGTGCCGTTTCTTGCGTCTCGCTTGGCTTGCTCCCGCAGAAGCCGTTCCGCTCTCTCCCTTGGACAGGGCATCGCCAGTCTTGGCGTGTTTTCCCGACGAGCGAGCATCCGGCTTGCCTTCGAACCCTTGTGGTCCCGCATCGAGGGTCTCGGCGTCGTCTATTGACTCAGTCATGACATCCTCAGGCTCCTCAACTCGCGGCGCGGACGAGATCGCGGTAGATCGCCGCGTACCGTTGGGCGATGATCGGCCACCGAAGCTCGCGGGCGAGTGCTCTCGCCCGATCTCCTTTCAGCCGGTGAGCCTCTGGATTAGCCGCAATCTCTTCCAGGATGTTGGCGACCGCATCGGCGTCGCCGTCCTCGACGATGTACCCCGACGTCCCATCTGCGACGAGTTCCGACACGCCCACGGACCGAGTGACAATCGGGGCGTGCCCCAAGGCCATTGCCTCGACAACCGCCGACGGGAACACATCGAAACGACTGAGCAACGCGAAGACATTTGCGTGCTTCAGTTCGTCGATCGTCTGAGCTTGGGTGAGGAACCCCGTGTACTCCACGGTCTTGCTGGATCCGAGGTTCCCTGCCATGCCCCGAAGGCGTGCCCCATAGTGGTGGTCTCGCTCTGGCCCGACGAAACGAATCCGGCCTGCCACGTTGGCTCGTTTGAACGCGTCTAACAGGATGTCTTGGCCCTTGTGGGGAGCGATGACACCCACCGACACCACATCGAGGCGTGGCTCCGGGGAGCGGCGAGTCGCTGGTGAGTCCCAGGTTCCGTGGTCGAACCACTCGTCCCCGATGCCGAGTGGGATGACTTGGTCCGCTTTGCGGAGTGGCTTTTCCAGCGCCTCCGAGGCTGCTTGCCTTGCAAACGCCGAAGGGAACACGGTGCAGTCCGAGCCGCGGAGTCGTTGGCGCTCGAAGAGGAAGCTCTGGGGACGATGCGAGTAACCGTATTCACTCTCGAGCTTCACGAGTCCCAGGACAGTGTCCACCCATTTCGCGCCCAATCGGTGGGCGGTGGCTGCGGTCCAAATCCCGACAGCATTGGTGGCCGTTGTACTGAACGTCTGGAGAATCGACGGTTGGAAGTCTCGCAACACCCTCCCTCCCCAGCCAACCCAGTACCGGACATATCGGAAACCGTCCAAGTCCCAACTCTGCCGTCCACCGGGCGTCAGCCGGCTGTTCATTGCGAGGACCTCGAGACCATCGACGACGGCAAGCGCCCGCGTTAAGTTGCGAACCGCGCGGGATGGTCCGAGCTCGTGATCGGGAGGCTCCGCAACGGACGAAGGCACGAGGAGCGCGACCCGCATCGGCGACGAATGCCAGCTGCCCTTTAATGAAGCTTCCCGAGTGGGTTGGAGCCTTGATTTCAACGATCATTCGGTTCCGCCGAGAATCGATTGGCCCGAGCACCGGCTCCCAATGTATCTTGCCCGATACTCACTCGAAAACGTTCATATCGGCCGAGGAGACGGTCTGCCCGCCGCCCTGTCTGGCCGCTACGCGGATCGTTCGGGAGTCCTCGAATGTGTGGCATCGCCGGAGCCGTCGACTTAGGCAGCGACAAGCAGATCCAAGCCTTGTCCGAGGCGGTCGCGTCGATGGTTGCCCAGATGGAGCACCGCGGCCCGGATGCGAAGGGAGTGACGCGGTTCGCGACGGCGGTCCTTGGTTGCTGCCGTCTCTCCATCCTCGGGCTCGAGCCCGCTTCGAACCAACCCATGAGGAGCCCGGACTCGAATTGCACTGTCGTCTACAATGGCGAGATTTTCAACTATGTCGAACTTCGCGATCAGTTGCGCGACCTCGGGCACCGTTTTGCGAGCACGGGCGACACCGAGGTCGTCCTTCACGCATATGAGGAGTGGGGCCTCGAATGCCTGCCCCGTTTCAACGGCATGTTTGCTTTCGCGATTGTCGACGGCGACCATGAACGCCTTTTCTTCGCGCGGGACCGCTTCGGCATCAAGCCCTTCTGCTATGCGGAAGAGGGCGGACTCTACCTGTTCGCCTCAGAGCCCAGAGCGCTCCTGACGACAGGGCTTGTCCCGAGAGATGCCGACCTCCATACGGTAGAAGAGTTCCTCCGGTTTGGTGTCACGGACGTTGACGAGAAGACTTTTTTCTCGCATATCAAGCAGCTACCCCCCGGTCACTGCGGCGTGATCGAGTCGGGCCGAATCCGCGTCAGCGCCTGGTACTCATTGACGGAAGCGGCCGCGTCCACGAACTCGCCAGAGAGGGGGCGCATCGCCGAATTCCGCAAGAGGCTTGAGCGATCGATCGCCCTGCGATTCCGGAGTGACGTCCCCGTTGGAATCTTGCTCAGCGGAGGTATCGACTCTTCGACCATTGCCACCCTGAGTGCGAGTCAGCCGCATGACACTCATCGCGCGTTTACGGTCACTTTCCCGGGCTCGCGCGTGGACGAGCGTCCTTACGCGGAAGAAGTCGCGGTGCGAAGCGGCTTGTCCCTCACGACGAAAGCGGCCCCGGAGATGGATCTGCATTGGGCTGAGTCGTGCCACGAGGACCAGGGAGAGCCGTTCATCTCTCCTTCGATCGTGGCGCAGTGGCTCATGATGCGGACCGTCCATGAATCCGGCATCCGAGTCCTGCTCACGGGCCAGGGAGCCGATGAGTACCTCGGCGGGTACCAGTATTTCGAGTCATACGCGATCGCGGACCTCCTTGCCCGAAGGAAATTCTCCAAAGCCCTGTCCTACCTGTTCGACGAAAGGAACGCTCCCCGCCTGGCGACCGTAGTCGCTCAGGTCTCATTCCTCTTCCTGCCCGCGGGATTCCAGCAGTTGCTCTGGTGGAAACCTTGGCTCAGGTCCCGCCGAGATTCTGGAACTCGCTGCGCGTACGAAGAAGACCTCGTGAGATGCCGCAGTCTACGCGACGCATTGCTCTTCCATGTGAAACGTCGACTTCCAGAGCTGCTGCGGTACGAGGACCGGAACAGCATGGCGTTCTCCATCGAAACGAGGCATCCGTTCCTGGACCATGGCCTGGTAGAGTTCGTCCTCGACTCGCCTCCGGGCTTAATCGTCGGAGCGAACGTTCGCAAGAACATCCTTCGACTGGCGGTTCAGGAGGACCTGCCGCCAAGCGTGCTGCGCAGAAGGGACAAAGTTGGCTTCGACGTGCCCGACGCCTGGCTGCAGTCTGAGGGGTTCCGGAACGCGTTCAACGGCCTCTGCTCGCGGATTCCTGCGGCGCTTGCCGACCTCGTGAACGTCCGGCGCGCGCGCAAGCTGCTTCGACGACGTTCGAGACGGGCCCGTCGGGATCTCTGGCGAATTTACAGCGTCCTACTCTGGCACGAGCAACTCGCAGGGCCACATGCGGAGCGCAACCGAGTGGCTTCCGCGACCTTTGGGGATCCCAGAGAGTCCGCCACGGAGCCCCAGCTCACGAAGGAGGCGGAGGGGTGACCCTTCCGTCCATTCGGCCCCAATCCATCATCGTTCCGTTCTCCGCCTCGTTGGACGGTCCGGACGTTGGTGGCGGCGTGCAGACCTTCGTCCGGATGCTCTGCGCCGTTTCTTCGGAGGTTGGGTTGGAAGTGACGGTCCTGGGAGTCGGCCCTCATGAGTCCCATGGAAGCTCCGTTCACTTCTCTCCGGTCCTCGCGAGTGTCCGGTCGGAGTCAGAATACGTTCGCGCGCTCCAGAAGTTCGTCCGAACCCGAAAGTTCCGAGTCCCTGAGGAATCGGTCGTACTCGCCAACGCGGAGCACTATTCCTGGGCCCTTCGGAACCTGCACCTGCCGACTGTGCTCCTGGCCCACGGGGTCGTGGCACAGACCCTGCGGATCAGGCGCGGTCGACTTTCCGCGCTGCTTTTCCGAGCTTTCATCGAGCCGCGCGCCATCAAGAATGCTCGTCGAGTGATTTGTGTCACGGATCGAGTGCGCGAGTACTACACGCGCCGTTACCATCGGGAGCCAGAAGAAAAATTCGTATCGATGTCCATCGGGGTCGAGCTCGGAGCTTTCGAGCACCGGCCCAAGGGCTCGCCGCGACAGGACTTCGCAATCGATGAGGAAAGCTCAATCATCTTGTTCGTCGGACGCCTCTCTCCGGAGAAGAACGTATCCCTATTCCTCGCGGCCTGCGACTACCTTGCATCCTCGGGGCAGAAATTCAACGCCGTTGTCGTCGGCGAGGGCCCGGAGGGGGACCGGCTCGCCGCGACGCTGTCCAGTCGACCGTGGCTTCGGTGGATACCTCGGACCAGCCATGATCAGGTCTTGGATCTCATGGCGGTGGCAAACGTCCTCGCGATCACCTCCACCTATGAGGGCCTCCCCATCGTCCTCCTGGAGGCCCTTGGGTCCGGACTGCCGGTAGTTTCCACCGACGTAGGTCGAGCCCGTCACTTCCTTCGCGGATCAACGGGTGTCGTCGTTGAGCCAGACCCCGCGGCGTTTTCGCGGGCGCTGCGCGATGCCCTTTCCGCGAGACTGGTGAAACGCGGCTCAATCGATCCCGCGATCAGGACGGCAATCGACTTTCGAAACACCGCGCGATCGATCGCCACCATTCTCCGACAAGTCCGGGACGAGGCATCGGCGCGCCCCGCGGTCATCCCTCATGCGCCTCAGCGGTCCTCGGACGACAAGCTGGGGGGGGTTAGGATGAGATGATCAGCAAGGAAAAGATCGTGAAGGACTACGAGTACTTCTGGGAGAATGTATGGGATTCGTCGGATGACTGGAGAGACTCAGGCGAAGGGGCGTTGCGAAAACGAGCGATGGAGCTGCTCCCGACCGATTCTGGGAGAATCCTCGACTTGGGCTGCGGAAACGGAATCGCCATGTCCGTTTTGGACGAGAAATCAATCGAGGCCATCGGCTGTGACATTTCCCTTCGTGCGCTGAAAGACGCCCGGCGGCATGGGGAGGTCGCGAGAGCCGATGGGACTCGGCTTCCATTCCGTTCGGCTTCATTCGGGAGCGTCCTCATGCTCGACGCGCTTGAACACGTAGTAGAAAAATCTCTTCTTGTCCGCGAGTGCTGGCGCGTGCTTCGCGAGAGTGGTAGTGTGATCCTCACAACACCCCTCCCGGCAGCGACGGACGGGCTGGGCGATCGAAGACAGCCCTACGATCGACCCGTTACGTACTCCGACATCGCCTCAATGACGCGCGGACTGTTCCGACTCCGATTCGCGAGGGGCGTCTTTCAGGTCAGGCAAGTTCGCGGCCTGACCAGGATCCTGAGGAGCATCCCGACTCAGTTCTTCCTGAAGTTCCCCGTTCTACTCGACAAGTCGAGTGAGATCCTTCTAGTCCTGGAAAAGACCGCGACTCCAGATCAAGCGTGAACGAAACGATCGTGAGGGGACCGTCGCCCAATCGATGGCGAACCGTTCCAAGATTCCGCCCCGATTGTATTGACTGAACTTACATCGCCGGCGCGGAAGAGGGGATTGTCGGATTGTCCACCCGGTGCAGAATTTCGAGCAGCGTAGTCCGGGCTCGCTTGCCGTCGAACTCCTGGCAGACCCGTGCTGCCTCCTCCGCTTTGGACTCCCACTCGTGTTTGTTGGTGAGGACCTCCTGCAACGCTCGTGCTAGGCCCTGCGGGTCCCCAGGTGGGTAATATCGGGCGGCATCTCGCAACACCGACGCGAGTAAGGGGAGTTGCGGAACCACAAGCGGCTTTCGGAGGGCAACCAGTTCGACGAGCCGTGTCGGCCAAGCGAGCTGGGTGAGCGGGTTCGATTCGAGGGTAACAATGCCAATTTCGGAAAGGGCGACAAGAGCCCTCGCCAGTTCCAACTGCATCTTCGGTACAAATCGGATGCGGTCCCCGAGGCCCAGATGATGCGCGAGCCCTCGCAGCGCCTCGATGTACTCGGGGGCTCCCTCTCCGGCAATCACCAGATGGATATCATCGTGACCTGGCAACAGCGCAACGGCTTCAACCAGGGTCGCGAGATCTCGCTCCGGACTGACTCCGCCGGCGTGGACCAGAAGACGCCCTTCGGGAAGTCCGAGACGGCGCCGCACCTCTTCCGGCGAGACGGGCCGCGGACCGACTTCGTAGACGTTGTAGACGGTCGTGACTCGGGACGGGGACACGCGCCGGGACACCACGGCGTCGCGAATCCCGTCATTCGCAACGATGACATGGTCGGCGAAGAGGCAACTCAGCCTCTCGATCGCGGCGGAGATCCGGAACCATGCCGATCCAGTCGGCCTCCGAAGTCGGGCGACGACAATCTCTGGCATCGGCTCGTGCAAATCGAGCAGCACCGGGATCCGCATGCACTTGAACGGCAAGGCACAAAACACTTGAAAGTCGGGCAACGAGTGGATGTAAATCAGGTTGAACCTCACACGCCGATACAATCGAAACAGGAGGAGGGAGCTTAGGAGGAAGAAGACGGCGTACTGGTAGAGGTACCTCATTCCGCCGCCGCGTCTCGCGCTCAAGGGGACTTCATGCAAATGGACGCCATCAAGCTCCGCTGCGGACGGACCCGATCTTGGTCGGAGGACGATCGCTTCGACCCGGTGTCCTTCGGCCACCAATGTCTCGGCTTCCCGACGGACGCGGGGATCGGATGCGTACTCGGTGTAGGCGACCATTGCGATTCGTCGGGCGAGTCCGACGTCGCTAGGTGCTTTCACCGCGTGGACCATGGCTCAGACCAAACTGAGTACAACGGCGCAGAGGCCACAGACGACGTACAGGAGCAGGATTGACCGCACGAGGCCTTTCTCGGTCCGTGGCTTGCGGGAGAGCAGCCAAGAGGCCAACGTGTAGTACTTCGTTCCCGCCGGCGCCGCGATCTCGCCGTTCGGAAGGAAGACGGGATTTCGGTACGCCTTCTTGCGGTTCCCGTTCGCCCCATGGAGTCCGAAATACGCTGTGGCAATCATCTCGTAGAACGCCGGTGCGATCGCAATCACCCCGTAGAACTCGACATGTCCGAGGATGACACCGGCGGCCAGCGCTGCCCCCAGACCGAGGGTTCCAATGTCGCCGATGAAAATCGTGGCGGGGTAGCGATTGAAAAAGAACAGACCTGCGGAGCAACCGAAGACCGCGCCGAACACGAGCAGCGCCACCTCGGGCGCCCCTCGGATGGCACTAACGACGAGGAGGGAAAGGGAAATGACGGCAATCTGGCCCGACTCCAGCCCGTTGTAGCCCGCCGACATGTTCATGGCATTTGCAACGCCCGTCACCCCAATCGGAACGAGGATGAGCCAGTACAGCAGGTGCCACTGACCAGCGAAGTCAAGGGAGAATCCGAAGGGCAGGTCGATTGCCGGGGCCCCCAGATGGACGAGGGTCAGCGGCAGGGCTGCGAAGGCGACCGCCACCGCCTTGAGTCGTTGCCGCAAGTCCGAGACGTCGTCGATTAGCCCGATCATCGCGGCCATGAAGAACACACTGATCGCGGCGAGGAAAGGCGGTTCTGCGACGTCTCCGAGCAGCTTCTGAATCCCCACCACCAAAGTCAGCGACATCGAGAAAGCGAACAAGGCGGCGATCCCCCCCAGCTCGGCCACGGAGACTCTGGCAGCCTTGTTCACGTCCACGCCCACCATCCCGCCGGCGAACATTTTTCGAATCAGCGGCGGAGTCAGCATCAGGACGATTGCTGCGGAAAGGAGGAAGGAGAGAAGGATCCCGAAGCCGCCTGTGAGGTTCAGGGGGATGAGGAGGGCGAGCACGATCACGATGGCGCTCGTCGAGCCGAGGGCCGCCGTAAGCGCCTTTGTCCAGTCGAAGCCACGCGAAGCAAGAGCTTGCGCGCTCTCGCTCCCGGTGACGACGTGACCTTGCACGCGGCGCCGCTCGCATCATGGCGACTTAAAGGGTAGGCCCTGGTTTTCGTTCCCGATACGTGAATCGAAATGATCCTACTCGGATGGCCGCCAAAGGGTGCAGGTTTCATATCGGAGTCGCGATGCGGTATCGGGGCCATGGCCACTCGGATCCATCCGACCGCCGACGTTTCGCCCGCCGCGACGATCGGCGACGGCACGACGATCTGGCATTGGGCACAGGTCCGGGAGAATGCACGCGTCGGCCGCAACTGCCGGGTCGGGAAGGACGTGTACATCGACACGAACGTCGTCATCGGAGACGACTGCAAATTCCAGAACTTCGCGACGGTCTACGACGGCGTCACGATCGGCAACGGGGTATTCGTCGGCCCGCACGTGGTCTTCACGAACGACATGTACCCGAGGGCGGTGACGGAACAATGGGCGATCACGCCAACGGATGTGGAGGACCACGCGTCGATTGGCGCCAACGCCACGATCGTGTGCGGCGTCCGGATCGGACACCACGCGATGGTCGCCGCGGGTGCCGTCGTCACGAAAGATGTTCCCCCCCACGCGCTCGTCGCTGGGGTCCCCGCGAAACGGATCGGGTGGGTGTGTGAATGCGGCCGCCCGCTCGACCGGACGATGCACTGCGCCTACGACGGCAAGAGGTTTCCGGCATTGACGAAGGCGTCGCGGCCCGCTCGTTCCCGCCGCCGCAAGTGAGTGGCGAACCTTCATAGGCCGGCGTCCGTTCCGCGCCTCGGATGATCCCGATCGCCCGCCCGATCCTCGGCGAGGACGAGTTCGCAGCGGTCAAAGAGGTCCTCGCCTCGGGCATGCTCGCCCAAGGTCCGAAAGTCAAGGCGTTCGAGGATGCGTTCGCGGCGGACCTCGGACGGAAGCACGGGATTGCGGTGGCAAACGGTACGGCGGCCCTTCACATCGCCCTGCTCGCCCACGGCATTACGCAAGGCCAGGAAGTCCTCATCCCGCCCCTCACGTTCTTCGCGACCGCGTCGACCGTCTTGTTCTGTGGCGCGAAACCCGTATTCGTCGACATCGACCGCGCGTCGTACAACATGGACCCCGCGAAAGTCGTCGGAGCGATGACCCGGAAGACCGCCGCGATCGTCCCTGTCCATCTGTACGGCCAGACCGCGGAGATGGATCCGATTTTGGAGGCGGCGGCCGAGCGCGGGATCCCCGTCATCGAGGACGCGGCCCAAGCGGCCGGCGCCGAATACCACGGCAAGAGGGCCGGCAAGCTCGGCGCGACGGCGTGCTTCTCCTTCTACCCGACGAAGAACATGACGACGGGCGAAGGCGGCATGATCGTCACGGACGACGCCGACGTCGCCGCGAAGTCCCGCCTCCTCCGGTCCCACGGCGAAGCGTCGAAGTATCAGCACGTCGCGCTCGGCTACAACTACCGGATGACGGAGATCGCGGCCGCGATCGGCCTCGTGCAACTCCGGAAGCTGGACGGCTGGGTGAAGCAGCGACGCGCGAACGCCCGCGCCCTCACGAAAGCGCTGGACGGAATCGAGGGGCTCGTCCCGCCGTCCGAGGGCAACTGGATGGTCCACGCCTACTACCAGTACGTCGTGCGCCGGGAGGACGCGTTCCCGCGGTCCCGCGACGAGATCGTGCAGGACCTGACGGAGGACGGAATCGGCTGCCGGCCCTCGTACCCGATGCCGCTGTACAAGCAGAAGGCGCTCCGCGATCTGAAGCTCCGGGGCCGGTGTCCTGTGGCCGAGGCCGTGATCCCGGGCCTTTTCGAGCTGCCCGTCCATCCGGGCGTCGGCCCGGCCGACATCGAGCGGATCGTCGCCGCCGTCGAGGACGTCGCGCGGCTTGACTGAGCCGGTCTCCGGGGCAAAGAGAGAAAACGGCCGGCCGGTTACGAGCGGCGAACTGGGGGCGCTCCATGGACTTTGACGCGTTCGCCGCCGCGCTCCGCGACGGGCTTGAGAAGGAGCGGGCCCTCCGATGGGACGACGCCGCGGCCCTTTACGCCGACCTCGTCCGGAAGGCTCCGGACCCCGCCTCCCGCGCGCTCGCGCTCCTGCGTCACGGAAACGCCCTCATGGAGCTTCGTCGATGGGATGACGCCCGCACCGCGTTCGACGCGGGGCTGCACGAGGCCAAGGCCTCCGGCGACGCCGACGTCTTGGCTCAGGCGCTCCTCGCGGCGGGGGTCTTCGCGGCGAGCCGCGCCGATTCGAAGCGGGGGGAGGCGTTCCTCCTCGACGCGCTCGAGCGGTTCCACCGGAAGGACGACCGCACGTCCTTGCAGGGCCGCGGTTGGGCGTTCCTGAACCTCGCGGCGCTCTACGGCAAAACAGGGCGCCTCGACCTCGCGTTCGTCACGTTCACGAAGGCGCAGGATGTCCTCGGTGCCGCAGAGGACTGGGCGGGCGTCGCGGCCGCCTGGGAGGCGCAGGCCCAGCTCCGGCGGGCGATCCACGACGACGACCGCTGGAGGGAGGACCTCGCGGAGGCCGTCCTCTTCTACGACCGCGAAGGAATGAAGGCGAAGGCGGACCGACTGCGCGGGCTCCTCGGACGAAAACGGGTCTGAACGATAGCGGCCGCAAGGCCGCAGCCCCGTCGTTCACGGCACTCCATCCAACGTTTCAAATGTCGCGGACGCCTCTCGACACACGATCACCATGGCCTTGGCCACGATCGACCTGCAGCAGCTCTGGAAATCGTACGATGGCCAGCCCGCGCTGCAAGGTCTCTTCCTCCAAGCTTACCCCGGGGAAATCGTCGGTCTCATCGGGCCGAACGGCGCCGGCAAGACGACGAGCCTGAAGATCCTCGTTGGTCTGCTCCGTCCCGACTACGGCCTCGTCCGGGTCAAGGGACACGACGTCCTCGCGGACCCGGTGGGGTACAAGGCGGAGCTCGGATACATGCCAGAGGCCCCGACCCTGCCGGAGTACCTGACCCCAACGGAGTTCCTGGGATACGTCGGCCGGATCCGGAACCTCCCGCGGAACCGAATCGCCGAACGCACGTCGGAACTGCTGAGGTCCCTCGACCTCGCTCCGAAAGCGGATGAGACGATCGCTTCGTTGTCGAAGGGCATGAAGGCGAAAGTCGCCTTCGCCGCGGCGATCCTACACGAGCCCTCGATCCTCGTCCTCGACGAACCTCTGATCGGGATCGACCCCGCCGGGCAGCACTTGCTGAAGGAGCGCCTCGCGGCAATGGCCCGCGCAGGGGCCACGGTCCTCGTGTCGACCCACCAGCTCGACACCGCGGAGCGCCTGTGCAGTCGCGTGGCGATCGTGAGTCACGGACGAAACGTCGCGACGGGAGACCTCGCGGCCCTCCGAGCCCAGGCCCACACAGGAGCCGAGGGGAGCCTCGAGGACGTCTTTCTCCGGCTCACCCAGGAGACCGTCGCACCCGCCATCGAAACAGCCCGCCGAACCGGCTGGTTCCGGAGAGGATAGACCTTGGGTCGGACGCTCACCCTCTTCGCGTACAAGTTGCAATTCTTCTTCGGGCCCGCGTTCCGCGGACGCTTCGGGCCCCTCGCATACCTCGCCCTCATCCTGATTTTCCTGCCGTCGGGATTCGGATTCGGGGCGGGCCTCGGAACGACGGTCAAGGCTGCGGATCCGACCACCGCGATCGGAATCCTCGCCGCTCCACTGGCGGGGCTCCTGGCGGTTGGGCTCCTGTACTCCCTCGGCGCGGGCGTCACGGCACACGCGTCCGAGTTCGATTTCTTCCTGACCGCGAACGTTCGCCCGCGACAATACCTGGTCGCGGACCTCCTCTTCCAGCTGATCAGCTTGCTCGGCGCCGGCGGACTCGCCGCGGGCGTTGCGGCGGTCGCGATGACCGTCACGATGGGGCAACCCGTCTACGCCGCGGCCCCGCTCTTCGGCCTGCTCGTGGTTTACGAGTTCTTCGTCCTGATGACCGCTCAGGTCCTCGTCATCCTCCGGGTCCGGTACCCAAAGGCCCCGGTCCGGCTCGTCACGATCGCCCTTTTGATCCTGTCCCTCCTCCCGTCCGCGGGGCTCGCCGATCCGGCCTTCCCGGTCCGGTTCGCGGGCCTCCCGATTCCCGCAACGGCGTTCGCGTCCCTCGGCCTCGCGGTCCTCCGAGGGGCGGCGTGGCCTCTCGTCGATGTCCTCCTCGCAATCGTGTGGGGCGGCGGTATCGCCCTCGCCTGGTACGTGCTTAGCGACACGTACATCGTCCACGGACTCCGGCCCACGATGTCCGCGGGCTTCGGCCAGGTCGACATGGGTTCCCGCATGGAGATCCAGCGGCACTTGACCGCGCGCCTTGGTGGGGTCACGACCCGCGTCCGATTCCGACCGGAGCAGGGCGGGGACACGAGCCTCATGACGCGGCTCCATCTCGTGCGGATCTGGCGGGACGGGAGCTTCGTGTATATCGCGATCCTCGCCGTCGTGGTGATCCTGTCCTCCGGCTTCGGGGCCGGGGGTGGCAGCGCGACCGGGGCTGTGACGGTCACGCAGATCCTGACCTTGCTGATGGGAATCCTCGCGATGAACTGGGCGTTCTACGAGCGGGAGAACCTTTGGATCGTCCTGACGACGGCGAAACCGCCGGGGGCGTACTTCCGGGGCCTCATGCTCAGCTTCGCCGCGATCAGCCTCGTGGCGACCACCGGCTACATCGCCTTCCTGAGCGCGACCCGATCCGTCCGGCTTCCCATCGAAAGTCTCGCCCTCCCGATCGCCGCGCCGATCGCCTCCGCGTTCGTCGCCACGGCGCTCCTGACGCGAATCAAGGTGAAGCCGTCCGCGTTCTCGTTCGCGGTGCTCGGGATCTTCTTCCTCGTCTCCCTCGGAGGCTTCATGGGTGGCCTTGCGGCCCAAGCCGCCGTCGTCGCGGCGCGGTCGTTCGGGGTGTTCGCGGCGGAGGCGCAGGCGACCGTCCTGGTCGGGTTCCTCCTCGCGCTTACGTCGTTCGGACTCTGGATCGTGACGCGGCTCGCCGCCTCGTTTCGCCTCTGAGGTCTCCGGCGAAATCCGTCAAAACCTTCATCTATCGCCGCTTCCTCGGCGCACGGGATAGGGAGAGAACCTCCGATGGCCACGGAATCGATCACCGCTCCTGGATCGGCGTCGGCGGCGAAGCCGGAGCGGGTCGAGGACCGTATCGTCGTCGCGCGTCGTCTTGTGAAAACCTACGACAGCGGCGAGTTGGAGGTCCATGCGCTCCGCGGACTGGACCTGGACATCAAGAAAGGGGAGATGGTCGCGGTCATGGGCCCTTCGGGATGCGGCAAGACGACGCTGCTGAATTGCCTCTCCGGGATCGACGACTTTAGTTCCGGCGAAGTATGGATCGCAGGGCAGCGGCTGTCGACATTGAGCGACAACGCGAAGACCGACTTCCGCGCGATGAAGATGGGATTCATCTTCCAGAACTACAACCTCCTTCCCGTGTTGCGGAGCGTCGAGAACGTCGAGTTGCCGCTCCTCGTCCGAGGCGATGACCCGAAGGGGGCACGCCGCAGAGCCCGTGAGGCCCTCGCCGCAGTGGGCCTCGATAACGAGGCGACGAAGAAGCCTGCGGAGCTTTCCGGCGGTCAACAGCAGCGGGTCGCCATCGCCCGCGCCCTCGTCAATGAGCCGGACATCGTCTTCGCGGACGAACCGACGGGGAACCTCGACTCGGAAACCTCCCACGAGGTCGTGGAACTCATGAAACGGTTGCACCAGGAGAAGGGCCTGACGTTCATCGTCGTCACCCACGACAGCGCCGTCGGAAATCAGATGCAACGCGTCATCCTGATGCGGAACGGGACGATCCTGAAGTCGTTCCGGCCGACGGCCGCCTGAGGTGGCCGATGGCCGACGTCCCGACCCTGCTCATCGTCGTAGGCGTCGTGTGCCTCGTGATCCTCACATGGGCGGGCCGGAAACGATTCCCTCTTCGAATCGGCGCGGGGAATTTCTTCCGCCGGAAGACGCAGGTTGCAATCGTCGTCGCGGGACTCCTCATCGGGACCGCGATCATCAGTTCGTCGTTCATCATCCAGACCACATTTGACTACACGGTCCGCAGCGCGGTCTTCCGGGCTCTCGACGCGGTCGACGAAATCGTCTTCGTCGCGTCACCCGATGGGTCACGAGTCCCGTTTTCCGAACAAGTCTGGACGAACCTTCAGGCGAACCTCACGAACATGCCGAATGTCGTCGGGCTCGCGCCCCGATTCCAGCTCGGCGGTGCCGTGGTTGACCCGTCGACGCGCCTCTTCGATCCCACCACGACCCTGATCGGGTTCGACCCAGCGCACGATCTCGGTCGGTTCTTCCGCGCGGACGGCTCGGCGTGGGATGGGTCCGGCCTCGGGGCGTCGGAGGCGGTCATCAACGGGAAGTTGGCGACCGGTATCGAGGCGAAGGCGGGGGACACCCTTATCCTGAACATCGGCGGCCCCCGCGGTTTCGTGCGATTCAACGTAACGGTGCGGGAGATCGTCCAGGATGTAGGCCGCGGCGCGTGGAACGATGGGGAGAATCTCTTCCTCCCCTTGTCCAGCTTTCAGGCTGCCCTGGGAGAGAGCGGCCAGATCAACACGATCACGGTCGCCAACGTGGGCGGCGTGACCCAGGGCTACCTTCGGTCGGACGACGTGGTCCGGGAGATGGCGCCGCTCCTCCCCTCGCCTCCCACCTTCACGATTGCGAAAGCGAAGGCGGACTCCATCGATGGGGCCAGCCGGAACATCGACCAGCTGAGCCAGGTGTTTGTCCTCCTCGGATTCTTCACGGTCATTGCGGGAATCCTCCTGATCATCAACATCTTCGTCATGCTCGCGGAGGAGCGGAAAGGCGAGATGGGCGTCGCCCGGGCGCTCGGGATGCGCCGGACGAATTTGTTCCAGAGCTTCGTATCGGAAGGCCTCCTCTACGCGCTGCTCGCCTCCCTGGTGGGCACCTTCGTGGGACTCCTCGTGGCCGCCGTAATCCTCTGGGGATTCTCGCAGGTCTTCGGCGCCGGTTCGTTCGGTGGCACCGGGTTCATCCTCTCGTGGACGGACTCGGACCTGATCAACGGATTCGCCATCGGGTTCCTCATCACCATGGCGACCATCGCGATTGCTTCCTGGCGGGTGTCCAAGCTGAACATCGTGCGCGCGATCCGGGATATCCCGGAGCCGGTCCAGCGCCGCTCGACGCGACGGCAGGTCGCCTTGGGCGCAGCCATCGCGATCCTCGGTGGCTTGGGTCTTGCGTTCGCGCTCGCCCGTCAGAGCCTGCTCCTCCAAGACCTCGGACCCACCGGTCTCGCGTTCGGACTTGCCGTCCTCACGATGCGAGTCGTCCCACCGCGGGCCGTCTTCACCGCCGCGGGACTCTTCATCGTCGGTTGGGTCTTGAGCCCGTGGAAGTTCTTCGGATTGGCGAACGCGGACATCACGCTGTTCATCGCCGCCGGCCTCCTACTCGTGTTCGGGGGCCTGCTCGTTGTGCTGTTCAACAGCGACTCGATTCTTGCCCTCGCGACGCGACTCGTCCGCCGCCGCACGTGGCTACCCGTCGTCCGGACGGCGATCGCGTATCCGATGAACAAGAAGTTCCGCACGGGCGCGACCCTCGCGAGCATCGCCCTCGTGATGTTCACGATCGCCACGATGTCGGGGATCCAAGCCGAGGTCAGTTCGTCGATCGCGAAGACGAGCGAGCGGGAGAGCGGCGGTTTCAACCTGATCGGCGCCTCCGGAATCCCCATTTCGAATTGGAGCGCTGCCTTCGCGGCCTACCAGAACGACACGAAATCCACGAATATCTCGGAGCCAACCCGCTGGCTTTCCCAAGGGCGGATCCAGGTCGCTGCGACCTCGAACTTCGCCGGCCGCTTGTACAACACGACGTTCCTCGGTGTCCCTTCCGACTGGACTCCGGGATTTGAGTTCCAGGCACTCGATGCGTCGTATCCGAACGCGGCCGCGGCGTGGGCGGCGGTTCAAGCGAACCCGGGGCTTGCGATCGTCGATGGGTCCGTGATCCCGAACAACTTCGGACCAAACTTTGGGACGTTCTCGGCGTCAGTCGGGGACACGTTCTACTACGGCAACGCCTCAACCCCGCGGAGTGTTCGGATCATCGGGATCCTCTACGAGCAGTTCGTCCAAGGGTTCTGGGTCTCGGCCGACTTCCTGAAGCAGCGGTTCTCTATCGAAGGGGCGAGCACGTTCTACTTCGCCGTCCGACCCGGGGTGGACGTGACGAAAGCGGGACACGACCTCGAGCGCTACTTCGTCGCGTACCAGCTCATCACCATCAACATCCAGGAGGTCATCAACCAGATCCTCGAGGCGACGATGGGCGTGTTCAACCTCTTGGAGGCATACCTGGCCCTGGGCCTGATCGTCGGCATCGCGGGCCTCGGGGTCATCACGATGCGCAACGTCGTTGAGCGACGACAGGAGACGGGGGCTCTCCGAGCCCTCGGCTTCCGCAAATCGATGGTCTTGCGGTCGTTCCTCATTGAGCTCTCGTTCATCGCGCTGACGGGAATCGCCTTAGGGGTCGCCCTGGGCGTCGCCTTGTCGTACGATCTGTATCTGCGTTTCTTTGCGAACCAGGCTGCCTTCGTCATCCCGTGGGACAGGCTGCTCCTCCTTGGCGGCATTGCGTTCCTCGGCGCTGTCCTCGCGACCGCGAGCCCCGCGATCCGAGCGTCGCGGATGCCACCGGCGGAGGCCCTGCGGAGCTTTGAGTAACGCGGCTCCCACGGTTTTGGATTCTTTGTGAGCCACAACTGGAATGAGCGGACCTCATGCGGGACTTGCAAATCCCGGACGACGGTCACGACACGGCTTGGTTTTGACGACGTTCGAGCGTAAGCACGCGGTAGTGCTCCGGCTTGTAGTCGAACTTGAGCTGGCACTCCTCGCTGCAGAAGTAGTATGGGGTGCCCTTGTACCAGATCATCCAGTACGCGTTGTGCGGGTTCACAGGCTTCTCGCACACCGGATCGACCGCCATGGTCCTCGTCCCGATGCCGCCGAAGACGCGTATTCGATATGAATGCTTCGTACCTGCGAAGTTGGGTTCCGGAAGAGCTGCAACCCATCCGACTCGAAGAACTGGCGCCGCGCGTTTATATCCCGAGGTCTCCTTCGCAGCCCCGTGGCCGCGCTGATGCGGGTCGGCGTCATCGGGGTCGGGGCGATGGGGCAGAACCACGCCCGGGTGTACTCCGAAATCGCGGACCTCGTGGGGATCGCGGATCCCGACGTGAAAGCCGGCGGCCCCGCGTCGAACCGCTTCAACGTTTCGTACTACACGGATCCGACGCACCTCTTGCGAGAGGAACTCGACGCGGTGAGCGTGTGCGTCCCGACGCAGCACCACGCGAAAGTCGCCCTCGAGGCGATCCAGGCTGGGGTCCCTCTCCTTGTCGAGAAACCACTCGCGACGACGGTCGCGGAGGCGAATCGCATCGTCGATGCGGCGAAACGGGCGGGCCTCACCCTCGCCGTGGGACACATTGAGCGGCACAATCCGGCGACCGCGGTCGTCAAGCGGCAAGTCGAAGAAGGCCAATATGGCGACCTGGTGACGGCGACGACCCGGCGTGTGAGCTCCTTTCCGGGCCGCGTCCGGGATGTCGGAGTCGTCATGGACTTGGGGGTGCACGACATCGACATCCTCCGGTACATCATCGGTTCCCCGGTCGAGAGCGTCTTCGCCCTCGGCGGTCGCAAGATCCATGAGCAGTTCGAGGACCACGCGAACGTCCTGCTCCGTTTCCGGAACGGCGTCAACGGTTTTGTCGAGGTCAACTGGCTGACCCCGATGAAGGTCCGAAAGCTCGCTCTCACCTGCCTCAAGAATTTCGTCGAGGTGGACTACATCGAGCAGTCCGTGACCGTGAGCTCGAGCACCCTCGGGCCGCTGGACCCGTTCAACCTGTACCAGATTCCACTCGAGCACCATACGCAGAAGATCCACGTGAGAAAGGAAGAGCCACTGAAGCGGGAACTGCAGGACTTCCTCGACGCGGTCCAGCACAAGCGCCCGCCCCTCGTCACGGGCGAAGATGCGGCGGAGACCTTGCGGGTGGCCGTCGCCGCCACGGAGTCCCATCGCACTGGAAAACTCGTCCAGCTGCTGTGAGTTGGATCAGAACTGACCTTTCCCGATCCCTCGGTACACGAAGCCCATCTTCACGACGTCCGGGCCGGCGTACACGTTCCGGCCGTCCACGATCGCGTGGTGACGCATCCCGCGGCGGAGCGCCTTCAGGTCGAGGGTCCGGTACGCATCGTGGGCCGTCACAATCGCGACGCAGTCCGCACCCCGCAAGGCTGCCTTCACGTCTCGCAGCACTGCATAGCCCCGCTCCGACCGCGCGAACGGGTCGTGGATCGCGACGTCGGCACCGCGCCGGCGGAGTTCCTGGATCATCGGTTTCGCAGGCGTGTTCCGCGTGTCGTCCGTGTTCTCGCGATACGCGAAGCCGAGGACCGCGACGCGGGCCCCCTTGATTTTCCGACCGGCGGCCGCGAGCGCCTCCTCGACGAGGCGCGCCATCCGTCGCGGCATGAAGTCGTTGACCTCGCGGGCCGTCGGGATCAACTGCGGCTTCGTCTGGACCGCCGGGGAGACGAGGAGCCACGGGTCTTTCGGGATGCAGTGGCCGCCGACGCCGGCGCCGGGGATCAGCATCATCCGATAAGGGCACGTGTTCACCAGTTCGCGCACGCGGTACGCGTCCACCCCGAGTTCCTCGCTGATCAAAGCGACCTCGTTCGCGAAGGCGATCTGGACGTCCCAATACGCGTTCTCCGCGGTTTTGACCACTTCCGCGGTGGTCCAGTCCGTCGGGTGGATCTCCGCTTTCACGAAACGCGCATAGAAGGCGAGGCCCTTTCGCAGCGCGGCACGGTCGTTCGCGCCGAGGACGCGGGGCAGTTCCGTAAGGTGATGGAGGAGTTTGCCCGCCGTGAGCCGCTCCGGACAGTGGACGAGGTGGAGATCCCGGCCGACCGTCCGCCGGGACGCGCGCTCGAGGGCGGGTCGCACGAACCCTTCCATCGTTCCGGGGGCAAGGGTCGACTCGATCGAAACAAGGGCGCCGGGTTTCAGGTGAGGCCCGACCTCGGCGATGGCGACCTTCAGTGCTTTGTACGACGGGTCATGGGTCGCGGGATCAATCGGCGTTTCGACGCACACGGCGACGACGTTCGCACTCGAAGCCGTCTGGGGATCCAGGCTTGCCCGAAGCCGGCCTGTCGCCACCTGTTCGCGGACGAGATCGTCCAAACCCGGCTCGTGCCCTCGAAGCGGACTTCGGCCCTTGTTGACCGACTCCACCTTCTCCGGGTCGATGTCGATCCCGACGACGTTCGCGCCCGTCGCGGCGACCGCGGCGGCAAGGGGCAGGCCCACATAGCCCAGCCCGACGACCGCGACTCTCACGAAGCGTTCGGAAGGGACCGCCGCGCATAAAGGTTTCAATCCGATGTGCGAGTTGGAGAACGAACGCACCCGCCGAGCGACAACGCACAAGGCTTTTGTATCGGCAGGGGCCATGGGGACCCACTCGCGTCTCGGAGGCGCTGACGTCGCCTCGTGCGTTGCGGGAGGGAGACCATGGTCAATGTTGCGAAGCAAGTTGTGCGCACGTCCTTGAACCTCACGGATCAGGACGTCCTCGAGATCGATTGCTGGAGCCACGTGACGGGGCTCGCGTCTCAGATCGCGGCGGAGGCTTACAAAGTCGGGGCCGACGCGCAGATTTCGTATCTGGATGACGGCCTCTGGCGTTCGTGGTTCGAGATGGATGAGAAATACATCGCGCGGAAGTCACCGATCTCCGCGGCGCTCGCCGAGACGATCACGGCGTATGTGAGCCTCTGGGGCCCCGAGGACCCGAGCGTCTTCGACCGATCGAAGCCGGAACGGATGGCGAAAGCCGACGCATGGATCAAGGAGATCAACGACCGGCAGAGGGAACGGAAGGTCCGCAGCCTATTCTTGGGCCTCGCGCAGGTCACGCCGCAGCGAGCTCGCAAGTACGGCGTCAACTTCGCGAAGTGGAAGCGCATCATCAACGCCTCGCTCGGCGCCGACCTGAAGCCCATCGCGGCCCATGGCCGGCTCGTCTCCAAGAAACTCGGCGGTGCCTCCGATGTTCAGATTTCGGGGGAGGGTACCGACCTCAGCGTGAGCCTGCGGGGCCGCGAGGCGATCCTCGAGGACGGGATCGTCGATGCGAACGACATCGCGCGGGGGCACCTGCAATCGTCGTTGCCGTCGGGCTTCGTCGACATCGCCCCGCTCGAGACGACCGGGGATGGGGACGTCACGTTCCCGAGCACGCCGCTCTGGGGGAAGATGATCCGCAACCTGCGGTTCACGTTCTCCGGAGGCCGCCTCGTGGATTACAAGGCCGACAAGAACGTCGAGGCGTTCGCGAACTACTTCAAAGCCTCATCGGGAGAGAAGGACCGCATCGGCTCCCTGACCATCGGGCTCAATCCGAGAGCCTCATACCTCGGCGGTTTCGTCGACCACTTCGTTGCCGGCGCCGTGACGATCGGGCTCGGAGGCAACCAGGACATCGGCGGGGCCAACCGGAGCTCCTTCGACTTCGGCGCGACGTTGCAGAAGGCGACGGTGACGGCGGACGGAATGAGTGTCGTCGAGGCGGGCAAGCTTTCGAAGGGAGGCAGCGCCAACCTCTTTCGCGCATCCGGGCGCGGCTCTCGGGAGACCGCACAAATATCATTATATGCGGAGCGCCCGCTCTCACGGTCCGTGAAGATCGCGAGCGTCGTCGGGGCCCGCCCGCAGTTCATCAAAGCGGCCCCGGTCAGCCGCGAGATCCGCCAGCACAACGAGGAGATCCTCGTCCACACCGGGCAGCACTACGACGAGAACATGTCCGATGTGTTCTTCGAGGTCCTCGACATGCCTCGGCCGGATTACAACCTGGGCGTCGGCAGCGCGAGTCACGCCCGCCAGACCGCAGAGATGATGCGCGGGCTTGAAGACGTCTTCGAGCGCGAGAAGCCCGACCTGGTCCTCGTGTACGGAGACACGAACTCGACCCTCGCGGGCGCGCTCGTCGCCGCGAAGATGGGCCGGCCGCTCGGGCACGTCGAGGCGGGCCTCCGGTCCTTCAACCGATCCATGCCGGAGGAGATCAACCGGGTCGTGGCGGACCACCTCGCGTCGCTCCTCTTCTGTCCCACGGAGACGGCGGTGGACAACCTCGCGAAGGAAGGGATCAACCGCGGCGTCCACCTCGTCGGGGACGTGATGTACGATGTCGCCCTGCAGAGCGCCCAGGCGGCCCGCTCCCGGGACATCCTCACGCGGATCGGCGTCCGCAAGGGCGAATACGTCCTCGTCACCCTGCACCGGCCCAGCAACGTGGACGACCGGGACGTGCTCGCGGGAATCGTACACGCGTTGGCCCGTTCCAACCGCACGGTCGTCTTCCCCGTCCATCCGCGGACACGAAAGAACCTGGAGGCGTTCGGGCTCTGGGAGGAGCTGTGGGCGAAGGTGAAGGCGATCGAGCCCGTCGACTACCTCGATTTCATCGCCCTCCTGATGGGCGCGGCCAAGGTCGTCACGGACAGCGGCGGCGTCCAGAAGGAAGCCTACTTTTTCGGGGTGCCATGCATCACGCTCCGCGACGAGACGGAGTGGATCGAGACCGTGGAGGACGGCTGGAACGCGCTCGTCGGATCGGAGCCGGAGGACATTCTCGACGCGCTCGAGAAATTCAATCCCGCGGGCACGAAGTCGAAGTCCTTCGGCGACGGCCACGCGGCGGAGAAAATCGCGCGGATTCTCGACAAGTTCGTGTGATCGCCCACGCCTCTTAAGTTCTTCGGGGAGGATGGCGGGAGGTGGAGCCGGCGTCGCTCGCAGCCGTCGCCGTCATCATCCTCGCGACCGGGTATGCACTCGTCCGGAAGGCGCCGCTCTCCCTCGTATATGGGGTCGCAATCCTCGCGGTGTACGCCCTCGAGGTCACCACGTCGTCCTTCGGATTCGTCCAGTCTTCCGGGGTCGTGCGGGATCTCGGCTTGGCTTTCTTCCGAGGCGACCTGCCCGCTCCCTGGTCGTGGATCACCTTCGAGTTCGTCCATGCCTCGGAGCTCCACGTCTTCCTGAACCTCCTGGGTCTCATCCTGATCTCGCCGACGTTCGAGGAGCGGGTCGGCACCTTCCGGTGGGCGATTCTGTTTTTCGCGGGCGGCGCGTTTGGAGCGCTCGTCTTCGCCCTCGTCCACCTCGCCGGACCGGTCCTCCTCGTCGGGGCGTCCGCGGGGATCTTCGCGACGTTCGGCGCCTACGGCCGACTCTTCCCGCGGGACCGTGTGACCCTGTTTCTCCCAATCCCGGGAATTCCGTCCCTGCCGGCCCTCCAAATTGTCGTTCTCTTCTTGATCGTGGAACTCGTACTGAGCGCCTTCGGCCCGACCGGGATCGCCTGGGAGGCCCATGCGGGCGCCCTCGTGTTCGGATTCGGGGCGGGTCCGTTGACCATGCGGCTGCCGCTACCGGGCGGCCGCAGTCGACTCGTACCCGTTCGCGGGCTGCGAGATCTCGCGACGACCCCGGACCTGCGCAGGCTCCTCGACGACACGGAGCGGGCCGACCTCCCGGAAACCCGCGAGGCGTGGGTCGACGCGTTCGTCCGAACCGCCCGCTGTCCAAAGTGCGGGGGACCTCTGCGCCGCCGGTTCGGGCGGATCGTCAGCGACTGCGGCTGGCGCGTCCGGCTCTAGCCATCGCAAACCCTTTTCCCCCTCCTCGCGTTCGATGAGGCCGTGGCGGCCCCGAGTGCCCTGGTCCTGCGGTGCGAGACGTGCGGCACAGAGGCTCCGCACCGTGTGCTTCGCGGCAAGATCGCGGGGAAGGACGAGCTCGTCTTCGAGGGTACCGTGAAGTGCCCGACCTGCGGCCACGTCTCCGCGGTCGTCATGCGCGAGCCGAAGCCGATTCACGTCCCGCTCATCGTGTCCTGGCTCGAGAAGTCCGAGCGGACCTCCCTCGAGTTCTCGCCGGACGAGGAGGTGGCCGTCGGACAGAAGCTCGATCTCGGGGACACGCGAATCGCCATCACCGCGATTGACTCGGGCGGGCGCCGCGTTGCCGGCGTCCGAGCGAGGGACGCCGACACGCTATGGGCGAAGCGGGTCGACCAGGTGCGCGTGAAGTTCAGCGTGAACAAGGGGAACCGCACCGTGCCGCACGAGGTCCTCGCCGCGGCGGACGAGGAGTTCGAGGTGGGAGAAATCGTGGACCTCGGAAGACACCGCGCGGTTGTGCACCACATCCGAACCCCCCATCGCACGGTTCGAGAAGGACGGGTCCGCGCGGACGAAATCGTCCGGATGTACGGCCGCGTCGTGCGGGAGCGGATTTCCCGCTGAGGACGGCTCGAGCATAAGGCATATCCCCGAGATGGGCCTTCGCCCTGAGGGAGGAGTCCAGGTGTCGACGTCGACCGGGGAGCAACTCAGGGGTGTCCTCCCCTCGGCCCGCCTGGGCTTGACGGACTACGACCTCATCGTCACGGACCGGAGGATCGTGGGAGCGAAAGTCGGGACCTCGGGACTCGCGCAGGCCGCGGGGGGCCTTATCGGCGCGGTCGTCTCTCTCGGCTCCCAAGACTCGCGCCGGACCGCGTACGCAGGAATGTCGGTCGAGCAAATCCTCGCCGTGAACAAGAAGAATTTCGAGATTCCCCTTGCCTCGATCGAGCGAGGAGAGTTCAACGCAGGAATCAGCCGGATAACGATGCCGACCCTCGCCCTCTGGGTCCACGGGAAGAAAATGAGGTTCATGTTCACCCACAGCATCTGGAAGAAAGACGAGGCCCAAGTGGGCTATGCGAAGGATCTTCTGTCCGCGGCGTTCCCGGGGCGAATCGAGTTCAAGCGCGTATGGGCCGCAAAGCGTTATAGTCCGGCGGCCGTTCGTCGACAGGGATGATCACGCTTCTCGGCGTCGGCCACGTCTTTGACATCGGCCGAGCGGTCCGAGCGGAGATCCTTGCCCGCCGTCCGAAGGTCGTCGCCCTCGAGCTCGACGCGGCGCGGTATCAGGCGTTGATGAGCCCGCAACCCCGGCCCCGCGGCTTCTCCGTCCTCGGACTCCTGGCCCAGTTCCAAGTGCGGATCGCAAACCAGTACGGCGTTCGGGTCGGGGACGAAATGGTCGCCGCGGCGCGAGCCGCCCGGGAAGTCGGCAGTGAGGTCGCCCTGATCGACCAGGACTCGGCGGTGATCCTGCGGCGCGTGTGGCGCGAGATGGCCGGCCGCGAGCGATTGCGGCTCCTGGTTTCGACGATCGGCGGATTCTTCACCCGGAGGGAACGAGTCGAGGCGGAGCTCGAGCGGTTCTACCAGGATGAGCAGGGGTTCATCCGCGAATTCGCCCGGGAACTCCCGACCGCGAAGCGCATCCTCATCGACGAGCGGGACGCGGGCATGGCCCGCAGCTTGCGGCAGCTCGCGGAGGCTCGCGGGGATGTCGTGGCGGTGGTTGGCGAGGGCCATGTGAACGGGCTCCTGAGTCATCTCGAGGGTGCACCCGTCCAGGTTGTCCATCTGGAGCAGCTGAGATCCTCCCCCGCGGGCCCGAACGCCAGCGTGAACGTCTCCGTTCAGCTCTGACGCTTCGGAATCCGTGGGATCCAACGCGGCACCGAGGCGCGATAGGTGCGATATGCGTCCCCGAAACGCGACGCGAGACCTTGTTCTTCGCGACGGACAACGAGATCGGCGGGGATCCCGAGCAGGAAGGTAATCGCGACGGCCGCGGGCGAGCCGACGATGAGGGCCACGCCGAGGACGGCGAGGAAGTGCGACCCGGCGATCGGATTTCGAGTCCAGGCGTACGGGCCTGCCGTGACAAGTTGTTCGGGAGGCATCACGGGATTCGGAGTGCCACGAGCCCTGGCAAAGAGGGCGAAACACCAGAGGAGTCCCGCAACGCCAACGAACAGCAGCGGAGAACCGACCAGTCGAACGGCAAGCGAAAGCGGGCTGAGCCCGACGGTGCGATCGATTGCGAGACCTGCAAGCGGCACGCCGGCATACAGGGCGGCGAACAAGATTGCCGTCCCGAACCAAGCCGCGATCCTCCGATCCATCGACGCACACAGGCGGATTCACGTTTTTCCGGTTTGGCTTCTTCGAGGTCGTGGAGGTCGCGCGTGCCGGACCCCTCCCCCGAACGCTTAAGGGCACGACTCGGATGAGAGCTTGCGATGGCCGCCGCGGACGCCAGTAAGGAAGCGACAAACAAATTCCTCAAGGCCCACTTCCGGCGATACTACGAACACACTAAGCCAATCCTACCAGATCGGTTTGGGCGCCGGGAGTTCGGTTTTATGTTCTGGACGGCAGGGATCGTCCAGCGGCATCTCGGATTCTCTCGGGAAGACGAACTGAAGTCGTTCCTGGCGAGTCGAGTGCCTGCTCACGTGTATTACTCGTCGGCGTACTATGAGAAGCCGAACGCGTCGACAATGGAGGAGAAGGGTTGGCTTGGAGCCGATTTGGTTTTTGACCTTGACGCCGACCACCTCCCGGGTGGGAAGAGTCTGTCCTACCCGGAAATGCTTGAGGCGGTCAAGCGTGGAATCGTAAAACTCTGGGACCGGTTTCTCCAGACCGAACTGGGTTTTGACGAGAAGAGAATGAGAATCGTCTTCTCTGGCGGACGGGGCTATCACATTCACGTCTTCGACGAAAGAGTGTTGGGGCTGGGGAGTCACGAGAGACGGGAGATTGTCGATTTCATCACAGCCAAGGGCCTCGATCCTCAATTCATCTTTCGTACGGTCCCTTTTGACAAGACCGAATTCAAAGGGTCGGTCCGTGTCAAGAAACTTCTCAAAGCACCTTCAAGGCTGGACCCGGGATGGGCCGGCATCATCGCGGGCGGCATTGAGGAATTCCTTACCGAGCTTGAGGCAATGGATCAAGACACGTGCATCGATCTGCTTTCTTCCTATCCTGGGATAGACGAGGAGCTAGCAGCCTCCCTCTACGACAACCTCTTCAAGGTCCGTGTGAGCAAACCTCGCCCGATACGGGGAATTGACAGGGTTCGTGAGGGTAAGATCGAGGCTCTCACAGACAAGAACAGGGACGCGCTTGCGAGGATTATTGTGACGATGGAGCAGCTGCCGCTCGATGATCGGGTAGCGATTTCGCCGGAGGAAATCCGAAAATGGGACGAAAGGCGCCGTCGCGGCGAGACAGACGAACCGGTGACCTCGGACATCAAGCGGCTCATCCGCATGCCGTCCTCCCTGCACGGCAAGACCGGCCTCGAGGTTATCCCGATGACGCGCGACGCGCTCGAGGACTTCCGGCCGCTCCGCGACGCGGTCCCGAAAGCGTGGACCGACGACGCCGTGCGGATGAATCTCAAGAACAAAATCAATCTGGAGATTCGCGGCGAAGCGTTTAATTTGGCTCCTGGGGTAAACGACGTTCCGCAGTTCCTGGCCATCTTCCTCGCGGCCAGGGGACTCGCCAGCGTCGTTTCCGAGGCCTAGTCCCCCATGCATGGGTACCAAGAGCGGATCCAGGGAGCGGACCGAGTCCTGCGAATCCGCCGCATCCGAAAGGTCGTGTTTGCCGGCCTGCTCGCCCTCACGGTCGTCCTCATCGCCGCGCGGCTGGGCGGGGAAGGCGCGAGCCTGAAGCCGTTCTTCTTGCCGGTCAACGGGATCCTTGAGGTCTCTCTGATCATGGGCCTTGTGGCCTCCATCATCAGCCTCTACCTACGATACCTCGAGATCCGGAACGCCCAGCGGGACAATCAGCGGTTCCTGATGGCAAAGTCCTCGATGACCCGCTCGGTCCGGACCGCCGGATTCGCGATCGGGGTCGCGGTCGCCTTGCTGCTCGCGATCACGCCGATCGTCGCAGCGTCCCTGTTCTCCGACCCGCTCCAGGTCGTCCGGGTGAACCCCTCCAGCACCGAAGTCGTGTCGTTCACGAGCCCGGATTCCCTCGGCGTCACCTTTGTGACGCAGGCGGTCGTCTCCGCGACGGCTGGGAACTTCTCCGTCGCCGTGGTGCGGAACAACGTGACCCTGAACACTGTGTTGCTCACGGGGCCGAACCAAATCACCGTAGACATCGAACCAACGATGTGGGCCGCGTACGCGGACTGGTCAATCGTCTTCCGGAACCGGGATCCGGTCATCGGCTACGTCCGGTTCATCCTCCAGAAAGGGGTCGTGCCGACCCTGTTCTCGACCGTCCCCTTCCTCGTCTTCCTGTACGCCGGGACGCAGGTCGGATGGTGGGTCCTTCTCCGCCCAATCCGGGAGAGGACGAAAGAATCGAGCCGTCATGCGGTCCGGGAGCTCGAGGCGGGCGAGCGATTCTACGACCCGTCGATGTCGGCCACGGATGGGGCGCCGATGGATACCCCAGAGGTCACGAGAAAGAGTTTCACGTCTCCGCCTCCGCCGCCTCCCGTGCGCCCGGAGCCACCGCCCCCTCCGAGTCCCGCTCCGGTGGCCCGCGCCGTGAAACCCGAGCCACCGAAGCCCGCCCCCGCCCCGCGCCCGGTGGTGCGGGAGCCGGAGACAGCCGATAGCCTCGTCAAGAAAGCCGGCGGATTCGTGGCGTCGGGCACCTACGAAGGCGCGCTCGCAGCGTTCGAGGACGCCCTGCGGTTGGAACCCGGCCATATCCTCGCGCTTCAAGGCAAGGCGACGTGTCTCCTCCGACTGAACCGGCGGTCGGACGCGTACGACGTGTATCGACGGATCATCGCGAATTACCCGAAGAACCTCGAGGCTCACCGAGCGTGTGTCCGCTTGTACGCGGAAGACCGTCGGTGGCGCGAGTGCCTCGAGGGGGCCGAGAACCTTCTCCGAGTCCGGGCGAACGATGCCGCGGGGCTCGAGCTGAAGGGAGACGCCCTCACGAACCTGGGCCGTCGAGCAGAGGCGTTGGCGGCGTATGAGGCCGCCGCCGCGGTTGATCCCGCAAACGAGAACTTGCGGCAGAAGATCGAAGAGGTTCGCGTGGACGTGCCGGGACTCCTGAGCCGCGCGCTGATCGCGAGCGCGAGCGGCAACTACCGGCAGGCGCTCGCTTCGTTCGACGAGATCCTCGAAGTCGAGCCGAGCAACGTGAACGCCCTGATCGGCAAAGCGGTCGCGTACCGCCGGAGCGGGAAACCGCAGGAGGCGTTGAACTGCCTCGATCTCGTGCTTGGCGTGCAGCCCGTCAACGCGTCCGCGATCCTGAACCGCGGGAACATCTTGCTCGAGGAAGGCGACCAGGAAGGGGCGCTCGAGGCGTTCGATCGGCTCACGCAACTCTACCCGAACGACGAGGAGGCGTGGGCGGCCCAGGCCGAAGTCCTCGTGAAAATGGGGCGGGACGACGACGCACAGCGGGCGTTCACGGAGGCGCTCAAGGTCAGCCCCGGCAATGAGGCGATCCAGCGGAGAATCCTGGAACTCGCGGCGGCGAAGCTGGTCGAAGGCGACATCATTCAAACCCTTCTCTCCATCAAAGGCATCGGCCAGGCCCGGGCGAAAGCGTTGTTCGATGCGGGCTTCAAGACCGCGGAGGACTTCGCCAAGGCGACGCCGAAGTCCCTGATGGCCGTGAGGGGCGTCACCCGGAAGGTTGCGGAAGACCTCCTGGAGCACTTCAAGTCGGCGGTGGAGCCGAAGGCCACGCAATGAACCGGCTTGGGTTCGACGGGACCACACCTCCACGGCCAAGTTCTTAAGTATCGCGGTCCCTTGCCACGCCGTTTCGATGAAAGCCTTTCGAATCAGCGGGCGCTTCCGGATGGGCCGCGGGTGGCAGCCGTTCTCGAAGGAACTCGCGGCCGCCGACGAAGCCGCGGCCCGCGAGAAGCTCCTCTCGATCTTCGGGAGCCAGCACGGGGTGCCCCGGAAGTACATTACGATTACGCAGGCCACGGAGGTTCCTCCGGACCAGGTCGAGGACCACGTGGTCCGCTATGCGCTGGAGGCTCGCAAATGAGCGCGGGCGAAACGGAACTCCGCCGGGGGATCGCCGTCCTCGATCAATACCGGGCGAACATCGAGACGCTGGCCCAGCAGCAGGAAATCATTCGCGTCTCGCTCGAGGAGCACCTGAGGGCTCGTGAGACGCTCGTCCGCTATCAGGAGGCGGGCAAAGCGGCCGAGATCCTGGTGCCAATCGGGGCGAATTCCTTCCTCGTCGCGCAGTCGCGGGAGGTGGACAAGGCGTTCGTCTCGATCGGGTCCGACCTCCTCGTGTACGACGGCACGGCCAAGCAGCTCGAGCGGCTGGATGCGCGGATCAAGTCGATCACGGACGCGGCGAACGCGATCGGCCAACGGCTCGGACAGCTGCAACGGCGCGCGGAAGCCCAAGGCGAGGCCGTGCAAGACCTGTACGACCGCCTTCAAGGACGCTCCGCGGCGGGCGAGCGGAGTTAGATGTTCAAGTCGCTCCGGGAACGGCTCGGCGGGTGGAAGGAGAAAGCCGAGGCGGAGGTGGGCTCCGAGGCGATCGGCGAATCGGGCCGTAAGATCAAGGAGGACAAGCTCGAGGAAATCCTATACGACCTGGAAATCGCGCTCCTCGAATCGGACGTCGCCTTCCCGGTCGCAAAGGAGATCGTCGACCGCCTCGCGGACGATCTGCAGGGGAAGCGAATCGCCCGGGATGTGAGCCTCGAGAAAGGCGTCGAGGGGGCCCTCCGGGACGCGATCACGAAGGCGCTCTCCGTGCCCCCGTTGGACTTCTTCGGGCTCCTCGAGAAGAGCCCGCGGCCGTTCGTCGTGATGTTCGTCGGTGTGAACGGCACGGGCAAGACGACGACGATTGCGAAGCTCGCGTACCACATCCAGAAGAAGGGGTACACGTGCGTCGTCGCCGCGGCCGACACGTTCCGCGCCGGAGCCATCGAGCAACTCGAGAAGCATGCAGAAGCAGTCGGGTTCAAGTTGATCAAACACAACGCGGGGGCGGACCCCGCCGCGGTCGCCTTCGACGCGGTGGAGCACGCCCGGGCCCGGGGTCGCGACGTCGTGTTGATCGACACCGCGGGGCGGATGCAGACGAACCAGAACCTGATGGACCAGATGAAGAAGATCAAGCGGGTTTCGAAGCCGAACTTGATCTTGTACATCGGGGACGCCCTCGCGGGGAACGATGCCGTCGAACAGGCGAAACAGTTCCACGAGGCAGTCGGGCTGGACGGGATCGTCCTCACGAAAATCGACGCGGACGCGAAGGGGGGCGCGGCGCTCTCGATGGCCAAGACGATCGGGAAGCCGGTCGTCTTCGTGAACCTCGGCCAGACGTATGAGGACATCAAACGGTTCAACGTGAAGTGGATGGTGGACCGGATGCTCGGAGAGGCGTAGGATGAGTTTTCGCGATCTCCTGGAGAAAGGGCAGATCGCGGAATTCCCGGCGCTCCAGCTCGCCCTCGGGGCGATCAAGGGACACATCGACCGGATCACCGTCGCGTCCCTCGGGACGGGGGGTTCGAAGGAAGAGTTCCCGCTCCTGGAGATCCTCGGCTCGGCGACGGAATATCGACTGCACGTGTTGGAGGACTCCCCGGAATACCTCGACTGGCTGAATTCCGCGTTGCTGTGCGCGGGCTTCGTTGAACCGGTCGGACTCACGGCCATCGCGCGCCGCCTCGCCGAGTACGAGGACATCATCCTCGGGGTCGACACGAACATCCTGTACGCGTCGATCCTGGGGGAACACCTCCTCGACGAGTTTCACCGGATCCACGTGCGGCCGTACAAGGAGAGCATCAACTGGATCCTCCTCGTGATCCCGGGCGTCGTGATGAAGGAACTCGAGAACGCCGCGAACATGAAGAAGGGAGGCCGGCTCTCCCACGCAGGCCGCCGAGGCTACCGGGCGTTGCAGGAGATCACGACCCTCAAGCGCACGGAAGGGTACCAGGGCCTCAGCGTGCTCGTCGTCGGCCCCACGAATCCGGAGCAACTGCACCTCTCGCCGGATGGGCTCACGATCGTCAACGCGGATTCGATGATCCGCGATCAGTTCAAGGCATTCCTCCGGGGGATCGACTTCCGGAAAGGGGTGTTCTTCCTGACGATGGACAAGACGAACGCATCCCTCGCCGCGGCAGAGGGACTCACCGCGCTGCGGATCCAGTACCCGCGACGGTTGCGGAAGGGGGAGGAGCTCGCGATGTTGCCCGAGGGGTCCGTCCTCCTCGCGCGCCTCGTGTATGAGCTCGCGGTGGAGTTCGGAACCGTCCGGGTGACGTGGGAAGACCACGGGCCGCATTATATCGACCTGGAGGGCTCGTGGACCTGGAAGTCGATGGAGCATTGGGAAGCTTGGCAACTCCTCGCGTCGGACTTGGACCCCGGATTCCACAAGGCGCTCAACCGCTATGTGGACGGTGCGTTCGACGCACGACGTTTCGTGCGGGAATGGCAGAAGCTCGCGGAAATCCTCGCGGAGTGATCAGTCCGTTCGCGGGACCCAGTCGACCCGCTTACGCGCGAGCCAAATGAGGTTCTCCGTCGCATCGCGGGTGCTCCGAATCTTCTTCGTTCCGACGCGCGGACGGTAGTCGATCGGAATCTCCAGGAACCGGAATCCCGCGCGGAGGACCTCGAGCTTCAACTCTTCCGAGAACGCCATGCCATCGTGGACGAGGCGCAGCCGCGGGAGGATCGACCGTCGGAACGCCCACATGCCGGACTGGGAATCCCGAATCGAGGCGCCGTACAGGCGCCGGAAGGCGAGATTCAGGATTTCGTTTCCCACTCGGTGCATCCCCGACATCGCGTCGGCCGCGAGCCCGCTGATGCGATCCCCCGACACGAAGTCCGCGCGGTCCTCGGCTAGCGGGAGGAGAAGATCTGGGAACCGATTCGCGGGGTATGTCGAGTCCGCGTCCAGCGTCGCGAGGTACGTCCCCCGCGAAGCCGCGAACCCCGTCTTGTACGCCCGGCCGTAACCCCGGCGCGGCTCCGCGACGACCCGGGCTCCCTTCCCCGTCGCGATGTCCCTCGTTCGGTCCCGCGAATCCGTGTCGACGATCACGATTTCGATGTCCCGTCCTCGGAACGCCGCGAGCACTTCATCGAGGACCGCGCCAATCGAGGCCTCTTCATTCATCGTCGGGATGATGACGGAGACCTCGGGCACCGGCGCGCCATGCTGGGTAGCCCGCATAAGTGTTTCGCGCTCACGCGGGCAAAGGCTTCCCGAACAGTTTGTACCCGACGTATCCGAGGAGCGCGGCGCTGAGTCGTAGCAGGGACCAGAACGTGGTCTTTTGCCGCAGCATCCGTCCGGGGCGGTACCGGCTCCAGAGGACGCCGTGCTTCAGCGTGAGCTGCTTCCGCCCGGCTCCGTTCCACACCGCTTGCCGAAGAAAGTCGTACACGGAATCGCGGGTCCGATGGTACACGATCGCGCCCGCACGGAACGCGATCGGATGGCCCGCCCGCACCGCGCGGATGTTCAGGTCGATGTCCTCCGCGGTCACAAACCATTCGTCGAAGCCGCCGATTTCGTCGAGCACTCGTTTGCGGTAGGCGAGGTTCGACGATGGATAGGTAACGTCGGTGCCTTCGACAATCAGCTCGACGCGTTCGAGTTCTTCGAACGGTCGGTAGCCAATCTGAATCGTGCGACCTGCGACGACGTCGTGGCGATGGAGGCCCTCCACGAGCTCCTTGAGCCAAAACGGATTCGCAATCGCGTCGCCGTCGATGAACGCGACGGCCTCGCCCTTCGCCTTGCGGATTCCGAAGTTCCGACCGGCACCCCGCGTCCCTCCGGACACATAGAGATGGACGAAGTCGTATCGCTTCTCGTATTGCTTCACCACGTCTCGGGTCGCGTCCTCGCTGTGCGAATCGACGACGATCACTTCGAGGTCGGGCCCTTGGACCACGAGACTGTCCAAGAGGGCCGCGATGTTCTTCGCCTCATTGCGGACCGTGGTGACAACACTGACGAGCAACGCGGCTCGTAACGGAGCCGCGATAATGATGGTTTCGACCTTTCCATCTCTGCGGGACTATCTTTATTATCGCCGCTTGATACTCGTGCGTCCACTCGCATGGCCCGCATCGTCACGATCATCGGCACCCGCCCTGAAATCATCAAGATGGCGCCGGTCGTCAAGGCCCTTGACGGGTTGGACCACGAGCACGTCCTCGTCCACTCGGGGCAACACTACGACCTGATGATGGATCGGATCTTCTTTCGAGACATGGACCTTCGGGAACCGGACCATCAGTTCGAACTCAAGGGACAGGAGCCGCATGTGCAGGTCGCGACGACGATGCGGCAGGTCGCCCCCGTCGTCAAAGAGGCAGACCTCGTGATCACGCATGGGGACACGAACACGACGGTCGCGGGCGCCCTCCTCGCGAACAAGCTGGGCCGCCCCCTCGCGCACGTCGAGGCGGGAATCCGATCGTTTGACAAGACGATGCCGGAGGAGATCAACCGAATCATCGCGGACCAGCTCTCGAACCTGCTGTTCGCACCCACCCTCGTCTCGCGGGAAAACCTTCGACACGAAAACGTGACGGACGGCGTTCACGTCGTCGGGAACAGCGTGATCGACGCGCTTCTGCAGAACGTCGCCACCGCGGAGAAGCGGTCTGATGTACTGTCACGACTCGGCCTCAACCCCGGCGGCTACCTGCTCCTCACGTTCCATCGGGCGGAGAACGTGGACGTGAAGGAGCGACTCGCACGCGCGCTCGTCGCGTTCGAGGCCGCGGCCCGGGAAGCGCGCCTGCCCATTGTCTTCCCGATTCATCCGAGGACCGCGAAGCGACTCCGCGAGTTCGGCCTCGAGAAACGCGCCGCGGGCGCTACATCGTTGCGGCGAATCGAACCCACCGGGTACCTCGACATGCTGATGCTCGAACGAAGCGCGGCCCTCGTGATGACCGACTCGGGCGGCCTCCAAGAGGAGAGTTGCTCCTTCCGCGTCCCGTGCGTGACGCTGCGGGAAAACACAGAACGACCGGAGACCCTCGAGATCGGTTCGAACGTTCTCGCGGGGACGGATCCGGAACGGGTCCGAGACGCCGTCCGTCGGCAGCTCGATGCGAAACGGGAGTGGCCCAACCCGTATGGGGACGGAACGACAGGAAAACAGATTGCGCAGCGTGTGGCGGCCCATCTGGGATGACATGCCGGCCCGCGTCGTCTTCGTCCGCTCGAAGAGCCCCGCAGGGATGGAGCCGAGGCTCGCGAAGGAGGCGACGAGCCTCGCGCGGGCCGGCTACGAGGTCCACGCGATCCTCTGGGACCGGACCCGCTCCTTTCCCGCCCGCGAAATCCGCGACGGAATTTGGATCCACCGATACCGCCTCGCGGCGCCCGAAGGGACGCCGGGCCTCGCACGCCGCTTGCCGCGATGGCAGTGGTTCGTCCTTCGAAAAGCCGCGCGACTTCGACCCGACGTCATCCATGCGGTGGACCTCGATACGGCGTGGGCTTCCCGGGCCGCCGCGCGCATCACAGGGGCCAGGCTCGTCTACGACGTATTCGACTTCTATGCGGACATGATCACGGCCGACGTCCCGCTGAAGCTCCGCGAGCGGCTCGCCGCGGCCGAGCGGCGCATGATCGAGCGCGCGGACCTCGTGATTGTACCAGACCTGCGGCGCCAAGCGCAGTTCCGCGGCGCGCGACCTCAAAAAATCGTCGAAATCATGAACGTGCCGGAGGATCGGCCGCTCCCCACCAAGCCCGACCCCGAATTCACCGTCTTTTACGGTGGAATGATCGCGAAGGATCGCGGACTTCTCGATCTCCTCGCAGCCTGCGAATCGACCGGAGCGAGACTCATCGTCGCGGGACACGGCCCGGACGAGGCGGCGCTCCTCCCGCATCTGGAGTCGTCCCCGGCAAGCATGTTCCTCGGAACGGTTCCGTACGACGAAGTCTTGCGGCGGACAGCAGCCTCCCATGTGGTCGCGGCCCTCTACGATCCAAACGTCCCGAACAACCGCTTCGCGGCGCCGAACAAGGTATTCGAGGCGATGATGTGCGCCAAGCCCGTAATCACCTCGGACGGCATCGCCATCGCGGACCTCGTGCGTTCGGTCGGCTGTGGCGTCGTGGTCCCGTACGGGGACCGAGCCGCGCTCCAGAGAGCCCTCGAACAACTGATGCTTTCGCCAGCGGAGTGCGACCGACTGGGCGCGCGGGGCCGCGCCGCATTCGAGTCCGGGTACCAGTGGAAGTCGATGGAGATGCGTCTGGTCGGAGCCTACGGAACGTTGCTCGGACCACGGGCCCCTGCGGGCTCTGGTCCTAGCTCGATCGGATGAGAGCGACCGGCGGCATAGCCCAGCATCTGGGCCAAGTCGATTGCGAGACCGACGAGAATGGAGTAGGGGACCTGGGAGTGTAGGCCCCGAGAAAGGACCTTTCGCACGCGGTAGAACGCGTACGCCACTCCCCCGGCGATCACCGCG